>ERZ808051.1088-NODE-1088-length-20787-cov-4.158426_pt1 | contig 20787 bp, 11 predicted proteins | sample MGYA00380199_ERZ808051 | MGnify/ENA primary metagenome ERZ808051 (study PRJEB31490, sample SAMN06133391) | mouse gut metagenome | isolation source: J11 | host: mice | place: China: Chengdu | collected 2015-05 ...
ATTATATTCTATGTAGACGTGCCGGCGTTTATGTGTGCGTCTGGCTGCCATAGGGAGCGCCTTATAACCGGCGTTCCGTCAGAGTTTTCAAGGGAACAGGCTCCCGATGGGAGCGAATCCCACAGGAGCCTGTGCCCGGATGGAGGAATCCATCCGGTTCAGTGCTTAGTTGCAGCCACAGCCGCATCCGCAGCCACAGTTGTTGCCGCCAAACAGGCTATTTCCGCCGCCGCAGAAGCAGGAGAGCAGAAGGATCCAGATGATCCACTCGCATCCGCCGCCGTTGCCGCCGAACAGGCTATTGCCATTGCCGCAGCCACATCCGCAGTTGTTGCCGTTGTTGCCATTGCAGCAGAACAGCAGCAGAAGGATCCAAATCCAGCTACCGCACCCACAGTTGTTGTTCTGGGCATTCGCACATCCGCAGGAATCGTTGCAGCCACAGTTTGTAGCAGTTAAATCACTCATGTTTTGTTCCTCCTGGAGTTTATTTATGGTTTATTGTATGCGGGGTGGCATGTCAATGTTTCCTTGGTGAAAGAGGATTTTTGGGTGGCATTGGAAAGATTATGAATCGGGCAAAGGGACTTGAAATTCTGGGCGGATATAGTAAAATAAGAAGAAATACCGGAGGATATACGAAAAAGGATGACGCAGAAAGTTTTTGTGGTGGAGGGCAGGCAGTTTCGCTCGGAAAGCGACTATGCCTGTGCCAAACGTGACAAGGAGATCATAGACAGGCTGCGGGCGCAGACTGATTTTGAGGATAGAGAGGCGCTGGAAAAGCTGGGCGGGGAGCTGCGGGCCGGCAGATATAAATTCGGGACGCTCCTGGGCCAGGACTTTCGGGACGAGGTGGAGGCGCTTTTGAAAAAGGCCGGGAGAGCGGAGCGGAAGACGGAACCGAAAAAGCGGGGCCTGCCTGCCGGCGGGCAGGGCAGGAAAGCCGCGGGCGGGTCTGACCGCAATGCCGGGCGGGCAGGGGACAGCGCCGGGAGAGCAGGGCGACAGACCGGTGAAAGCCCCGGCAGAGCGGCAGCCGGGAGAACTGGGCTGCGGACGCAGACCAAAGAGGCGGAAGCCGGCCCCGGGGAAAGGGCGGACAGACAGGAGCCGGTATCGGAAAAGGACAGGGCGGCCATGGAGGAAATCGTGGCGCAGGAGCTCAGGAAGCGGGAGAGGCGCAGGAAGCTTATTCTGCTGGCCTGCAGCGCGGCGGCAGTGTGCTGCCTGGGATATTTCGCTGTCTATTCCTATTATGATTACCGGACCCGGAGTACCTACGATGCCCTGAGCGAACTGAAAGAAAAGCCTGTGATCGCCCCCACAGTCACTCCCGAACCCGGTCCCCAGTACACCCTGGACGGGGAGGCGGAGCCGAGAGAGGTGCTGGAGGAGTACCAAAATCTCCTGCTGAAGAACCGGAAGCTGATCGGCTGGGTAAAGATTGACGATACTTACATCGACTATCCGGTGATGCAGACTACGGATAATGAATACTATCTGGATCACAACATGAATCAGGAGTACGACAAGAACGGTACGATTTTCATGGATAAGGACTGTGATGTGCTCAAGCCCAGCACGAACTATATCCTGTACGGACATCACATGAGAAACGGCAGGATGTTCGGACAGCTGGATCAGTACAAGAACGAGACTTTCTATGAGGAGCATCCCTACATAAGCTTTGATACCATCTATGAGAGAGGGACATACCAGATCATGTATGTGTTCCGCTCCAAGGTATACAAGGAGGCGGAGATTGTATTCAAGTATTATCAGTTCATAGAGGCCAACGGAGAACAGGAGTTCAATTCGGCCATGGACGAGATGGCGGCGCTGTCCCTGTATGACACAGGTGTAACAGCCCAGTACGGAGATCAGCTTTTGACGCTCTCTACCTGCGACTACCAGGAGACGGACGGGCGGTTTGTGGTGGTGGCGAAGAAGATATCGGAGTGACGAAGTCGCTTCGGAGATACACCGTGCCGCCTGTTCCACGTCTGTCTGCCGGGAAGACAGAGCTAATTATGTAAGGAAATATTACCAGATATGACAAAAGCACTTGAAATTATTTCTAGATATAGTAAAATGAAGAAGAAAGATTGATTGATGTGCCGGGGTAAAAATGCAGACAGCGGTGTCTGCACTTGGAAATTATTGCCTAAAAAGAGTAAAAAGCTAATCGAATGGGTAAAAAAAGACGATATATACATAGATTACCCTGTAATATCATATTCCATGGAAATGAGTGGATAGATGCAAGCGTCCTACAGATACGGATGCTTTGCCGCAGTGATGAAGAAAATCGCGGAGGAGTAACGAAGATGAGCAAGGCTGTAAAGAAGAAAAGCAGAAGAATGTGGAGAACGATGAGGAAGACATTGGGGACTTTGTTTCTGGTGTCTGCTCTTGTGATAGCGGCTATTCCGGTGGATAATCTGCGGGCGGCTGACCCGGCTGGCACGAGGGATAAGGCAAACAAAAGTCTTGTTACGGGAAACGATGACCCTGCACTGAAAAACAGTATTCCGCAAGGCAACGAAGACTCAATCGTGTATACTACGGAAGATAAAAAGTTGAATTTTATTTATATCCCGCAGAACGAAGATGATCCGAACTCGGCGTACGCGTCCGTTATTGTGGGCTATGACAAAGGATTTGTAGAGGGAAATACCTTGGAGATTCCCAATACGATAAATGCGTATCGACAGTATACCACTAACAGCGGCCAGTCGGCAGGCTTTGCAGCTGTGGGACAAAAAGGAAATTTCCTTTTTTACAGGCAGACCAGGACAAATTCATATCCGGATCAGACCGCTATAAATGATGCGGTACAAAATGAGAAAGTAGTGATTCTGGAACAGAATAATGTCTGGAAACAAGATGAGAATGGAAATATGACGAACGAGTTGGTTCGCATAGATGTGCGGGAAGAGTATGGCCCTCTTAATGTGTGTTATCTAGACTCCATGGATAACTGGAAAGATATTGATGGGGACAAACTCTATTATTATGATGATGGAAGCGGTACTTATAATGATGGAACCGGAGTAGACACATCAATAATCGGTAATTTCAAATATGTAGCGGGAAATCAGGAATATCAGCGGATTACCGGTGTGGCTGTAAACTATATTGGAAACCAGAGGTATTCTTATGAGGGAGGAAAGATAAAGTGGACACCCGTGACGGATCCGTCTCAGGGAATATTTGCCGGAGCTTCGAATATTACAAAGCTGAGTCTTGGCGAGGAGTTCAAAGGAGTCGGTGACTATGCATTTTATGGCTCGGGTATCACCACCATTGAGCTGCAGAACGGCTTATCCGTAATAAGCAAGGGTGCTTTCAGGGACTGTATTCAGTTACAGTCGGTTTCGCTGGCGAGAGATTGTCTGCTGGGAGCAATCGGAGCGGAGGCATTTATGGGATGCCGAGTCCTGAGCAGCTTTTCTCTGCCATGGAGTGTGACGACCATTGGGGACAATGCTTTTGCGGACTGTGAGCGTCTCCGGACCGTAGACTTATGCAGTGTAAGGACCGGGTCAGAGGGCGAGACAGAGGATACCACCAACCGGTTGGCAAATCTGGGCCGGGATATATTCAAAAATTGTACTTCACTGGAGTCCGTGACTTTTCCTGACGCGTTCAAGGGTAATGACGGTAAAGTGTATCTTTCAATTTTTGACGGATGCGCTTCTCTAAAGTATGTCTGTGCCAGAAACAGCAATGTGACAATTGTCCCGGACGGGACCTACTATACTTACGAGCATTTTAAGACAATGCTTGGAATCGATACGGATTTCTATTTTGAGGGCCTGGAGAATTCAGAGCTTCACAAGATGTGTAAGCAGGAATGTTTTGCATTCAGCTATATCAATGATGTGAGGGATGGATTCTCCAAGCAGGATAAATACGAACTTACCATGAAAGATGCGCAAACAGGAGGACTCAATACTTTTGTGGTAAATTCCCAGAATACGCTTTTGCGCTACACGTATGACGGAACGATTGATAATCTGACGATTCCTACCAAAATAGGCCCCTATAAGGTAGCCGCTGTGGGGGAAAGAGTTTTTGAGAATTATTGTAATTTGGAATCATTGACAATACCAAGAACGGTGCAGGCTATAGGCGCGGGAGCGTTTCAGGGATGCCATAAGCTGGAAAATGTCTATTTTGACGGTTTTAATTTGGAGGGCGGCGATAATGTTGACATTAATCTCACGGCTTTCCAGACGCAGAATTACACCGGAACCCAGCATGCATGCGGAGGGAGTAGTGTAGGAACAGAGTCTGATAATACGCCTTCTGTGAAACTGAATTTTATTGGCCCTATTTCTTCAAGCTTTGGTCCCTTTAAGCTGGCCATGAGCAGCGGAGGTAAATATAATGCCTCTTCGCAGAAAGAGAGCTATATCACATATTACAGCGGAGTGCCGTCGAATCTGAAAGTAGAGTATGATCCTAATGCAGTCAATCCGAATACAAACACCCAGGGGATGAGTGTGCTGACGGATTTTCCGTCGCTAAAGGATTTGAGTAGCGGCTTGACAAATTATCCGTATATCGAGGCGGGCTCTGATGAAAGTGAGGCGGCTGTAAAAGCGGCTGACTTATATTCTAAACAGAACGGCAGTATGGCTGGAATGACGGAAAACCAGATACAGACCGTCAACGGAGCGCTGAATCTGGTGATTCCGGACGGTGTCCAGGCAATCGCTCCGGGGCTTATCCGGGAAAAAGAAAAGGCCAATGTCGAGTTTGCAGGCGGTGAAAACAGTACCTTGCCAATTGACATGACCGTGACAGCCTTTAGTCTGGCAGCCGTAAAGAGCGGTGAGGTAGAGAGCAGACAGACTGACGGAAGTGCGGTCATCAAGGCGGGAACAGGAACCTTTGCGGGATGCGAGCATCTGAAAGGAGTTACGTTAAATGCAGATTCCAGTAATAGTCCTGTCATTATAGAAGACTATGCTTTTGAGGGCTGCAGCAATCTGGTTGATGTTTCCATGGCTGACGTAGCAAATATGGGGAAAGCTCCGTTCTTTGGATGCAAGAACCTCAGCTATGTAAACTTCCAGAATAGTCTTAAATATGTCTGTGATAAGGAGAAATCCATTATCTATGGACTGGACGAGAATCAAAATCCGAACAGCGTAATAGAGTGCCTGCCTGGCAGGGCAAGCAATCTGAAAGAGGTGACTGCCTCGGAGCTTGGGCCTGGAATTGCCACGATAGCGCCGGAAGCATTCCGGGGAAGCGGTGTCAGATCCATCGACTTGTCAAGCACGAACGTTACAGCGATTCCTGAGGGAGCTTTCGCCAATACAGAGAACCTCCAGACAGTGACATTCCCGGAGACGCTTACAATGATCGGCAATTATGCTTTTGCCGGAAGCGCTATCGACAGTTTTTATGTGAAAGGCAAGAATACAGGATGTTCTCCGTTTGCGTTTTACGGGGAACCTGCGGATACGAAAGACGCCACGGTGCGCTACGGTACAGCGGGCCTCATATCCCCGGCGGGCAATGTCCGATGGTATTATGCAAAGGAAGGTGTTACTTCCGAGGCCACAGGCAGCGCCCAGGGCTTCCTCACGGAAGAGACCGAGTTCCCCACGGCATACTATGTTATCTATACTTACCGCGGAGAGGACGGAGAGTTTACGGATGTGACGCTGGAGCAGAGAGTCGCCTCCGTGGACGAGGCAAAGCTTTCCTACCCCGAGATACCGCAGAAAGTGACGGTAAAGGGAATGACATACAGCTTTACCGAGTGGGAGTATGCGCTGGAGAACGGAGATACCTGGCACTTTACGGCTCAGTATGACTTTGCTCTGCATGTGGTTACTTTTATGGACAGCAAAGACGGGCTGAAAGAAGTCTACAAGATGGAAATCGCAGACGGCGGAAATGCGCTGAGACGGGCAAAGGACGTGGAGGAGCTTGCCGCAATCATGAATGACCCGAACTTTGTGGCTTGGGACTGCGAGGGAAATCTGGAGGAGGTTACAGGTGACTATACTGCTGTAGCGAAATATCGAAATGAGGGAGAGTATGTGGTCCGCTTCTTTGTGAGAAAGGGCAGCATTACCAGCGCTTATGAGATGTTCTATACGACTACAGTCAAGCAAGGTTCATCTGCTCCCAGTATCAGCGTACCCGCGGTGACGGATTATGTCTTTACCGAGTGGGATAAACCGCTGGGAAATATTCAGGAAGACACGGATTTCTACGCGAGATACGCTCCTGCCTCAGGCGGTAATCAAGGAGACAATACGGGAAGCGGCAACAATCCCGGTGACGGAAATAACAACGGCAACAACGGCAACAACGGCAACAACAATAACAATAATAATAACAACAATAACAACACGGGCAGCAGCAATAACACAGGCAGCAGCAACAATACCGGAAGCGGCAACAATGTGGTTCGCCATACGCTGCAGGTTCGCGGCGGAAGCGGGTCCGGTTATTACGCGGCTGGCGAGCAGGTTATCATAACGGCCGACGCACCGGCAAGAGGCCAGGTCTTCAGCGGCTGGACGGTGAGTCCTGCCAACACGGCGGTGACGGATAAGACCCTTTCGGCGGTTATTGTCACCATGCCGAACTACGACGTGGCGCTTATTGCAAACTATAAGGCATCCTCGTCCGGCGGTACCACAGTGACCGGCAGCGGTTCCAATACGAACACGAATCGGCCCGGCGGCAGTACCGGGACAGTGGGTGGCGGCACTACTGTAGTCATTGACAAGAACGGTCTGTCCAACACGGGCGTGGTATCTGCCACCGTGAACGGATCCTCCGACAACTTTACGATTAAGATAACGGAGAGCACCAGCGCTACGGAAGCCGTACTGAGAGCGCTGCAGGCTGAATACGGAAGCCTTGACAACCTGAAGTACTTCCCCATGGATATATCTCTCTACGATTCCACAGGGAATACGAAGATTACGGATACCACAGGTCTGTCAGTGAGCATCACTTTGCCGCTGCCGGATTCGCTGATTACCTATGCGGGAAATAACAAGGTGGCCGGTGTGGTGAATGACAGGTTAGATAAACTGACACCGAGATTTACTACCATCAACGGCGTGCCCTGCATCACATTTACGGCTGAGCATTTTTCACCTTACGTGATTTATGTAGATGTCACGAATCTGTCGGACGGTACGATTTCCGACAATACACCTACCACAGGTGACGGTATCCATCCGAAGTGGTTCCTGTCCATTGGTCTGGCCTGCCTGTCTTTCGTCATGTTCATGATAAAGGACAATAAGACCGAAAAGAGACGGAAAGTGGCAGTGAAAGTGAGGAATTAACGTCGAAAGGAAATCATATGAGAGGGAAAAAGCGTCTTTTAGGTGCTTTGCTGACAGCAGCGGCACTGATAATCATGCAGGTTCCTGGATTGGAAGCAGATGCGTCAACATCTGCTTCCGGTTTTCAAATGGAAGGAAGTACGCTGACAAGGTATCGCGGCACAGAGAAGAATGTGTCGATTCCCGATACGGTTCAGACCATTGGCCAGGGCGCTTTCGAGGAGAATAAGAATATTGAGCTGGTGGTGGTTCCGAACTCCGTGAAGCGGATTGAGGCTTATGCTTTCTGGGGCTGTGACAATCTGGACACGGTAGTTCTGGGAAAGGGGCTCAGCGATGTGGGCGATTACGCCTTTACGAATTGTACGGGCTTAGAGCAGATAGCGATTCCCTCTACGGCCACGTCCATAGGGACGGAAGCTTTCAAAGACTGCGTCAATCTGAAAGACGTCACGATTCCGCCGGAGACGGTGAACATTGCGGAATCGGCCTTTGACGGCTGCTATCAGCTGACCATCCATTATGAGGAGGGAAGTGCGGCAGAAGACTTTGCGGAGGCGTTCTACGAGCGTCAGAAAGAGATGCCCGGATATGCAGAAAGTACGCCTACGCCCACTCCCCCTGAGACGACAGAGCCCATTGTCACGCCGGCTCCGGAGGAGACACCGGCGCCGCCTCAGGCCCCGGTGGAAGAGGGGGCTTTGCTGGGCGCGACTCACATCGTGGGCAACAGAGCGGTGCTCTTCATGGACAGTATGAGGATGCAGGTGTTCGGCGGAGAGGGGAGTCAGAATGTCTCGGGAGACGCAGGAGGAGACGTACCTGAAAACGGCGGGGCGCAGGGCGGCTTGGATATGGGCGGCAAGATTCCCAAGTACCGGATCGTAGACGGAAAGGTAGTGGCGGATCAGGCATATTATCGCAGTGAAAATCTGGGTGATATGACTTTGCCGGACGGAATTTTACAGATCGGGGAATTTGCATTTGCCAGAAGCACTCTGACTTCTATCGGAATACCCCAGGGCGTGGAAACCGTTTCCTACGGCGCCTTTTACCATTGCGGTCAGCTGGCTGAAGTGGAGCTGCCGGACAGCGTTATGTGCGTGGAGCCCAAGGCGTTTGAGCATAGCCTGTGGGTGGACGGCTTTCTGGCCGGCGGAGGTTCAGAGGATGGAGAGAGCAGTGCCGAAACGGGAGATTTCCTGGTGACTGGCGGGGTGCTGGCAGCTTACCGGGGAAATTCTTCCGAGGTGGCGATTCCGGAGGGTGTGCGTGTGATTGCCGGGGAGGTTTTCCGGGATCATGGAGAGATTGAGAGAGTGGAGCTGCCGGACAGCCTGCTGGTGGTAGGTGAGGGCGCATTTGAGGGATGCAGCGGTTTAAGCGAAATTGCCTTTGGAGAGAACGTGTCGGAAATCAAGGACAGAGCTTTCCTGGGGAATGCCATCACAGAGATCACGCTTCCCGGGTCGGTGAAGAAAGTAGGGCTTCAGGCTTTCGGGAATGCCGTTCTCGCCTATGAAAGCGGGGAAGCGGAGTATACCTATGAGACTTCTGCCACGAGGCTTGCGAATGAATCATACCGCGTGTACGACGAGACGGAAGAGGGCGAGGCAGGTGTAACGGTGCAGGGGCCCGAGGGGATATCTGCCGTCCTGTCGGATGCAGCCAGAAGCTATGTTCTGACCGTGGAGATACCGGATGACGTAAGCGGGATGGAAAGCGCCTTTCAGCGTTCTTTCCGGAGCAGCATGCCGGAGAATAGGGTTGTCTATGATTTGACCCTGACGGACGCAAGCCGGATTCCTCTTCTTAAGCTTGGAAACCGGACTCTTGACATGGAAATTCTCGTACCGGAGGCTTTGCGCGGACACAAGCTTCAGGTTGCGGTGCTGGATCGAAACGGTCAGCTGAAATCGGTGGCCGCGGAACAGATTACGGTGGATGACAGAGAGGTCTTGCGATTTGGGCTGGATTATGTGTCTATGATCGGTATTTGGAGCATTGACTAGGAAGAGATATCGTTACCGTTTATGGGGTATCATCTTACATTGACAACATATGGTCATGGAAAGGGCTGTGAGCCGGGAATTGGATTCCGGGACAGCCCTTTTTCATGTAAAATCTTAAAACCACTGAAAATCTGGTAGAAAGAAGTTCTTCTATGTGCTAGAATGAAAGGTGATTACTTGAGATTGCTCTGTCCGGGACGGATGAAAGCTGAGAGATTGCTGTCAAAACCACGGGAAGAAATCTCACAGAAAAGATAGCAGAAACCATTGAGCGTATGGATACATATGGAAAGCGCTAAGAGGATACCCGGCCGGGAAAGGTAACATTAAAATGATATTTTCCAACAAAGATTTGAAAAAACTGATTATTCCGTTGGTTCTGGAGCAGACGCTGGCCATCACCGTGGGCATGGTGGACACGATGATGATTTCCTCTGTGGGAGAGGCCGCGGTTTCCGGGGTGTCCTTGGTGGATATGTTCAACAATCTCATCATCAGTGTGCTGGCGGCTTTGGCCACGGGCGGTGCTGTGGTCACCAGCCAGCTCATCGGGGCGTCCAAACGGGAGGAGGCCTGCCGCTCGGCAAAGCAGCTGCTGTGGGTGGATGGGCTTATTACCGTGGCCATATCGCTTCTGGTGATTGCCGGGCACAGAGTGATTCTGAATCTGTTCTTCGGCAGGATAGAGGAGGACGTTATGAGCAACGCCATTCTCTACCTAATCATCTCCGCAGTGTCATTTCCATTCCTGGCCATTTACAATGCCTGTGCGGCGCTGTTTCGGTCTATGGGAAATTCCAGGATTACCCTGAAAGTGTCCATTTTGATGAATATACTGAATGTGGGCGGGAATGCCGTCTGCGTGTTCGGTTTGAAAATGGGGGTAGCGGGGGTGGCTGTGCCGTCGCTGATCTCCAGGGCAGTGGCCGCATTTTGCCTTTATGTACTGCTGAAGAATCCTGACAGCCTGATCCATCTGAACAAAGGGCGGTTTCGGTTTGACGGGAAAATGATTAAAAAGATACTTTACATCGGAATACCCAGCGGCATAGAAAACGGTATTTTCCAGCTGGGCCGTGTGGTTGTGGTAAGTATCATAGCGGGCTTTGGCACGGCGCAGATTGCCGCCAACGGTGTGGCGAACAGTCTGGACAGTATGGGCTGCATTATAGGACAGGGCATGAATCTTGCCATGATTACCGTCATTGGCCAATGTGTGGGGGCGGGAGATTTGGACCAGGTAAAATATTACACCAGAAAGCTTCTGCTGGTTACATATGCCGCCACGGCAGTGACGAACACATTGATTCTGCTGTTTCTGCGTCCCATTCTGAGCCTCTACGGTCTGGGTGCGGAGGCCACGGAATTGGCATATATCCTCGTGATGATTCACAACGGCCTGGCAATGCTGCTCTGGCCGGCGTCTTTCGTGCTGCCGAATATGCTCCGGGCCTGTAATGACGTAAGGTATACCATGACCATTGCGATTTTCTCTATGGTTACGTTTCGGATTGGCTTGAGCCTGGTATTCGGGGTCTCTATGGAAATGGGGGCTGTGGGCGTATGGATTGCCATGGTGGTGGACTGGGTTTTCAGGGTCATCTGCTTTGGAGGGCGGTATTTCAGAGGGACCTGGAGGAAGTACTGCAATCTGTGACCTTTTGTACTTACCGGAAATTCAGCACCCAGCGTCCCTCGGTCTGGTAGAAGATCAGCCAGGCGCGGACGCTTCTGTCTCTGATTACAAGTGTACAATCATATTCTATGGACGGTATCCCGGCATACCGTTTCTTTGCATGGGTATGCACAGTGATGTCCCGCACAGTCAGTATTTCCCCGTCTTCATCCTGTATTTTTATCATCAGGGGCATGATGTTGCCTTTGGCCGTACACCAGCATTCGCAGGCAATTTCTCTCTGGGTGCCGCGAACCAGACAGGGGTTTTGGTCCCCGGTATTTGTCCCAATTCCAAACGCCATGTTTCTCTCCTTTTCCGTTTTCCTGTATTCTTGACAGAATCGCTGTGCGATATCCTGTCATCAGCGTATTGGTATCTTTTTCCGGTGGCGAGCTATCCTGGGACTGAGCCGCACATATGGTGAATGGGCTGATTCAGGAATGCGGCGCGCTTTACCACGTCCATGCCGAAACGCTCCCGCATGGCATCCACGGTTTTGTCCAGAATAATGAGCTTCTCGTAGTCAATCTCGTCAAACAGGCTGATTTGCCTGCCCTGGGTGTCCTGTCGGGCCCGGCCGGTGTGGATCCCCAGATGGCGGATGGGCCTGCCGTCCCACAGCTGGGGGAACAGTTCTCTTGCGGCCCCACAGATATCCATAGTCAGGTCAGTGGGAGAATTCAGTGTCTTTTGATGGGAAAAACAGGACAGATCGGTGTAGCGGATAGCCACAGAGACTACCCCGATCTTTGCACCGTCTGTCCGGAGACGGTTTCCCAGAGTTTCGGAGAGCGCCAGCAGCACCAGGTTGGCCGTCTCCGTGTCTGTCACGTCAAAGGGTATCGTGGTACTGTTGCCATAGCCTTTGTTGGGGGCGGGATGAGCGAGCACCGGGGACAGATCTATGCCGTTGGCAAAGCCCCAGACGGTCTCTCCCTGCTTTTTCAGGACCGCTTTCAGCCAGGCAGGGTCGGCTGCCGCAAGCTCTCCAATGGACCTGATGCCCATGGAAAGGAGCTTTTTTGCCGTGGCCTGTCCCACGAAAAACAGGTCCGACACGGGCAGGGGCCACATCTTGTCCGGAATTTCCTCCCGGTAGAGGGTGTGGACCAGATCAGGTTTGCGGAAGTCGGAGGCCATTTTGGCAAGGAGTTTATTGTCCGATATGCCTATATTTACAGTAAATCCCAGTTCATCCCGGATTCTGTTCTTGATCAGAACAGCCGTTTCCTGCGGAGTGCCGAACAGATGGCAGCTGGCACTCATATCCAAAAACGCCTCGTCAATGCTGTACTGTTCCACAGTGTCCGAATAATCCCGCAGAATGTCCATGAAAGCGGCGGAGCATTCCTCATACAGGCCGTAATTCGGGGGTACAATTGCCAGGCCGGGGCATTTGTGCCTTGCCTCCGGGATGGATTCTCCTGTCCTGACGCCGTATTTTTTGGCCGGGATGGATTTTGCCAGTATGATGCCGTGGCGCAGGGTGACGTCGCCTCCCACTGCAGACGGTATCTGCCGCAGGTCAATGCTGTCGCCCCTGTGCGCCAGGCGATAAACAGCCTCCCATGACAGGAAAGCGGAATTTACGTCAATATGAAAAATAATATCTCCCAAACGTGCGTTCACCTCCTCGGTAAGGAAATTATAGCAAACGTACGTTTCTGTTTCAACCGGAAATGATTTCCAACAGTTCCAACAGTAAAATTAGAAAAGGCGCATCTGTTCATACTCTGTGCTGCGTTCCAGCAGAGGCGGGACTTTTCTCAGGAGGCTGTCGGTTCTGTCTGCATCCAGGACCCAGTCCGCAGCCTCATGTTCTGACAGGATCAGGGGCATGCGGTCATGGACAGGCTCCATGGAGCCATTGGCGGCCGTGGTCAGGATGACAAAATGCTCTCCGTCCTTATACTGTCTGCAGCAGCCTGCCAGAAACAGAGCGCCGCCGCCCTCTTTCCGGAAAGTATATTTGGCTTTGGCGCTGTCCCATTCGTAGAAAGCAGCGGCAGGAACCGCAACGCGCCTGTGGCGGATACCGTCTCGAAACATAGGCTTCTGCGCGGCAGATTCGCATCTGGCATTGAAGACAAGGCCTTTTCCATGATCCGGCTGCAGCGGGAAACCCCAGCGGAGCCACGCGCAGCTTATCCCGCCGCCTGCGGACAGGAGGATGGGAGCTTCGTCTGAGGGATAGATGTCTGTTTCACGGATTCGCAGCAGAGCAGCGGCAGATTCCCTGCGCAGCTTTTCATCGGCTTGCCGGATTAAAGCTTGGATTTGTTTTGTAGTTTCATCGTTTATATGGTAGCGTCCGCACATGTGATGGCCTTCTTTCTTTTTAGTTTGGGTTTTTAATTATTATACCCTGATTTTGGCTTGTTGTAATGGGGAGAATGTATTTTTTGTAAAGGTGTAAAGTTAGGGTGTGATTAGACTACATAAAATGTTTTTTTCTGTTGAAATTTTGGGGAAGACACGGTATAATTACAATAAAGGATAATTCCTGATTATTTGTAGTTCATTCAATAATCTAAGAGTTTAGCTATACTTGCGGGTATTGAAACCTGTAAGATGACTTACTCAATAGAGTAAATACGCCTAGGAGCAATATTCATCAAGCGGAATTATAATAAGAGGAAAAATGAAATATATCAATAAAGAGCAATGGGATACTTTTTTGAATGCGCATATGTCTATTTATTACAATGGAATAGATAATATACCCGAGGATCTGAATAAAGGAATAATGTTTGAACATCTGGTTGAAAAGCTACTTGCATCAATGTTTGACAATAGTAGTCTTGTTTTTAATAGGACAAAAGCATCTCATGATGGTAGTAAAGACTTTTGGGCAATAGATGAGGATAATAATGTTTGGTGGGCGGAATGTAAAAATTTTACCCCCAATATATCTTTAACTCAGCTTGCTCCCACGCTCATTATGGCGGAAATCAATAATGTTCATTACCTCTTTTTTTTCAGTTACTCAAAGCTTAATGATAATTTAAAGAGACGTATTGCACAATATACATATATGCATCATAAAGAAGTATTCTTATTTGATGATGAAAGCTTGGAATCATTATTGTTTTTTTATAAAAAAGAGCAGATGGTTAGACTACTCCAATTTCCAGAAAACCTTAATACAAAGCTTGAACCAGAGATTGAAACACATTTTTTTAACGAAGTAAATGCCCAAGCAATGAACCGGCAAACATACCATGGATATTATGATATACCAGAGTTACAGGTGGGTGGAATATATGACTTAAACGTACTGATGATTAATCGGAATCTACAAGAGAATTGTCGTGTATTTTTAAGTATAGCGAATCAATCCAGTGAGGACACACTTTGTTTTGAAATTCTCTTAGATGAGAGCATGCATGAATTACAAGAATTTGAGCTCAAACCAAATCAAGTTAAGCTTGGGAAAATAAGCGTAAAAGTAATTAAACATAAGAGTCAATTAAGACTTCCTCAGTTAAAAGTAGAAGTTGAATATGATTCCTGTAAATTAGTAAAACAGGCTCCCATTAAAGTGTGCGATTGTATCTGGACAAAAAAAGCGGTTCTAATTGGTGCCGAGTATGAAAATATCTTAGATACATTTAGAAAAGAATGCCTGAATAATAAATATATCAGTGGTCTTATGGTATATGGTGCGGGAGGAACCGGAAAAACAAGAATACTGGAGGAGTGCTGTTCCAGCCTGATTAAGAATGATTATAAAATATTTAATTTCACAGGATTTGATACTAATAATTCATGGAAAGATGTTATACGGGAAATAACTTTTGAGCTCTTTGAAATAGCAAAGGATATTTGTTTTGAAGTGATGTGCAATATAAAACAGAAAGTCGCTTCATATATTGACGATCCTATAAAAAGAGAGATTTATGAATTCCTGTATATGCTGTCCGATAATAATTTGAGCAGCGAGAAACTTGAGAACAATTACCGAATTATTTACAAAAAGCTACAGCAACAAAAATCTGCTATTATTATAGACAATCTGCAATCATACGATCCACATATTTTACATTTTTTTACAAAGATGATCCAATTTTATAGCTCTTGCAGATTGCAAAATCCTTTAGCTTTATTGTTTTCAATTAACACATCTTTGGTATTTGATAATAAGTATTTGGATTTCATTGCCGATTTTGAAATTCTTAACCAAGATACATTGAAAACTTGTTTTATCAGTAAACAAATAAGAGGCTTTAAAGATGAAAACAATGCAATTGCTTTTTTAAAAACGATTCTAAAATTAGATGAATATCCTCTCAATTTTTATTCTTTGAAGCAGATATTACAAAAGGCATCACATAAGCCTAAATATATAGAATTGGTAGCTGATTATCTATTACAGCTTGATTGCATTGAAATTAAGAACGAAAAAGGAGTAATCAAGAAAAATCACCTTTTAAAAAGAGAATTAGAATGTATTCCAGACAGATATGAAAAGCTATTTGGCAAAATGTATCGTTTGATGGTTGAGAATTCTCAGCAAGATATGTTATCTTTCAAGACTTTTATCTCTGTTTTATATCTATTTCAGGAAGTAGATGACCGTCTGATTGATGTATTAAATCTTAACCGTGAAGTGGCACATTATCTAGTGCAACATAACATTATAAAAGATTCAAGCCATAATTGCCATTGTTATATTTTTGAGCACGATTTAATCGAAATATGTCTGAGCAAAGATATTTATACAGATTTGTTAGAGCATGCATTAAAATATATCAGCGGATATGAAGCTTATTTCAAAACCATTTTAAAAGATAAATATATTCCTTATATTTTGTATGAACTTTATTTTAAAAAAGTTTCATTGAATGAGATTATTGAAATTAATTTATCTAAAAGTGAACTTCAAATACCTAATAAATTTTTATACAAATTTTATGAGTCTCTTATCCAAAATTTGATTATACATAAAAATGAATTGGAAAAATCTGTATTCATCAGTGAAATATCAAGCTGTTGTAAATATGTAAGAGATCATATTAGCGAAATGGAAGCAAAGAACCTTTTTGCTCAGGCAATGCCACATGTTTTTGATATTTCATTAACGAGTTTGGAGATTGTACGGCAACATTTTTCTTTTGTGATTCATTATTGCGAAAACAGAAACCGTTTGCAAGAGCCCAAAGAAAGTATTAAGTTCTATAGAAAATACTTAGCTATTTTAGAAGCTCTCAAGAAAGTTTTCCCAGAGGCGACTGCAAAATTGGAATACGCAGAAGCATATATTCACAATAGAATCTTTGTATGCGGAAAATTGGAGGGGAAAATTGATAAATATTTTGAAAACCTGAAAAAGTCTATTCGAAAAGCATTACAGAAAAATTTCTATGATATTTTGTTTGAAAATTACTTTGACGCCGCAAATTTGTATTTCCAAAATAATCAGTATGTTAAAAAGGGATTGATGCTATTAAAGAAAGGGTTTTTTTATTATGAGTCCTCAGGGGCGGAAATAAAGGAAAAATTCATTGTAAATTATTATTCTAAAAAAATAATATGTTATCTCATTGAGGGAAAATTGAACGAGGCTGATGCTTTGGTTCAAAAAGCACTACAAGAAATACAAGATAATCCACATATAAATTATCATATTTTCTTTAAAGGAAAATATTTGCGGTATGGAATAATCGGCAGGCTCTTGGCTGGTGAAATTGATCTAAACTTAAAAGCATCTTTTGAAGAATATGAAAGATTCATACAAATAACGCAAAGTGAAGATGATTATGATTGGTATGTTCTGCAAGCAAAATACGCTTTTTACTTAAAAAATGAAACTGTCTTTAGATCAATGTATTGGCAGTGCTATTCGCTATTTGAACAAATTAATTATACAAAAACAAGTGCTGTGAAAGAAGAGCATATGATAAATGATTTAACTGTTATGTACCGTAGATTATATTCGGATAAAAGTCCCCTGGATTCGTTGAATGATGGGGCAGAAATCTTAAGTACTGCAAATTATATTTTAAAAATGGAAAATAAGGATTTTATAAAATATTGTGCACAGTATAAAAGTGCTACCCCAGTTGTTACTGTCCATGACAAAAGAGATGGCTATTTCCTATAGCTTTTGTCCTTTCAGCAAATAATGTCTTTTAAAAAAACAATATTGCCGTGACAATCCAATATAAGATCTTTCTTAATGTCACGCATATGGCTCCATATGATATTATTTTGCAATGATGGTATATAATCAACAAAATAAATTATTGGAATATTTATATTCATAAAAGTATATGGCAGTTCATCATAAATTTGAATGAAATCCGAGTAATGTGGCAGGTTTTGGGGATATGTATAAATATCACAATATTCAATTCCGGCACTATCTTTTAAACACGACGCATACCATTCATATTCTTTTATAGAAGATAAATTGATGAAAGAATATAATGGATCCAGTGTAGCATTTTTTTTGATATATTGTGTGAACATATTAATCATAAAATTTACAGTCGGATTTAAAGAACTGTAATTTTTCGCCCAGAACATGCAAACTGAATCATTTCTTAAATATGAAAAGCTACTGCTTTTTCCGTTTTTAAAAGAACTACTGCCCCTATGGTATGCCACCGAGTCAGCAACAACCCAGTTTTGTAACCCCAGTTTTCCTATTTTGATACCTATATCACAATCACTGCAACAATATGGCATGTCCACGTCCATGCCGCCTACTTTTTGATATGTATCTTTACGCATCATTAAAATTGCACTAGTGGTAGATGTCACTTGCCGATCCATTAAAGACAATGGATGGCTTGGCTTCAGACCTCTCATTGGATGAACAATACGATATTTTGAGTATTCAATTCCAAAATCAATGATTCGATCATTAATTGGATTTAAAAGCTTTGAGCTGACAGCCCCTATCAGGTCTGACGAAAGTAGTTTTTTCAAAAGAGGCGTATACCAATCATTATAACTATAGATATCCTGATCACATAGGGTAATAATTTCTCCACTTGCATGAGCAACGCCTTCATTCACTGTCTGTGAATATAACATGGATTTATTATATCTCAAATATGTAAAACGTTCCGGCAATTTAACATCTAACTCACTTATATTGTCATTGTTTCCAACTACAATGATTTCTACTTCCGATGGAATGATATGGTTTAACAAACCGGTTGTATACAAAAGCATCTCTTTATTTCGATGATATGGCATAATAATACTTTGCTTTGGCGTATTCATGTGGTGGTCCTCATCTCTTTCTTCAAATGTTCAAAATAAGTTGTTGCCTCTACCATATCTATCTGTTCATTAATGTTGAAATTTGCATCAGAGACTTGAAAGGTCTTGCAAATATATCCCTGTTCTATTCCGGATTGTATCCAATTGCCCATTTCATATTCCTTGCGTACTGCGTTTGGCTTTAAATTCTCTAATAACCTCAACATTGTCGGTTTCATCATACACAGACCAGTACCTTTATATAGATTAAAACAATGATCCGGTTTTTCCACAAGTTCTATAATATTTCCATCTTTATTTAAATTCATAGTATATGCTTTTTTGATATTTTGTGGAGTATCTGTTACGGTACCACAAACACAGTCTGCTCCGGTTGCAGAAAAATAATTGGCCATTTTACGAACCTGAGGATTTATATGTATTTCGTCACTTAATGCCATCATAAAATCAGTATGAATATACGGGGCTGCCTGTTTTACAGCATGTGCAATTCCGAGCAGTGATTCTTGGTTTACATACGTAATTTTAATGCCATTGTATTTGTTGCCGATATATTCTTTAATAAATTTTGCATTATAACCTACAATAACAATGATTTCATCAAAAAGACCCGATGCCGATAATTCTAAATTATAGTCCAATAAAGTTTTGTCATAAATTTTTGCAAAACACTTGTTTGTCAAATTTAATCCTAAACGATGTCCTCTACCAGCTGCCAACAAGATATACTGCATAATATTCTCCTACAAAATAATTTTTACATAGATAATCAGGAATTATCCTCCATTAACCCCCATGAAATTCCGGGGATGTTTATGAACCAGGATATCTTTCTGCTTTGCGTTGGACACATGGGTATATATCTCCGTCGTACTGATAGAGCTGTGCCCCAGCATTTTCTGAATATAGCGGATATCCACGTCCTGCTCTAACAAGAGCGTGGCGAAAGAGTGCCGGAACATATGCGGGGTAATGTGCTGGCTGATGTTGGCAAGCCTGGCATAATGGTTGATCATAAAGCGGACAGACTGGTCGGAAAGCTTATGCTGCAGCCGATTTACGAAGAAATAACCGCAGGCCTCCATATCTTTCATGAAAGTCTCCCGATAAACATGCAGTGCAGAGATGACTTCGGAATTGCCGATCTGCAGAATCCTTTCCTTGGAACCTTTTCCGAAGATTCGGATATTGTTTCCCGTAAGGTCCACGTCGGCCGGTTTTAGGGAGCACAGCTCGGATATACGCATTCCGGTGGCAAACAGCAGTTCTATGACAGCAATGTCCCGGATGCAGCATCGGAGCTGATATTCGGACTTAGCCTGCTCTTTCTGGGCATAGAGAGAGGACAGGAATGTCTGAATGGAATGGAAAGGGATGGTCTTTGGCAGGAGCTGGGCTTCCCGAAAGCGGATGTCTAATTTTGAGAACGGATTCTCGGCAATCTGCTCGCGATATTCCAGATAATGAAAAAAAGCTTTCAGGCTTGCGATCTTGCGTTTTATGGTCTTGGGCTTATATTGCTTGTGAAGCCGGGTAAGGAAATTGTCCACTGTAATTTTGGAGGTATAATCCGTGAAAGCAGAGCAGAAAAGCACATATTGCTTCAGGTCGATGCGATATGCTTTCAGAGTCTTGGTGTCGAGATGCTTACGGCATTCACAATATTCCAGGTAATCCGTGATATGGCTTTTTAAGGTATTCATTTGCAGGGGATCTCCTTGTTTTTTTACCATTATGAATTTTTTTCGCCGCCTTGTCTATCCTGCTGATTATTTCAAGGCATACAGACGGCATCTTGCGGCATACAGAGAGGCGTCCGCCCGCATGTTCGGGATCCGACTGTCCCAAAAGTAAAACTCATTATGCGGGAATGCGTCTGGTGATGCCGCGTTACTGTGCACGGATCGTTCAGGTTGCTGTGAGCGGCAAAGCCATGACAGTAACGATACCGCACGGATTGCCCCGGAATTGCTCCGGAATTTTGCAGAAAAGCATTGACACAGACTGTACAATTGTATACAATAATACGAGCACGGCATTCTACGGAAAGAAGGAATAGATATGAGAGATAACGAGATGTTCCAGAACCGTCCGATTACCATGAACCACAACAACAATCTGCTGGAGATAGAGGAGCATATGTATATCCTGGACGATGTGCAAAAGCCCAATGTGTTCCGAAATATGTTCCCCTACTCGGAGATACCCAAGATCCCTTTTAACGACAGGATTGTGCCCCATAATATGCCGAAAGAAATCTGGATCACAGATACCACGTTTCGGGACGGACAGCAGTCCAGGGCGCCCTACACCACGGAGCAGATCGTGACCATATATGATTATCTTCACAGGCTGGGCGGCCCCAACGGCATGATCCGGGCCAGTGAATTCTTTCTGTACAGCAAAAAGGACAGGGACGCCGTATATAAATGCATGGAGAGGGGCTACCAATTCCCGGAAGTCACCAGCTGGATCCGGGCCAGCAAGGAGGACTTTAAGCTGGTAAAGGAGATCGGAATGAAGGAGACCG
>ERZ808051.1089-NODE-1089-length-20781-cov-4.313418_pt1 | contig 20781 bp, 14 predicted proteins | sample MGYA00380199_ERZ808051 | MGnify/ENA primary metagenome ERZ808051 (study PRJEB31490, sample SAMN06133391) | mouse gut metagenome | isolation source: J11 | host: mice | place: China: Chengdu | collected 2015-05 ...
GCTCTCCTTACACTCTCTGGATTCCTGCGGGCAACGGGCGGATGTATCGCGGGGGCAGGCCCGGGCCCTGCCGCGGACGAGATGCCTGGTCTGCCCTGCCGCGGAGGACGGCCTCCGGTAAGGGCCTTACCTGGGGCTGTCTGTTGCAGGCCTTATATAGCCTACAGCCTATATAAAATATATCTTTATAAATATTTGAAAATATTGTAGCCCGGATATATAGTAAAGTCAAGAGAGAGGTCTAAATAATTCGGCTGATATCTGAAACGGTTCACGGGCAGTTTGCGCGAGGTGTTTTCGGGCGTATTCTGTGGGAAAATTCCGGGACTTTGTGACAGCCCGGACAGCGAACCGGACGGTTGTGCTGCTGCACATATACCGCAGGAATGCAGAAAAAACATTCTGCGGTGGGGTAACTTTATATACTTTCAAAAGAACGGAGAGGGAAGAGCATGGAAGAAAAGAAAGAATACCGCCTGGAGCATGACTCCATCGGGGAAAAAGAGGTGCCGGAGGATGCCTATTACGGGGTGCAGACCCTGCGGGCCCACGAGAATTTCTACATAACAGGGCTGAAGATGCACAAGGAGCTGATAAACAGCGTGGCCCAGATCAAAAAGGCAGCGGCCATTACGAATTTCGAGGTGGGAGAGCTGGAGAAGAAGCGTGCGGACGCCATTGTAAAGGCCTGCGACGAGATCATCGCGGGAAAGCTCCATGACCAGTTCATCGTGGACCCCATCCAGGGCGGTGCGGGCACTTCCCTGAACATGAACGCCAACGAGGTGATTGCCAACCGGGCCATCGAGCTCCTGGGCGGGAAGAAAGGCGACTATGCCATCGTCAATCCCAACGATCATGTGAACTTCGGCCAGTCCACCAATGACGTGTTCCCCTCCTGCGGCAAAATGGCGGCCCTGAAGCTGATCACTGAGGCCCAGGAGCAGCTTTCCCGGCTGGAGCAGGCGCTGCTTCGGAAATCAGAGGAGTTCGACTCTGTGATCAAGATGGGGAGGACCCAGCTTCAGGATGCGGTGCCTATCCGCCTGGGCCAGGAGTTCCACGCCTACGCCTCCGCCATCAGCCGGGACATCAAGCGTTTTGACAATGCCAAGGAGGAGATCAAAAGTCTGAATCTGGGAGGCACTGCCATCGGAACCGGACTCAATGCGGATGTGCAATATTACAGAAGAGTAGTGAAAAATATGTCCATCCTCACCGGTCAGGATCTGGTGCAGTCCTACGACATGATTGATGCCACCCAGAACCTGGACAATTATGCCTCTGTGTCCGGCATCGTGAAAAACTGCGCCGTGAATCTGTCCAAAATGTCCAATGACCTGCGGCTCATGTCCTCGGGTCCCAGGACGGGGCTGGGAGAAATCAACCTGCCTGCCAGGCAGAACGGCTCCTCCATCATGCCCGGAAAGATCAATCCGGTGATTCCGGAGGTGGTGAACCAGGTGGCGTTCAATATCATCGGCAACGATGTGACCATCACCATGGCCGCCGAGGCAGGACAGCTGGAACTGAACGCTTTCGAGCCCATCATCTTCTACAAGCTGTTCCAGTCCATCGAGACTCTGACTTTTGCGGTGAAGACTTTGGTGGACAACTGCATTGTGGGCATTACGGCCAATGAGGAGCGGTGCCGGCGTATGGTGGAGAACAGCATCGGCATCATTACGGCTATCTGTCCTTATGTAGGCTATGAGAGGGCGGCGGAGGTGGCCAAGGAGGCTCTGAATTCAGACAGATCCGTGAAAGAGCTGGTTTTGGAAAAAGGCCTGATGGACCAGGAGCAGTTAAACAGGGTGATGGATCCCTATCATATGACGGAGCCCGGGATTCCGGGGAAAGATCCGATGGAGGTGCTTCGCAGGGGGTGAGGGACTTTTCTGCCGGACGAGCTTTAAGAAAGGGGACATAGGCCATAAAAAACTTGTCATGAAATTTAGCTTGTGGTAAGATACACTTATCACGGTTTCAAGCGGAGAAGTGCGTTTTCGGGGACATGTTTTCGGGCGGTAGAGGGGGCAGGGGCCGGGAGATCTGTGCCGACCAGAGCCTTGCCGGCAGGGGGAAGTGAAATGACCATGATTGTCCATATGTTTATAGCGGCGGGAATCTTTTTCGGCGACCTGGCGATTAAAAACCAAATCGATAGGAGCAGGACGGACGCCGGCGGATATGTGCTGGGCAGGGGGACGGACGAAAAAGCCCCGGAGCCCAGAACATATGCGCGGGGCCGGATCCTGATACGGAAGTACCGCAACAGGGGAGCCATGCTGAACCTGGGCCAGAAATATCCCGGGGCGGTGGCGGCTGTGTCCGTTGTGTTCACTCTCCTGACGGCGGCCGGATTTCTGCTGGGCCTGGGACAGCGGGGAAACCGCCTGTTCAGGACAGGGATGACGTTTCTTTTGGGCGGGGCATTCAGCAATACCTATGATAGACTGAAACGCCGTTATGTGGTGTATTATCTGACGTTTCGGGTGGGATGGAAACCGCTGGGGCGGGTTGTGTTTAACATTTCGGATTTCGCTATCATGATCGGGGCGATGCTGGCAGTTCTGGGAGTTTTCTTTGACGAAGTGTGAAGATGATGCGGGGATAGCCGCAGCAGCCCGCAAACTACAGACTCTCCAGGCGTTTCAAAATCCGCCCGGAGAGTCTGCGCGATATGTGGAAAAGTTTCATGTATCACGCCGTAATCACAGTCCCAGCCTTGCCGTGCACAGCGTCCAATGCCCTGGCAAGAGAGGTGATCAGCACTCGGCCGTCTTTCGTTTTATCCAGATATTGGATGGCAGCCTCGATCTTCGGCAGCATGGTTCCCGCCTCAAACTGTCCCGCCGCAATCAGTTCTCTTGCCTCATTGGCAGTCAGAGCGGAAAGCGGGAATTGGTCTATGGTGCCGAAATCCCGGTAGACGCAGTCCACGCCGGTAAATATGATCAGCTCGTGGCATTTTAAATCCGCAGCCAGCTTTCCGGCAATGGCGTCTTTCTCAATGACTGCGGAGGCTCCTTTCAGAATATGCTGCTGCTCGATGACGGGAATCCCGCCGCCGCCGCAGGCGATGACCACCTGGTCAGCCTCTGCCAGTGCGCGGATAGCCTCGATCTCCACAATGTCAATGGGCTGGGGTGCTGCGACTACACGCCTGTAACCCTTTCCCGGATATTCTTTCACATAATTTCCCTTTTTAATCTCGGTCTCAGCGTCTTCTTTTGACATAAAGCGGCCAATGACTTTGGTGGGTTCGTAGAAAGCCTCGTCGTAGGGGTCTACGGTGACCTGGGTCAGGATGGTGCTCACGGGTTTTGAGATGCCCCGGCTGAGCAGTTCGCTGCGCAAGGCGTTCTGGATATCATATCCCACATAACCCTGGCTCATGGCAGAGCATACGCACATGGGAGCAGGCGTGTAATCAATGTAGACCCGGTGCAGCTGCGTCATGGCCTTGTGGATCATGCTGACCTGGGGCCCGTTGCTGTGAGTGATGGTCAGCTGATAATTCTCCTCCACCAGATCGGCCAGAGCCCGGGCCGTGACTTTCACAGCGTCTTTCTGTGCACCTGTGGTATATCCCAGCGCGTCGTGTCCCAGGGATACTACAGCTCTTTTTTTCGTCATATCGTTCACCTCTTATTTCAAGCTTGTCTTATTTTTAGTCTGGTATGTATGAGGCGCTTGCGAAGCGTGGTTCTGCCATTGCTTAGAGTTCAAGTATACCTTTTCCCTGCCGGAAAAGCAATAGAAAATGTTCAAGATGGGAATCGTTGACTTCTCATGGGAAAGCAGATATACTAAAAGCGATGTGGAATAAGAGACGAAAAGGAGATGATTTATCATGGAAAAGAAAATTTTGTTCCCCCAAGTCGGCGGATTTGTCCACGGAGGCGACTACAATCCGGAGCAGTGGCTGGACCGGCCCGACATTTTGGAGGAGGATGTGCGGCTGATGAAGAAAGCCGGCATCAACAGCATGAGCGTGGGGATTTTTTCCTGGTCTGTTTTGGAGCCGGCAGAGGGGGAGTTTCATTTTGAATGGCTGGAGGAAATCATAGACAGGCTCTATGAAAACGGCATCTATACCGTGCTGGCCACTCCCTCCGGGGCCCGCCCGGCCTGGCTGGACGAGAAGTATCCGGAGGCCAGGCGGGTAAACAGGATGGGGATGCGGGAGCATCACGGCGGACGGCACAATCATTGCATGAGCTCTCCCGTTTACCGGGAGAAAGTGGCCGTCATGGACAGAAAGCTGGCGGAAAAATTCGGTTCCCACCCGGGTGTAATCATGTACCACATTTCCAATGAGTTCAGCGGGGAATGCTACTGCGATCATTGTGTCAAAAGATTCCGCGGCTATCTGGCCGAGAAATATGACCATGACATTGAGAAGCTGAACCATGCTTGGTGGACCACATTCTGGAGCCATCGCTACAACAATTTTGAACAGATAGAGCCGCCTTTTGTCCACGGTGAGACCAGCGTCATGGGGCTGAATTTGGAATGGAAGCGTTTTACCACATGGAATACCAATGATTTCATGAAGGCGGAGGCGGCCGTGCTGCACAGCGTCACCCCCCATATTCCGGTGACTGCCAATCTCATGCGCATGTTCGGAGGGCTGGACTATCGGAAGATGGCGCCGGATATGGATGTGGTGTCCTGGGACAATTACCCCACTTTCCACAATGATTGGGAGACTCTGGCGGATACTGCCTATGAGACGGCGTTTCAGCATGCGCTGATGCGTTCGCTGAAACGCGACGTACCGTTCATGATGATGGAGAGCGCTCCGGGACTGGTGAACTGGCAGAAAGTCAACAAGGTGAAGCGTCCCGGTATCCACAGGCTGTCCTGTCTCCAGGCGGTGGCCTGCGGCTCGGATTCCGTGCAGTATTTCCAGTGGCGTAAGGGCCGTGGTTCCTATGAGCAGTTCCACGGCGCTGTGGTGGATCACATGGGAACGGATGACACCAGGATTTTCAAAGAGGTGGCCGAAGTGGGGGAGCTGCTTAAGAGGATTGCTCCGGCTGCCGGCACTTTGGTGAAAACAAAGGCAGCCATGCTGTTTGACTGGGACAACCGGTGGGCTATTGAGGATATGAAAGCTCTGGGCCAGGAGACCAAAAAATATGAGGAGACCTGTATCAACATCTGGAAAGAGTTCTTCCGGCTGGGAGTGGACATGGATATCGTAGGTTCCGATGAGGATTTGAGTCCCTATGATGTTGTGGTGGCGCCTATGCTGTATATGCTGCAGCCGGGGACGGCGGCAAATCTGAGAGCATTTGTGGAAAGAGGGGGCCAGCTGCTGGCCACTTATCTGCTGGGCTATGTGGACTCCGAACAGCTCTGTTACCTGGGCGGATTCCCGGGGGACGGTCTAAAGGAACTGTTCGGCATTGTCAGCGAGGAAATCGATTCTCTCTATCCTGCGGACAGGAACGGAATCATTCTTACTGACGATGCCCTGCGGGCTGCAGGCGGCGCAATGTCTTGCGGTAATTCACGCGGGGGCAGTTTGGCAGGAGGAACAACAGAGTGCTGCGGCGGACAGGCTGAGAAGAAAGCGGACTGGGCAGTGGTGGAGTATGCGGAAATCCTGAGGGTGCAGGATGCACAGGTGCTGGGCACTTATGCGGATGATTTCTATCAGGGCAGCGCTGCCGTGACCTGTAAGAGTCACGGAAAAGGCAATGCCTACTATGTGGCGGCCAGAACCGGCGCGGCCGATATGCGTCCGCTGTTTGAGAGGATGCTGGCGGATGCCGGGATTTCGGTGCGCAGGCTCCCTGAGGGCGTGGAATGCCATGTGAGGAGCGGCGAGGAGGACAGGTATGAGTTTTATCTGAACTGGACCAAAGAAGCCGTGTCTGTTCCGGGTGTGGAGGGCAGGGATATTGTCTCAGGTGCTCAGATAACGGATCGTCTGGAGCTGCCGGCATACGGTGTCGCCGTAGTGTGTCCGCTGTAAAGGCGGGGTTGCTTTTCATGGGCGTTTTCGTTTCGATTTCTTTGACTATGTGCGCCATACAACTGTATGTGTGCATCATGTTGCTGTGAGCGGCGAAGCCGTGAACGGTAATCCGGGCGGGAACCGGGAAACAAAATATTGTCGAATATTGATGGACTCCGGCCCCGGCTTGTGTTATACTGGAATCGGAAAGGAGGAACAGGCGTATGACAGATAGTGAAAAATTAGATCTAATCCTATCTAAGATAGGCCAGATGGAGTCCAAGATCGAGTTCAAGCTGGATCGGCTGGAAGCCGAAATGGGCGAGATGAAATCCAGGATGAGCCAATTGGAATCCAGGATGGATCAGGTGGAAGCCGAAATGGGCCAGATGAAATCCAGGGGCAGCCAATTGGAGTCCAGGATGGAACAGATGGAATCCAATATCAGAAGCATGAAGCTGATGATTGAAAATGAAATCTGTGTCAATATCCGGCGTATTGCGGAAGGGCATCTTGATCTGTCCAGAAATCTGCACGAGGCATTGAAAGTGGAGACAGAAAAAGAAATGCTCTCCATCCGCGTAAATGTGCTTGAGTCTGAAATGAGGAAAGTAAAAGAGCACCTCCGGATAGCATAGCGGGCCCGGACAACATCTATACGAATGCGATAACCCGGCTTTCTGCCGGCAACGATATTTACATAAGCGGCTGTGATACCTGATGGTATACAGCCGCTTATTTAGTCACTGTACCAGACGCCTCACAACATCATCCAGAACGGTAAAATAATCTTCAAAAGTCTTGCGGCAGCAGCCCGGATTGTCAATGACGATACCGGGACAGCGAAGCCCTGTCAAAGCAAAGCCCATGGCCATGCGGTGATCCTCATAAGTCTCCACCACGGACGGCCTTGGGAGGCCCGGATATATGGTAATACCGTCCCTGCGCTCCTCGCAGCGGATACCCATCTTCGACAGTTCTGCCGCAATTGCGGCGATGCGGTCACTCTCCTGGAGGCGGATATGACCGATGCCGTTGATGGTGGTAGGAGTGTCCGCAAAGGGCGCGATGGCGGCCAGAGTGATGGCCTGGTCGGAGCAGGCGGACATATCCACCGTGACACCTTGGAACGATTTTGCCAAAGGAGGCTCCAGGAGGATGCCTTGGGGGGTATCAAAAGCCCGACAGCCCATCTGCTCCAGAATACGCAGAAACGCCGCATCTCCCTGCAGGGAGTCAAAGTGCACCTGTTCTACCATGACCGGAACATTCAGAAGCGGAGTCATGGCATAGAAATAGCAGGCGGCGGATACATCGGGCTCTATCCGATAATCCATAGCTCTGTAATGCTGGCCGGCCCTGGTCAGAAAGGTCCTTTCATCCGGCGCCAGGACCTCCACCCCGAACTGTGCCATCATCCTGCGGGTCATCTCGATATAGGCCATGCCGTGGCTGCCCCGAATGCGTATGGTAAAGTCCTGACCTGACAGACAGGAGACAATCAACAGGGCACTTAAGAACTGACTGCTCTCATCGATGTCAATACAGATATTGTCTTTTTGGAAGCCGTGTCCCCGCAGCATAAAGGGAAATCTTCCCGCCTCAGAGCCTGGTTCGAAGATGACTTCACAGCCAAGCTCTCTTAGGGAGTCCAGCAGAGGGGCCATGGGACGCCTGCGCATTTGCTCCGAGGCGTCCATGCGATAGACGCCATGGGAAAGCCCCAGAAACGCGGTCAGAAACCGTGCAGCGGTTCCGGCGCTTCCCACATATTGGCTGGCCTGGGACAGGGGAATTTCACCGCCGGTGCCCGAAACCGTAACGACATGGCCGGCTTCGTCCGCGGCGGCCTGAAAGCCCAAATCCTGGATGCATTTCAGGAAATGCCTGGAGTCGTCGGAAAAGAGCACTCCGCGCAGGACGGAGGTTCCCCGGGCCAGCGTAGCCAGCAGGAGAGCGCGGTTCGTGATGCTTTTGGAACCGGGAACCTGCACGGTAAGCGGGGAGAAGGAGGCAGGGCCCTTTTCGGGTAATTTGTCGTATAAATATGGAACGAGATATGTGCTTTCGTGAATCATGACTTTCTCCTGATCTTTGGCTTCCGGCAATGGTTTGGACAGGGCGGAGAACGGCAGAGGCTCCTGGCCTGATGCCGGGGACAATCGCCGCAGAAAGACGCCGCTGTGTCTTATCCCTGCAGTCCCCGGGCCTGTCTGTCCATGTCCTCAACGACGATGTCGTGGATCTCGCCCAGAGAGGCGCAGTATTCCAGAACTTTCCAGGGCTCATTGGTATGGAAATGGATCTTGATCAGCTCCTCATCGCCTACCGCCAGCAGGCAGTCGCCCTTGAGATGCTCTGTAAAATAATCTGTAATACTGTCTTCGTCAAGGTTCTCGCCCTCTATTAACAACTGTGTGTCATATCGAAATTCCAGCATATTCTTTCCCTCCTGAAAATTTGTTTTTTAAGCCTGATGCCAGGCACTTTTATTATATAGTAGAATGGGACTGGGGACAAGGCAATTTTTAAAAAGAGGCCGCTTGCTTCCTTCAAACCGCTGTGCTATACTCGATATCATCATATACAAGATACAGGAAATCAGGGCAAAGCCATATAGATTGGGCAAGCCTATGGACGTTCCGGGCATCATAGGACAGCAGGGAAACGGGAGACTGAGGAAACGGAGGGAGAGGGAAATGGATATGGTCGGATTTTTGAGTCAGCTGAATCAGGAGACGGAGGTGCTTTTGACACTTTCGATTATATTGTTCTCCGGCTTCATCCTGACCAGGATGACGAATACGCTGAATATGCCCAAAGTAAGCGGCTACATTCTGGCGGGTATTCTGATCGGACCCTGCTGCCTGAATTTCATTCCGGCACCCATGATAGAGGGAATGGGATTTGTAAGCGACCTGGCGCTGGCTTTCATCGCTTTCGGGGTGGGGAAGTTCTTTAAAAAGGAAGTGCTGATGCGGACAGGGAAGCGGATCATCGTTATCACCTTAAGCGAGGCATTGCTGGCGGGAGTGCTTGTGACTGTAGTGCTGAAGCTGGTATTTGGGCTGAACTGGGAATTTGCCTTGATTCTGGGGGCCATCGCCACTGCCACTGCCCCGGCCAGCACCATGATGACTATCAATCAGTACAAGGCCAAGGGAGAGTTCGTGGACACCTTGCTGCAGATCGTGGCGTTGGACGATGTGGTGTGTCTGCTGGCGTTCAGCATTGTGTCAGCCATTATCAATGGAAATGAGGCGGGGGGATTCTCCGCTCATGATATCCTGATCCCGGTGGCGTATAATTTGCTGGTCATTGTGCTGGGAGTCTTCTGCGGATACTTCTTAAGTCGGCTGCTGATACCCGCCAGAAGCAAGGATAATCGTCTGATTCTGGCCATTGCCATGCTGCTGGGCCTGAGCGGCATCTGCGCGGCTATCGATATCTCGCCGCTTCTCTCCTGCATGGTGTTCGGGGCAGTGTACATAAATCTGACAAGAGACAAAAAGCTGTTTCGCCAGATCAACAGCTTTACGCCGCCGGTGATGTCAATTTTCTTCATAGTGTCCGGCATGAACCTGGATATCGGGGCGCTGCAGACTGTGGGGGCCATTGGGGTAGGGTACTTTATTGTCCGTATTGTCGGAAAGTATATGGGGACTTATATCAGCTGCATGTTCATGAAGACCAGCAGAGAGATTCGCAATTTCATGGGACTGGCGCTGATTCCTCAGGCAGGGGTGGCTATCGGCCTTGCTTTTCTGGGACAGAGGATGCTGCCGCCGGAGACAGGAAATATGATGCTGACGATAATATTGTCGTCGTCCGTGCTATATGAGATGGTGGGACCTGTCAGCGCCAAGGGCGCACTGCTTTTATCGGGAAGTATTCCCTATGGAAAAAAGGAGGATAAGGGGCCGGAGGAAGAGGACTCCGATTCCGGCATAGAGGAGAGCCCAGAGGATGAGGCAGAGACCACAGCAGAGAAGAGCACTGTCATAGCGGAAGCGCCGGAGAAATCCGGGAGGAAAACGGAATCCGACAGGGCAGCCGCAAGCATATCGAGAGAGCATTCGGAGGAAGCAGAGACAGGAGAGGCAGCAGGGACAGCAGAGACCACAGCGGAGGAAACTTTTGAAGAGGCGAGAGCCGCAGCGGAAAGGGATACGGCCAGGAAAGAGGCAAAGGATTTCAAGCTGAGAACTTGGGAGACAAAAGAGTCTTCGGCGCAATCCCGCACGGACAAAGCAGTGGCATGCATGGCAAATGTTTCCGAGGGTGTGGACAAGGCGATGAGAGGAAAGGCAGAGAGCTTTCCAATGGGCACGGCGTCCTCACAGCAACTGTCATCCGCAGCAGAGGAAAACCTCTCGTCCGCAGCCCCAAAAGCCCCCGCAGCCATAAAAGAGTCGACAGCCCCAAAAGCCCCCGCAGCCATAAAAGAGTCGACAGCCCTAAAAGCCCCCGCAACTATAGAAGAGTCGACAGCCCCAAAAGCCCTCGCAGCTATAGAAGAGTCGACAGCCCTAAAAGCCCCCGCAGCCGCGGAAGAGCCGGAAGCAGGAGCGGAAAGCAAACCCCGGGAGACGGAGAAACCGTCCAAACACCGCAAGAAAGAGGAATCCCGCAAGAAAGCAAAGAACCGAAAGGGATCAAAGACCCCGGCAAAGGCCGAAAAAGACGCGGCGAAAAAGACGGAAAAAAATAAAACCGATGGGAAAACGGACAGAAAGACTGACGGGGAGACACCGTACGGGAACGGGGAAGCAGACCAGGGAGCGGAAGCGGAGGCGCTGCAGTGGGACTTAGAGACTGAGCCGGAAGCGGGCTTCGGCGCGGAACCGGACGCTATGGAGGAAGAGGAAGAACTGCACGCCGTTCTGCCGGAGCTGAGGGAATACAGCAAAGACGTGGAGGAGAATGATGTCTACGACATCGAAAGGGAAGTAAAACCCCAGAAGTCCGGAAAAAAGAAAAAAGGAAAGAAAGCCGCCACGGAGTCTAAAGAGCGGAAGAAAAATATACATATCACAGGGAGGTCGGACAATGAGTAAAGCAGTAAGAGAAGCGGACAACGGCAAAGTAAGGATTGCGGATTCTTTCTGGTCCCGGATCCAGGAAAAAGTCATCGACATAGTCATTCCCTTTCAGGAGAAAGTGCTCAACGATGAAGTCCCCGGGGTTGCCAAGAGTCATGCCATCGAGAACTTCCGCATTGCGGCGGGGCTTAGCCGGGGGGAATTCTACGGCATGGTGTTCCAGGACAGCGATGTGGCCAAGTGGCTGGAGGGCGTGGCCTATTCCCTGACAGTAAAGCCGGATCCGGGGCTGGAGGAGCGAGCGGACGACATCATTGACATCATAGAAAAAGCCCAGCAGCCGGACGGGTATCTGGACACATATTTTATCGTCAAGGAGCCTCAGCACCGCTGGCAGAATCTCCACGAATGCCATGAACTGTACTGCGCGGGGCATATGATGGAGGCGGGCGTGGCCTATGCGGAGGCCACGGGCAAGAAAAAGCTTCTGCATGTGGTGGAGCGGCTGGCGGATCACATCATAGACAGGTTCGGGCCGGAGGAGGGCAAGGAGCACGGCATCCCCGGACATCAGGAGGTGGAGATCGGGCTGATGAAGCTCTATCGGGCTACGGGAAAAGAAAAATATAAGGACATGGCCAGGTACTTCCTGGAGGAGAGGGGGAAGAACCCGGACTACTTCTATCAGGAAAAGCTGAAGCGGGGCTGGCAGCACTGGGGCCAGTACAGCACCGAGGCCCTGGATGTCAGCTACAACCAGGCACATCGGACCGTCTACGAGCAGGAGGAGGCCGTGGGCCATGCGGTCAGGGCTCTGTATATGTATACTGCCATGGCGGACCTGGCGGGGACGGACGGGGACAAGAGGCTGTATCAGGCCTGCAGGAGGCTGTGGGACAATGTGGTGGACAAGAAGATGTATATCACCGGCGGATTGGGCGGAAATTCCGAGGGCGAGGCTTTCTCCGGCAACTATGAGCTGCCCAACGACATGGCCTATGCGGAGACCTGCGCCTCTATCGCAATGGTGTTCTTCGCCCACCGGATGCTGGAGACGGAGCCGGACGGCGCCTATGCGGACATTATCGAGAAAGAACTCTACAACAGCACCATCAGCGGCATGCAGCTGGACGGAAAGAAATACTTTTATGTAAATCCGTTGGAGTGCGAACCGGGAGTGTCCGGAAAGCTGTTCGGATACAAGCATTCGCTGCCAGTGCGGCCGGGCTGGTATGCCTGCGCCTGCTGTCCGCCCAATCTGGTAAGGCTGGTGACCTCTCTGGGCAAATACTGCTGGAGCGAAAGCGACTCTGTCATCTACTCTCATCTGATGATCGGACAGAGCGCGCAGCTGGAGAAAGCGGACGTGACGGTGGAGACCAAGTACCCCTGGGAGGGGGAAACGGTTTATACCGTGATGCCCAGGACGGCCGAAGCGTTTACCTTTGCCATCCATATCCCCTGCTATGTGAATCTGGATGACGAGAGAGTCAGCCTGACAGTCAATGGGGAGAGGCTGGACATACGGGAACGGGAGAAGAAAGGCTACGTTTACATTACCAGGAAATGGGAGGTCAAGGATGCGGTGGCGCTGCGCTTCCCCATGGAAGTGCGCAAAGCCTATGCGAACCAGCATGTGCGGGAGAACGCAGGCTGCGTGGCCCTGCTGCGGGGGCCTGTGGTGTACTGCTTTGAGGGTGTGGACAATGGGGAGACGATTCAGAGCCTGCGGATACCCAAGGAGCTGAAAGCGGAGGCATATCTGTGTGAGGAGGGCGTGTTGAAAGGCAATGTGCTCTTAAAGATGGAGGGCTTCCGGATGGTGGGAAGCGAGGCGCTCTACAGCGAGAAACCTCCGGTGAAAGAGAAAGCGCAGCTGACGGCAATCCCCTACTACACCTGGGCTAACCGGGGGGAGAATCAGATGCGCGTGTGGATGCAGGAAAGCGTATAAATCTTTCGGCCCGCAGGCAGACGAATCTGTCTTGCGGGCCGGTCTTACCGGTCAGAGTGTCCGGGCGAACCCTGCGCGGGGCTCTGGATTGCCTTTGACGGCGAGTCTTTTGGAGCGGAGCAGGACATTGACGAAAGCGCTCACTCCAGCACCACCATCTGGTGGCAGTCTACTTTTCTCACTTTAAATGTTACAAGGCCGTCTCTCTGGATGAAAGGGATGTCTTCTCTCTGGGGGGCCAGGTAGACGCGATTTACCGGTTTGGGAAGCCGCAGGCTCACGTCCACATCATAGACGGGCGTGATATCCTCGATAATCTCCACGCCGCTGCCCCGCCTCACGGGAACCGCGTAGAGCAGATGACAGATGTATCTGTCGTCCTGCCGCATCAGTGTGGTGACACCCTGGGCGCCCAGGCCGGTCTTTAGGGTTTTACCCTCGCCCAAGAGTACATCCAGGGCATGCTGGACCATCCTTTTTGAAATAAGGGCGCCGCGCCGGGCGTATTCGGAGAATACCTGCCAGCCTATATAGATGCCGTCCTTACCCATGACCATGCCGGGACCGGCCGATTCCCCGGAATCCGGCGCGTGCTGATGGGAACAGAAATGCGAGGCTGTCCGGTTGAAATAGGGATTTTCCTGTGTGCCCAACAGGGTGCCGCAGGTAAGCGCCGTCACCTCGGCCTGGGAATACAGCACATAGGAAGTATCATAAAGCCCCTCCATTGCAAAGTCAGGCTTGAAGTAACAGGGCGCATAGAGGGATTCCCCACAATAATCCGCGCCGAAATCAAAAGCGAAAGCATCCTGATGGGCCCATAGTCCGGACTTCCCGGAAGCCAGAATCCTGCCGCCTGCCTGCAGAAAGCGATCCAGCTTTTCTTTCAGAGCAGGGGTGATCCGCTCGCAGTCCGGAAGTATGATCAACTGATAGCGGCTCAGATCCGATTCTCCGTCAATGACGTCAAAGAGATATTTCCCTTCCAGGAGCATACGCACTGCCCCGGCGTCCGCATCTGGATTTTTCTCTCCGTCTAAGCTGCGGATGTAATGGGAATAAGCCTGGCAGGAGAACAGGGCAATGTCCGCCACGGGGGATACCCCGTCCAGCCATTCTTCTTTTGCCTCCAGCTCCCGGTAAGCCTCGCCGATGAGCCTGTAGGTAGCCATGTCCATTTCGCCCTGGGGATGGAGCTGGTCTCCCACGGAGCTCCTGGCCCCGTTGGCAGCCGCCAGGCTGACTTCGTAGCGCAGTGCATTAGGATGCTTGAAGCCGCCGAATTCACCCCATGTGCCGTGGAACTTCCCGGTCATGCCCAGATATTCCATGCCCAGCTGCTGCACATATCTGGCGGACAGCGGGAAATGATCGTAGCCCCAGCCGCCGGTGGGGAGGCTCTCCAGCTCCAGATGGGAGTTCACAAAGGCTAGGTCGCGTCTGCCCCGATGGATATGCCCGCTGTTGTGGAATACGGGCAGGCCGGGCTTTATCCGGTCTATGGTCCGGCGGACCTTGGCCGTGTAATCCGCGTAAACTTTCTCTGCTTGCTCCAGAACCGCAGCGTCATCCGCGGGATCCTTACCCTCTGCCAGAAGCTTTGCCGTACAATATTGGCAGTGGCATTGACGAACGCCCACGATATCCAGGAAGATGCCGTCCGCGTCATAACCGCGCACCACCTCCTCTATCTGGAGCAGCAGATAGTCCAGGTAGGGCGAGTTGAAGCAGAGAAGATGGTAGTGAGGGCTGCCGAAATCCGGAACCTGGAGCTTACCGTCTTCTTTTCCCACATAGAGCCACTCCGGATGGCGCAGAGCCATCTTTTCATCGAAGCCGGCGGAGAGATACACGGGTGTGCGGACCCCGATTTCGTGGGCTGCTTCAATCTGCGCTCCCAGCAGGTCGAAGTTTAATCCCGGATGGATCTCATTGGCCTCGGAGGGATGGTAGGCCCAGCCGTGGTGACATTTGGAGAAGACTGTGATGGAATTCACATGGCCTGTCTGCAGCGCCTTTTGGAACTGCTGTTTGCTGAAGCGGCTTCCGATCCCAGGGATTTTCTCGCTGGTGTGGAAGTCCAGATGTACCTGACGAAAATTCATATAAAAGTACCCCCTTTTTCCTGATTGCGGACAAGTTATATTCAGTGTATGCCAAAAGCGGGTGACATGCAATGTCTATTTCAGTCAAAAATATGGAGATTACGGCATGAATGTGCAATATAACGAGTCCTTTCACCGGATGGCCCACACGGTGAGAATAGAAGCGACAAAGCCGTGGGGGGGACTGTGCGGGTGCCGATGGCCGTCACTGTCCCCGGTAGATGCACAGGGCGTCTGCAAGCTTTAAGGTGTCCAGAAGCTCTCTGCCTTCCGGCATTTTTCGATAGAGCTGCAGGGAGCCGATTCCGCCGCAGCCGCCTTGCAGAGGCTCTCTTTCCAGGATGCCGTCCGGGTCCTCATACCGGAGATTCAGCATCTCCTTTTTGGCACAGCTGCCGGAGAGCTTTACCACCACATTCTTGTTCTGGGCCAGCACATGCCATATGAAGCGCCTGCCGGTCTCCTTGGTCTCCCATTTGCAGCGGGTGAACTGGAAATCCTCCCCGGTGTAGGTCAGCTGCAGCATCAGGCGGGGGCGCAGGGGAAAGAAAAGGAATCTGGGGCGCAGGCAGTTCAGGACCACAACAGAGTGGCGCAGTTCCTTGGCCGTGCGCTCACTGGACAGCCTGCCGCAGGCGAACTGGAACCAGGGGCTGTTGAAGCTGCGGCCCCAGTGTTTGTCCGCATAGCCGAAGCTTGTCTCCGGGGTCACCTCATAGGGCACGCCGTCCAACACCACACTGCCCTGAAAAAAGCTGCGGATGCCCTCCCCGTGCCAGAAGCTGTCCAGTCTGCGGAAAGCTTCCGCCAGGGGACCGCACAGGCTGCCCGTGTGGCAGGAGACGACTTTCTGGACTTTCACGTCCCATTCCATACACCCTGCCTCCGTCATGCGGGAGCGGCGCCTGGCTTCTTTCGCAGTCACCTCCAAAGAGCCTGCGATTCTGTCTTCGCTGTAGAGAATGGGGCCTCTACAGGGATCCTGGATCTGCATGACCAGAGGACTGCCTGTGGTCTGCAGGGCAGAGACCGGGTAAAAGGCATGCAGCTGTCTGGCGCCGTTTCCCTCTTCGTCGGGGAATACCCCGGCTTTGAGCATTACATAGGAGGGCTTCATGCCCCTTTTCTTGAAGTAGGGATGCTGACCCAAAATGGGCAGGGCTCTCCCCAGACCGGGATTGATGAGGAAAAATTCCACGAAAAAGGTGCGGGTCTCGCCTGTCTCGGGCTGTACGCCGGAAAAGGAGTGCCACCAGCGCATATAGCCTCTCTTGGACAGGGAGCCTCGCAGCATATGTGAATTTCTTGCCAGATCAGACAGATTCATCCTTTGTTCATGCCTCGTTTCTTCGGTGGGGATTCTACGGCGCGGGCCCGTATCGGAATCAAAACAATATTTTGTAGCAGATAAAGGTATTATAATACCAGATATAGAAAATGACAAGAGTGTTACGAAAATATTTCAGAACGGTGATAGAAAAAGGATTGAATCGGAATGGGTTTTATATTAAGCTGTCAGCAGGGGAAAGAAATTCAAAAGAAGACGGAAATGGCGTCGTAAGACAAAGAGAGGCGGAGGACAATATGAAGAGACTGTTGGTGACAGGGGCGTCGGGCTTTATGGGGAGCAGGGTGGTGAATTTCTACCGGGGAAAATACGAAATCTGCGCGCCCGGACACGGGGCCTTGGACATTACGGACGAGGCGCAGGTAATGGGGAGGCTGCGGGACTGGAGGCCGGATTATGTGGTGCACTGTGCGGCCATCTCGGACGTGGGGCGCTGCGGGCGGGAGCCGGAGCGGTCCTGGAAGATCAATGTGGACGGCGCAGTGAATCTGGCGAAAGCATCCGCCGCCGCGGGCGCGAAATGCCTGCTGTGCAGCTCGGATCAGGTGTATGCGGGGAGTCTGCAGAAAGGCCCCCACAGAGAGGATGAGACGGTGAACCCTTGCAATCTATACGGCCGCGAGAAGCTTTGCGCGGAGGGAAAATGCCTGGAGGCGAATCCGGACTGCGTGCACTTAAGGCTGTCCTGGATGTATGACGCGGCGACGTTGAGACAGGGGGAGCACGGAGATTTCATGCGGACTTTTCTGGAGAAACTCCGGACAGGGGAAGTGCTGCGCTACTCCGCGGCTGACATACGAGGCCTCACGGATGTGAACGAGGTGGCAAAGAATCTGGAGGCGGCTTTCGGCCTGGAGGGAGGCGTGTACAACTTCGGCTCTCCCAATACGAAAAGCATGTTTGACACGGTATATTCCCTTTTTGTGCAGCTGGGCTGGGACACCGGGCGGCTGGAAAAGGAGGAAGACACGGCGCCCAAAGATCTGACCATGAGCCAGGAGAAACTGCAAAGAGGGGGAATCTTCTTCACGGACACCCGGGAGCGCCTGCTGACAGTGGTGAGGGAAAATGCGCCGTTTTAAGCGCAGGCCGGCAGGGGCCGTCTATGGGCAGAAAGCAATCCGGAAGCGGGATTGAAAATCTGAGGGCCGGGAACGGGAAGTGCAGGCTGCAGGGGGATCAAAACCGCTGCAGCCTATGCAGATTGAATCAAAGCCGGGGAGCCGGCGGGTCCGTTCTACTCGGAGAGTGAGGAGGCCGGCAGCAGGGGCAGAGCAAGGTACATTCTGGTCGGCCGTCCGTTTGAACGGATTTCCATCAGCAGGTCGGTCCTGCCGCGGACAGGGGTCTGGGGCGTCACGGCAAAATCAAATTCCGTTATGCTGGAGCCGCCGTGGAACTGGTTCAGGTTCACACAGATGGTGTCGGAGGGATCCGCGGTCCAGCCCTCAGGCAGATGCAGACGGCATTCCAGCCACTGCTGGCTGTGGAGGCGGTTTTTGATCTTCGCATGGAAAATCTTGGTCTGTCCCTCCCTGATGTCCAGGTCGCCCGTATACTCTATACGAATATCCATCAGACAGCCGGTTTTGCGGACGCTCACCGGGGACGCGGATATCTCTTTGGCGAAATCCTCCCTGTCAAAGACGCCGGTCTTGGCGACGGCGTTTTCAATGCTCTCCACAGGCCGGAAGACAATGGAGCCCTCCTGGCTTAAGTCAAAATGTCCCTGCATGAAAGAGGGCATCAGCCGGATGACCCTGGCGGTCAGGCTGCTGACGGTCTGGGGAACGTTTAGACAGGCTTTTGTCCGATCGATGGAGATGGTCTTGATCTCATCGCCGATGGGGCGGAGCCATTTTTCATCGATGACGGAAGTGCCGCCTATGATGCCCAGCAGCGCTCCCAGAGTGCCTGCGGTGCAGTCTCCGTCCTCGCAGCAGCCGGCGGCGATGCAAATGCTCCTGGAGAAGTCGCCCTCCCCGTACACCCATCCCAGCACCATGATGCCGATATTGCTGGGGGCGTCATAGCCCAGATTGCCTACAGGGACATCGTCCTCCGGCGCCTGGTCCCTATATCCGCTGAGCATGCCGAAAGAACCGGGGAACTTCTGCAGGATGGCCTTGCGGGCCGATTTCCAGTCCACGCCTTTCCCGTGACACTCTAAGGCGGTGCGCACCGCGCCTGCCACGGCGCAGTCTTCTGGGATATAAGACAGAGCCGCGTCTATGAGCTTTTGCATATCCTTTTCCACGAAAGCGGCGCTCTGGAGCGCGGCGCAGAAGATCTCGCCGTACATGCCCTCCTGGGCGTGGTCGCAGATGGCGTCCTCATAGGCATACTTCACGGCGATTTCCGGATGTCCCGGCGCAAGGCAGGCCCAGATTTCGCTGCGGATAAAGCAGCCGCAGCTGTCCTTGTTGTGGTTTTTGTACCAGCCGGAGACGGGGGGTGTCAGACCGTAGCGCAGATTGTTCTTTCCGGCGCCGTACTCGGACCAGTCAGCCACTATGTAGGAGATCCAGTATTCGCCCAGAATCTCCGCATTCACGCCGGGGCCGTACTGCTCGGCCGCATTGAGCCACACCAGCTGTAAGTCTAAGTCGTCGTTGGGCAGTACGCCCAGGGACAGGTCGTGGGTGTAATAGTCCAGGTCGTAGACGCCCCGAATGCACTCAAAGGGCGCGCCCAGGGTGCCGCCGATGTTTTTCCCCAGCCAGCAGGCTTTCACCTTGTCCTGGTATTCCTTGAAAGATAGCTGTGTTCCCATAGGTTGTCTCTCCAATCTTTATGATAGCGTTTTCTTGAAAGCTACTTTCACACCTGTATAACATATTTCGGATAGGCTGTCAATAAAAATCCTTCTGTTTTCTTCTGTTCTGTGGTACAATTGTTACTGTTCAGACAGGGCGCGGAACCGCTGCGCGCAATTTTTGCAGGGAGTTGCAGGGCGGCGCCCGGGAAAGCCTGGAAGAGAGGATGTGTGGACGCCATATGAGGAGATATTTCGGGAGGGCCGTGCACGGGGGAACCGCCGCCGGTCCGGTATTTGTGGTGAAAAAGGAAAGCCGGGAAATAGTGTATGCCAGGGCGGAGGATTTTCAGGCACAGATCGCAAGAGTTCAAAGGGCAGTGGGGCAGTCCAGAGAGGAGCTCAAAGCCCTCTCCCACAGGGCTCTGCACCGGGCCGGGGAGGACGGGGCGGCAATTTTTGCGGCGCATGAGATGATCCTGGAGGACGAGGAGTATCTGGAGACAATCTACGGTATGATCCGGAGAGAGAAAGTGGCGGCGGAATACGCCGTGGCCGTGACGGCGCAGGAGCTTGCCGGGAGATTTGAAAGGATGGAGGACGAGTGCATAAGGGCCAGAGCCGCGGACGTGAGGGATGTATCCGGCCAGGTGCTTCGGAATCTGGCCGGGAATCCCGGGTGCGGCCTGCGGCTTGCGGAGCCTGCCGTGATAGTGGCGCAGGATCTGACGCCCGGCGAGACCATGCAGATGGAGCGGGAGAAAATCCTGGCATTTGTCACCGTACAGGGCTCGCCCAATTCCCACACCTCGATTTTGGCCAGGATGATGGACATTCCCGCAGTGGTGGGAGTGCCTGTGGAGCTTGAGCATATCCGGAGCGGGATGAGGGCAGTGGTGGACGGAACCGGAGCTGAGGTGACATTTGAACCGGACGAGGATCTGTGGGAGGCTGCGGAGCGCAGCATGGCCCGGGAAAGGGATGAAAAGCGCCTCCTGCAGAGCCTGAGGGGAGAGGAGAGCGTGACCCGAAGCGGCAGGAAAGTGCAGATCTGCGCAAATATCGGCGGTCTTGCGGACGTGAAAGGCGCGCTGGAAAACGATGCGGAAGGAATCGGACTGTTCCGCAGCGAATGCCTTTACCTGGGGAGAGCGGGCTTTCCGCCGGAGGAGGAGCAGTTTCAGGTATACAGGCAGGCGCTTGAGGCCATGGGGGAGAAAAAGGTGGTCATCCGCACCCTGGACATAGGGGCGGACAAAACGGAGGATTATTTCCGGCTGGAGACGGAGGCGAATCCTGCCCTTGGATACCGGGGCATCCGCATCTGCCTGAAGCGGCCGGATATCTTCAAAACCCAGCTGCGGGCGCTGCTGCGGGCATCCGTATACGGAAAGCTGTCCGTTCTGTACCCGATGATCACTTCCGTCAAAGAGATGGAGAGGATCTATGAGATTGTGGACGAGGTAAAGAAAGAGCTGAGCGAGGAGCGCATCCAGTTCCGGCTTCCGCGGCAGGGCATTATGATAGAGACGCCTGCGGCAGTGATGATCAGCCACAGGCTGGCGCAGATGGCGGACTTTTTCAGCATCGGCACCAATGATCTGAC
>ERZ808051.1090-NODE-1090-length-20738-cov-82.752190_pt1 | contig 20738 bp, 15 predicted proteins | sample MGYA00380199_ERZ808051 | MGnify/ENA primary metagenome ERZ808051 (study PRJEB31490, sample SAMN06133391) | mouse gut metagenome | isolation source: J11 | host: mice | place: China: Chengdu | collected 2015-05 ...
GAATCAGAGTAGTCCAGCGTTGCAGATGCGTTATTACCTTTTGCGACCGTGAAAGTATTGCCGCTGCTAATCGTTGCTCCGTTTCCGGTCATTGTCACTGCTGCTGTATCGCCTTCACCAATCGACATGGAGTTCGCAGATAAATCTGCATTGTCCACAATCACTTTGGCTGAAGCGGCGTTACCTTGCGCAATAGACATATTCCCGGATACTTTTATGGATGACTGGGGGCTTAGCGTCAGGTCTGTCTGAGTTTCCTGCCCCTGTCCCATAATTACATCACCGGTTGCAGCTAACGCAGAATCCTTCAACGTCAGCACTGTCTGGGCTTTTTCACCCCCACCGATATATCCATTACCGATATTAATTTTTGAATCAGAGTAGTCCAGCGTTGCAGATGCGTTATTACCTTTTGCGACCGTGAAAGTATTGCCGCTGCTAATCGTTGCCCTGTTTCCGGTCATTGTGACTTTAGCAGCCTCACCTCCCCCCAGAGACAGAGAGTCAGCAGACAGCACTGCATTAGTGACTGTCACATCTACCGAAGCAGAATTTCCCTGGGCCACTGACATCTCGCCGCTCACATTTACTGACGACTTATCATTTAATGTCAGGTTTGTTTGGGTTGTATTTCCCTGCCCGATAAAAACCTTACCACTGGCAGTCAGTGCCGAATTATTCAGCTCCAGCTGGGTCTTAGCAGCCTCGCCCTCTCCGATATAACCGCTACCGATATCTATTTTCGAATCAGTGTAATCTAGCGTCGCTGATGCATTATTACCTTTTGCAACAGTGAAGGTATTTTTACTGTTGACAGTAGCTCCCGAACCGGTCATTGTGACTTTAGCAGCCTCACCTCCCCCCAGAGACAGAGAGTCAGCAGACAGCACTGCATTAGTGACTGTCACATCTACCGAAGCAGAATTTCCCTGGGCCACTGACATCTCGCCGCTCACATTTACTGACGACTTATCATTTAATGTCAGGTTTGTTTGGGTTGTATTTCCCTGCCCGATAAAAACCTTACCACTGGCAGTCAGTGCCGAATTATTCAGCTCCAGCTGGGTCTTAGCAGATTCGCCCTCTCCGATATAACCACTACCGATATTTATCGTCGAATCAGTGTAATTCAGCTTCGCTGATGCATTATTACCTTTTGCAACAGTGAAGGTATTTTTGCTGCTGACAGAAGCTCCTGAACCGGTCATTGTGACATCAGCATTATCTCCCTCACCAACTGATAGCGAACCAGTATTTAACTGCGAAGAAGATATATTTATATTAGCCTGTGTACCTTTACCTTTAGCCAAAGTCATATCACTGATGCTTGTTACAACAGAGCCATTCTTAATATCAAATTTAGTTATGGAGCCATCGCCACTTCCGATGGTAGAGACTCCATTCACTGACAGGTTTGAGGCATCTAATTCTAGTTTAGCATTCGAGTTATTTCCTGTAGCTACAGTAAAATCCCCGGTTGAGGATATAGAGCTTCCACTAGCCGCGCTTACAGAAATATTAGATTTACTCCCAATACCTACAGCAATACTTTTATCAACACGCAGGTTTGAACTATTGTCCATATTTAACTCTAACTGGCCTGCAGCAGAAATGCCTCCTTTCATGTCCCCATGAATCAAGAAATTACTTCCATTTTTTATATTTATAACAGAAGGCTTTTCATTAGGAATACCATCTACTCCCGTAGATACAACCACATCATTTTTTACATCTAGTTTTGAATTGTTATCTATGTCAATAATGCCATTGCCTGTTTTACCCAAGACTAAATCCCCGGAGGAAACCGTCCCATCTGTTATATTATTTCCTTGTGAAATAATATTTTGGTTCCATTTTACTGGGTTGGTTTTAAATGGCGTATCATCTTGAGATGATACGACAAAAACATTGCTTCCATTGTTAATTTTCAATGAACCATTACTGTCATCACTGACATTACTGGTCTTGTCATTATCATTCCCAGAAACCCATAATTGCTGTGTATATAGAGTGCTACCACCATCTATATTTAATTCCCCCTTTGAAGAGTCACCTACAATAGTAACACTTGCACCTACCGTTGCAGAGTTATTAATATTTGCTGATGCATTTAACCCACCTGCAGGGCAGGTGCTAGATTGACCATTGCAAGTAGCCACCGAAAAATAATCTTTAATATTTACGGTACCATTAATATCAACATTGGCATTTTTATTAATACCTATATTTAATGAGCCCGAGATGTTTCTATCACTAATGGTAGTGTTGCCGTCTATATTTTCAGCATATGCTAGGCGAGATCCCAAAAAGAAACACATGATATATCTATTGATCTTTTTTAATTCTTTCATAATAGATAAAGTAAAAATAAAACAAAATTAAAATTGAGAAAATAGATGATGATTTCTTTTACAGAATACCCTCAACATCACGAAAAATCAGAATATTCTTTTCAGCTTAAGCACAAATCATCAAACGCCATCGTAATGCTATGTATTTTATGACAAAAAAAATGTTAACTTTCGTGCAAACTCCCAAAGAAGGGCTCTCTTTTGCTATGACTACTTATCTGAATTTGTTTGTGAAATTGCTTATTTTTCTTTATATTCAAAATACCAAAGCATGTCTATCCATAAACAATGTTAACAATAATAGCAAGAACAAGTTGCGCAGTGGTGTTTCTTACTACATCATCAACTTAAAGATGAGTATGTTATTTACTGAACAGATAGTTACCATATATAATAAATTGATATTCTGAGAGCACCTGATTCAGGTTAAACATATTAATATCTTTATGTATATTACAGATGACATGAATGGATAAAAATAATTATATTTTATGCTCTTTTATTTGTATTTACTTCTTGTTATTATTCTTAATTCTGTTTTGTCAGTAATTAGTATGAAATTATCAGCCATTTAATTTATGATTAAACTTGACTCATAATAAACTAAGTATATTTTGAATTTACAGAAAACCATAGTCAGAATGTATACTTCACACCCAGCATGGCTGAGGTGTCGTTATACCCTTTATCACCAACTTGAACTCTCACATTCCCCCACAGGTTCAGATGGGGATTTATTTGACCTTCCACACCAGTTTTGACCTCTCCGATATTACGGGTACCATCCTGATACACCGGTTCGCCGTTCATACGAACCCCAAAATCACGGGTATTATGCAACCAGTTCACCTCCACAAATGGGCTGAACTCACGTGATTTACCATCATCCATTTTATTGAGCCTTTTAATCCAGGTTTTCACGCCCAGACGGGTATGGACATTACCGTCTCCGGTGCTTTCAATAAGAGTACCGTTACTTTCATAGAGTTCATCAGCTTTAACCCCCATCCAGACAAGCTGGGCCTGAGGCTGAACATACCATTCGTTCAGATTGCCATAGTTGCTGCTGAATTCCCCGATTTTCCAGGCATAACCTGTTTCCAGTGAGGCGGTAAGTCCTTTTGATTTCCAGGATTCACCCGGCAGTCCGTCACCTTTCACATGGTTATCGAACCAGCCGTACTGAGCCCAGGTATCCAGATAAGCTCCGTTATGAGTCTCATCATCAGCATACCAGGTAGCATACAGCCCGGTACTGTAACCATTTACGCTGCCTTTTGAATGGTATCCGGTGCGTACTGCACCTGTACTGCTATGGTTGTTACCGTAACCAGCCATAACCCCCAGATGCCAGCGGTTAGTTCCACCCCAATCCCATTGTGCGATATCACCACCCAGTTGAATCACATAACGATTACTTTGAGTTTTCAGTTGACCAGAACCGTCGCGCCAGCGGTTATGTCCTCCTTCATGGCGCATCCACATACTGGTTGCTTTCGGTTCTCCGGTAATTGCATCGACGTATTGCGTCTGCCCCAGACGTTCATGAAGGCGGGTCACAAACATGGTGTTTGCCGCAGCTATATTCGCGGTATAGGAGCTGGCTTCCGGGCGCAGGTTGTTATCATGCCCTTCCGGAGTAGGTTCAGGATCAGGCCTTGGTTCTGGAGTGTTTTTACTACTGCTCAGATACCAGTTTCCATAGTTGCTTCCCGGCCCACGTCCAAGAGTGTAGTCATAAGCGCCGGCCGCTATACGTCCGGCCTGAATAAATTCAGCGTTAGCTGCATTACCATCAACATGAATAACTTCAATACTATTCAGCGTATTAGCGCCTGAACCACCAACATTCGTAACAGCCACTCGGGTCTTACCGGACGCATCGCCTTTAATTACCAGTTTGTCGGTTGCAGAAGAGCTATCATCCAGCACTGTGTTAATGAGCAGCGTGCCATTATTACCGGTGTAGTTACCTCCAATCGTCAGAATATTTCCCGGAGCCGCCGATCGCAGGTCAAGGCTTCCACTATTGGTTACGTTCCCTACTACGCCACCAAATCCGGTAAGTTTACCGTTCTTTGCAATATTGACCAGGCTACTGGCGAGCATGACAGGTGCATCAGATTGCCCAAGAATCAGAGAGCCGTCATCAATATCTGTCTGTCCGCTCCAGGCAGCATTGCTTCGGACAGTCAGTGAACCGGAACCGGTTTTACGGACATTACCGGTTCCAGTAACATTATTTATAAGTTGCCAGTCTGTTGTGTTGTTCAGCTGCAAGATTCCACGGTTACTCACGGAAGCAATCCCAAGATTCTGCGCTCCAGTGGCAGTCAACTGAGAGCTGGTATCTACTACAAACAGCCCTGAGTAGTTACTGTTATTTCCTGAAATCTGGGTATCACTATTGATCAAAGATACTGTACCAGAACCACTCAGATTATTACTTAGCAAGCCTGAGGCATGAGTAAGAGATAATGTCCCAGCGTTACTGATGTTACCAGTACCCAGTCCGGAAACATCGTTCATTCGGACAGTTGCATCTTTTGCTATTATGGTGCTGACAGCAAAAGTGTGGTTGCCTCCTGTAATATCGAGGACGCCGCCGCTGATATTCAGGAAGCCACCTCCAGTCAGAGTACCGGCAGATACGCCATCATCAGTCAGGGTCAAATTCCCGCCATTGATGTTCAGTACAGAACCTGCAGCACCATTAAGCTTACCAACAGTCTGGCTATGACCGTTCATGTCCAGCCGGGTATCAGTAGCCAGACGAATCTCGCTGGTCTGTCCCAGAACACTGTTGCTGTTCATGAGGACATTACCACCGCGGATAGCTGTAACTCCTGTGTAATCATTATCCTGATTCGACAGAGAAACGGTTTCTCCTTTCTGACTGTTGAAAGCCAGGTCTCCGGCACCTGTGATACGGGCACTCATGTCTGCTGCATTTCCAGTTGTACCTGCAGCATCAAGCACGAGTGCATCAACACCAGAGGCTAGCAAATCAAGCTGAGTCAGAGCATAACCTATATACAGTCCATCATTATGGGGCCCTGATGTCAGACGATAATCGTATACCCCCTTAGCAACATTTTTTCCCTGTTGAACTATATTCCTTTGCTTACCTGAGGATATTACTTGCCCGGAGGCATCCTGCAGTTGAAGGTTTCCACCATTCCCCTTTACAACTGCGGAACTTGCATCTACAAGTTTAATGGTGGCATTACTGTCATCCTGTTCCAGCAATGAAAGTGAAGAATTAATGACCTGTGGAATACCATTCACATCTGTGGGTGTTGAAACCCGTACAGCACCATTTCCATTGATATACAGATTGTCAGTAACCTGAATCTGGGATTCAGTTTGCTGAGCTCCCTGAGTTACGGCACCGAAATTTACGGCTCCACCGTCAAATGAAAATCCGTTAATAACCTGAGTTCCAGTACCTGCAGTTATCACACTCCCGACCCCAGCAAGCACTAGTGCTGAAGTTAGTGCAGTGGTATTGTCGTCACTCAAGTCAAAGAGTGTATCAGACAATGCCAGCGTACCTGTAAATTCCTGTGTATTCGTTGAATTCTGGAAAGCAAAATTATGTCCACCAGTATGAACATTAAGATAACCGTTACCAGTCATATTATTATTGAATGTCCAGTCATCCTGGCTGGTTATTTGCAGCACCCCATTATTAACAATTACTGACTTGCCGATATTTTTTTGACTACTGATATTAATACTTGCCGTGGGTAAAATATTCAACAAACCACTATAATCGGTATTATCTCCCGTGAGATGCGTCTCGCCACTCTCTGCATTAATTATACCATTACCTGTGTTTTTAGAAATTAAAGGTGATGAAAAAGCATAATTGTCAGAGTTATGTTTAAAAATCAACTCTGCCTTCCCAACACCAAAAAGAATCCCTTTAGATTCAATAGTTCCAGGCATGTCGCTATTGATGAATAATTTCCCTTTTGTGTCATTTGCCGTAGTTATATTGATGTAGTTATCTACATTAAGAATTCCTTGATCTGCTATGTAAATGCCCGGCGCACCAGAACTTCCTGATATGGTTATCATATTTGCAATTAATCTGGAATCAGTACCGCTTATATTAACAATGGCTCTACCATTACCTCCTATATATAAGTTACTGGCAGATAACTGACCTCCATTTTTTAAGGAAATATCACCATTACCATAAAGCCCGACATATGCCTCAGAAAAATCTGCGGTCATCTTGCTGTTGCTGCCATCAATCACGATACTGCCATCTCCCCCACCAGGAGTATCTGAACCTACATATATATTAGTACTATTTAAAACTTCAAATACTCCACCATTAAAAATATTAATCCATCCTGTTGCACCAGGCCCAAAACCGACATAAATAGATTCGTTATGTCCAGAACTGCTGGGCGTATCTCTATATGATACTATACTGTTTCTGCCAGAAATATTAAGTTTTCCTGCAATATCATTACCGAATGCACCTACAATAAGAGGTGCGCTTCCTGAACGATTATCCATATGTAAAGCAGCACCATTAATAACATCAACAGCACCATTATATCCATTACCAATATGAAGTGTGGAAAATATACCATCCTCAATATCCGCATGATTATCAATAATTAATAGCCCGTCACTTTGTGAACCAACCAGAACTGGCTTGTTTTGATATTCTTCGGGAGCAGTCCTTATTTCAACAATGCCATTAACAAAACAAAAATAACGTTGGCAATTCATTTCATCACCTATCGAAGGTGATGATGCCAGAGAGAGAAGGAAAGAGATAACATAATAAAATTTATGGCTCATATGATTTTTAACAAACCTTAAGTGATAATTGACATGACTTTTATGTATATTGTAATATACAAATTTAAAAGTGCTATGCTATAAGGTCTGTTTTTTTGTATACAATAGCAAAATCATTATCAATGCAACTTACTGCAATAATTACAAGATCTTTTTTGAAGTAAAAAGATAAAAAAATCTTAAAAAATCCAACAATCCATCAGAAAAAACTGAGGACTTTATCCAGGCCCGGATAAGTTAAGAAAGCGACTATAATATTTCACTATGCCATATCAGGACGATATTTTCACCTCATATCCTATAGTTGCGTCAGGCCCTCCATTTAGTAGCTAAACTCTTACCTCATTACAGAACCATATCAGTATATCAAATAGATAATGTGCCAGATGTATTAAGATAAAAATGACTATCTATATAAACAAATAGCCATGTTAACATTAAGTTCTGTCTATACAGACTATCCATAAAGAATGTTCAGATGACATACACACCATTACCGCATATCATTTAGATATATTGATATACCTCACAAAAACAAACTATTAGGTTAAACAAAAGCTAAACAAATTAAGTACTGATAATTGACTTACCGGTGTACATCAAAAGAATCATATACATATGTAGAAGTGACAGAAGGGAGTCATTGTTATGCAAACTAAGCTTCTGGCAATTATGCTTGCAGCACCTGTGGTATTCAGTTCTCAGGAAGCTTCTGCTTCTGATTTCTTCGGCCCGGAGAAAATAAGTACAGAGATTAATTTAGGTACACTGAGTGGCAAAACAAAAGAACGGGTTTATGAGCCTGAAGAAGGTGGACGTAAAGTCAGCCAACTGGACTGGAAATACAGTAACGCCGCCATTCTTAAAGGCGCCGTTAACTGGGAGCTGAATCCATGGTTATCTGTTGGTGCAGCTGGCTGGACCACTCTCAATAGTCGGGGGGGGGATATGGTTGATCAGGACTGGATGGATTCCGGGACTCCCGGAACATGGACAGATGAAAGCAGGCATCCTGATACACGTCTTAATTATGCCAACGAATTTGATTTGAACGTTAAAGGCTGGTTTTTAAAAGAATCTGATTATCGCCTTGCTATTATGGCAGGTTATCAGGAAAGCCGTTACAGTTTTAATGCTACAGGAGGAACTTATATTTACAGTGAGAATGGTGGTTTCCGGAATGAAACGGGAGCGTTACCTGATAAAATAAAAGTGATTGGTTATAAACAACATTTTAAAATTCCTTATGTCGGTCTGACAGGAAACTACCGTTACGATAATTTTGAGTTTGGTGGTGCATTTAAATACAGCGGGTGGGTCAGGGGATCTGATAATGATGAGCATTATGTAAGACAAACTACATTCCGAAGCAAAGTAATAAACCAGAATTACTATTCTGTTGCAGTTAATGCCGGTTACTATATTACCCCAGAGGCAAAAGTGTACATCGAGGGTGTATGGAGTCGTCTCACAAATAAAAAAGGGGATACATCTCTTTACGACCGTAGTGATAATACTTCGGAGCATAATAATAACGGGGCTGGAATTGAAAATTACAACTTCATTACGACGGCCGGCCTGAAGTACACGTTTTAACAACTTTAACTGTCATCATCCCCGGTGAGAATTATACCGCCGGGGATTCTGTCTGTTGGTCAGGGTAATAATTTACCAATGCAGGAGATGCAATGCGTGTGATAATGAAGCCTTTAAGAAGGACTTTAGTATTCTTTATCTTTTCTGTTTTTCTTTGCGGAACTGTGTCTGCCAGACAGATCGAGTGGCAATCCTGTATGACCAGCCCATACAGTGACTGGTTTGGTACAGAAAGCTCTTCACCTGAGTTGTTATGCGGATATCTATCTGTACCGCTAAAATATACCGACACAGGTGAGGATGTGTCAGATGAAAATATACCACTTGTCAGACTGGCGATGACAAAGTTGCCGGCAAAAAGTAAACGTAAAGGGAGTATTATTATAATAAGTGGCGGACCTGGATTACCCGGAATTAATCCTTATATCAATTTTGACTGGCCGGTCACCAATCTTCGGGAATCATGGGACATTATCGGTTTTGATCCACGAGGTGTCGGTCAGTCCTTTCCTGCCATAAACTGCCAGCAACCCAATCAAGAAAGATTGGTGAATGTAAGTGAAAAGCAACTAATTTTACAGAAAATTAATGCCTGTATCCATAATACAGGAGCTGAAGTCATTCGCCATATTGGATCTCATGAGGCTGTATATGATATTGAACGCATCAGACAAGCTCTGGGAGATAAACAACTGACAGCTGTAGCATATTCATACGGTACACAGATTGCAGCCTTATATGCCGAACGCTTTCCATCCAGTATCAGATCTATAGTTTTTGACGGTGTCGTTGATATTGATGATTTAAATGATAATTTTTCATGGAAACTCAGGCAGGCCCACAGTTATCAGGAAACGTTTGATCGTTTTGCTGCATGGTGTGCCAGGACAAAAAGTTGTCCACTTTCTTCAGACAGGAATCAGGCAATACATCAGTTCCATCAGCTTTTATTAAAATTACATAATTCTCCTTTAACAGACAGCAGGGGGGAAAGTATATCTTCAGATGATCTCATATCATTAACGACAGAGCTTCTGTTATGGCGCTCATCATGGCCAACACTTGCAACGGCCGTACGTCAGTTCTCTCAGGGTATTGTCAGCAATGAAATTGAAACTGCACTTAATTCTTCCATAGCATCGGAAAAAGTCAGTGATGCTCTGGGTGTAATATTATGTGTTGATCAGAGTGATGAACAATTATCACAGGAACAACGAAAATCGCGAAAAAAAGCCCTTGCTGACGCATTTCCGGCCGTTAATTTTGAGAGGGAACAGTCCGATTTACCTGAATTTTGTGAATTATGGCCAATTCATCGCGATCTGCAACAGACACGCCTGAAGAATACTGTTTTACCATCCGGTTTACTGTTTGTGGCACACAAATATGATCCGACAACTCCCTGGATAAATGCCCGTAAAATGGCAGATAAATTTTCAGCTCCGTTACTGACTATTAACGGTGACGGGCATACGCTGGCGCTAGCTGGCTCTAATTTATGTGTGGATGAGGCTGTTGTTCGTCACCTCCTGTTTCCGGGGAAATCTGAAGATATAACGTGTCAGGGAAGTGGTACCGGAGACACTAACTGATATTAAATAAAATATTACTCCCGACATTAAATAACATCAGTGCTTTGATGTCAGGGCCTGCTAACCCTCTTTTGATATCAGTTGAGCGCAGGAAACGCCAGTTCAGAGGGGACAGGACTTAGGATAAATAAGAGAGTGGCAATCATGAGTAAGATTCATGTACATGCAGGTTACGGAAAGAGGATATCAGGCAATGAATAAGGCACTAATATAATATCATATCTCAGACTTGATACATTTTAGTTACATATATTTTCTTATTTTATGCGGAAAATGCTATATGGAAATGTAGTAATTATATACATCTTATCGAAAGTGATTTTCTGCATAATCATTATTATGATTTATATTAATCATGGGCAGGATTGCATATAAATCAGTCATTATGCTGAGTCTGCAACCTTCCTGTGTAAAGTCAAACTGTCAGGGGGACGGTGACGTCCCGGGCCAGAATACACGTGGTGCACCTTCTCCCTTTCTGTTCCCTTTCTCTGTTTTCTCCGATCCCATTCATCCTGGCATTACCCCAATTCTCCCAAAAACGGCAAACCAGCCCTCAGCCCGCGCCACGACTGGCTTAATACGGGATCCCTGCTGCAAAACATACCTTTACGTATTTGGTTTTACCCGTAATAATGCGTGATAAGCAAACAAAAGGATCCGCGCGCTGCGATTTATTGTCGTGGAAGGATCCGGGCGTTCAGGTCAGAATACCTGTATCCATAAACAGTGCGTGTGCTACGTGAAAAATAACTCATGAACAATGTCATTCCCCTGCAGAATTCACCAGAACGCGTTTCCCTGTTACCCATTGCGCCGGGGGTGGATTTTGCAACAGCGCTCTCCCTTAGAAGAATGGCCACTTCCACGGGGGCCACACCGGCCTACCTGCTGGCCCCGGAAGTGAGTGCCCTTCTCTTCTATATGCCGGATCAGCGTCACCATATGCTGTTCGCCACCCTCTGGAATACCGGAATGCGTATTGGCGAAGCCCGGATGCTGACGCCGGAATCATTTGACCTGGATGGAGTAAGACCGTTTGTGCGGATCCTGTCCGAAAAAGTGCGTGCGCGACGCGGACGCCCGCCAAAAGATGAAGTCCGCCTAGTTCCGCTGACGGATATAAGCTATGTCAGGCAGATGGAAAGCTGGATGATCACCACCCGGCCCCGTCGTCGTGAACCATTATGGGCCGTGACCGACGAAACCATGCGCAACTGGCTGAAGCAGGCTGTCAGACGGGCCGAAGCTGACGGAGTACACTTTTCGATTCCGGTCACACCACACACCTTCCGGCACAGCTATATCATGCACATGCTCTATCACCGCCAGCCCCGGAAAGTCATCCAGGCACTGGCTGGTCACAGGGATCCACGTTCGATGGAGGTTTATACCAGAGTGTTTGCACTGGATATGGCTGCCACGCTGGCAGTGCCTTTCACAGGTGACGGTCGGGATGCTGCGGAGATCCTGCGTACACTGCCTCCCCTGAAGTGACGGCATACGCGCTTCCTTATATAAGCTGTGGTCAGCAGAACAGACATAACATAAGCTGGAGCAGGTAGATAAGCTGTAGTGAGTAAACCATGTTTTATGAAGGGAGCAATGCCTCAGCATCAGGTTACGGGGTGACTCACGTAAGGGACAGGCAGATGGCAGCTCAGCCACAGGCAGCACTGCAGGAAACTGAATATAAACAGCAGTGAGCAGACCACTCACTGCACCTGATAATATAAGCTGTAGTCAGTAAAGGAGCACTCTTCACTGACTACAGTTTATGTTCAGCGGGATTTGAAGAGTTTTTCCAGGTCATCCAGTGTGATGCCCAGTTTTTCAAGCAGGGCAAGTTTCTCCGCCATCTCCGGACTGACTTTTTCCGCAGGTGAAGGTGGCAACGGATTTTCCTTACTCTCATCATTCGGCGCTTTTAACCGGGGACGCCGGTAGTGAATACAGAAGAATTTTGTCCGCCCCCGCTGGATCTCCGTGTAATCAAGATATCCAATCTCGCGCAACTGCTCCATTGCCCGTCTGACCGTCTGGTTCTGGGAAAATACAGGAGACTTCAGATTGAGGCGTGCACGCAGCCGCGCCAGCGATATCGGTGCCGGATCCCGGGGCAGGCTCTCTATAAAGGTGTAGAGTGCCTGGGCGGACTCCCGTCGCTTCAGGGCATTAATCGCCTTAAGCTGGAGAAGGACTTTTCTGTCAAACTGGTACAGTTCAAACAGGCGGGGATCAGCCTGTAACTGAACAATATCCCGCTCAGTATCGTAGTAGGCTGACTGTACCAGATGGGTGATGTATTCCCGGGTGTGCTTCTCATCGGTACGGGAAAACGAGATCACGGTACCGGCAATGCGCTTCAGGGAAGGGCTGATGCGCTCACGCAGCCTGCGGGATGACTGGCTTGAAGGTATACCACACAGTTTTGCAAACTCAACAAAAGGCAGTTCAACTTTGTCACCAATCACGTTATGGCGGGCAAAGGAATGAATGATCCCCACCCAGGTCTTGAAATCGTTATCCATATCCAGGCGGGGGCCGGTGATCTCAACCTTATCGAATCCCTCAGCACGGGCCAGGGAAAGACGAGTCAGCTCTTCCGTGGCATCAGTACGTGACAGTGTATTTTTTTTACTGTTCTTCAGTGATTTAAGGGTCGGTACAAAAACGCCCAGACGCATCAGCGCCACAGGTTGTACGGTGTTGTTATTGTTTGGTGTCAGTGTCACCAGCTCACCGGACGACTTATCCACCTCGCCGAACAGTTTTTTGATGTCTGAATTTTCGTTTTCCAGAAAGCCTCCTGCCTGTGGACAGTAAAAGAATAAACAGAAAATCGTGTGTCAGAACCCCGTCAACTGACTGAAGAAAAACCTGCAGTCTGTATTTAACAACTGAGTCTGGCGTACTGACCATAGTTTATGTCATTAACTTACTTCAGTATATGCATTACTGAATACAGCTTATCATGAACCTGTTACAGTTTATCCATAACATGCCACAGCTTATGTGAACGTGGTCCCGGCCCATGAGTGACAAGGTTTGCAGCGATATGGGGATCTTTAATGGATCCTTTGTTGATCATTCATGGATCTGTTTACTGGATCGGGCCTCTGGATATGTGGATAAATCATTCCGGAAAAACAACATACACTACCGATTATGAAGGCTTCAGGGCGTACCTGCTCACTGTAACTACAGATATATTGCGCTTCCTCGCCGGTTCGCGGGCTTCGCCCGGTCACCGGTCTGCGGCGAGCACTGTTTTTTCTGAAGTCTGTCTTTACAGGTAATTTTTGACGGAATCTGCCGTACTTCCTGAACGTACGGTCATATCCGAAATACACTTCATATGTTTGTTTCAATGCCAGGGATTGTGTATTGTAGTGGATCACAAAATCAGGACACTGGGATAACCTGTTTCCACTTTTCTTCATGTAAGAGAGGCGGTAAACCATCGTTGTTCGTGTGAGGTCGATAAACGTTGTAATAACCATTAATCCACTGGTTTATATCGCGTACCGCATGGCTAAAATCACCATAACCACCTCTCGGAAGCCATTCACTTTTAAGGCTGCGAAAGACTCTTTCCATCGGCGAATTATCCAGGCAATTCCCTCTGCGACTCATACCTTGCATTACCCCATAACGGCAGAGTAACCTTCTGCATTTATTGCTTTTATACGTAAGCGTGATGTCTTGTGATGGTTGTTCTGTCTGGCAACAATCGCGTCCATCTATATTGATGGACACGAACGATGAATTCTCAGACAGCAAAAGATATCACCGGCTTTCGCTCTTATTTGCCAGACGCATTACGTCTAAGATTCGACGAGCAATTATCTGTCCGGGCTATCGCCCTGCAGTTAGGTCTCAGTCATTCCACCATTCATAATCTCTTTCAACGATTTAATGCCTCCGGTATTACTTGGTCATTACCTGAATCACTTTCAGTCGCCCAACTTGATGCCATACTTTATGCCAACAGAAAGAAGGAATTACCTGATGATCCTCAAATCAGCGAAAGCACATGGCGAAAAGAACGACGAACCTCCTACAGTCGTGAATTTAAAATCAGGCTGGTAAAACAGGCATTACAGCCTGGTGCAGTCGTTGCACGGATCGCCAGAGAGCACAATATTAATGATAATCTGTTGTTTAACTGGAAAAGACTGTATGAAGAGGGCTTACTGAATGATGAGGATCTCCAGGAATGCCAGGCCGTTCCGGTGGCAATCACTGAGACTCCTGACCCCGTCAAACCGGTGACAAATTCTTTCTGGCGAAACAAGTCTGATGAAAGCCAGAATGACACTACCGTCGCTGCCGACCGGTACTAAAATCTGGATCATCGCTGGCATCACAGATATGCATTGTGGCTTCAACGGCCTGGCTTCGAAGGTGCAGAACACGCTGAAAGATGACCCGTACTCCGGGCATATCTTCGTCTTCCGGGGCCGCTTCGTCTGGCCGGTAACCCGGGAAGGGAAAAGTGCACCTGACGCCAGCTCAGTTATCCATGCTACTGGAGGGGATCGCGTGGTAACATCCCAAACGGACAGAACGGCCTAGCATCCGGATATAACCAGTGATAAAACAGGGGAATGAACAACACACTCCCCGACGACATCGAGCAACTGAAGGCCCTGCTGATCGCACAGCAGGCGGTTATCGTCCGTCTGTCTGGTGAAATAACCGGCTATGCCCGCGAGATCAGCTCACTCAGAGCGCTGGTCGCTAAACTGCAGAGAATGTTGTTCGGTCGCAGCTGCGAGAAAAGCCGCGAGAAGATAGAAAAGAAGATCGCACGGGCAGAAACGCGTATAACCGAGCTCCAGAACAGGCTTGGTGAGGCGCAGTTGCAACTCACCTCAATGGCCGGAGAGACAGCGCCGAAAACATCAGACTCTCCCGTCTGCAAAGGTATCCACCCGCAGCAACATCTGGCGGACTACAGAGGTATCCTGCAGGCCGATGCATATGCGGGTTACAATGCTCTTTACGAAAGCGGTCAGGTAACCGAAGCGGCTTGTATGGCACATGCCCGACGCAAGATCCACGATGTACATGTCCGCCATCCAACGAAAGTAACGGGAGAAGCGCTCCGTCGTATCGGGGCACTGTACGCTATCGAGTCTGAGCTCCGCGGCAGTCCGGCAGAAGAGCGACTGGCGGTCAGAAAAGCCAGAACGGTACCGCTAATGCAGTCGTTGTATGAGTGGCTCCAGGGGCAGATGAGCACGCTGTCGCGTCACTCGGATACGGCAACAGCGTTCGCATACCTGCTGAAAACAGTGAGATGCACTGAACGTGTATTGAGGCGGTTGGGTGGAAATCAACAACAACATCTCAGAAAACGCCTCACGGGGAGTGGTCGTAGGGCGGAAGAACTGACTCTTCGCGGGGACCGACAGTGCTGGCGAACATGCGGCGGTGCTGTACTCGCTGATCGGCACATGCCGTCTGAACAATGTGGAACCGGAAAAATGGCTGCATTACGTCACTGAACATATCCGGGACTGGCTGGCTAACCAGGTACGCGATCTGTTACCTTGGAAAGTTGATCTGACCGTTCAGTAAATATCAATACGGTTCTGGCTAGCCACTTACCGACCAGAAGCTGACTAAACGTTGTATCGTACTGACAATTCGTCACCAGAGTTACTTCATGGTGTTGCTCCGTGAACTGAGTAGAAGGACTCGATGATCTCTATACCATCCGGAACAAAGATTTGGTTGATTGCCCATAAGCCTTTCAATGGACTGGGAGAACTGCCACAGTCTATTGAAGGGGCGGTGGCTGCTCTCCGGTCACCGAGGGAAAGGTCAGTTTATCTGGTAAGATCGATACGAGCCTGTACATAGATTTGTGTAATTGCCTGATTTTGATATGTTCAATTCAACATCAAATGAAGGTTAAATTATGGACGACAAACAATTGCAGGCTCTGGCTAACAAACTGGCCAAAAATCTCAAAACCCCTGAAGATCTCAGTCAGTTCGATCGCCTGCTCAAGAAAATCAGTGTTGAGGCTGCTCTCAACGCTGAACTGACTCACCATCTGGGACATGAAAAAAATCAGCCCAAATCGGGAACCAACTCCCGTAATGGCTATTCCACGAAAACCGTCACCATTACCGACGGGCCGATGGAATTACGTACTCCACGTGATCGTGATGGTTCCTTCGAACCACAACTGGTGAAGAAAAATCAGACCCGCATTACCGGCATGGACAACCAGATCCTGGCGCTGTATGCCAGAGGGATGACTACCCGCGAAATTACCTCAGTCTTCAAAGAAATGTACGATGCAGACGTCTCTCCGGCGCTGATATCGAAAGTCACCGATGCCGTAATCGACTAGGTGGTTGAATGGCAAAACCGTCCTCTGGATGCGATTTATCCCATTGTTTATCTTGACTGTATTGTTCTGAAAGTACGGAGGACAGCCGGGTTATCAACAAAGCGGTGTTCCTGGCTCTGGGTATTAACCTTGATGGTCAGAAAGAGCGGCCAGGTATGTGGCTGGCCGAAAATGAAGGTGCAAAGTTCTGGCTGAATGTACTGACGGAACTGAAAAATCGCGGCCTGAACGATATCCTTATCGCCTGCGTGGACGGCCTGAAAGGCTTCCCGGAAGCGATTAATGCCGTCTACCCGGAGACGCAGATCCAGTTGTGTATAGTACACATGGTACGCAACAGCCTGCGGTTCGTGGCGTGGAAAGACTATAAAGCGGTAACCCCGCGCAGCCACGGAAGAAGGCGCGTTGCAGGCGCTGGATGTGTTCGGGAAGGAATGGGATGCACGGTACCCGCAGATAAGTCGCAGCTGGCGGGCAAACTGGCCGAATGTTGCCACCTTCTTCGCGTACTCGGAGGCGATCCGCAAGGTTATCTACACCACTAACGCAATCGAATCGCTGAATAGCGTCATCAGACATGCGATAAAGAAACGGAAAGTGTTCCCGACAGATGAATCGGTGAAAAAAGTGGTGTGGCTGGCTATCCAGTCAGCCTCACAGAAATGGACGATGCCACTTCAGGACTGGCGGATAGCCATGAGTCGCTTTATTATCGAATTCGGTGACCGCCTTGACGGTCACTTCTGAGAAAGGCATTGACACAGAATGGTAAACAGGCTCATCGATACTGATATCAGCACTAGTAACCAGCAATCTCCAGCTTATGTGCATAGTGTATTCCGTCATCCGGAGCATTCTTTTTTCTGCTCAAAAAATCAACTTCCTGAAATAATACACATATATGAAAGTCTCAGCGAACCGTCCATGCCGGACTGAACTCGTCTTCCTGAAACAATTCTATCAGCCCGCTAATCTGCTTCAGTCTCAGCACTTCATCCCGGTCCATACCCAGCTCTGTACCAATACGTTCATCTTCCCAGCCCAGGCGAGAAAGGTCTCTGACAATATCAGACATTGAGGTTATCTGGTGTTTTCCCCTGGCCCGGTTATGTCGAATGGTCGCAGCAATACGTGATGCCTGTCCCTTTCTCTCCGGATTAATACAGGCTACAGGTAGCCAGCCCTTCAAGCGTTTCCCTGTGTCTGCTTCCCTGCCCAGCAGCTGACGATGAAAACCATCCACCACGAGGTAATGGTTCTTCTCCTCCGACACAACCACTGGTTGTGTGAAACCGTCTTTCTCCAGAGACTGTTTGAGTAACTTCTTCTCACCTGGCGCCATGACATTAGGATTATAATCGTTGGCCACCACCTCATCCGCTTTCACCCACAGCACGCAGTCCACAGGCTCCTGTGCAAAAGGACTGACCTTATGCAGCACCCTGCGCAGATAATTCAGGGCCTGTATGGTTTCTTCTTCAGTTAGTGCCTGACTGAAATACCGGCGAATCATTTCACCCAGTACCTCCGGTGTCACAGAATCCCCCATTCCTTTCTCCTTTCTTTCATACGCTGCAGGTAACGTTCGTAGTGCCGGGGTTTGTTCGGACTGAAGGAGAGGGTCCGGCACCAGAAATCATTCTTTATTAGTGTCTTACAGATACGTCGCCAGGACGGGATATCCCGGCCCCCCAGGTCATTTTCCTGTTCATCCGGGATGTCATCCGGGAATCCCCGGGTCTGATACCAGCGCAGGTAGATAGCTATCTTGTTACGGTAATGTTCTGCCGTTCTTTCCGGCATCACATCCAGCAGGAACATCGCATAGCTGCGCCAGGTATGATGGGCTGGTTTTGATATACGTTTACGCAGGGCAAAATAGGCACCGCTTTCGTTGGCATAAAGTGCTCCGCTGGCAGCACCGGACACCCTCTCACACATTCGGCCCCACGTTTCCGGCTCCAGAACATGATAAAGCCATAGTCCCTTACGCTGTTCCGGACCAAAGGGTTCACAGACACGCATGTTACGTAACGGCACGCCAGCGCGGTACATCAGGTCATACAGGGGATTGTAGATGGCACGGGTCCTGGCGTTATATATCCATATATCGCGGGCTTTCCAGTCATACAACGGATACATGGTGTAGTAAAACCCTTCAGGCGATGCCGTAGTCCAGGGTTTATCATCGGCATATCTCAGTTTGCGCTGGGACACCAGTCCCATAAAGCGGTTTAGGGATTCATCTGCTCGGACACCGGTCAGCACTGCCACTCCACACCTGTTACTGGCAAACCAGGAAGAAAATGCGGGAACAAATTCTTCAAATGTCATGGCATACTGATAAAAGGGGAAATACTCCATATCAGTAATAGCTTCTTCCGGTGGCTGGCGAACCCATGTCACACCGGGTTCCCAGCATATCCATTCCGGCTGAAACTGAGAGACACCGTTTACTGTAGTCAGGGGAAGTGCCACCCAGTAAAAGGTGTCTGTCACATCCTGGTACATCTCGCGCATATTCTGAATGTGCGCAATTGTGCACTGGTACTGGGCTTCCCAGTCAATGAACAATACAGAGAAACGACGGTTCTTCCTGCGGGCCACATCAGCCACAAGATGGAAAAGCACTGTGGAATCTTTTCCTCCGGAAAAAGATAGGCAGATAGAAGAGAATGTATCAAACAACCATTCGATGCGGTGAATAGCTGCGAAAAAAACATTTTCATCTGTTCTGATTTTTATTATGGTTCCCGACATATGAGGTACTTATCTTGGAATATGGTCAGTAATAATTATACATCCAGTCAGTAGTAAGCCTGACAACAAACCAGAGTCCTGCCATTGTGACAAAACTCATAAACCTCAGAAATTCAGATCCTCCGGAATAATACTGTTGCAACCGTCTTCTAAGTAGATTATAAACTGCAGAATTTCACAAAAAAACAAACCAAAATATTTTATCACTCTAGTATTCAAAGGGATTTCATGATCAACAGGTCACTGATATCCTGCCCAAAAAGTTAAATCCATTCACCACAGAAATATCTAATAACAAAAAAAATAACCAATATCAATACCTGCATGCCAATTTTACCCACAACAGTACGTATCTCCGTAACAGAAGACAGTCAGTATTGCTGCGAGCATGTATGACAAATCTTCTTCCTGTCAACTCTTACGCAACCTGATGTATGTAACTTTCCAAAGCTGGCATTATTGTCTCCAAAAATTATCGTTCAGACTTTTGCTGACAGGGGATTTATATCATCTCTAAATCGACCTTTTATAGCATGTTAAAATATGTTAACAAATTGACAGGGAGAAACCGTGAATACCGTTACATCGACCTGAAGCCCTTAAAACTATAGCCTCAAAACAGGTGGGTTACTGGGATATTAGCTATATGCTCCATCATGGGGTAAGGGGCAACATTTTATCCCCATATGATTGTCGTTCTTTATAACCTAAAAGATTGCTGCAGAAGTATTTACGAAAGAATCAGCACAGTATGTGGAAGAAAGGCTTCAACGTGATATATGGAATGAAAAATGCTCATCCGCAATCTGGTCCTTCATTCTGATAATGACGGGGGCAATGTTGGGGTGTAAGTTGCTGGCAAAAATGCACACACTTAGTATATTAAATTATTATTCCCATCTTCAGGCCTGCAATAATCCCCCCTTATTTCGAATCACCCTTCCAGACGATTAAGTATTGTCCATGGTGGTTAGATAATTGTTTTCGGAGCATAGAGGAAGTCAGCGCTTGGTTAAGCAGGCTCACTCTATGGTACAACCAAGAGCAGAAATGCAAAGGTATAAATGACGAACATGCGGCGGTGTTGTACTCGCTGATCGGCACATGCCGTCTGAACAATGTGGAACCGGAAAAATGGCTGCGTTACGTCATTGAGCATATCCAGGACTGAACCGCCCCGGGTTTCCTGGAGAGTGTTTTATCTGTGAACTCAGGCTGCCAGATCATCGTTTCCGATGGAAGCAT
>ERZ808051.1091-NODE-1091-length-20738-cov-5.760515_pt1 | contig 20738 bp, 15 predicted proteins | sample MGYA00380199_ERZ808051 | MGnify/ENA primary metagenome ERZ808051 (study PRJEB31490, sample SAMN06133391) | mouse gut metagenome | isolation source: J11 | host: mice | place: China: Chengdu | collected 2015-05 ...
GAGGAAAAGCTCAGTTCGGCGGACAGCGTTTCGGAGAGATGGAGGTTTGGGCTCTGGAGGCCTATGGCGCTTCTTACACCCTTCAGGAGATCATGACAGTGAAATCCGACGATGTGGTTGGACGTGTGAAGACCTACGAAGCGATCATTAAGGGCGAGAATATTCCGGAGCCGGGTATTCCGGAGTCCTTCAAGGTACTCTTAAAGGAGCTCCAGTCCCTGGGTCTGGATGTGAGAGTGCTGCGTGACAATGGAGAAGAGGTGGAGATGTCCGAGAACATTGATTATGCGGACAGCGACCTTGATTTACGTTCTATTATTGAAGGCGACAGACGCTACGAGGAAAAAGAAGAGTCCTTCGGCAGCTTTGGATTCCAGAAACAGGAGTTCAAGGACGGAGAGCTGGTGGATTCTGAAGAAGAGGATGATTATATCGACGAGCCGGAGGAAGATGACAGCTACATCGACGACGACTATTCCGATAATGATAAATTATAGAAGGGAGTACCGTTCATGCCTGAGACAAATGAAACTTATCAGCCGATGACATTTGACGCAATCCGTATCGGACTTGCTTCTCCGGAAAAAATCCTGGAATGGTCCCACGGTGAGGTAAAAAAGCCGGAAACCATCAACTACCGTACCCTGAAGCCGGAAAAAGACGGCCTGTACTGTGAGAGAATTTTCGGACCGAGCAAGGACTGGGAGTGTCACTGCGGGAAATACAAAAAAATCAGATATAAGGGCGTTATCTGTGACCGCTGCGGCGTCGAGGTAACGAAGGCGAGCGTGCGCCGTGAGCGTATCGGCCATATTGCTCTGGCGGCCCCGGTTTCCCATATCTGGTATTTTAAGGGCATCCCGAGCCGTATGGGTCTGATCCTGGATATCTCTCCGAGAGTCCTGGAAAAAGTTTTGTATTTTGCTTCCTATATTGTACTGGATCCCGGTACCACAGGACTCCAGTTAAAACAGGTGCTTTCTGAAAAGGAGTACCGTGATGCAGTTGATAAATATGGCTATGGCGCTTTCCGTGTGGGAATGGGAGCCGAGGCCATTCAGGAGCTTTTAAAAGACATTGATCTGGAAAAGGATTCCGAGGAGCTTAGAAAGGCTTTGAAGGATTCCTCCGGACAGAAACGGGCAAGAATTATCAAACGCCTGGAAGTGGTTGAGGCATTCCTTCATTCCGGAAACAAGCCGGAATGGATGATTATGACGGTGATTCCGGTGATTCCGCCGGATATCCGCCCCATGGTACAGCTTGACGGCGGCCGTTTTGCCACTTCTGACTTAAATGATTTATACAGAAGAATCATCAACCGCAACAACCGCCTCGCGAGACTTCTGGAGCTGGGCGCTCCGGACATTATCGTCCGCAACGAGAAACGTATGCTCCAGGAGGCTGTTGATGCTTTAATCGACAACGGAAGACGCGGAAGACCTGTGACGGGTCCCGGAAACCGTGCATTAAAGTCCCTTTCTGATATGTTAAAGGGAAAACAGGGACGTTTCCGCCAGAATCTTTTGGGAAAACGTGTGGACTATTCCGGACGTTCCGTTATTGTTGTCGGACCTGAGCTTAAGATTTACCAGTGCGGTCTGCCCAAGGAGATGGCCATTGAGCTGTTCAAACCTTTCGTTATGAAGGAGCTGGTGGCCAATGGAACTGCTCATAATATTAAAAACGCTAAAAAGATGGTAGAACGTCTTCAGACGGAGGTCTGGGATGTACTGGAGGATGTAATTAAAGAACATCCGGTTATGTTAAACCGTGCACCTACCCTGCACAGGCTTGGCATCCAGGCATTTGAGCCGATTCTGGTAGAAGGTAAGGCAATCAAGCTTCATCCCCTCGTTTGTACTGCTTTCAACGCCGATTTTGATGGGGACCAGATGGCCGTACACGTTCCGCTTTCCATGGAGGCACAGGCAGAGTGCAGATTCCTGCTGCTTTCTCCCAACAACTTGCTGAAGCCCTCTGACGGCGGTCCGGTGGCTGTTCCTTCCCAGGATATGGTACTTGGTATCTACTATCTGACACAGGAAAGACCTGGCGCAAAAGGGGAAGGCAAGTTCTTCAAGAGCCCCAATGAGGCGATTCTGGCATATGAGAACGGAGCTGTTACTCTCCATGCAAGAATTAAAGTAAGAATCACAAAGACCATGGCGGACGGAACAGAGAAAAACGGTATCGTTGAAACCACTGTGGGACGTATTTTGTTTAATGAAATTATTCCCCAGGACCTTGGCTTTGTGGACAGAAGCATTCCTGAAAATGAATTAAAGCCGGAAATTGATTTCTTAGTTAAGAAAAAACAGCTGAAGCAGATCCTTGAAAAGGTTATCAATACCCATGGAGCAATGCAGACAGCCATTACCCTGGATGATATTAAGGCCATTGGTTACAAATATTCCACCAGAGCGGCTATGACGGTATCCATTCATGATATGACTGTTCCGGAGTCCAAAAAGCAGCTTCTTGCCAATGCAGAGGCAACTGTTGACAGGATTGCAAAGAACTTCCGCCGTGGTTTAATCACAGAGGAAGAGCGGTACAAGGAAGTAATTGACACCTGGAAGGAGACCGATGATCAGCTGACCCATGATCTGCTCACAGGACTGGATAAGTATAATAATATCTTCATGATGGCTGACTCCGGAGCCCGTGGTTCCGATAAGCAGATCAAGCAGCTTGCAGGTATGCGTGGCCTGATGGCAGATACAACCGGTCATACCATTGAGCTTCCTATTAAGTCTAATTTCCGTGAGGGACTGGATGTACTGGAGTATTTCATTTCCGCCCATGGAGCCCGTAAAGGTCTGTCCGATACGGCTCTCCGTACTGCCGACTCCGGTTACCTGACAAGACGTCTTGTTGACGTTTCCCAGGATTTGATTATCCGCGAGATCGACTGCTGTGAGGGGAAAGAGATTCCGTTTATGGAAATCTCCGGATTCTCGGATGGTAAGGAGACCATCGAGAGCCTGGAAGAGCGCCTAACGGGAAGATATATTGCGGAAACGATCATTGACCCGGATACGGGAGAGGTGGTTGTGAAGGCCAATCATATGTGTACGCCGAAGCGTGCGGCGGCAGTAATTCGGGTGCTGGAGAAGCAGGGAAGAAATACGGTAAAGATCCGTAACGTACTGACCTGTAAGTGCCACATTGGCGTATGTGCAAAGTGCTATGGCGCCAACATGGCTACCGGACAGCCGGTCCAGGTCGGTGAGGCTGTCGGAATCATTGCGGCCCAGTCCATCGGTGAGCCTGGTACACAGCTTACCATGCGTACTTTCCATACAGGCGGCGTTGCCGGCGGTGATATTACACAGGGTCTTCCCCGTGTGGAGGAGCTTTTTGAGGCAAGGCGGCCCAAGGGACTTGCCATTATCGCAGAGTTTGGCGGAGTTGCTACCATTAAAGATACAAAGAAAAAACGTGAAATCATCGTTACGGACCAGGAGACCGGAAATTCCAAGACTTATCTGATTCCTTACGGTTCCAGAATCAAGGCACTGGATGGTCAGGTTCTTGAGGCCGGAGATGTTCTGACAGAGGGCAGCATCAATCCTCATGATCTTTTAAAGGTCAAAGGTGTCCGCGCTGTTCAGAATTACATGCTCCGTGAGGTGCAGCGTGTTTACCGGTTACAGGGTGTGGAGATCAACGATAAGCACATTGAGATGATTGTCCATCAGATGCTTAAGAAGATTCGCGTGGAAGAGAGCGGAGATTCCGAGGTTCTTCCGGGTACTTCCATGGATGTTCTGGATTTTAATGAGATGAATGAAGCTCTGATTGCCGAGGGCAAGAAGCCGGCCGAGGGCAAGCAGGTGCTGCTTGGTATCACAAAGGCGTCTCTTGCTACGGATTCCTTCTTATCTGCCGCATCCTTCCAGGAGACCACGAAGGTTCTGACAGAAGCTGCCATTAACGGTAAAGTGGACCACCTGATCGGTCTTAAGGAGAATGTTATCATTGGTAAGCCGATTCCGGCAGGTACTGGTATGAAGCGTTATCGCGATATCCGTCTTGGCACAGATGATATGGAAGAGGAAGAAGAAGAGGAAATTCCGGTATTGGAGCCGGAGGAGGATGCTCCCATCGGTGAGGCTGAAGAAATCATTCTTAACGAGGATGATACACAGGAATAGATGCAGAGCAAAACAGTTTTGAACAGATGTTTTTGGCTGGGGTCAAAGTACTTTTTGACCCCAGCCTCGATTTATAAGGAGTCAGAGAAGGTAACTGGTTATGATTACAGTGTTATCCAGATTATTTATTAAGGACAGAGGGAAATTCGAGGATCAAAGTGTTCGGCGCTCTTATGGAATGCTGTGCAGCATTGTGGGAATCAGCCTGAATATTCTGCTTTTTTTTGGAAAATATATGGCAGGTATCATAAGCGGCTCCATTGCGATCACTGCGGATGCATTCAATAACCTGTCGGATGCAGGCTCCTCTTTGATTACTCTGGTGGGATTTAAGTTTTCCGGAATGAAGGCTGATGCAGGTCATCCCTTCGGACATGGACGGATCGAGTACTTGTCTGGTTTTGGAGTTTCCATGGTGATTATTCTCATGGGATTTGAACTTTTAAAAACTTCCGTTGAAAAAATCCGCACCCCGGAGCCTGTGGAGACAGGGGTTGTTTCCGTGGCGATTCTGGTGGTGTCCATCTGCGTAAAAATGTATATGTGTTTTTATAACCGCTCTGTGGGAAAGAAAATTGATTCCGAAGCCATGAAGGCCACGGCCATGGACAGTCTCAGCGATTCTGTTGCGACCACTGCTGTTTTGATTTCCATGATAGTTGCTTATGTGACATCTGTGAATATTGACGGATGGTGTGGCTGTCTGGTGGCTGGTTTTGTACTGTTTGCAGGGTACAGTGCGGCTAAGGATACCTTAAATCCCCTTTTGGGAGAGCCGCCTTCCCGGGAGTTTGTGGAGGAAATTAAGGGTACAGTTATGGCACATCCGGAAATCATAGGGATTCATGATCTGGTTGTCCATGATTACGGTCCGGGAAGACGGATGATATCTCTCCACGGGGAGGTTCCGGGAAACAGTGATATTTTTGAAATACACGATGTAATAGACCGGATTGAAAAGGAATTAAACCATAAGCTGGGGTGCGAAGCTGTCATACATATGGATCCCATTGAAGTGGACAATGCGAGGGTTACAGAGATGAAACGGGCTGTGGCAGATAGGATTGCGGAAAAATTTCCCGGTGTTTCCATCCACGATTTCCGTATGGTACAGGGGCCGACACACACCAATCTCATTTTTGATGCAGTAGTGCCTTATGGCTTTGAAACCTCCAATGAGAATGTGAAAATGGGAATTGAATCACTTGTAGAGGAAAAGTGGGAGAATTATTTTGCCGTGGTACAGGTGGAGCAATCTTATGTCTGAAGCTTTCGGGTAAGGCTGAGCTGTTACCAGCGTTGTAAATATTTTGAGAAAAAACTTGTTTGCTGTCTGAACATTTGGTATAATCAGAGAAGTAAATTGGAAACATTTTTTTTAGAGGAGGTTTTTCGTATGAAAATGTGGAAGAAAGTGCTGTTGACAGCGATTCCGGCTTCCCTGATGCTGTCCTTTTCTTCACTGGCCGGTGAGTGGCATCTGGATATGAACGGCTGGTGGTATGAGACGGAGGATGGTTCTTATTACAAGGATGGCTGGCAGTGGGTAGACGGTAATAACGATGGTTCGGCAGAGTGCTATTATTTCAACAGCAAAGGCTATGCGATTACTAATGCTCCCCAGGCAGATGGATACGAAATCGACGAGAATGGTGCCTGGACAGTGAACGGTGTAGTTCAGAAGAAAGAAGTAGCAGTCAGAACCAATAATGACAGCAGGGCTCTGGCTGTGTATGAGGAAGCTCAGAGAAAGAACAACGATCTTGACAGCATGGATGTGGATGCGGATTATACGATCTCTATGAATGCGGATGGCGAGTCCGTGGAAATGGGGATGAATCTGAATCTGAAGCTCCGCGGCGCCAGGACAGGAAATCTGGAGTTCGCAGCAGAGGGAAGCATGAATATGCTGGGAAGCGACATGCCTCTTAGCATGTTTTATACAGATGGCTATTACTATGCGGACATGATGGGAATGAAGATAAAACAGGCCATGCCCATGGAAGAGGCTCTGGAAGAAGCCAGTAACAACCTGGATGTAATGGAAATGGATACTTCTTTCATTAATAATCTCCGGATGAGGGAAGAAGGAAATAAAACGATCCTGACCTTTGACAATAATGCCGCCGCCTTAAACCGTTACCTGGAGGAGCTGATGGGCGGAATGAATTTTTCTGATCTTGGGATGGATATGTCTTATGTCATTAACTCTTCCAACGGAGAGGCTGTCATTGATGAGAACGGCTATTATACCAGCCAGAAGATATACATGGATATGGATATCGTTGTGACAGACACGGAGAGTAAAGAAACTGAGACCATAAAATATGTGATGGATATTTCCATGAAAGTAAACAATCCCGGACAGGAAGTGAGCTTTACGATCCCGTCCACAGAAGGTTATGTAGAGACAGACAGCATGACTGAATAGGCCGGAAGTGCCGTACAGGCAGCAGCAATCAATCAGAACGGTTACCGGAGCAGTTTCAAAGAGTGAGTACAGTAAAACTATGTACTCACTCTTTTTGTTTGCAGTGAAAGGGTTGCCCGGCAGCGATTGCGGGAATGCAAAGCACGGAAGAGACAATCAGAATCAAAAAACTGCTTTTGACACAACAAAAAGGCCTTACTTGACATAATATTAATTATGTCATGGAAAAAGCCTCCTGTTTCTTCTACATATGGGTTTATTTTAGCATCTTTGCCCGCATCTTTCAATAGATTTCATGGAAAATTCAAAAAAACGAAAGAAATACGCAGAGAGTTACGGCTTTTATGAAAAAAGAAAATGGCTGTCCATGACATAATTAATATTATGTCATGGACGAATTTGCATATGAGGAAAGAAATATCAGGAAAGCAGTTCGGGATGCTGACGGTACTCCGGGAGGTGGAGCGGGAGAACAGCCCGAAGCATTACTGGCTCTGCAGATGCCAGTGCGGGAAGGAAACTGTTGTGGAGGAGTCGCACCTGAAAAATGGTCATACAAAGAGCTGCGGCTGTTACCGCATAGCGGCACAAAAAAAGAGGGCCCGGGATCTGACAGGCTTACGTTTCGGGCGGCTTCTGGTTCTGGAGGCGGTTCTGGACAGGGATGGATTCTTAAGCGCCTGGAAATGTCAGTGTGACTGCGGGAAGCAGTGCGTCTGCAAGTCTGTCAGTCTTACATCGGGAATTACAAAAAGCTGCGGATGTCTTCAGGAAGAGCAACGGAAAGAAAACATGAGTAAAGCCATCCATTTTGTTGACGGGACCTGTGTGGAGCGGATCGCCTGCCGGAAGACGTTTATAAATAATACGACCGGCCACAGGGGCGTTTACCGGAAGGAAAACAACCGCTGGAGGGCCTGTATCGGATTCCAGGGAAAGGTGTATTATCTTGGCTCCTTTGAGAATTTTGAGGATGCCGTAAAGGCGAGGCTTACGGCAGAGGAGAATCTGTATGATACATTTTTGGAACAATATGCAGAAAAAAAGGGAAATCCGCCTTCCGGCGTAAAGACGCCCGGCGTTTCTTGTCCGCGGTACGCGGGCAAGAAGATGCAAGGCTGAACTGTTACGATTTTTGAGATAATCGGAAAAGATCTTTCAGAGGAGGAAGGAAAGAAACCTTATGAAAATCGTCTATATTGGAGCGAATGACGGATTAGCAGAAACGCTGATTGAGCGGATGGCGCAGGAAGGGAATGATGTCTACCTTCTGTCAAACAAGGCGATTCCAAGGAAAACGAAGAACATTGCCCCACATCGTTTTTATCGCAGTCCGCGCAAGGGAGAAAGTTTTGGAAAACTCTTATGTTCCATCTCTCCGGACTGTGTCATATTTGCCGGAAACAATTACATAAGCAGCGCCCACGGGGAAGAGGCAGACGAGGATGTGACCCTGCTGGCCCGGACGCTGCGAACCGCCGCCGCATTTCCATGTGCGAAATTTATCCTGCTGTCGTCGATAGAAGTGTACGGAAATACAGAGGGAAAGGCCGATGAGTCCGCAGAGTGTGCGGCCGTCAGCGAACGGGGCATCCGGTTTATCCGGGAAGAGCAGCTTCTGGATATTTACCGGAAACAGCAGAGCACAGATGCGGTGATTCTCCGGGCATCGCAGCTTTATTCCAATCGTCCAAAAGAGGGGGAGGGCGATATTCTGAGCCGGAGTTTTTCCGCCGCCATGCAGCCGGAAAGCCATATGACAGCCCATATGTTCCAGCCGCTCCACGTCTCTGACTTTGTGGATGCCATCAAGCGGGTGACAGATGGCGGGGAACAGTATGTTTACAATGTCTGCGGAAGTGACGGGATGTCCGCAGAGCGCCTGTACCAGCTGATCTGTCAGCAGGAGAGTTTTCCGGAGCAGGATGTCCGGTGGAAAGAGCCTGAGGGTGTTACCCTGGCGGACAGCAGCCGGATCCGGCAGGAGCTGGGATGGAGCGATGTCCGGAATCTGGAAAAACAGCTGCAAAGGGGCGAGATCACCTATGAGAGAGCTCCGGCAAAAAAACGGAATAAGAAGACGTGGGCCATTCCGGCAGATATTCGCCAGATGGCAGAGAACCTTCTGCTTTTTGAGGTGTTTTTTGTTCTGAATTCCATTTGCAGTACTCACAGTCTGTTTTCCCGGATTGACTGGCTGATGATATATGTTATTTTGATTTCCATATCATACAATATTTATCAGAGCGCTTTGGCGGCAGTTTTGGCCAGCGCTGCTTTTTTGTACAGTCAGGGCCTGAGTATTCAGGAGATGACCTCGTTCTATACATATGGGAACGTTGTGCTGGCGTTTGTGCAGTTCGTATCCCTGGGCCTTATGGTCAGCTATACCACGAACCTGTTTAAACAGGATGCCTGGAGCGTCCGTCTGGATTTGGAAATGCTGAAGGAAGAGTATGAGGATCTGAAAGCCATCAATGAGGAAAATGTACTGATCAAAAATGAGTATGAGGAGCGTCTTCTCACGTCTAAGACAGGTTTTCCAAAGCTGTATGACCTGATCAGCCGCCTGATGGTCCAGGAGCCGGACCGGATTCTCATGGAGACCATGCAGGTGATCTCGGAGCTGGTCCGCACGGACACGGTGGCCGTTTATCAGGGACAGGCAGGAAGCCCCTGGCTCCGTCTTGTGGCGGCCTTAAGCGATAATTCCGCAATGGACGGAAAGACCTGGAACCTCTCCGGATTTCCCGGGATTTATGACGCGGTGGCGAAAGGAGAGCTTTATCAGGGAGAGTTTGGAAGCGGGGAACCGGCTGCGGTACTGTCCATTGTCTGCCGGAACGTTCCCGCGGCGGTGATCCTGATTAAGACGCTGCCCTATGAGTGTGAAACTCTGTACCATGCCAATCTGCTGAAAACCATGTCCCTGCTGCTGCGGGATGCCATGGAAAAGGCGCTGCAATATGAGGAGCTGTCCAGGGAAAGCCGCTATGTGAAGGATACAGACATTCTAAAGCCGGAGGCTTTCCACAAACGGGTTCTTCTGGCTGAGGAAAAGGCAAAGAAGAGCATGGCGGAGTACTGTGTGGTGGAGCTTCTGTATTCCCAGACTCTGGCGGAGGCCGCCGGCATGGTCAGCCGGACCATCCGCGTGACAGACTGCCTGGGAACAGATGGAAAAGGAAAACTTTTTGTCATGCTGAATAATACTGCCTCTGGAAATCTGGAATATCTCCAGAAGCGCCTTCTGGCCTGCGGCGTGGAGGTCTGCTCCGTTCTGGACAACCCCGCAGAGGTTCTGGGCGAACTGGTTACGGTTTAAACCCCACAGACGGAAAGCGAGGTTTCGATCATGTTGATTTGGTTTTTAGCGGCGAATTTTGCCTTGACGGTATTGTACGTCGTCATAAAGCGAATCCGTCGGGAGAGGGCCGGGATGGCAGTTTACTTCTTCTTCCTTCCGGGACTTGGATTTCTCATCTATTTTCTGCCGGGACTTCTGCGGGCGTTTTTAGGCAGATTAGGAGTTGACCGGGAAGCCATCCTGATCCGCGCTTTTGATGTTGAGCTGCAGCCGGAACATCCCGACGTGCGGGAGGCGTTAAATGTGGTTCCGGTGGAGGATGCCATGGCTGTCAGCGGGAACGCGGAAAAACGTGCCCTTTTGTTAAAACAGCTGAAAAAAGACCTGCAGGAGAATTACAGGATTCTTCTGGCGGCGGAGCGGGACGAGGATTCCGAGTCGGCCCATTATGCGGCGGTTGCGAAAACAGAAATATACCGTCTCCACCAGACGCGGTGGCTGGAGTGCCGCAGGGATTATGAGAAGGATCCAAAAAATCCGGAGAAATACCATACCGCCTGTGCGGTTCTGGCGGAGATGCTGGCCAACGGCGTACTTTCTTCAAGAGAGAAAAGCGCCTACCACAAACATTTGTGTGATCTGGTGCAGAAACAGATTGATACCGCAGAAAGCGAGGTCTCTCCGGAAGAGTATGAAGAATATTTAAGCTCCCTGGTGGAGCTTGGCCGGTATGCGGACGCCGAACTTCTCTGGCAGAAATACGCGGACCGGATGCGGAGCGAGAAAGCTTATGAAGATATGCTGAAATTGTTTTACCAGGAAGGGGATCGGCAGAAATTTAAGGCTGTTCTGGATGACCTGTGTAAAAATAAACAGATTCGCCTTTCACCAAAAGGGCTGGAACAGCTGCGCTACTGGATGGGCCGCCTGTAAAAAGCGCCGGGGTTTTATATTTTAAAGATGGAGTGACAAAATATGGTATCATTCAAACGGTTTCTGCATATCATCCTGATCATTGCCGTCCTTGGCGGTATTTTTCTGATTTACAGTATCAACGAGAGCCGGCCCGCAAGTGTTGGGGCCATGAGCAGACTTGTTCCGGAACGGGAATTTACTGAAATGATGCCGGTGGACGCGGGGGAAAAGCCCCGGGTTTACCTTCTGGGAGATCCTGTGGATGAGCATTGCGGGGAGATTTACCACAATGTCCGGCAGCTCTGCGACGATCTGAAGCTTTCAGTAGCCGGTGAGGGGCGTCTGGATTTTGATCAGGCAGAGGAGAGCGATCTGCTTATTTTTTGCGATGACCGTATCAGCCGATATGCGGACCTGACAGAGCTTTCAGATTTTATTGCCGGGGGAGGCCGGGTCATTCTGGCGGCGGGCCTTATGGAAGGGGACAGTGACCTTTGTCTGTGGCCGGCATTTGGCATTCAGGAGAAATCAGCGGGGGGAGATTATCATGATCTGGTTTTTGAAGAACCACTGCTGCCTGTTCAGCCAAAGAAGGCCTGGTATGATGGAAACAGTGGTTCCGCCCGAATCCGTGTCAGCGATGACGCGTCTGTTTATATCCGCAACAGGGGAGACGGCGTCCCTGTCCTTTATACATATGACTGGCAGAAGGGCAGCGTCTGCCTGATCAATGGGACATTTCTCAAAGATGCCTGCAACATGGGGCTTCTGACCGGGGCCATCGGCGCACTGCTGCCGGACTTTGTCTATCCGGTTCTGGGGGTGAAGGTCATATTCCTTGACCATTTCCCCATGATTACGTCTGCGGATGACGAGCTGTGCAGGCGGATATACGGTTATTCTGCGGAAGGATTTGTCCGGGATGTGGTATGGCCTGCCTTTCAGGGAGAGAGTCTTCGCACCAATACGCCATACACCACCAGCATACTGGCGGCGGCTTCTGAGGAAAGCTTGGGGGCAGTGAATGATGCAGTGTTTATGACGGTCTGTAAGTCAGCGCTGCAGTTTGGCGGAGAGCTGATCTATGCAGTCAGGTGCCCGGAAAACGGGAAGGTTGTTTTTAATCAGGCGCTTATGGACCGGTTTCTGGCAACCTTTACAAATTATACCGTTCGGGGCCTGGCCCTGGAAACCGATCATTTTTTCCCGGAAATCCTTTCTGCGCCAGGTGCGGATATCCGGTTTGTCCGGGGAATGCTGGGAAGCCGTAATACACGGCTTTCCTGGGAGGATGGATATACAGTCTTTCCCGCCGCCACCAGTGGAAATTCCATTGAAAGTGGCAATCTTTTTGCCATCAGCTCTGTCCTGGGGGCCTATGGCATGGTTTCCCATGTATTCGATGTCAGCATGATGATTACAAGAGACGGAGAGACGGCCTCGTGGGAGATTGATAAAGGGCAGCTGGGGATTTTTGAATCGGAAGTCCTGGCCAATGTGTCCTGGCTGGAGGGAAAAACCTTATCCCAGACCGGGGACGATGTGAGGAGCTATCAGGAACTGGATTACGGCTGGACGAGGAATGAAAGCCGTTTGGAGTTTCATTGCAGCGGCGCTGTGAAAGGACAGGCATTCTTTTATCACACGGACAGCCGTATTATCGGTGTGGAGGGTCTGACATGTCAGGATGTGGGAAATGGGTATTATCTGCTGCGTATTCAGGAAAATCATGGAGTGATTACGCTGGAGGAGGGAGAATAAACGATGCGGGTATGTTTGATCTGTGAGGGAAGCTACCCCTACGTTCCGGGAGGAGTCTCCAGCTGGGTGCAGATGCTGTGCAGCCAGTTTCAGGATGTGGAGTTTGTGATATGGGCCATTGCGACCACAAGAGAAGAAATGTCAAAGTATGCGTACCGGATACCGGAAAATGTAAAGGAGATTCAGACGCTGTACCTGGGAGATGTGACATTCAAAAAAACCGGCCGGAAAATCCGGCTGACCAAAGAGGAAAAAGCTACCCTTAAGGGACTGCTGATCGGATCTCTGGATGCCATCAACTGGACCGGCGTACTGGAACTGGCGAGGCAGCACCGTAAGCATCTTTGTGACCTTTTGATGAGTGAATCTTTCTTTGACATCTGCAGGGAGGAGTATCGCAGGCAGAAATCCAGGAAAGTATTCCTTCATTTCCTGTGGAATTTCAGGGGAATCTATTTCCCTTTGATGTACACCCTTTCGCAGGAAATTCCAAAGGCGGATATTTACCATGCCATTTCGGCCGGTTATGCCGGTATTCTGGGAAGCTGTGCTTCCTATATGGAGGGAGTTCCTCTTCTTTTATCGGAACATGGGATTTACACAAGAGAGCGGGAAGAGGACATCATCCGCTCCCAGTGGGTAGTTGGTGAGTTTAAGGAACCGTGGATTGAATTTTTTAAAAAGCTTTCTTTTACCGCATATCAGCAGGCCAGCGTGGTTACCACTTTGTTTGGAACAAACCGCTCTCTCCAGATTGAGCTGAAATGCCCGCCGGAAAAGATTGCTGTCATCCCCAACGGTGTGAACGCCGGAGATTTTGAGTCCTGCAGAAAAGAGAAAAAGAGCGGCCCTATGACTTTGGGGGCGGTGCTGCGGGTAGTTCCTATCAAGGATGTGAAGACCATGCTTCTGGCTTTCGACATTGTGAAGCGGGCGGAACCTGAGACACGGTTAAAGATCATGGGAAACTGTACGGAAGATCCGGTGTACTACCAGGAATGTGTGGAGCTTCTGGCGGAACTGGGGACAGAAGATGTGGAATTTCTGGGACTTGTGAATATCAGGGAGCATCTTCCGGAGGTAGACCTTCTGCTTTTGTCCAGCATCAGTGAGGGACAGCCTCTGGCAATCCTGGAAGGTATGGCGGCGGAGATCCCCTTTGTGGCTACAAATGTGGGTGATTGCAGGGCCTTGCTGGAGGGGGAGCGTGAAGATGATGATTTTGGCCCGGCCGGACTGGTCGTACCGGTTATGAACAGCGAGGCCATGGCACAGGCGATTCTTCGCTGTATCAGAAATCCGGAGCTGCTTAACCATATGGGGCAGGCCGGCAGAAAACGGGTGGAGGCGTATTACAGCCGGGAAGGGATGCTAAATGCATACCACAGTATCTATGAAAACCTGAAGGAGGAGTCTCATGGCAGGAATCGGATTTGAGCTGAAAAAAATATATGGCAGGAAAACACTGGCGTCCAATCTGTGGGGGACCGTCTATGCGACCATGCTCACCATCGGCCCCACAGTCGTGTCTGCGGCGTTGATGCTGGTGTTAAATTCTCTGCTGAGCCGGTCAGGCCTCACGGTGCTGGAAAGCCGCTTTTTTATCTCGTCCACCACATATGCCTTTTTAACCGCGCTGCTGGTCTCTTCCATTTTTACCACCATCGTTTCGCGCTATATTGCAGACTGCATTTTCCTGGGCAGGGAATCTGAGATTTTTCCTTCTGCTTTCGGTGTGCTGACCCTCACCACTGCCATCTCCGGCAGTGTCATGTTTCTGCTGTGTGCGGGCATATATTTTCATTCTCAGAATACGGTTCCGGTACATTTCCTGGTGGTCTATTATCTTATGGGTGTGCTGGTGACAGATGCTTACAGCCTGATGAATTATGCCTCGGCGTTAAAGCATTTTAAGACACTCACGTTTAGTTTTATCGGAGGACTTGTGCTGGCAGTGGCTGTGTATTTCCTTTGCGACAGGTGGCTGGGAATTACGAAAGTGATTGCCGCCTATATTGCTTTGGTCTGCTGCTTTTTTGTGGTCACGTTCGCTCTGGTCTTCCAGTGTGCAAGAGCATTTGGAACACCGCGGGGCCGGCATTTTGCATTCCTCTCTTATTTTCGTAAGTATCCGAAGCTGGCCGTCGGCGGCTTTTCCTACATGCTGGGCCTTTACGGTCCCACCATCATTTACTGGCTTTTCTCCGGGATAAGCGAGCAGGTCAGCATTTTCCGCACGGCTCCCAGCTTTGACATGGCTCTGTTTCTTGCTTTTGCGGTGAACATCCCGGCGCTGGTCATTTTTGTGGTGAAGGTGGAGACGGCGTTTTATGAAAAATTCGTCGTTTATGTTTCGGCGCTGAATAACGGTACGCTCCACATGCTCCAGAAGGAACGAAGCGTCATGACCAGGGCACTCCTTCAGGAACTCTTTTTTGTGTATGAAGTTCAGCTGATTATCACTGTGGTTTTGATCTGCCTGGTCAGCGTATTTTTTCCTTACCTGGACGTCGGTATTCATATGCTGCACATGTTTGTAATGCTGAGTCTTGGGATATGCGCCGTATTCTGCATGTACTTCACCATTGTTGTGTTTTACTATTTTTCGGATTATGGGGGCGCATGCATCAGTTCCCTTATCTTTATGGCTGTGGCAGTGCTTGGGGCGGCTGCTGCTGTCCCGGGTGATACCTTCTATCCATTGCCTCTGCCCGTGCTGCTCAGCGGTCTTTGCGGCTGGATCCTTTCTTTTGTGCTGCTGCGGCGCCGGATGGATAAGCTTGACAGCTTTTTGATGTGCTGAGGCGGAAATATCATATGTCAGGGCCAAAAGGCGGCTCCCCTGATTCTTTTACCGTACAACTGAAAAAGGGAGGCAGTTCTGTGGAAATTCAAGGCTTTGAAAAGCATGAATTTCACAGAACTGTCTCCCCTTTTTTGTCTCCTGTTCTTTCGTCCTTATACATCTGGCATCAGAGTGCTGAGCCTTCATAGTATTCGCGCAGGTCCGTGTAATATGTAGCAGTTCAGCCTTGCATCTTCTTGCCCGCGTACCGCGGACAAGTTTTCAACGCTTTTTTCGCTCTAAATCTTCGCATGGCTGAACTGTTACCGTAATATTACCGGGAAAGAACTACATTACATTCTGAGGTTCTCCCTTGGCCCATCTGGCAATGTTGTCAAAAACGATTACGGCACGCTTTTCCAGAGCTTCTTTCGTTGCAAAGGCCACATGGGGAGTGGCGATCACATTTTTTGCGTTGAGAAGCGGATGGGATTCCGGTACAGGCGGCTCCATTTCAAATACATCGACTCCGGCTCCTGCAATTTTTCCGGTATTTAAGGCTTCGGCTAAGGCCTCGCTGTCCACCACAGGACCGCGGGAGGTATTGATGAGAAGAGCAGAGGACTTCATGAGGGCAAGCTGGTCTTTTCCGATCAGTCCCCTGGTCTGAGGATTTAACGGCGTATGCAGGGAAACGATATCACAGGTGGAAAGAAGCGTGTCCATATCCACGTATGTGGTTCCGGGGACTTCTTTTTTAGTTCTGCTGTATGCAAAAACCTCGCAGCCGAAAGCATGGGCGATGGAGGCAACCCGAAGCCCGATGGCCCCGGTTCCGATGATGCCGAATTTCTTTCCTTCCAGCTCAAAGCCCACCAGACCATCTTTTGTACCGCTTTTTCTTACTACATCGTTACAGGGGATCATGTTCCGGTAGAGGGCGATTACCATACCGAATACAAGATCAGCCACAGCAACGGTGGAGTAGCCGGCACAGTTGCTGACAAGAACGCCGTTGGCCTTGCAGGCATCCATGGCGATGTGGTCCACTCCGGTGAAGGCGACAGACAGCATTTTTAAGTTTTTGCACCCATTGATTACGTCGGCGTTCATCGGGAGGTTGGAAACTGCGATGATGTCGGCATCTTTTCCGCGCTCAATGAGGGTTTCTGTGTCTGTGACACGGGTGTTGTGATAAACAATTTCAATGTCGGACGGCAGCATATCTCCGGCCATGGCAAGGAGCTTTTCGTCATTGACACCGAGGGGTTCGATAATAACAAGCTTCATGGGTATTCCTCCTGTTTGTGAAATTACTTCTATTGTAAAGCTTTTCGGGAAAACAATCAACCGGTTTACTTACGAAAGTGTGCGGCAGAAGCTTTATGGCGTAACAGTTCAGGCTGTCTGAACCGCTGCGTATGGTTGGCATTGTTTATGGAGGTACCTGACAGAACAGACGGACATATATTAAATAGGAAGATATATAAGCAGGAGCGTTTTATGGCATCGGTCAGTCTCTGCATGATTGTAAAGGACGAAGAAAAAGTGCTGGCACGCTGTCTGGAAAGTGTGGCCGGATTTGCAGATGAAATTATAATTGTGGATACAGGTTCCACGGACAGAACGAAAGAGATTGCCGCCGGATTTACAGAACAGCTCTTTTCTTTTCCATGGCAGGAGGATTTTGCCGCGGCGAGAAATTTTGCATTCTCCAAAGGAAGGGGAGACTACTTATTCTGGCTGGATGCGGATGACGTGATTCCGGAGAAAGAGATGGAAAAGCTTCAGGCGCTGAAAAAGAAACTGGACGAAGAAAAACCGGATGTTGTGATGCTTTTATATGCGGCTGGCTTTGATGAAAACGGGAAACCGACTATTGGTTTTTTCAGGGAGAGACTCATGAAAAGATGCCCGCAGGCCATATGGAAGGGACGTATTCATGAGGTGGTGGTGCCCTTTGGAAAGGTCTGGAAGGAAGAGATTGTAATTGAGCATCATAAGGAAAAAATAACGGATTCCGGGAGAAACCTGCGTATTTTTGAAAAAATGAAAGAGGACGGAGAGCCGTTTGAAGCGAGGGAACAATATTATTATGGAAGGGAACTTTATTACCATAAGAAATTCCATGAGGCAGCAGAGGAGCTGAAAGCATTTTTAAGCCGGACCGATGGGTGGGCTGAAGATAAGTCAGATGCCTGCCGGTGCCTGGCGGATTGTTATTATGGGCTTTCCAACAATGGGAAGGCTTTGGAGGCATTGCTTCTGGGACTGAAATATGGAGTGCCCAGACCGGAACTTTGCTGTGATATTGGAAAATGGTTTTTTGACAGAGGGTGTTTTGCAGAGGCGGCATACTGGTACAGGCAGGCGCTGAAAAATAGAAAGAGTACGGGTACGGACGGGTTTATGCAGGAAGAGCTCAGGGGATATGTTCCCTGTATCCAGCTATGTGTGTGCTATGACAGGATGGGTCAGTGGGAGAGAGCGGAGAGATTTAATGAGATGGCAGAACGCATGAAGCCGGGGACACCGGCCTGTGCCCAGAACCGGGAATATTTTCAGAGAAGAAAGGAGGAAAACGGGACAAAACCGGGGTAAAAAGGGGACAAAACCAGGACAAAACCGGTTGTCCGGCATATCATAAGATAAAAGGAAATATGGGAGTATATCAATGTATAATCCATTGGAAGACTTTTGTACGGAAAGAGACGATTTCTGCTATAATGAGGAAGAATCATTTTTCAGAAATGGACAAGAGAGCGGCTGCGGGGAAAGCAGTTTCTGTATGTTTGGATGCTGCCAGAACCGGTGTCAGAATTATGGTTGTCAGAACTGCTGCCAGGGATGGAATCCTGATTGTCCATGCCAGGGCCCGCGAGGTGCCACGGGGGCGACAGGAGCCACAGGAGCTACGGGAGCGACAGGAGCGACGGGGGCGACAGGAGCGACCGGGACTGCGGGAGCCACAGGAGCTACGGGAGCAACAGGGGTAACAGGAGCTACGGGGGCGGCCGGGACTGCAGGAGCGACAGGAGCGACTGGGACTGCGGGAGCCACGGGAGCTACGGGAGCCACAGGAGCTACGGGGGCGACAGGAGCCACAGGAGCTACGGGAGCCACGGGAGCCACAGGAGCCACGGGGGCGACAGGAGCCACAGGAGCTACCGGAACCTGCAGTTGCCCCTGTCAGTCCAGGGGGGAACTGGTAACTAACGGAGGGATGGAATCCTTTAGCGACAATGTTCCTGCCGGATGGACTGCCAACAACAAAAATCTTGTATCCAAAGTGACTCTTCAGGGAAGAGTTCATTCGGGAAATTCCGCTGTGAATCTTAAGGATGATGCCGTCCTTTATCAGGATATTGCACTCGGCGGCGGATGTTTCTACGAATTATCCTTTTTTGCAAGAGGAGAAGGAAGCCAGGTGGGGCTGACAGCTAAGGTGATTTACTTTAATGCCCAAAACCAGCCGACAGATGCCCTCGTAATTACCGTAAGGCAGCAGGACATGACAAACAGCAACCGGGATTTCGCTTATTACCGCGGAATTACCCAGGCAGCTCCGGCAGGAACGGTGAAGGCCCGGATTGAGTTTACTGTGACTGCCAATGGAGGCCAGAGCATGGATTTGGATGATGTTTCCTTTTCCGTAGCATAGTTACAGAAAAGTCCCGCAGATGCAGCCTGATGTTGTAACAATTCAGCCGGAAGGCTGAACTGTTACACCTGCGGGGCAATGCATGTGTGCTCGGTGTATTTTCTGTTTGTATCTGGTGCATACTTGTGATATGATGAATTTTGGATATAAAAGATACAGGGGTCAAAAAGTATTTTGACCCCGCAAAAATAAAATCCGGCAAACAGCCGTCATCGGAGGCAGAAATACATGAGCGAGAAGAAGTTTACAGGTCTGGATCCCCAGGAGTATCTGGCGAATAATCCTTTTATGCAGCATAATCACATGGAAATTACAAAAGTATCCCCGGAATGCAGTGAAATACGTATGAAAGTACATCCGGAGGGGCTGAATATCATGGGAATGGTTCATGGAGGCCTGATTTATTCCCTGGCTGATGTGGTGACCGGAATTACCGCCAGAGCTGACGGGCGCAGATACGTGACCCAAAGTGCCCACATTAATTTTATAAAAAACGTATCAGAAGGAACCGTGATTGCCAAAGGAATCCTTGTGCGCCGGGGAAAGTCCATCACCATTGTACGGGGAGAGGTGACAGATGCGGCGGGGAAACTTCTTGCTGATGTAACGGTGGATATGTTCTGTCTGGGAGAATAAAGGTGAAAAAAGATATAAAATGATTTCAATAAATATGAGACAACCTATCCGGGCGTATCATTGATGAAAAACCTTGAATTTTTGTAGAAAATTTAAGGTTTTTCCTTGACAGTCGGAAAAAGACTGTATATAATAGTGGGGCGTGCATGGGAACGTCCCATTTTTTGTACGCGAAAATAAGCTGATTAAGCAGCAACCACAGTCAATATCGCAGGAGGTGAAAAGAATGCCAACATTTAACCAGTTAGTAAGAAAAGGAAGAGAGACCACAGAAAAGAAATCCACAGCTCCGGCTCTTCAGAGAGGATACAATTCTCTTCACAAGAAGGCTACCGAAGTTTCTGCTCCGCAGAAGAGAGGCGTTTGCACAGCTGTTAAGACTGCAACACCGAAGAAGCCTAACTCTGCTTTGAGAAAAATCGCCAGAGTTCGTCTTTCCAACGGCATCGAAGTTACAAGCTATATTCCGGGTGAGGGACATAATCTTCAGGAGCACTCTGTTGTTCTTATCCGCGGCGGCCGTGTAAAAGATCTTCCGGGTACCAGATACCATATTATCAGAGGTACTCTTGATACTGCGGGCGTAGCCAACAGAAAACAGGCTCGTTCCAAATACGGCGCAAAGAGACCGAAAGATAAAAAATAATCAAAACTAATTGGGCCACTAACAGCAGTAAAGTGGGTGCAGAAGATTCTGCATCGTTGTGCCGGTGATATTGAACCTGTGGGTTGCAGGATATAGATAGAAAACCGAGCACGAACACATTTTATGGAAACATGTGAGTACCTATGAATTAATCCAGGTAACACTCCGGCGGGCTGTGTGTCAGCTGTCCGGAACAGTTACTAATCTGATAATGATTAAGGAGGGAAGTAACGTGCCACGTAAAGGACATACTCAGAAAAGAGACGTATTAGCAGATCCGTTGTACAACAATAAGGTTGTTACAAAGTTAATCAACAACATTATGTTAGACGGTAAAAGAGGCGTTGCTCAGAAGATTGTTTATGGTGCATTTGAAGAAGTTGCAGCAAAAACCGGAAAAGATGCAGTGGAAGTATTTGAAGAGGCTATGAATAAC
>ERZ808051.1092-NODE-1092-length-20702-cov-4.071030_pt1 | contig 20702 bp, 19 predicted proteins | sample MGYA00380199_ERZ808051 | MGnify/ENA primary metagenome ERZ808051 (study PRJEB31490, sample SAMN06133391) | mouse gut metagenome | isolation source: J11 | host: mice | place: China: Chengdu | collected 2015-05 ...
GAGGATTTCAGGGCCTTTTTTGTGTTCTGAAAAGGGGAAGCGGAAATGCCGTCTTTTACCGTCTGGAATCGTCTAAAATCACTTCAAATTGAGTATTACTCAAGGGCGATGTTGAGTAAAATGAGTATTCACAATCTTCGGCGAAGTTTACTCAATTATAGCAGTTCCTTAAAACTCCCGGTCTTACTTCATTTAAAAATTCAAAATAAGGAGGCTGCATTATGGACAGCACAGCGTTAAGAGCAGAGAAGCTGAAAGTGAATGGCTCTTCTCTGGTGCCGCATGAGACGGAGCAAAGACGAATCGGTACTGAGAATAGAGGCATGATTTTTAAGAACGGCGAACATGAATGTTTTTATTATGAGATGTTAAAACATATGAGGTTCCAGGATTGCTATCATAGAGCGTTGGTTTATGTGCTCGGAATATCTGGAGATACAAGGAGAAACTTTAAACGGATTTATGATGTTGAAAGCGGATGTGTACGAACTGAGTGCCTGCAGGAAGGCTGGCAGACCAGTGGAAGCGGGAGGATAATCCGGATGGCATTCAATCTGTACTGTAATGGCACACCCAGTGTCTATGATTATGAGGACCATGAGGAGCAACTGAGAGAATGCCAATACTATACGGTGGAGGATCATTTTTGCTGTGAATATGCAGTTTATTTCTGGGAAGCTGTAAAAATAAGATATCCGGAATATGCCATACAGAAAACCGAAGGATTGGAGGGGTAGAATGCTTAAAATCAGAATGCAGGGAACCAGAGAGGATCTGGAGTGGTTTAAAAAACTGTTGGAGCGGCATGAGAAGATTAAAGTTATGCAGGTTTCGGAAGCTTTTGCAAATAAAGGTACAAAGAAGTTTTTCCGTATGTATACGGAAGTAGAAAAAGTAAAAAGGTAGCACAGGAGGAAATCATATGAGCAGAGTATCCGAAAAACAAAAAACAGTAAATAGTTCTATGGTTATCGCCATATCGAACCAGAAAGGAGGAGTAGGAAAAACAACCACCTGTGTGAACCTGGGGATTGGACTTGTAAGGGCGGGGAAAAAGGTCTTGTTGGTGGAGGCTGATGCCCAGGGCAGTCTTGCGGTGAGCTTAGGAATTCAAGAGCCGGACAAGTTGGATGCTACACTGGTGAACATTTTGGAGAAGGTTATCAATGATGAGGAGGTTGAGCCGCGGGAAGGAATCATCTGCCATGAGGAGGGAATTGATTTTATCCCTGCAAATATTGAACTGGCGGGATTGGAGACGGCCCTTGTGAACATTATGAGCCGGGAGACGGTGATGCGCCAGTTCCTGCAGGAAATGCGGCAGCAGTATGACTATATTTTAATAGACTGCATGCCTTCTCTGGGGATGATTACCATAAACGCCCTTGTGGCGGCAGATTACGTGCTTGTCCCTGTGGAGGCCGCCTATTTGCCCGTGAAAGGTCTTCAGCAGTTGATTAAGACTATCGGAAACATACATCGGAAGCTGAACCCTTCCCTGGAGATTCTGGGAATCCTGTTGACGAAGGTTGACCGCAGGACAAATTTCGCAAGGGAGACATCTGCTAAGATCCGGGAGGTTTATGGAGAAAGGGTACACATCTTTGAGAACTGCATCCCGCTGTCCGTGAGGGCGGCGGAGACGGCAGCCGAGGGGAAGAGCATTTATCTTCATGACCCGAAAGGTGCTGTGGCAGAGGGGTATCTGTCTCTGACAGAGGAGGTGCTTGCGCTGACCGGATGTGCGGACAAGCCTATGGAAGCAGAAGGCGCAGGTGGTTCTGGCCTGCAGATGGGAGGCGGGCAATGAGGGGAAGCAGCGCACAGAAAATCAAGCTTACATCCTATGATGACCTGTTCGGCGGTGACGGGCAAGCCTCGGGAGAAGCTATTACATCCGTCCCGATCAGCCAGCTCCATCCCTTCCAAGGGCATCCGTTCCGTGTATCTGACGATGTAAAGATGCAGGAGACTGTGGACAGCGTGAAGAAATACGGGGTGCTGGTGCCGGGGATTGTACGCCCTTGCGCCGAGGGAGGCTACGAAGTTGTGGCGGGGCATAGGAGGTGGCGGGCCTGTGAGCTGGCCGGGCTTACGGAAATGCCAGTCATCATCCGCAAAATGGACGACGATGAATCCACGGTAATTATGGTGGATTCCAATATCCAGAGGGAAGACCTCCTGCCCAGCGAAAAGGCAAGGGCGTACCGTATGAAGTACGAGGCTTTGAAACATCAGGGCAGCAGGGAAGGCGGCAGGACCATTGAGGAGATGGGTGAGACTGCCGGGGAGAGCGGAAAGACAGTCCAGAGGTATATCTGGCTGTCCCGCCTTTCAGACGGGCTGTTGGACATGGTGGACAGAAAGAAGATTGGCTTTGTACAGGGACTGAACCTTTCTTTTCTTTCCAAAGAAGAGCAGGGGTGGGTACAGGAGATTCTGGAAAGGCGGGGAACCGGCATCAGCACTTCCCAGTCCGCAAAGCTGAAAGAGCATGGCAGAAAGGGGGAGCTTACACCTGCACTGGCAGAGGATGTCCTGACAGAGAAGAAAGAAAAGTCACGGAAGATAACCATCAGAAAGGATGCGGTGAGAAAATATTTCAGTGATGATTACAGCAACGAGGAGATTGAGAGGATCATCTTGGAGCTGTTGGAGGGCTGGAAGGAAAGGCAGGAGGCTGATGGGGTATCTGACTAGCGGGAACCAGATCGTGGATGCGATGGGCTCCCTGAACATAACGGGGAACATCATACCGACAATCTGGTATAAGACGATTCTGCGGGAGAACCGTAAGCCCTATCTTCTGGCCATCGCCATCCTGGCGGATATCGTATACTGGTACCGCCCTGTTGAAATGCGCAACCAGTCAACGGGGCAGATAGAGGGCTGGAAAAAGAAATTCTCCGGGGACATCCTGCGGCAGAGCTACCAGTATTATGCCGAACTTTTCGGGGAATCGAAGAAGACCGTGAAGATGGCGATTGACAGGCTGGAGGAGCTCTGCGTGGTGAGGCGGGAGTTCAGGACGGTCAACCATGGGGAAGGGCTTGTATCAAACAATGTGATGTACCTGAAGCTGGTGCCGGAGCAGCTGTACCTGCTGACTTATCCGGAGGCAGAGCCGGGCAGTGTCTGGGAAGAAAAGGCATTTCTGGCGGGTACTGGTGATGCAATGGGAGGGGGACTCCCTGCAGAGCCGGGTGCCGCTGTGGTAAGAGCCGGGGGATGGCTGTCTGCAGAACCGGATGCAGGTATGGAAGGACTGGAAGGGAATCTCCCTACAGCACCGGATAGAGGTATGGAAAAATTGGGAAGGAGTCTCTCCACAAATTCGGATACAGGCATGGAAAAACAGGGAGGGAGCCTCCCTACAAATCCAGATACAGGTATGGAAAAACAGGGAGGGAGCCTCCTTACAAATTTGGATACAGGTGTGGAAAAACAGGGAGGGAGTCTCCCTACAGATTCGGATACAGGTGTGGAAAAAACGGGAGGGAGCCTCCCTACAGAAGCGGATAGAGGTATGGAAAAAACGGGAGGGAGCCTCCCTACAAATTCGGATACCCCTATGGAAAAATTGGGAGGGAGGGGTGTACAAAACGGGATACAGGCCCCTACAAATTTGTGGGGAGGTGGTGCCGGGAATTTCCAGAGCCTATGCCCAAAAACGGAGGGAGTACCCTCCCAAAACGGAGGGACATATACAGAGATTACTTCAGAGAATACATACAGAGATTATAATAAATCTATCATTCCCTCTATCCGTGACAGCAGAGCAGGTGCGGCTGATGGGATGGAGGATGTGGATGCCTGCATGGCTCTGATCCGGCAGAACATAGAGTATGAGCACCACATGAAGTTCGACAGGCCAGATGAAAGGAGCCTGTATGAGGAACTGTATGCGGTAATCTGTGAAGTTGTATGCGTAAGGCACCGTTCTGTCCGGGTGGGCGGGGAGGAATATCCCCATGCGCTGGTAAAGGAACGGTTCCTGAAGCTGGGGGAAGAACATCTGCGCTATGTGATTGAATGTATGCGCAACACTTCAACCAGGATAACGAACATCAAGGCTTACATGATTACAGCCCTTTACAATGCGCCTATGACAATGAACCACTATTACCAGCAGGAAGTCAATTATGACATGCGCAGTGGAGGATGGCAGAATGCAGAGACGGAGAGAGGGAAGAATCAGATGTAAGTGGGGCGGTCACTTGTGGACATAATGTCCACAAGTTGGCAGCGAGAAAATACTGGAGAATATTTGGAAGATAAAGAATGGGAGCGGCAACAAAATGGCTGCTTCCATTTTATGTGCGTAAAGGTTGATATGGATAAACTTGTTTTCTGTCACTTGTGGACATAATGTCCACAAGTTGATTGGAATAAAAATCCATCGGATAGAGCTGGTGACAGTAAATTATTTTTGCAAGGACATAATCCATCATAATAAAGTAAAGGGGAGATTTGGAATGGGAAAAAGAGACGAACTGGTTATTGTCGAGGAACCTTTGTATCATGACACATGGAAGCTGTTAAAAAAATACCGGGATGTGGTGTGGAGCCTGGAGCTTTCCGTACAGCAGGTGCGCAACAAGTTTGAGATTGAATATGGGAATACTATTGAGGACTTCCTGGATTCGGTCTATCTGGCAGGGGCTGACATCGCAGGGAGTGACATTGAGCACCATGCCCAGTGTATTGAGCGCAGCCACAGGATGCTGAAGCTTCTGGACAGCGCCATTGACCTGCTGCGGAATAAGCATAAGAATGGAGAGAGCTATTACTGGCTGCTGTATTATTCCTATCTCTCGCCACAGCAGTTGAGGAATATGGAGGAGATTATTGAGAAACTGCGCCCACATATCAGGGATATCAGCATGCGCACTTATTATAGAAAAAGACAGGAATGTATCGGAGCACTCAGCTCCATTTTGTGGGGATATACCTCTAAGGACAGCATGGAGGTTTTGGAGCAGTTTGTTCCGGGGAAACAGGAGAAAGAGTAGACGGAATATTGACTGCTGTATTTGGCAGCGGCTTTCGGGAACTGCATATTGGGGGATTAAAAAGATAAATCGGAATTGATTAGAAATGGATTAGTATAGAAAGGGGAACGTGATGAAAAGTATTATTATATGGACATTGATAAATCTGGCATCAAACTTAATCATAGTAGAGATAGAGGCCATTCTATTCAGAAAGAGTGTCAACCGGGGATGGAAAGAAGTTGGTTTTTCGCTGGATCAGATTAGGAACAGGCACGGCCTGCGGCCATATTATATCATGCATATTTACTATGGAGGAGATGTGTACCCCATGGTGATTAAGAAAAAGGATTATGCAGAACTGCGGAAAAATAAAACGGGAAAAGCCTATGTCTATGTAAGAGAATATCCGGCATGGTTCATGAATCCTAATTTTAATAAGTATGATTTCTCTCTGCAGGAAGTGGACTGGCATGAAAGGGACAGGATAAATTGTCTGAAGGCATTTCTTTATATATTTATTGTGTTTGAAGCTATTATTTGTATGATTGCGTTTGAGGTTGAAAAAATATGATGGTGTGAAAAACGTAAAATGCTGAGGGCTAATTCTGAAGAGTGTAATAATCAAATCTAAAGAGACTGCTACATAAATTATAAAAACAAGTGAGAAACATTGACAGTAGATTATAGCCATGTTATCATCAAGTACAAATAGTGTGTTCAAAAGCGGAGATGTGGCTATATAATCTACCGGTAGACACTGCGATTATGCGGTTTGGAATCGAGTAATTTATAATATGGTTCCATTAATAGATTAACATAAAGAAAAATACAATAGAAAAACAACAGATAAACACTCAGAAACTTATAGAATAAGAATACCAGACAATCAGATTTGGGAAAACTCTTATATTTGATATTAGTTTTGGGTGTTTTTTGCTGTGTATTTTGCAGGTTTTTATATTCAATCAAATATGAGGATATAAGAAGAGATAAGGAATTTATAGTAAAGCGGAACGTAATGCAAGGAAAGGAGTCAAGAAGATATGATGAGTGAAACAAACATAACAAAAGTAAATGATTTGTATGAGATAGAACAGAAGATAAACCAGTATTTCCATGGCCTAAAAAGTGATAGAGAAAACATATTATTCTATAGGGGACAGGCTGATTATTCGTGGGAACTGGAACCAGGAATTAAAAGAGAACCAAATTTAAAGGAATGGGAGCAGTTAATGGGAAACGAGGATGATTGCCACAATATATTTGATTTTGTTGCAAAGTGTCAACATTATGGTAAGAAGACAAGGTTTCTGGATTTTACTACAGACATAAACATAGCATTATTTTTATGTAATGAGCATTTTGATAAAGATGGATGCGTATATATTTGTCCATATTCTCCCAGAAAAGCAAAATGGCATGACACAATTATTATATCAGAGTTAGCAATACAAAAAGAGGAAATCACAGTTGACGACTTTTCCCGTTATCTTTTCAATAAATATAAAGATATCAGAGATAATTATGAAGATAATATTCAATTATGTACATATATAGTTTCATGGCTGGATCATGGTTTCATGGTGATGCCAGATAAAAATGAATATGAGCAGATAAAAGAGCATAATAAAAGGCTATACAATCAGAAAGGAGCATTTTTTATATGTGGTAACAAAACAAAAAAACCGCTTGATTCTTGGAGCAGAATTAGTTCCCATGCAGGACATAACATAATCATTCCAACAGTATGCGATGTTCCGTCTACAATTAGTAATAGTAGGTTTGTGACTAAGGTAAAAATACCGGTATTTTTGAAAAAAGATATACTTAAATATTTAGATGAAAAAGGAATCAATTTTATAAATTTGATGAATCAATGAATTTATAGGTAATATAAATACTGCTCAAAATTAGAGACATTATTATTACATGTTTTGGACGATAGTTGTTGTTTATGTGGCATTTTAGTAGTAAGTTATTACAAATCGTGATGCACAAATAAGGAGGAAGATTAAAGTATGTTTAATGAAAAAGTGGAAGAAATAGAGAAAGAACTACGAGAAGTAGCGTTGGTTATGTTAGAATTTAAGAAAGGTATAAGTATAAGTATTGATACAATTTCCGATTTTCAAGTAACACTTGCAGAATGCTTATATAAAGCTATGTCAATATATAATGACATTTCGAAAAAAGAGAAAGATTATATAAAAATAAAAAAATCCCTGGAAACAGGCGCTTTTTCTGAAAAAATGAAGAATTGGAAAAAACAGAAGTTTGAAATTAAAGAATTAATTAATACAGGAAAAAGCCTTGGGGATGCTCTTGCTTATATGTTTTATAGGGATAGTATTGAGGAATTGGAAAAGCACTATGAGCATTCTGATAATGGATTGTTTGTATCAGGAATAGGTGGGATAGGAGAAATTGAATTTATTAAGGCAAATCCTACAATTAATGGTTATTTGGTGCTATATCATTCTATTACAAATATGTTACGAATAGGAGATTTTTCATTATGTTCATTAACGGGAAAAGTGGTTGGAATAGGAGAGATTAAAAGTGTATATAAAAGTGAGGAAAGTAAATTTGTATCAAGTATATATATGTCATCAAGAGTAAAGCTAGATATTGAGGCGGAAGATGGAGAAGAAATATACGGAAAAAGTACAAAGGAAAAAGTGAAAACACAAATAGAAAAACAAAATACATTATTGATGAGTAATTTTGGGAATATTATAAAAGATAAAAGAAAAATGGATACCCAAGATTTTTTAATTATGATGGCATGTAATAATGAAAAAGGAATTGTATATAACGAAAATAAGGATACTATGGTAATGACGATAACAGAAGAAGAATACGAGGCATCAAAAGATATAGATGACTTATTGGGAGCTAAAATAGATAATATGGCAAATAATTTAATGAAGAATTCTTTATATAATTGTATAAGAATGTCACAGATTGGGAAGGTATACAAGCCATATAGAAAACCAATTGTATGGTGGAATCTTGATGATGATATTATTATAAATGTCCTTTTTAATAAAAGTATGATATTCTCAGTAGTTAACCTTGCATCATATTATGAGCATCTTATAGCGAATGGCTTTTATGTTGAGATTAGGGAAGATGAGATTGTTGTTGGAAAGAGGTGCGGTAAACATTATATTAATTTAAAAGCTTTTGAAATGATAGAAGATTTGATGGTACATGAATTGTATATGCAAGAAGATATTGCGGAAATGGCTAATTCTATAGTTGAAAACGTACAAAATAAATGTGATAGAGAGACAATTGTAAGAATTAGTATTAAAAGGAATTTTTAGAGAATATTTTATATACGCTGGCACAAAATAGGCACTAAATTGGCACACTTTTGCTCTTTCCCCGCAAATCCCTATATGTTAAAATGAATATGCTGAAATCTGTACCCAAAACAGAAGAGACTAAGAATGCACCCCGCAGAGAGGTGCATTTTTGCATCATAGGGCGGGAACGGAAACCTGAGACGGTACTTTTCTGATGCTGCGTTACAGGACTCTGTCCTGCCATATATAACTGCGAGCTGGCTGCACTCCACACCGGAGGCAGCTATTTCTGTTTTGGAGACCAAAACCATGAAGGAGGATCAGAAGTTGAAGAAAACGACTCACCAGCAGCACACACAGACAGAGAAAAAGAAAGCACCCTGGTACAGAAAACTGCCCATAGCCCATGCCCTCTACGGCATATACCTGGGCTCCATGGCATTCCTTGCATCCACACTGCCCGTATTTGCCGGGGCGGACGGAGAGGACGCAGGAGGGGTAAACGTATGGACAAAGGCCAATGAGATCATGAAGGATGTGTACAGCCAGATTCTTCTCATTTCCACGGTAGCCGCCATCGTCACAGCCTCGGTGGCGCTCCTGATGATGAACTTCTCCCGCTCCGGGCGTACCGTGGACGAGAGCCGGGCGTGGCTGAAGCGCATCTGCATCACATGGGCAGTCCTGAACGGTCTGGGTTTCATCATGGCCTATGTCACCCCGTTCTTTTCGGGCGGCAAGTGGGGCGGCTGATGTGTTGGGCATATGGGACGCAGGCCACGCTTGCTGTAGAAAGGAGTGATTTCAGATGGGCATTTTAGACGGGATTGTGGAATGGATTGCAGAGCAGACGATGAACGGTTTGGATTTAGTGACCACCTCGGTGCTGGGTGCCCTGGGATGTGACATGGCGGTGTTCCTGCGCTATTTCCCTGCCGCAGGCACCATGTACCAGATATTCGTGGCGCTGGCCATCGGCATCATCCTGCTGAACTGGATATGGCAGCTATTCAAGAACTTCGGCCTGGGAGCAGGCATCGAGGCGGAGGATCCGGTGAAGCTGAGCATCCGCTCCGTGCTGTTCATTGTACTGGCTTACTTTTCGGATGATATCGTCAATACGGTCTTGAAGATTGGCGGCACGCCCTACAACTGGATCCTGGACTCGGAGCTGCCGCCCATCAGCTTTGCCAGCTTCAGCTCGGTGGCGGCAACCATCATCGGCGTGGTGGCAAATGGGGGTGTGGCACTGATCGTGCTGATTCTGGTACTGATATTGGCATGGAACTACCTGAAGCTCCTCTTTGAGGCGGCAGAGCGGTATGTGCTGCTGGGGGTGCTGGTCTACACGGCGCCTGTGGTGTTCTCCATGGGGGCGTCCCAGTCCACCGGGAACATCTTCAAGTCCTGGTGCCGGATGCTTGGGGGACAGATCTTCCTGCTTGTGATGAATGCCTGGTGCCTGCGGCTGTTCACTTCCATGGTGGGGACGTTCCTTGCGAACCCGCTTTCCTTATAAAAGAGGGCAGTTCTGGACTGCCGGTGTCTGTGGGATACCAGCATCTGGAAAGGGCATCAATGGAGTGGTGTTATTCAATAGACAGCTTTCAGGAAGCAGGTGGAGGTTCCATGCATGTCATTGGGCGATTGTAGCTTAGGCGCTTAATAACGAAACCTTGCGCATTCTGGCTCCGGTTTATCCGGGTTAGGGAAAGCTTCCGGAAGCTGCAGGAGAACTGAAAACTATACTTACATATCAGGAGGACAACAGATTACATGAAAAAATTGAAGAGACTGTTAGCGGCAGCGTTCCTTACAGTGGCGCTGTCTTTTGCTGTCTGCCAGCCCAGCTTTGCCATATCGGAGGCGGATGTGCAGGCGAAGGTGGAGGCGTCCGGCAGGGAATCCGTTACCGGGAACGTGCTGATCTGGTTCCTGTGCGCCATCGCGTTCCTGAAAGTGTCCCAGAAGGTGGACTCCTTTATGTCGGGCCTGGGGATAAACGTGGGGCATACCGGCGGCAACATGATTGCGGAACTGATGGTGGCGGCAAGGGGCTTAGGGTCGGCCCGGAATGCTGTGGGCGGACGCTTCGGCTTTGGCGGGGGCGGCTCCGGCGGCAGGGCGGGAAGCCCCGGCAGGAATGGTGGCACGGGAAGCCCGGGCAGTCCGGGGAATACAGGCGCATTCCTGGCGGGCGGCCTTGCGGGCGTGGCCAGCAGGCAGGTGAAGAACGGCGCTGCCGCAGCCGTCACCGCCGCATCGGCCAGTGCCGGAAATGCCGGGGGCGCTGCTTCAGGGAGAGGAAAAGGCGGCATGCCCGGTGGGGTCTCCGGCATGGTGGGCGGCCAGATCTACAGGTCTTCCGTCGGCAGGGGCGGGCGCTTTGCCAATGACATCATCGGCAGGGTCGCAACAGGCAGCATTGCCGTGGACGGCACCATGGAGGGGACGCAGGCGGCGGAAGCCCTGCAGTCCTACATGGGCTACACGGCGCTGGGGGCCGGGGCGGCCAATGTGCCTGTTTTTACAGACGTGGAGATCGGCGGGGGACGGATCACCGGGACGGAGACCTCTGCAGGCCACCCGGACGGGATCGCCTTTGGGATGTACAATGCGGCCCAGTACGCCGCGCCGGAAGGGGCATATGACACGGTGCATACCGCAGACGGCGCCGCATGGTACAGGCAGTACGCCGTTGACGCCGTGGAGAGATCGCCCTACATGGCCGCGGACGGCTCCATTGCCTACAATGAGTCCATCGTGAAGAAGCTGCCCCCGGTACCGAAAAGAAAGGACAGGATATAGATGGGAGAAGAGAGGAACGGGATGGAGGAATTCCTGCAGAGGGGCTCCATGGCGGCCCAGTTTGCCAGGGGGGCCGTGAAGACGGGGAAAGCGGTGTCCGGTGCGGCAAAGGGTGCGGCTGTGGGAGGCCCATATGGCGCGGCTGCTGGGGCGCTGTGGGAGGGGAGGAAGAAGATCGGGAAGGCCATTGCCGCCATGGCGGCGCTCCTGCTCCTGCCCGTGGTGTTCCTGGCAATGCTCCCGGGGCTTTTGTTTGACGGCTTCATGTCCTGGGTGAGCCCATCAGACCCGGAGACGCCCATACTGAACAGCAGCACCGCCATCACGGAGAATGCCAACAACATTACTTTTACCATAAACAGCATCTTGAGCGAAGCCCTGGAGGAGACCCAGGCGGAGATGGAGGCCGACTTTGCATCCTCCGGCGCGGACTGCATGGAGGTGGTGAACCCTTATGCGGCAGGCCCGGTGTACAATGCCAACCTGTTCGTGTCCCAGTACTGTGCTTTCCGGAACGATGATTATGAGAACGTCTCCATAGCGGATATGGAGAGGGTGCTGCGGGGAGGGAAGGGACACCTATATTCTTTCCAGCGGAGGGAGGAGATGCGGGAAAGGACGGAGAGGGACCCGGAGACCGGGGAGGAGGAACGGATACCGGAGAGATGGATGGTCTATACCGTCTCCTACAATGGGGAAAGCTATTTCGCAGACCAGGTGTTCCATCTGACGGAAGAGCAGGAGGCGCTGGCGGAGGACTATGCGGGGAACATGAGCCTGTTCCTGGGGGACGGGCTGCTCCAGAACCTTGCAGAGTGGGACGGGAATTCCATCCCCTCCCTGGGGGATGTGTGCTTTGTGGACGGGGCAGCGGAGGTCGTCTATTTCAACCAGCTGGATGAACGCTATGCGCCGCAGCCCTACGGCACTGACAATATCGGCGGGTACGGCTGCGGGCCTACATGCATGGCCATGGTAGTGTCCTCGCTGACGGAGGAATACATGGATCCTACGGAGATGGCGCAGTGGTCTTATGAGAACGGCTACTGGTGCAGGGGCAGCGGCTCCTACCATGCGCTGATACCAGGCGCCGCCACGAACTGGGGGCTGCAGGTGTCCGGCTGTACCGCATCGGAACCCCAGAGGATACTGGATGCCCTGGCGGAAGGGAAGCTGGTGGTGGCCATCATGTCGGCGGGGCATTTCACGACGGGCGGGCATTTCATCGTGCTGCGCGGGGTGGAGGATGGGAAGGTCATGGTGGCGGATCCGGCCAGCTACAGGCGCAGCGGGCAGCTCTGGGATCTGGAGATTATATTGAAGGAGGCCAGCAGGCGTGCAGGGGCGGGCGGCCCGTTCTGGATTATCGGGTGAGGCGGCTGTAGAAAAGGTTTCCAGAACCATGTTTTGGGAAGCGATGGCCCATGTGCCTATGTCCGTGGGTGCATCCATCCTTGACGATGGAAGTAAGGCTTTTATCATATGCCGCTTCTTTGCATCCGGCTCCAGAAGCGTCCGTTCGATGTGCATTTAGGAACTGTCGGAAAATAACTGTTGCAATTTGTTTAGACAAAAGCTGGGAAATACAATGAATATTGCATTAGACTTGCAGCAGTTATTTGTAGACACTTCTTTACGCTGGCTGATGTTCCCGGCAGTTGATATAAGCAGATATGCCCGAATCATCTGGGCAAAGAAAGTCTGCGGAGGGAGGTGGAGCCATGCAGATATTGTGACAGGCGGGCATATTCTGCCTGATGGCCGCAGAAAAGAGAGAGAGGTAACAGATGGATAACCAGAATGACCGTGATATTTATGTCATCCCGCCGAACTTCGTGGATACGGGGACTTTCTTCGGTGGGATGTTCAAGGCGCGGAACGTGATAGAGGCGGGCATCCTCGCAGGGGGGACCGGGATCCCTATTTTCCTTTTCCTCCCGGCAGGGCTGACGGTGCGGGTCATCGTGCTGTGCCTTACCTCGCTTCCCCTGGGGCTGTTTGCCCTGATCGGGATTTCGGGGGAGAGCCTGACGTCATTCCTGGCAATCTTCCTGAAATACCTGCGGAACCGCCGGGTAGTGGGCGGGGATAAGGAAGAGGCGCAGGGACAGAAAGGAAAATCCCGGAGGACGAAGCCGCAGGGGGCAGGGAGCCAGGATGGAGACTGCCAGATAGATGGGAGAAAAAGCCGGCAGAAAGATGGAAGAGACAGCCCACAGAGAAATAGGCAGGGAACCGGTCGGGCAGGAGATCATCAGGAGATGTGCGGGGAAGCCCATCCGGAAAGAAGACAGGTTATTGCCAGGGGGCACACGTCCGGTAGAAATAATAGTAAAGACAGCATAGACAGAAAAAACATAAGCGGAAAAAACAGTAAAGGCAACATAGGCGGGATATCCGGATGGAGGCGTACCGGGGAAGAGGATTTCCCGGAAGAATTTGACCAGATAAAAGGGTATGAGATCCGCCAGAAGCTGCGCCCCAGCCAGGGCCGGAGAAACCATGAGGAATGGGACGGGAAACTTGACAGGACGCAAAATGGCGGCACCGAAAACCTGGGGGATAAGAGGCAGGATAGACGCAGGCAGGAAAGAGATGTACAGAAAAGCGCCGGGCAGGGGAATACTGACAGACAGGGGAAAAACCGTGGACAGGTAAAAGCTGACAGGTATGGGAAAGCCAATATACAGGTAAATGCTGAAAGATATGGGAAAACCAATAGACAGGCAGAAGTTGGCCGACAAGGAAAGCCTGGCAGACAGGCTGGCGTAGAAATGTGCCATAACGAAGGGCATAACCGCTATACGAAAGACGCTGGCAAAATGCAGAAAAAGAACGCCGGAAACCAAAACCAGGATAGGGCGAAGCGCCGGGGTTCTGCAAAAGCAAAGCATCAGCCCCAGGCTTTCCGGAACCCTTTAGCGGAATATCTCCCTATTTCCAAAGTGGAGAATGGCATGATATACACCAAAGACCACCGCTATGTGAAGGTGGTGGAGGTGGTGCCCATCAACTTCCTGCTCCGGAGCGCCCGGGAGCAGAGGGGCATCATCTACTCCTTTGTGTCCTATTTGAAGATAAGCCCGGTGAAGCTCCAGTTCAAGGTGCTGACCAGGAGGGCGGATATCGGCCGCCACATCAATACGGTGCGGAGGGAGATGGCGCAGGAGACCAACGGGCAGTGCCGGCTCATGCAGGAGGACTATCTGCAGTTCGTGCAGCAGATCAGCTCCAGGGAAGCCGTGACGCGCAGGTTCTTCCTGATTTTTGAATATGAGCCGTGGGATGCCAGACGCGGCGAAGAGGAGGCGGAAGCCGTTTCCCAACTGCAGGGGGCAGTCCGCACGGCATCCAACTATCTCCGCCAGTGCGGGAATGAGGTAATCATTCCGGATAATGAGGATGAGTTTACGGTGGATGTGCTCTATAACCTGCTCTGCAGGAATGAAAGCGCAGAGAAGCCGCTCTCCCGGAAAGTGCAGGAAGTGGCGGCGGGGTACCGGAATTTTGCAGGGGACAGTTGGAGCCGGAAAGACATGGGGAATGAGTTTGGCCAGGGAGATACAGGAGAGGGTTTCAGCATGAGAGGCATGAGGGATGGTTTTAACCAGAGGGATATAAGCGATAATTCCAAACAGGGGAATGCAGAGGGTAGTTCTTTTTATGAGGGCAGCATACCGGCTGCGGAATTTTTCGCCCCGAAGTCCATTGATTTTACCCATAGCCACTATATCTGCATTGACGGGCTATATTACGCTTACCTGATGGTGCCATCGGACGGATACAGGAGCCAGGTGCCTGCAGGGTGGCTGAGCCTGATGGTGAATGCCGGGGACGGGATTGACCTGGACATGTTCCTCAGCAGGCAGCCCAAAGAGCTGATCATCCAGAAGGTGGGCCAGCAGCTGCGTATCAACCGCTCTAAGATAAAGGATGCCAGCGACACCAACACGGACTTTGACGATATCGACAGCGCCATCCGCAGCGGCTACTTCCTGAAGGAGGGGCTTGCCAATAACGAGGATTTCTATTACATGAACTTACTGATTACGGTCACTGCATCCACGGTGGATGACCTGGAGTGGAAAGTAAATGAGATGAAGAAGCTTCTGCTGTCCCAGGACATGCGGGCCAGTTCCTGCCATTTCCGGGAGGAGCAGGCGTTCCTTTCCACGCTGCCGCTTGTCTCTATGGAAAAGAAGCTGTATGGGCGCACGAAGCGGAACCTTCTGACTGGGGGCGCTGCGGGCTGTTATCCCTTTACCAGTTATGAGATGTGCGATGACAACGGCATCCTGCTGGGAGTGAATAAATATAACAGCTCCCTGATCATTGTGGACATCTTCAATTCCGCAGTTTATAAGAATGCCAACATGGCGATCCTGGGCACCAGCGGGGCGGGGAAGACCTTTACCATGCAGCTGATGGCCCTGCGGATGCGGCGCAAGGGGATTCCCATCTTCATCATTGCGCCGCTGAAGGGGCATGAGTTCCACCGGGCCTGCGCCAATGTGGGAGGGGAGTTCATCCAGGTTTCCCCGGCCAGCCCCCACTGCATCAATGTGATGGAGATAAGGCAGGTAGACCGTTCCGTGAGCGCGCTCCTGGACGGGCCGGACATCACCCTTTCCGAGCTGGCGGAGAAGATCCAGCGGCTCCATATCTTTTTCAGCCTGCTGATTCCGGACATGACCCATGAGGAGCGGCAGCTCCTGGACGAGGCCATGATACATACCTACAATGCAAAGGGCATCACCCATGACAATGAGTCCCTGGCAGACCCGGATTGCCCGGAAAGGTACCGCGAGATGCCGGTGCTGGGGGATCTGTACCGGGTGCTGAAGGATTCGCCGGATACCCAGCGGCTTGCCAACATACTGAACCGTCTGGTGAACGGCTCTGCCAGTACCTTTAACCAGCAGACGAATGTTTCCCTGCAGAATAAATATACGGTGCTGGATATCTCGTCCCTGACGGGTGACCTGCTGACGGTGGGGATGTTTGTGGCTTTGGATTTCGTCTGGGACAGGGCGAAGGAGGACCGTACCGAGGAGAAGACTATCTTCATAGATGAATGCTGGCAGCTGCTTTCCGGTGCAGGCGCAACGGGTACACGGCTTGCAGGGGATTTCGTGCTGGAGATTTTCAAGACCATCCGGGGGTACGGCGGCTCTGCGGTCTGCGCCAGCCAGGACTTGAATGATTTCTTTAACCTGGACGGCGGGCGGTTCGGAAAGGGTATCGTCAACAACTCGAAGACGAAGATTATCCTGAACCTGGAGGACGAGGAGGCGGTGCGGGTACAGGACGCCTTACATCTGTCGGATGCGGAGGTCATGGAGATTACCCATTTTGAGCGTGGGAACGGGCTGATCAGCACCAATAGCAATAATATCATGGTGGAGTTCAAGGCAAGCCCGCTGGAGAAAGAACTGATTACCACGGACAGGAGAGAACTGAAAGAGCTGGTGGAAAGGATGCGGCAGGGATGGAATGAAGCTTCCTGACCTGGAAAAACCGGAACCAGAATGTTGCCGGTGTGCGCAGGATTTCGTTATTAAGCGCCCAAAGTTGTTCTAGCGGAAATCACTTCTGATGGGGTGAGAGGAGACTTGTTTTGTTTCAGTGGTGGGGAAGCGTTCATTCAGTTACAGGGTGCTGTCGCTGGCAAATTCAGGAAGCGAAGGTACATGGGCAGAACATATGGAAATCTGAAATAATGAAGATGTTGGGGTCTGGAGGGGGAGGTGATGCCATTGAGAACCAGGGCAGAGATTTATGGGAAGGAGGCTGCGGCGCTGCTTCAGGAGGTTTCCTTATATCCGGGAATCCGGGAGGGGCAGCTTAGCGCTTTCCATCCCGGAAAGGAGGGGACGGTAAACAACCTGCTTGCCCATCTGAAAAGGCAGGGGCGTATTGCTGAGGGGGAGGACGGGGGATTTTATCCTTATGGGGAGTGTCCCTGGGCGTCTGACAGCGGTATGGTGCGGGCGGTGTGGGTTCTGCTGGATTTCATGGACAGGGTGGAGTACCATTCGTCCGGGGACTTTCCGGTAAAGATTGTGTTCTTTTCCAATGGGGAGATGTATGAGATTGTCCATGTGGCGGAGGGGCAGGAGGCCCTTGTGTCCCATGCCATGGGGCGGTGCCGGGAGGATGGGAGCCACCGTATCGTGCTGGTGGATGTGCCGGGGCAGATTCCCATGTTGGATTTCCCTGGGATAACCGGGTTCTGTACCGTGGATCCGGCGGGGGATGTGAGTTATTACAAGAAGAGATGACAGAAATTTACCGAAGGGATGGATATAGGAATAGGCAGAAGTATGTTATCTGGATGTATGGACTACAGGGACAGACAGCAGTTCTTTACCGGGGCATGAAGTGGTTTTAGCAGGTTTCATTTTACCGTGGGATAAGGGCAGTGGACTATATATGCTGTAGTAGGGAGTGCCGCATAGGGCTGTACGAAATTTACCGAAGGTGCGGAAGAAATTATGATGATGCAGGAGCTTAGCCGGAAGAATAAAGATGCTGAGAAAAACGTGAGGATTTTACCGAAGGGTATAAGGGACAGAAGCAGACGGCGCCTATAGCCGGAACCATATTTTATCAGGAAAGACTGGAGGGATATATTTTGGACAGAAAAATCATTTCACGCAGGATTGCGGATATCCAGAACAACATGCGGCGCCTGAACAGCAGCATCTGTGCCATGGATTCCGTGGACATACAGCGGTATCCGGAAAACTACGAGACCATGTCAACGGAGGCGGCGCTGCGTGCGGAGGGGATTGCCTGCCAGTTGCGGAACCTTTTGTATGCGTCCACAGGCGTGCCCCGGGCGGAGTACCTTGTGAAGGCAGCGGAAGCCCACGGCATTGAAGTGGCATATGAGGAGGGAATCTTCCGGGTGGCGCTGCCCAGGCTGCTCCCCAAAAAGAAGATGCGCCAGAGTGGGATATTCCTGCTTGACCCGCTCCACGCGGCGCTGGGGCAGTACGGGGAGGAGAACCCCCTGCCCAGGTTCCGGGAGTGCGTGGTGTGCGTGTCCCATGTGTATGACCATGAGCTGCCGGACTGGCGCATCAGGGACTACGACAACCAGCAGCAGAAGCAGATCCTGGATGTGATTGCGCTTTATGTGATGGCGGACGACAGCGGCCTGCTGTGTGATGCGTACAACACCACGGAACTGGGGGACAAGGACGGCACCAACGTCTATATCATGGAGAAGAACCGCTTTGCCGGATGGCTTGCGGACAGGGAGAAACAGGTAAAATCCATATCAGATTTCTGACGGTTTTGTGGCTTTTTTGCATCAGGTGCCCTGAAATGGCGGGAATGCCGGAAACAGGGCGTTGCCGGAAAGGCATGGCGGCTGAGTTTACCCAAGTCTTTAGCCGCCACGGTAAAAAGCGTGGAGGAGGTGGTGCGTCTGGCGGACAGGAAAGTGCTTCCCGGGCAGGGGACTTTGGCCTATCATCTGCTGGCATTGACCGCTGTGTGCGGCGAGTTCCCGGCTGGTCTGATAGGGCGTCTTCCCGGGAGCGTGAGTTACAAAAGCACGGTCATATGGATGCTGAAGAAGGAAAAGCTCCTGCGGACCTATTACCAGGACGGGCTCCGTGGCTATCGTCTGGGGAGGAGGGCGAAAAGGCTCCTGCTGGAGGAAGAACCCGGGAGGTTCGATTTCCACCTGACCGGGAAGGGGGACACGAACATGCTCAAAAGCGAGGTGCAGAGGAGGCTGCGGCTGCACCGGATTGCGGGCTCCTATGTGGCGATGGGGAATGCGGGGGTGGCAGTGTTCCGGGATGAAAAGCCCCATGTGTTTGCGGAAGGGGAGGCCCGGGCTCCCTGCCCTGAGGGTGCGGCGTTCTACAGTTCCCGGGAGGTGAAGGAGATGGGCATAGATACGGTCAAGATACGCAGCTCCCGGATGACGGGGGTGCTGCTTGCCCCGTCCGGGGTCTTCCTGGTGTACAATGGCGGGCCCTGCGGTGCGAAATGGGACTACCGGGCAGAGCAGAGGGCGCAGACTTTTTTGAAAATGGTTTTGTGCTGCCAGCGCTTTCCGGGCAGGTATGGGGGCATGGAAGTTTCAGGGCTTTTGTTCGGGGACGGGCTGGAGCCTTTCTACAGTATCCTTACGGACGGGGACAGCCAGACACGATGCTTTTTCCTGCTGGATGGGAATTATGGGCATTTTTATTACCTGACAAATGACCACCGGGGAGATGTGCTACTGAGGCTGCTGTGTGATACCGGGCGTAAGGCGGAACTTGACAGAATTTTGATGCAGGGGCTGTGTGAGAAGGATGAGGGGTTCGTTGTAGAGAATGATGCCATGGACGAAAACGGGAATCCGGTACTGTTCGGGTATTTCCTGGACATCCCCCGTATTAACCGGTTCTGTACGGCGCTGCAGTTACAGGATAGGCGGGGAACCATCATATGCTTTGATTTTCAGAAAGAGGCATTAGCATGCTTCTGTAGTGGGCAGGTGGAGCTATCCGCCATCAGTTTTGAAAAATTTGAAAGGAGGTTTTTCCCATAGACAAGAGGAAATTAGTGAAGGGTCTGGTGGTTGCGCCTATAGCGGTGACAGCGATCCTGTATGTGGGCGGCTACCTGGCCCAGTTCATCGGTAACTATGCCCTGTGGAAAGAGGGCGGAGGGAGCCCGGGGGACGGCACCGCCCCTCTGATGGCTTCCACGGAGATTGCTGCCTGTTTCCAGGCGGCGCTGCGCCCTCCCTATGGCATTTACGGGATATTTATCTGCATCGGGCTCCTTGCGGTTCTGCTCCTGTTCATCATGAGGATTGGCTACAGCGATGCCGGTGAGTATGACGAGGACAGGAACTTTACCTATTCCGCCAGGGGGACTTACGGCACTTCCGGGTGGATGGGGCGCAGGGAGATGGAGGGCGTGCTTGACCTGGTGGGGGACCTGCGCCGCCACCGGGGGATCGTGCTGGGGATGCTGGACAGGAAATATGTCTGTGTGCCGGAGGAGACCAGGCTCAACAGCAACCTGGCGGTGTACGGCGCCAGCGGCAGCATGAAGACACGGTCTTTCTGTATGAACCGCATCCTGCAGGGAGTTTCCAGGGGGGAGTCGCTTATCATCTGTGACCCGAAAAGCGAGCTGTATGAGAAGTCCAGCGAGTACCTGCGGGACAGGGGGTATGTGGTGAAGGTGTTCAACCTGGTGAACCCAGAGAATTCGGATTCCTGGAACTGCCTTGCGGAGGTGGAGGGGCAGGAGCTGATGGCACAGCTTTTTGTGGATGTTATCATCCGCAACACGAAAGGGGATAGTAAGGGAGATCATTTTTGGGACAGCGCTGAGATGAATCTCCTTAAGGCATTGGTCCTCTATGTTGACAAGGGTTATCCCGAGGAAAGCCGGAATATGGGGCAGGTGTACCAGCTGCTCACTCTGAATTCGGAGACGGCGCTGAACAGCCTGTTTGACGTGCTGCCAGCAACCCACCCGGCGAAGGCCCCTTACAGCCTGTTCAAGCAGGCATCGGACACGGTGCGAAGCGGCGTGGTAATTGGGCTGGGGAGCCGTCTGCAGGTAT
>ERZ808051.1093-NODE-1093-length-20695-cov-5.695509_pt1 | contig 20695 bp, 16 predicted proteins | sample MGYA00380199_ERZ808051 | MGnify/ENA primary metagenome ERZ808051 (study PRJEB31490, sample SAMN06133391) | mouse gut metagenome | isolation source: J11 | host: mice | place: China: Chengdu | collected 2015-05 ...
GCGAGTGCTTGTACCTCCTTAGCACGGACTGCAGTCTCAGTGATGCGGAAATCGTACGTATTTATGGAAACAGATGGTCAATTGAGTGCTTTTTCAAAGCATCGAAATCCTTTCTGAAACTCGGCACTGAATTCCAGAGCCGAACTTATGATGCTATGGTCAGTCATACGGCAATTGTATTTACCAGATACACCATACTGGAATGGATACGCCGTAATAAAAATGATGAAAAGACCTATGGCGAGTTATTCTTTCTGTTCTGCGAAGATATCCAGGACATGGATTTAACAACTGCGCTCCAAAGCCTGATGGCTTTGTTTGTGGAGCATATTAAAACATTGTCAGCAGATATCACAGCCTGTATAAAAAGTAAAGTGACCGATTGGATGAGCTCTCAAGCCGCATTTATACAGGAGTTATTTAGAAATATCTGCTGGGAAAGTTGAGTAATTAATAAATGATTAAGATACAATAAAAAATACTCAAACGTTTTAGAGTGATACTAATATAGAGTTTGCTTTTAGACGTGATAATATTAAATTTATAATAATATACTTATAATGTAAGTCATATTTATAATGTCAAGAAGTATATTTTTGATATATTCCAATTATAATGGTATTTTTATATGAAGAAGTGTATGAGGAATGACAAAAAGATTGCTATAAACGGATTCAAACAATTGTAGTTTACAAAACACAATATATAGAAAATAGAATTGACAAACACAATATATAGTGCTACAATAAACCTGACATTGATTTATGTGCGTTCACAAGAACCACACCAAATGCTTTTGTTCCGGTAAAATATCGGAAGTCAAAATTTCAGGCAAAAAGCCTACATATGTGCAAACCAGGCAGAAAGTCTGTCTGTTAAGTAAGGTATCAGAAATTTTTATGAGTTTCTGGTGCCTTATTTTTTTGCGCCTAAAAGAAAGGAGAGAAGAAATGGAATCAGAGAAATGGTTACAGGAGCTGTTTAACGAGCTCCGGGAACGTTTGGGAGAGGAGTACCAAGTGACGGAGGTAGATAAGCCAGCACTGAACTCTGCGGGTAAAGTCCAGATCGGCATTGTAAAAAAGGGAGAACGTACAGGAATTCTTCTGAATCTGGAACCGGGAAAAGTAAAACGGCTTAAGACGGGAACCGGTCTGAAGGAAGCGGTCCAGTGCCTGGTGGAAAAATACTTGGAGAAGCGGAGCATGCTGCGAAAGGAACTGCTGGCTGGTGAATGGTTTGAGATGATGAAGGAGCGAATTGTCTATGCTCTGGAGAGAAGGGAAGGAAATGAGGAGGCTCTGAAGCATATTCCCTGGGAGCCTTACCTGGATATGGCAATCGTATTCTATCTTGTGGAGACACCAGGCGGGGATACCAGTTACCGTGTGATCAGCAATCATGATCTGGAGGTGTGGAAGGTGAGCAAGGAGGAGATTTTTCAGATTGCCAAAGAGAATACCCCCAGGCTCGGCGTACCCTTACTCCTGACAGCGGAAGACGCAGTTGGGGAAAATAAAGAAGGTGAGGAAGAATCTTTAAGGGATATGGAGGGGTATCTGACCAAATATTCCCAGATGGGGGTATCAGCCTTTGTTCTCACCAATCAGTATGGATTATATGGGGCTTCCGTGATTCTGTATGACGGCCTTTTGGAACGGATCGCCTGGGTATGGAGGGATGATGTCCTTGTGATTCCCAGCAGTATCAATGAGGTGATGATTGTTCCTTCCTGTGGAAGCACAAAAACCGTACAGCAGTGGAGGAAGATCGTTCAGGAAATGAATCAGGAGGAAGTTCAAAAAGAGATGGCACTGTCGGACAGTGTCTATTTTTATGACCACAAGGAGGGGAAACTGTGTATTGCAACGGATGACTACAAGATGATTTTTAACTAGAAAGAAGGGTGCTTTGGACATATTTCAAACTCTGGGATATGTCCTTCAAATACCATATGAAACCAAAGAAAGGAAGGGAAAAGAATGAAGCGGGAAGCAAAATGGGAGAACTCTGGGAGAGACGGTCTGTCCATACAGGAAATTATGGAAATGTATGAGGACGGTTATGAGTTCGTGGTCCAGGCAGGCCATGTGGTTGCGGTGCTGGTGGATTTTTAAATGGAGGGCATGGCATGAATTATCAGGATGATTTTTCAGCGTCTTTTCCGGAGAAAGAGGGATTTTTGGAGTTTTTGGACGGAATCGAGGAGCGCGGGTGCTGGAGAGTATTTCCCACTAACGAGATCCAGGTGCTTTCTTTGAAGGAATCACAGGAACTCTGCCAGGAGATTGAAGCAGAGAGGGAAGGGGCGGATATCCTGCAGGATACCAGGGCCAACACGGGGCTTCTTTTAAAGGTGGGGGAGGAACATTATCCCCTGGGCGCAACGGCCATTAAGACATTGGAGAACCGTGCCCGCATTTCCGGTTATGCCCTTCAGGATTTAAGCAGGGAGAAGCTGGCCAGGGTGCTAAATGACTGTCTGGAAGTGACCAGGGGAAATGCTTTGGTGCGGATTCATGAGGGAAAAGCCAGGGCGGTTCATGGCGGAGACAAGAGCGATTATGCCGTTCTGCCCATGCCGGAGTTATTTGAGGCTTCGGTAATCCATATGGAGGAGCAGTATGAAAAGGTCCGGTTTCTTTCAGGGTATTTTGACCATTGGCTGGTGACGGCCTCCTGGGAGATTCAGGACAGGCGGCTTCTGGACACTTACCGGGAACTGCTTTTACAGTATGGACAAGTGGCGGACCCGGAGCTGTCGGCCCAGATCAAGGTGCATTCCTCGGATGTGGGAGTCAGCGGGGCCAACATTTTCTATTTCCTGCTTATGGGGAAGGAGAGAAAGCCGCTGGTTCTTGGGGACGCATTGAGACTGGAACACTCCGGCGGAGCCAGTCTTGCGGATTTCTCACGGAATTTAAGCCAGGTGTTTGCCAGATACCGGGAAGCGGTAGAAGGACTTTCAGGGCTGTTTTCGGAGTATCTGACTTATCCGGCAAATGTGATTGCAAGGGTGATGAAAAAGGCGGGTATCGGAGTGGGACTGACAGCAAAGACGGCGGAACTTTTCAAGGCAAGCCATGGGTTTGGAGGCTGCAATGGATATGAGGTTTACTGCGGAATCTGTGAATCCATATTTCTGGCCCAGAGTGAAGGGGCAGGCGTCCGGGCACTGACGGATCTGGAGGAAAGAGTGTCACGGTGCCTTGCATTTCCTTTTAAGGAGTATGACATTCCTGGAGAAGTCCGGTATTAAAGGGACAAGGTGCAAAAAAGAAAGGCAGAGTCAGGGGAGTGCTGTGGCTGTTCCCGGGATTGGAACAGTTGCGGCTGCCTGACTCTGCCGGAAAGGAGGGAAAAGGACATGGCAGGCCGAAGCTATGAACCGGAGGTAGTGGTGGAGGACATCACGAAGCTGACGGAAGAAGAGTGGAAGGAGTACCGTTACCAGGGAATCGGAGGCAGTGACGTGGCGGCGGTATTTGGTATTTCGCCGTGGAAGACAGCCAGGGATTTATATGAAGAAAAGATTTTCGGCAAAGACCCGGAATCCGAAGATGACGGATGGGTGGCTAAGGAGATCGGGAAGCGGCTGGAGGAACTGGTGGTACAGATTTTCATGAAAAAGACAGGACTTAAGCCCTATGCGGTGCGGAAGATGTTCCGCCACCCGGATTATCCGTTTATGCTGGCAAATGTGGATTTTTTTGTGGAGATCCGTGGGGAAATCTATATCATTGAGTGCAAGACTTCTTTTTCCTTCCATATGGAGGAATGGGAGGACGGCGGGATTCCCAGGCATTATGAGCTCCAGGGAAGACATTACATGGCGGTGACCAATGTGAAGGGAGTTATTTTCCTGTGCCTTCACGGAAACAATGAGAATTCTTTTATTATGCGGAGCATGGTACGTGACCCGGATCTGGAGATGGAACTGATTGAGCAGGAGGACTGGTTCTGGAACCACTGTGTGAAGGAAGGAAACCCGCCAGAGTACACGGAGCCCATACAGCTGGTGCTTCAGAGTATTCGGGAACGATTGGGAGTAAAAGATTCCCAGGTGGTGGAGCTGCCGGAGGAACTTTCGGGGTGTGTGACAAAATACCTGGATTTAAAGAAACGGAAATCGGAGCTGGACAAGCAGTCTAAGGAGCTGGAAGCGCTGATGAAAAGCGCCTATGCACCGGTACAGGAGGCACTGAAAGGGGCGGAAAAGGGCGTTCTGGTTCTGGGGGATCTGCAGTATCAGGCAGGGTACACCAAGCGGGTGACCACTTCCATTAACAAGGAGAGTATGGAGGCCATGGGGATTTTGTACCCGGATATTTATAAGGAGTATGCAAAGACCAATGTATCCCGGAGTTTTTATATTAAGCAGGAGAAGGCAGGATAAAGGGCAGAGAAAGGAGGGATTTTTTGACTGCCGGTGAGCAGGCATTTTTACGGTTGGAACTGGAAGTGCTGTTAAAGCGGCTGAAACGAAATCTGGATCAGGTTGGAGTGGAGGTCCTTAAGAGCACGTATAAGAAGGGGTATGGGGAACTTTTAAAGGAAATTCAGGTAAAAGCAGAAACCTATATGAAAGAAGCTGTTTTTAGCGGCATGGGAGGGTATTTTTGCAGAGATGAGGTTCCTTCCCTGTTTCGGGAGTTAAACGATGTGGTAAATGAGGATGACGTAAGACACCAGCTGAGTCTGGCGCTTTTTAAGGAACCGGATATGGGGAAGGTGGAAAGCCTGATTCGGATGATCAGGGAGAAGGTATGGCGGATTGTTCTGGAGTATCAGAGGAAGAGCGCTTGTGAAACAGAGGTTCACAGCGGAAATGCGTTCTGACGGCTTGGCCGGTGACGCAGAGCGGCGCGTGCCGATTCCATAACAGTACAAGGAGGAACGTGATATGGATAACAGGGTATTAACGCTTCAGGAAAAAATGGTGCGGATTCGGGCAAGGATTCCGTCCCTGGTGAAGCAGGCGTACAGTGGGGAAGTAAGCTATGATTTTGTGAAGATTGATGATATTTTCCGGTATCTGACTCCGGCTATGAATGAGTATGGGGTTAATTTTGATATCCTGTCGGAGTCAGCCACTAAAAAGGATGAGAGGGGAAATCCCATGTTTGTGGAGTTTCTTCCTCTGTATCAGATGTGGATTTATGAGGCGGATCTGACGTTTCGGTGGACCAATGGGGAGAACCCGGAGGATCAGTTCCAGGTGACGGCCCATGCTATTGGCTTCCACCAGATGCCGGAGAAGGCAAAGGGAAGCGGGTGGACGTACTGTCTGAAATATTATCTGCTGAATAAGTTCTGTATCAACCAGGGGGGAGACGATCCGGATATGAGAAATGTGGCTCCAACCTCTGATGTGGCTCAGGGAGAAATGGCAGGGCCTTTGGACGGAGAGTGGAGTTATGAGAACGAGAACGGATATTCCCAGGGAAATGACATGGAGCCGGCGGCATTTCGGGAGCCGGAAGGCGGCTTTCAGGAAGCGCAGGAATTTGTGGGAAATGGAGCTGTGTTTGGACAGGTGCCAGGAGATGCAGAAGGCGAAGTGATAGACGGCCTGCAGGAAGCAGCGGGCGGTTTTCAGAATGGAGAAGGAATGACAGAAGAACAGTCAGGGGAAATGACAGAGGGATATCTGTCAGAAGAACCGGAAGGTTATTCTGTGAATCAATCTATTATAGGACCGGATCAGGGGACTATGGTGACACTGCCCGAGAGCGCGGGAGAGCCGCTGAATTTGGCAGAAACCAGTTCTGTGAATGGAAAGCCGAATGCCAATGGCAGCAGGAATACCCAGGGAGGCAGCCAGAGTGTTCCGGGAAATGCGGCGAATCCGACCAACCCAATTCAGCCGCCTGTAAATACGATGGGAAGCCAGGGCGGCATGACGGTGGAGGAGGCCAGCAACGTGATCTGCAACTGCGGGCTTTACCGGGGAAAGACCCTGGGAGAGATTGCCAGAAGCGGGGAGGATGGAATCCAGAACCTGAAATGGTTTGTCAACTCTTACCGGGGGCGCAATGAGGAACTGAGAATCGGGGCCAGGGTTCTGCTGGAAGCAGCAATGGCAGCCTAGGAAGTTACCGACAGCCAGATAAAGGAGGAAAAGCCGAAGGGTGTACGAACCGAAATTTGATATTTCAGAAGTGGCAGACCTTTTGGGAATTGAAAGGCTGACGGAAGGCAATTCCTTCAATGTTGTCTGTCCGTTCTGTGGAGACAGGCGTGGGAAGATGAATTTCCGTGTCTTAAAAGACGGGAATCCCTGTAATACATACCGCTGTTTTAACTGCGGCTCCCAGGGCAATATGCTGACCTTGTATGCGGAAATGCAGGGTATCTATGGGGAAGACCGTTACAAGAGGGCTTACCGGGAGATTTTGGAGTCTCTTGGGAAATCAGGGTGTGATACCGTGTCTCACAGAACCTATAGGCCGCCTGCGATTTATGACCAAGGGGAGCAGGAGGAACCGGATTTTGAAGCAAGGAGCCGGGTGTATAAAAGCCTTCTGAAGCTTCTGTCCCTGACGGAATCTCACAGAAGGAATCTGCTAAATCGGGGGTTTCGCAGGGAGCAGATTGAGAAATTTCAGTTCCGGAGTACGCCTGTTTCCGGAACGGAAGGGATTGCCAGGAGACTGTTGAAGGAGGGACATTCCCTTAAGGGAATTCCAGGTTTTTTTGTCAATGGCCGGGGAAACTGGGATGCTGCCTTTTATGGACGGAACCATGGGATTTTATGTCCGGTTCGGAGTATCGGCGGGAGTATAACCGGTTTTCAGATCCGGCTGGATTTGCCTTATGACGGAAGAAAATATCTGTGGTTCAGCAGCACCAATAAAGCCCAGGGTACAGGCAGCAAGAGCCCGGTTGGATTTTTCGGGAACCCTTATGGAAAGGTAGTGCGGGTGACGGAGGGAATCCTGAAAGCGTCCGCCGCCTATGCCATGTCCGGTTACAGTTTCCTTGGCGTGCCTGGAGTGAACCAGTATAAAGAACTGGAAAGGACTCTTGCGGAGTTAAAGGAAAATGGTCTTGAGGAGGTTCATGAGTATTATGACATGGACAAGCTTATGCCGGTTTCCTGCCAGGGAGATTACAAGGAGCCAGTCTGTGAGAGATGTTCGGATACGGACCGGGAAACGGGAATTTATGAGGACTTTTTGCCCTGCCCCCATAAGAGAGCGAAGCGGGACCAGATACAGGAGGGGTGCCGGAAACTCTATGAGATCTGCCACAGGCTGGAGCTGCGCTGTATCCAGAAGCGGTGGGACTGTGGGCCGGAGGGAACCTGGAACGGAACCTATAAAGGGATTGATGATTACTGGTGGGGACATTTAAAACAGAGAAGGGGGCATGAAATGGAAGATGTATTTTGCAGAGAGACTGCTTTTGGAGGCGATATACCGTCATGGGAAACAGAAGGTTTTGGAGGATGACAGAAAAGAGGAACGGCTGAAAAGGGCCATTGTGAAGGCGCTTTCGGCGGTAAAGAGAAAGGCGTCCCAGAAGGCAGAAATGGGTATTCTGTTTTGCCTGGTTCTGGGAATGGCGCAGAAAAAGAGCCGTATCATCTGCGAAGCGGAGAGCATTTCCCAGTTAACACAGATGGTGAAACCCAGTGAACCTTATTGGAACGGCGGGGAGTTTAAGCCGGGGCCATACCATGTCCCGGAGGAGGAACTTCTGATCTGGTCGGAGCTTTCTCTGGAGGTGGTTCTGAACAGTGCTGGTTATAAACGGTATGCGGAATTGTTTACGGAACTGTTTCCGGAAGAGGGAGAAAAGATATTTGGAAAGAAACCATTTTAATTATGAGAGGAGAAAAAAGAATGAATTTATGCACATTTGTAGGAAGAGTCACAAAGGATCCGGAGATCCGTTATTCCCAGGACAGCCAGATGGCCATAGCAAAGTTTGTCCTTGCAGTGGACCGAAATTACAAGGCGACAGAGGGCGAGGAGTCGGCGGATTTCTTTCCCTGCGTTGCCTTTGACAAGCGGGCGGAGTTTGCGGAGAAACATCTTTACAAGGGAATCCGCATTGCCATTAACGGGAAAATGAGAAACAATAATTATACCAACCGGAACGGGGAGAAGGTGTATGGAAATTCCCTGTATGTGGATAATATTGAGTTTGCGGACGGGAAACGGGAGGAAGGACAGGAACTGCCGGCAGGAACAGCAGGAGCCGGAGGTCAGGCGGCAGGGGCAAGATCAGCCCAGGGAGCGGGCCGGACATCCGGTGCAGGAATGTCCCAATCAGCAGGGCGCACAGCGGCAGCGGGGACAGGACAGGAAGCCAGAGCAGGAGTGAACCAGCCGGCAGGCCAGACAGGAACGGGAAGGACGGGAAATATCCAGGCGGCAAATTCGGCAGCCAGGACAGGAACGGCCGGAGCAATGGGCCAGACAGCCGGAAACGGAGCAGCAGGTCAGACGACCAGAACCGGAGCCGCCCAGGGAGTGGGCCGGGCAGGAGGAAACGGGAATGCACAGGCAGGGACCAGAAGTGCAGCCGCCGGTCAGAGAACGGCCGCTAATCGTACCGCGGCCAGAGGGGCAGCTTCAGGAGCCGGGGCAGCCAGGGGAACGGCGGCCAGAGGGGCTTCTGCCTACGGCGGCGGTTTTATGAGCATTCCGGACGGGATTGAGGATGAAGGGCTTCCTTTCCATTAAGAAGGTGGGATAAAGGGGAGGAATCAACAGCAGGTTTATGGGCTGGCAGAATGGAGAGATCTGTTCTGCCAGCCCTGTTTTTTAATTTTAAGGAGTAAAAAACAATAAGAGAGAAGGAGAATGTTATGAGCATAGAAAAGATAAGAAAAATCGGGCTTATGATTCTGGCATGTGTATTCGGTATGGTGATAATCCAGATGGCGGCTCCCATAATCCTTGGGATTCTGGTGCAGGGCATGGCCCTGGTGGTCCTGCTGGCTGTCTACCACTTTTTCGTGAGGGAGAAGTGGAGGTTTAAGCTGGTCAGGGGAAATGGGGATACCTGTGAGGAAAGCCAGGCAAAGGGTAAAATTTCCAATGAGTCCGAGTCGGGCTTTAAGGATTGGAAGCCGAATCCGTCTTCTGAGAGGGAGAAATCTCTTGAACGTGCAATGGATTCAGACCAGGAAATACAGGAGACTGTATCAGAGGATGAAACACCAGAAAGAAATACAGCAAAGAGCAGGCAGACAGCTGTCTGGTATGAGGAGGCGGGCAAGGCTAAAATTATGGCAGTTGCCATGAAGCTGACGAAGAAAGAGATTGGTGAATTCTGGATACGGAAAGATGGGATCAGCAGCTTTCGGACAGGAAAAGGTTATCGGAGAGCCGGGGCTATTCCGGGATTTTCCGAAGCTGACAGGGAGACCCTTGTCCGGCTCCTTGATGATGAAGGATTTATGGCGGAGGACCAGGGAAAATATCTGTATCTCACATGGGCAGTTTAGAGGAGGAAAATATATAGAAAGAACGGAGGATAGAAGCATGATTGTGTGCCAGCATGAATGGCAGAACTACAAAAACCCCGGAAACGGGTATACGGTGGCAGTCTATAGGACAAGGGAGAGGGAAAAGGTTCCAACATCTGCAAGAAAAGCGGATCATGGCAGCTGGGTCTCTTTTACAGCAGTGGGTATGGAGCTTCCTGACCTGGAGCATGTGGACATAGAACTGGAGGGAACCTGGGAGGATAAGGAGAAGTTCGGAAAGCAGCTGAAGGTGGAAGGGTTCCGTGTCCTTCTGCCAAAGACCAGGCAGGGGATCAGCAGTTACCTGTCTTCCATGGTAAAAGGAATCGGGCCGGTACTGGCAGAAAAGATTGTGGACCGGTTCGGGGAGAACACCTTTGGGGTTCTTGACAAGGAGCCGGAACGGCTGTTGGAGATTAAGGGAATTACGGAAGCCAGGCTGGAATCAATCCGGGAATCCTATGGGGAAAGCGGGGAGATCCGGGAGCTGATGGCGTACCTCGCACCTTTAAAGGTGACTCCCAAGAAGGCGGAGAAGATTAAGGAGCATTTTGGCCTGGAGGCAGTCAAACTTATCCGGAAGAATCCATACCGGCTCTGTGAGATTAAGGGTTTTGGTTTTCTCACCGTTGACCCAATCGCAAGGGCCAGTGCCGGTTTTTTGCCGGAAGCGCCGGAACGGGTGAAGGCGGCGGTCCGGTTTGTGCTTGAGGAGGCTCAGAAGGAAGGACATCTGTATCTGGACAGCGGGATGGTAATTCAAAAGGCGGAACAGCTCTTAAACAAGGGATTCGGACGGGGGAGAGTGGAACGCTCTGCCATTATCCGGGGCGGAAATGAGATGGTTCTGAAAGAAAAATCCCTGCAGGCAGACGGAAACGCCATTTTCCTTAACAGGAACCGGGAAGCGGAGGAGATGGCGGCCAGGAATCTGGTACGGCTTTTAAGAGAGAGTGGGAATGTCTTTGATGTGGAGAGGGAACTGGAGGAGGTCCAGGCGGAGCTTGGCATTGTGCTGGCCGAGAGACAGAAGGAAGCGGTCCGTATGGTATTTCAGTCCCAGGTCTCCATAATCACAGGCGGCCCCGGAAAAGGAAAAACTACGGTTCTGGGAGTGATCCTGAAAATATTCGAGAGGAAGGAGCAGGGGAAGCAGGTTCTTCTCTGCGCTCCCACGGGAAGGGCCAGGAAACGGCTTTCGGAGAGCACGGGCTACCCGGCCCTTACCATTCACAAGGCCTTGTACCTGACCGGGGAGGATGAGGATTTTTTGGAGGATGAGATTTTGGAGGAAGACCTGGTGATCGCGGATGAATTTACCATGGCGGACATGTGGCTGGCGGGAATCCTGTTTTCCAGGATAAAGAGCGGCGCAAGGCTGGTGCTGGTGGGAGATGTGGACCAGCTGCCGTCTGTGGGGCCGGGGAGCGTGTTTAAGGAACTGATTGCTTCCGGGGTGGTCCCATTTACGGTCTTGGACGTATTCTTCAGGCAAGCCAAGGATTCCCGGATTATCCTTAATGCGGATCTGATCAACCGGAATCAGAAATCCCTGCTGTTTGGGGAGGATTTTCAGTTTCATAAGGCGGAGGATGATAAGGAGGCGGCACAGATCATTGCCGATCTTTACAGGAAGGAGCTTAGGAACTTTGGAGGGAACGCGGATATGGTTCAGGTGCTTTCGCCTCTCAGGGTCAACACGGAGGCAGGGGTAAATGCCCTCAACCGGCGGCTGCAGGAAATTGCCAATCCGGGAGCTCTGGATAAGGGAGAGTGGCGGTATGGCTCTGCGGTCTACCGGGAAGGGGACAAGGTCATGCAGACCCAGAACACGGAGGAGATTTCCAACGGCGATATCGGGCAGGTGGCGGGAATCGTCATACAGCCGGACGGAAGCAGGGAAATGAGCGTTCGTTTTGGGGACGTGGAACGAAACTATCAGGAGGAGGAGCTGGCTGTGCTGGATCACGCCTATGCCACTAGCGTCCATAAATCTCAGGGAGGTGAGTATCCGGTGGTGATTATTCCGGTTTTGAAGTGTTTTTATCCTATGCTGAAGCGGAATGTGTATTATACCGGTGTCACCAGGGCGAAGATGAGAGTCCATTTGGTGGGGAGCAGACAGGCCCTTGCCATAGCGATCTCCAATACGGACGCCGGGAAGCGGAATACCCTTTTGGCTGCGCGGCTGCAGAAGGAAATGGAGCGGCAGCGGCTGGGGACGGCGCCTTCGATAGCGGCTTAGGGAGGACGGACAGATCCTGGGAATGGCAATGAGCTTAGAATGATTGGATACTATGAATAACAGAGAGAATGATATTTTGGTAACACTGGAGAAAGAAGGAGAAACGAACCTATGGGAAAGACGAAGATTCTGGAGAACTGGACATTTACCCGTTCCATGCCGGCCCCTTTTGACACGGAAGTGCTGAGAAGAGGAAAGAAGGACTCAACAGAGGAATCCTGCCTGTCTGTTCACAATAAGATGACGCGGGGAAAGCGGGCCACTTTAAACAGCGTCACACTCCGGGGAATGCTTCTGGCGGCTGACATTATAAACGGAAAAAGCAAAGGGGCTATGGGAGTGGAGACGGAAAAAGGGCAAATCTGCAGGTATTATGTGGAAACTGTGTCCTCACAAGGAGCAGGGGATGAGATACGGCTTTTCATCTATGACCCGAAAAAGGGAAGCTGGAGGGCATCTGTGAAGAAAGGAGAGTCTCTGCTGGCTTATCCGAAAATTGGAGAGAACGGGGCCAGCGGAAAGGAGATGTTTCTGCTGTTGGCCTATGCCAGTATGAGAGAGGGGCCCATTCATGACCAGGAGTTTGAGGACAGTTTCCGGACATTCGTAAAAGAAAGGGGCAAAGGATTCCCGGACATGGAGCTTGCCATGGAGTGTGCTTTTTTATGCTGTGACAACTTGTACCGGAGGCTGGAAAACCGGGACAGCCTGGGAGCGGCGGGAATCCCGTTTCATAATGAGGAGATCGCGGCGGGCAATGTGACCGTGATTCCTACAGTCCGTTTGAAAAATGGCCGTTATGCGGTAACCAAGGCGGATTACGGGACATTCCAGGTTCTGAAAAGAAAAGAGGAGATGAAAACTTCCGGGACGATCGGGGAACTGAAACCTGGGTACAGCCGGAAGTTTCCGTTAGATGACAGGGAGAGAGAACTGATTCCTGCCCTGCCGGAGAACTACCAGGTTCCGGTGGAGGTAACGGAGATTGTGGAGGCAGTGCTGCATACGCCCATGCGGGTATTTATGAGCGCCGGGGAGTCCGGCACGGGAAAGACAACCAACGCCAAGATGGTGGCCCAGCTTTTGGGAATGCCTTACTATTTCTTTACCTGCGGCGAGGGAACGGATGAGACGGATCTGGTGTCCACCATGATTCCCAACATTGGGCGGAAAGAGACTAAGCCGGCGGTGGAACTGCCCACGTTTGAGGATATGGTCATGGACCCGGCCTCCGCTCTGGAGCGTGTCTGCGGAAGCTATGAGGAGGAGATCGGCCAGGAGGAGGCGTTTCAGAGGATTTTGTCGGCCGTGTATCAGACTGGTTTTCACAACGGACAGGGGGAGAAGGACTATGTCATGGTGGAATCCAGTATTGTTACCGCCTGCAGGAGACCTTCAGTCATTGAGATTCAGGAGCCTTCGGTGATTACAAAGCCTGGAACCCTGGTGAAGCTCAACGGGCTTCTGGATGACGGGGCGGCCATTACCCTTACAAGCGGTGAGGTGGTGAGAAGGAATCCGGAGACCGTGATTCTTCTGACTACCAACATGGGCTATAAGGGCTGCCGAGGATTTAATGAGTCGGTGCTGTCCAGAATGCGGATGATCCACTACTGTGAACCTTTGACGGCAAAGGGGATGGTGGAGCGCGTCCTGAAACGGGTGTCCGGCATGGAGAGAGGGACTTTGGAGAAAATGGCGGAGACGGTATGTGAGATTCAGAAATACTGCCGGACAGAGATGATTACCGGAGGAGTGTGCGGATACCGGGAGTTTGAGGATTGGGTATGGGCTTCTCTGGTACAGAAGGATATCTGCGCCGCGGCCAAAAGGACGGTGGTTGCCAAGGCGGCACCGGAGGCAGAAGAGAGGGAGGAAATTTATAAGACCCAGATACTTACCAAGTTTGAGGTGGAGAGTGGAGCCGGCGGAGCGAAAGCTGCATAGCTGGAGAATGATATTTCTGTTTTTGCAGAAATGGCTGTCTGTCTGGTAAAGGAAGGACAGAAAAGGCCGGAAAGCACAGAGCCAATGTTTCATTGTATCAGAGAAATTTGATGTGCTGGAAGACCGGCACAGAAGGGAGAATCTATGAATGGAGTACAAAGTAAGCGGAAAGAAGTCAAAAAGATCAGGGAGCAGATGACGGATGAGGAATTGTTTCTGTCAAAAGCGTACCATGAGTCTTTAAGGAAATTTGCGAGAGTATTGGGAGGGAACCAGGCCGTGAGCCTGGTTCTTGCCTATTCAAAGGGGGAAGATTCCAGGATTGCTTTCACGGACGGAACGATTATATATTTAAACACGGCCAACATAGTGACGGAGCAGTTTCAGGAGCGGAAGGAAAAAGTGGCAAGCCATGAGGGGCTGACTGCTCATGAGTGCGGGCATATCCGATATTCGGATTTTGACCGGAGAACGATCTATACAAACGGGTTCTCTCAGGGACGCATTTTTCCAAGGCCGCCACAGGGGCAGACCCCGGCACAAAAGCGGGCGGAGGAGGAATTGAAGCAGTTGATCAGACGGCGGGACAAGGTGGCGGCGTCTGTTATTGGCACTACAGCTTCTAATCTGAACAACATATTGGAGGATGTGTATATTGAGAGCAAAATGTGCCAGAGGTATCCGGGAAGCGTCCGGACGTCTATCCAGAAGAATGCGGCGGCTCTTCTGGGGCAGATTCCCACGGCTGCGGATCGAAAAAAGGAAACGAACAATGATTTGGATATCATGATGGACTTGATCCTCCGGTATGCCAGAAGCGGTGAGACAGAGGAGGAAAAGGCGTATGACAGGCAGTACCGGGTTTGTCTGGCAGCCTGCCGGCGCCGGATTGATGAGGCGGTGGGAAGTGACGACCCGGACATCCGGTATCTGGCTGCCAATGAATTGCTGCTTAAGATATGGAAATATATCAAGAAAGCAATCCAAAAGGCAAGGGCGGATTTGGGCAGGGATTTCATGAAGCTGTCACCGGAGGACCAGGAGAAGAAAGCCAGGGAATATATAAATGAAAACTTAAAACTAAGCTCTTTATCTGGCGGATATGGAGGCGGGGGCAGAAGGCCTAAAACCATAGAGGGCTGGGATGGCAGCCTGGATTCCGGAAAAGAGCCTGGACAGGAAGGAAGCGGACAGAATGAGGAAAATAGGAGGGAGAAATCTCAGAGTGTGAGAGGCCAGGAGGGGAATGAACAGGGGAATGGTTCTCAGGAAGATAATTCCCAGAAAAATAGTTCAGGGGCGGAAGACGGCGGAAATGACGAAAATAGCAAGGATAAAAATGACGGCTCTAAAGTGCCTTCCCGTATCATTCTGCTTCGGCTTGGGCAGCTGGCTGCTCAGGGCCAGGTGGATGATTGCAATGAAGAACAGGGAGGGGAGGTTGGCCTAATTGGTCAGGGAGACGGCATAAGAACCGGAGAGATCAGCAGAGATCTTTTGAAAATCCAGAATAAAGCGGCCGAGGAGGCTTATGGAAAGCAGGCGGAGGTAAAGTTAAAGAAGCATTTGGAAGATGAGGCGAAGGATTTATCTCCTGAGGGAATCCACAAAGGCGTTCCGGTTAAGGTTTACCGGGAACTGGAGATTACGTCCGGAATGGTGGCGGGATATCAGGAGATGGAATCAGAAATAAAAAAAGCTGCCGGCCGTTTGAGGCAGACGGTGGAGGAGATTTTGATCCGGAAGGAAGGGGGAGTCATGTCCGGCCTTTACATGGGGAAACGGTTAAGCAGAGGAAACCTTTACCGGCAGGATGGGAAAATTTTTGAAAAGAGGATTTTGCCGGAGGAGGGATTTTCTGTTGCCTTTGGGGTTCTGGTGGACAATTCCGGTTCCATGGTGATTGATGACAGAATCGGACAGGCCAGGAAGGCGGCTCTGGTTCTTTATGAGTTCTGCAGGTCTTTGTCGATTCCCATTACGGTTTACGGACATTCTACTTGTAGTATGTCTTTTAACGGAAGCTGCCGGGAAGGAGTGGTTATGTATTCTTTTGCTGAATTTGATTCTGTGGATGGGAACGATCATTTGAGAATTCAGGGAATGGGAAGCTGCCAGTGTAACCGGGATGGCCTTGCCCTGCGTTTTATGGGGAAACACTTGGCAGGGCGGGAGGAAGAGGTGAAAATTTTAACCCTGATTTCGGACGGAAGCCCCTATGCGGTCAACTATGGCGGAGAGGCGGCAAAAGAGGATTTGAGAATGGCGAAGCAGGAGCTTCACAAAATGGGGGTTACACTGTTTTCGGCGGCTATCGGGGATGATAGAAAGGTGATTGAGGATATTTACGGGGACAGTTTTTTAAATATTTCGGACCTCAGGACCATGCCGCAGAAGCTGGCGGCGCTGCTTTTGCGGTATCTCCGATAGGGAAGACAAGTGTTTGGAGAGCCTGACAGGGACCGGGAAGCAGGAACTCTATAACTGGAATGTAGTTGGAGAGGCTGGCAGAAGTTGAAAAGGAGCATTGGGTGATACATAGAATAGGAGGGCTTTATGGCGAAAAATGAGAAGAAAAACTGGTCGCAGGAGGTATCCGGGCAGATCGCGGTGTGCAAGACAGATAAGACCCTATTGGAATTGTGGGACAGTTTAAAGCCTGCGTCTGAGTTATTCCCGGCCCATATCCATGCGGCTGGGGAAAAGGCGGAAATGGGGGAGCGGTCCCTGATCCGGTTGAACATGCTGGATTACAGCAGCGGCACCGGGGAGAAAACCGTGAGTGTTTATGCCAATATCAGCCCGGAGGAGGCCAGATATGTTTATTCGGCTTTGTTCTGTCATCTGCCTGATTTTACGTTTTCCCAGGATAAGATTTTCGGGGAGCCGGATGAGAAGGGGTACAGCATTGTGACAAAGCTGCAGATTGCCCGGTATGATGTGGACCAGAAGGGGAATAAGCGGAATTATCCCTGGTATGTGGAGATTCAGAATGGGGCTGGGGTTGCTGTGAGGAACGCCAATGGCGGGCGGTATTGTAAGAAGGACAGCTATGTGTGCCACAGGAAGGTTAGGATGTTTTTAAGCGACCGGGATATGTTCGTGATGTTTAGCAGGGCGGATTCCTATATCCGGGCGTTTGAACTGGAGTATGCTTTCAGGCAGAACCGGGTCGGGAATTTTGCGAATCTGTTTCACCTTCTGAATAAGGAGATTCAGAAGGTGGTGGATTTGGTGCAGTTTTATGGGGAAGATGATGGGCTGCGGAAGGTGAGTTAGGGAAAGAAAACAAAGGATGGATTGAGAAAAGTATGGTAATTTGAATGGAAAGCCTCTCCTGGATTTGGAAATTCGGGGGAGGTTTTTTCATGAAAGTACAAAGAAATAGAAAGAATTTACCGATATAGATTAATAGCAAGTTGGAAAAGCCTATAAATCGAAGTCTGATAGGAGATTATTTTACAATGTTAAAATTGATTAATGAAATTAGAACAGGTGTGAAAGCAGGATTATTTAGATGTGCTTTGGGGATGGCATTAACCCTGCCTGATATATGTGGTCAAGTAGAATATCCAAAGGAAAAGGGCGTAGGAAAACGATATGAAGACTGGTGTAATAAATATTTGATGAATCAGGGATACCTAACAGTAGGGGGCGAGTCAGATAATCCGCCTTCAGCTATATTAACTGGAGATATTTGTTATAAACTTAGATGTGCATATTTGCATTCAGGTAATATAGAATTGAATCAAAGAAAAGGTGACAAATATCCGTTTTTTGAATTAAGGATGACATCAGTAGAGGACAATGGTATATACATAGAACCCTATATAAAAAATGAAGCAAGAAAAATAAGTTATTTTACATTAGATATACGGCACCTTTGTCATGTTCTATGTAATGCTGCTGAAGAATACTATAAGAGCCATGAAAACAAACGCGATTTTGAAGAACATCAATTTATGATTGTTGATGTAGAATATGGAGCAAAAAAGAATATAGAAATGAACAAAATATTATATGAAAGACAATTATCTAAAAACGATATCACAGATTACTCTGAATTAAGTGATGACGCAAAAAAATTATATTTAGATTTAAAATCCGAAAATAAAGAGGTTATTAGTAATGCTTTATTGGAAGATGATATTTTAATAATAGCTGCCTTTCAGGAATTGCTACAAGGTGGTTTTATAAAATTGTAGGTTAACTTTAACTATTAAGATAATCTTATAGACGAAAACCTTAAAACTAATTAGGAGAAAGCGATGATTTCTAAATTAAAACGTATATTTCGGTTAAAAAAGAAAGAATTACAGGAAATTTATAATTTTAAAAATATATTTAAGGGGAGTTTAATAGTATTTTTTTTGTTGTCCCTTTTAGATGGGTTCGATATTCCTTCTAAAATGCTAGAAATATTAGGTATTTATAATTTATGTGTAATAGTATTATTGGTTGTACTTTATGCTGTCTGGTCAATACGAAAGAGGTGGGAGTGGAATCTGGTTGGTGAAGATGATTATATTTTAATATCTATGTGTACGGGCATGTTTGTTTGGTTTATTGGATATATTTTTAGAAATAGTAGGGTGGAATGGATTTACTATGCTAATATTTTTATAATATGCTTTTTAGTATGGGCAAATTGGAAACGTTTTAGAGTTTTATACAGTTCTTTTAAAGAACGAAGCAATAAAAAGAAAAAAGGTAATCTTTGTGATTTAAAGGATTTGTATGACGGAAATGTACAACTTAAAGATTCTGAAATTGCTTTGATAAAAGAGGAGGATGTGGATTATGATTTATTGGGCAGAAGTAATATCATAGCGCATATCGAAAGCATGATACGTTGGTGTGAGGCCGATAAACGATTTATCATAGGTGTATCTGGAAGATGGGGAAGTGGTAAGACAACAATACTTAATATTGTAAAATCAAAATTTAGAGATGATGAAAATATAGTTATAATTGATGAGTTTAAACCATGGAACTTCCAAAATGAAATTTCAATGATAGAGTCTATGCTTGAAATCATCTTAAAAGAAAGCGCAGTGGGTATTTCGTGGATAGAAACAGAACGGATGAAACAGAGATTAACAGAGAATTTATTTGAAAGCAATGGATACTGGAAGTTTCTGCGTATTTTTGGTATTGGATTAGGACGAAAGCCAGAAGAAATAGGGAAAGTAATCAATGAGTACCTTGAAACAAGTGGAAAAAAATTAGTTTTCATTATTGATGATATAGAAAGGGCTGATCCAGATAAGATTTTTTTATTGTTTAACCTTATAAGTAATCTGTTTTATTTAAACCATATAATTTATGTCCTTCCCTATGATAAAGAGCAGTTAAATTCAATTTTTGAGCAAAGAGGTATAAAGACAGAATATTTAAAAAAAATTATACAAGCGGAAGTTTCTGTGCCAAAGATTCATGCAGAAAAACTAGAAGAAATCGTTGGAATATGTCTGAGAAACTTGATGTATACATATAACGCAATGGACTTTTTGAATAATATTGAGGATTTTCGTTTTATCATGAAAAGTATTTCTTCTATTTGTGCAGATTTGCGGGATGTGAAAATATTTTTCAATTCTGTTTTAACAATACAAAGGATTACGGAAAATTATTTAAACCCGGTGGATATGCTTGGAATTCAAATAATAAAGTTTGGCAATATAGATTTATATAATGAAATATATCAACATGGTAAGTTTTTTGTATCAGATGATACAGTATTTAACAAGGAATATTATATAGAATCACTTTCAGAGGAAAAATTTAATGAAAATGGGAAGAGATATTTTGCTAAGCTATTTTCTGATAAGGCAAATGAGTGCTACATAGATATATTGGAAAGGCTTTTTCCTTATGTTAAGCGTTATAAAAATGGGGAAAGGTTGAAAGAGCGTGGGTATATACCTGGAGAAGGTCATAAAGATTTAGTGAAGAATAAACGGATTTGTAATGCCCGTTATTTTGAACTTTATTTTACGGAACAATCCAATGACTTTGTTAAGATTAATGATTCGGTTAAACATTGGATTTTGAAAGTAGGAGAGAAAGAAAGAACAGAGAATCAAGTGGAATTTGACAAAATATTGGCTCTTGCACCAAATGAATCAGAATATTTGATTATAAATATGTTACAGATTTACTCTGATGATTTAGATGAATTACAGGCAGGAAATATTTTAGAAGTTCTTTATGATAAAGCCTTGGAATTGGATGATACCCATATGTTCATGGTGCTTTCAGCTAGACGGCTGGCTGCTTTTATGATAGGAGATTTGTTAGAGAGAATGCAAAAGGATAAATTTGATAGATGGCTAAATGATGTATCAATAGATTATAAGAAACTTTATTTTATTAATACAATTATAGCAAGTCTAGGGGAAAGATCACCGGATTCAGAGGAAAAACGGATTTATAAAGGCCGTGCCAAGACTTTTTATGAGAAATTTATTTTAATGGGTGTATGTATACGGGAGAATCGAATTAATGTTTATGATGATTCTATCTATCAACGCAGTAATATATGGGCAGTTTATCATATGCTGAAGGACAATGAAAAGCGCGATGGAGTTAAAGATTATATTGCATATCTCAATGATATCTTAAATAGCAAAAATATATATCGATTTTTATGGGATATGATAGGTGATTCTGTGGGGAGTGTATATTCGTATTCGTTTCGTAAAAAGAATATGGAACCATATTTTTCTTATTCATACGTGGATGCTCTTTTGCTTGAACATCAGATTATATATGGGGAAACAGAGGACGAAAAATATGTTAGAAAAGTATATGAAGCAAGAGATAACAAGGGATTTGAGGAAGGAGAGATTATAGAGAAGACGGAAAAAAGACTTATCCTTTAATTTTATAGTTGATACAAGTGAAGAGTAATTTGAGATAAAAAGCAAAACACAACATACATATCACGACAAACGCATGAGTAAATAAATTGTGAACACGCCTCTTTTCTGTTAGAATAAAAGAAAAGGGGCGTTGATCTA
>ERZ808051.1094-NODE-1094-length-20691-cov-24.259338_pt1 | contig 20691 bp, 25 predicted proteins | sample MGYA00380199_ERZ808051 | MGnify/ENA primary metagenome ERZ808051 (study PRJEB31490, sample SAMN06133391) | mouse gut metagenome | isolation source: J11 | host: mice | place: China: Chengdu | collected 2015-05 ...
CCGTCAGAGTAACCAGAGATAATGCCCAGAGCGTATACGTTCTTTACGGCGTCCTGATACTGGCTGGGGATATTCTTATAATCCGTAATCTTGGACTGGATGGCCGTCTTCTGGCTGGCGCTGGCGGCAAAGCCCTTGGCCTGCATAATATTGGTCATCATTTGGGCCATGTCGTACCGGTTGATGCCGGTGCCCATGGTGGATGCGTTGTTGAAGGACCAACGGAAGCTGGTATTGTTCAGAGTACCGTTGGCAGACAGCGTCATGTTGGTCGGGCCAAACGTGCCGTATTCCTTCTTGTACCAATCAGTGTCGTACTTGGCAATCTGGTCAGCGTAGAATCCGCGGGCCAGCATAGCGCAGAAATGGCTCTTGGCTACAGTCTTGGCGGGCTGGAAGGTTCCGTCGGCATAGCCGTTGACGATACCCTTTCCGGCGCAGTACATGATGCCCTTGTAGAACGTGTGCGTGGTCGGAACATCAGAGAAGCTAATGGTCAGCGCGACTTCATCCTGGATGGTTTCGACCTGGGTAGTCTGATTTTCAGGCTGAGTCTCAGGCTGAGTCTCAGTCTCGGCATCGCGGGCCCGCATGATAGCGTCCACCAGGGCCTTGACGATTTCCTGGTCCTCGGGAGTTAATTCGTCCAGGTCCGGAAGCTCATAGGTGCCGTCCCAATCGGCATACAGGTTCGCGATTTCTTCCAGGTCAGAACCGGTCTCAGCCGCAAAGGCAGGGACGGCCAGAGACAGCGCCATAACGAGTGTGAGCATGGCCGTAAGAATACGGCGCAGAGTTTTGGAATAACTCATGATTTGATTACCTCTCTTAGTTTTTCTCACGGCAAATTTGGGGAACAGGGCTGGGGGCGTTTCCGCCCCCTCCTGCTTGCTGGGGATGCGCGGGGCTTGCCGTGAGGAAAACAAAATCGTGCCGTGCGGACGCAATTATCCCAACACGACACGACTATACATAGCACACACATCGGTTTCCCCTCTTGCCAAAGATTCCAGCAGAGGGTATAATATGGCCGTGGTGCGAATTTCATCGTTGTGTGGACAAGGCACTTTTGTCCGCATAGGTCATGGGGGGCGGCAACCCCTCATGACCACCGCACTATTAAGTTTTCCTCGTTTGTTATTGTACGCTTCTAATTATAAAATGGCAAGCCCCTATTTATATAAGATTTGCAAAAGACAGACGCCTCCCCCTGGTTCGCTCCAGGCGGGGCGTCTTTTTTTTGCACCTCTTAAACAAATATAGTCTTTTGGCCCCGCCCCTGCCGGGGCGGGGATAGGTGATAGTCTTTCTCGGGTCCGGCCCCTGCCGGGGCCGGAATACACTTCGTAGGTTCGGGAAGGGTCAAAATGGAACCAGCGGGCCAAATGGAGGCCAAAATGGAACCATCGGCAGAAGAAAGGAGGACGAGAGGCTGGCAGGCCATGGAACAGGGCCGGAACGGGCAGGTGCGTCACACCCCCTTATGCTCTTCCGGGATTTTTGAGGGGTTCCGGGTCTCTGAGCCCGGCATCGCAGGAAGCCCCAATAAATTATTGGCAAAACGATGTGTAACTCGGGGTGCCGGGAGGAGTGTAACATCCTTACACTTTGTTACACTCCGCTCTTGCTTCGCCTCATTTATCAGCAGATTTGAGAGGACAAAAGTTACACAAGTTTAGCCCCCTCGTGACGCCGTGTGTAACTCGCTGTGCCGGGAGGAGTGTAAGAAAGTGTAACAGCCTTACACTTTCTTACACTCCGGGTTTTACGCCCAAAATGGAACCAGCGGCCAAATGGAGGCCAAAATGGAACCATTCCACACGGAGCCCACTCAGGGACCTTTGTGATCGCCATGGGGGCCTACGGCCCCCATGGCGACCACAAAGGCTTCTTTTGCCCCCAGCCCGTCCAGGCGCGTTAGATGTACTCGTCCCCAAAATATAGCCCCGGATACGAGGCTCGCTCGTCATCAACCTCTATCTCAGGATATAATGGATATTCCCTCAGGCTGTATTTCTGAACCTGCAAGGGGGCCGCGCCGCGCTCGAAAAGCCATGCGCAGTCCAACGGCATCTGTAATACGCTCGTCATGGACTTGTTGGCCCTGGTCGCGATATACCGGGCCGTCTCCACGTCCTGGCCTCCCAGGTATAGCAAGTGGTCGCAGTTGTTGACAATCGTCATGGCCTTATGGTGCCCGTAGCTGGCTTCAAGTTGAGATAGGCTTTGCAAGATGATGCTGACAGAGATTTCGCGGGACCGGATGACGGAAGTAATCCGGTCAAAATCAGGGATACAGGCATCAGCGGCAGCGGCAAAATCATCCAGAATTAGCCTGACGGGGACTTTCAGACGGCGTTTCTGTTGTGCATCCGCGCTGCTGCAAAGGACTTGCAATGCCTGGGTGTACAGCAATGCCGCGATACGGTCCATGCTACGGTCTGTATCGGAAATGCGGAGGAAAACCGCAGTCTTGCGCTCCCCAATATCGGGCAGGTTGATTTTCTGTGGGTGGTCCAGCAAGAACTGTGGCCCGGAGAAGGTAAAAGTCGATAGTTTTTCCGCCAAAATTCCCTGGATGCTGGCATAAGTCCTGTCCGCTGCCTTGGTCAAGCTGAACATTTGATATTGTACCGCCGCAAGGCACTCGGGGTCTATTTCTACCAACTCCTTCATAAGCTGGTCGAAGTGGCCTGTGCCCATCTCACGGAAAAGCCGGGTCACGCTGTCCATGGTGCGCTCTCTCTCCGGCAACCGCTCCATGACATAGGCAATCATACAGGCCAGCATGGACCGGGCCGCAAGGTCCCAAAACGGGTCCCGCAAGTCCCCCGTGGGCACCAGCGCCGCCGCCACGGTCATGACGTCTTGCTCGTTGCAGCGGCCATTTTCCATGCGGATGTAGTCCAGAGGATTGTAGCCGTAGGGGCTGGATATACAGTCGGTCAGATTGATTTCTTGGATGGTATAGCCATGTTTTTCCAGGCTCTCCCTGCTTTGCTGGCAGAGGTCCCCCTTGGTGTCCGTAACAATCAGGCTCTCGCTGGCCCGGAGGATATTGGGCAGCACGTAGCTACGGGTCTTGCCCGCCCCAGAGGGGCCTATAATCAGGTCGTTGTTATTGAGGCCCGTGGACCATGTATCATTGCTCACGGCCTGGTCGCGGGCCAGGATGCGGTATGTTTTGTTGTACATTTTGGTCCCCCTATTAGAAATGGTCGACTACACGGTCCGCCAGCCCCCAGGCTACGGCCTCGGAGGCGTTGAAATAGCAGTCCGTAGCCGTCTTTTCCAGCACCTCTTCCAGGCTACGGCCCGTATGCCTAGCCAGGATTTTGCCCACCGTCTCACGGGTCTGCATCAGGTCCTTGGCAACACTGTTAATTTTTAAGGCGCTGCCGCCCAGATTACCAGCAATCAACGGGTCGTGTATCAGGACCCGGCCATGGGGCAGGATTTCCCGCGTTTGTCCTGCTGTGAACAAAAGAGCCGCCATACTTGCCGCAATGCCAATACACACGGTTTTGACCGGGCAGGATACGGCTTGCATGGCATCATACACGGCAAGGCCGCTGCTGACCTCCCCGCCGGGGCTGTTGAGATACAGGGTGATTTCCGCAGTAGGGTCCTCCAGGGCCAGAAAGTGCAACTGGACAATGATGCTGTTGGCGGCTTCGCTGTCGATTTCTCCGGTGCAGTAGATTTCCCGACGCCGAAAAAGTTCGTCCTGGAGGGGAATACAGGCGGTTCCCTCGCAAGTTTCTTTAATGATGTTCGGTATTCCCATATTCCCTCACTTTCAGTTACACAAAGTGGCGAACGGCTCCACGAGAATCTTATACAGCATGTCCGTTCGTTGTGGTGATTCCGAGTGGCAGATTTCATATACTGCCTCCCGAAACAAGTCCCGATTCTCGGGCACATGCGGCAGGATGCAGTCCCAATATACGCTCACAAAACGCCGGTCCCCCGTGAGTTTGAATACACCTTGGAAAAAGCGCCGAATCGGCATACGGTGAAGGTTGTACGGAGGCCCCGCCAGTGTGTGCAGCCCCTCTAACCGGGTGACGAGGGATACCCGAACCTGAGTATTACGCTCCGGTTCGCAGCGTGGGAGTAATCCGGAATCTTTACGGTAATACGCCTCGTCTATCCGCGCGACGGGCGCGGCCAGGATGTTGACAACATCGGCCAACTCCTCCGGCGTAAGCTCACTACGTCCTAGCCGGTCGGCAATCTCGCGGGCCGTTGCCTGATAAGACAGGTCCTCACGGGTCCCTGTAATGATTTGCAGGTCGCAAAAAATATCGTAGCCCCCCAGGTATCTTACGATAGGCATACGGGCCATGGAGCGTATCACGGCACCGTCATACTCCGGGTGCGCCGCCCAATTATCCGCCAGATTGCCCAGGCGTTCGTGGAGAGCGATTAGCTCAATCTCCATGCCTGTCCTCCTGGAGGCGGACAAAAGGCAGGACAATCCCGCGCTCCGTGCTTTCACCGCAGAAGCAATGGCCGCAGTATTGCCAGATACCGTCCCGGCCCTCGGTTACGCGCCGGAAGGTAGCATACGTCTCCCGGTATCTCCTCGTGTCCGGGTCCAGCTTGGTACTGTACGGCTCTCCCATTTGAGCACATGCGGAGGACATACAGGCCGGGGGCAGACAGTCCATGGCGTCGTCTACTACGGCCTGGGAGACATAATCGCCTACCTGGGCTTTCCCATAGTCGAACGTGTCCGGGGTGTATACTTCTTTTCCGTTGTAGGTCATGTTTTTTTACCCTCTTTTCTTATGAAAAGTTCAGGGGAGGCAGCTGCCTCCCCCTTGTATCTGGTTTTTACGCCGCCTTGCGCTTGCGGCCCTTGGCCGGAGCGGGTTCGTCCTCCTCCGGGATGTAGCCGGAGTCCTCCGGGGTATATTCATAGCGGTTTTCAGCAGCTGGCGCGGCGGGCTTGGAGTCGGCAAAATAGACGCTTTCCGCAACAATTTCCACGCTGACGCGCTTGTTGCCGTCGCGGTCGGTCCAATTGCGGGTCTGGAGCCGTCCATCCAGCACGACCCGGCGGCCTTTTTCAAAATAGCCGCAGAGAAAATCAGCGGCACCCCTCCAGGCTACGACGTTGAAAAAGTCCGTCTCACGCTCTCCATCCTGGTCGGCGTAGTTGCGCTCCACGGCGATACGGGCATTGCAGACAGAAATCCCGTTGGCAGTCTTACGGAGCTCGGGGTCAGCGCAGAGACGTCCCATGATAGTAATCTTGTTCAGCATAATTTTTTACCTCACATTCACAAATTTTAGAGCTATTCACTCTGTTCATCAAAACACCTGACGCCCGCTTTACGGGCGTCCTGGATGTCCCCCGATAGCCGTATTTGCCTCTGGGGATGATACAGGGTCATGTCTCGGGATTCCCCGGACTTCTGTCTACCTTTTGGGCGTATTCGCGCCTCGCCAGGAGAGGGCAAAACGACCCTGGGGGAGTGGATCGCCCGCCTCCGGCGGGCGGTCCACTCTCCCAGGGTGCCACACGAGGGTGCAGCCCTCGTGTGTATTCGGTAGGCGGTCCAGGTATCCTATTACGTAGATTTCATAATCAACGAGCAAGCCTTTGCGAGGCCGTGCCGGAGCCGTTTGTCCGCATTGATGTCCTCCGGTGTGTAGCCCAGGGCTTCCAGGGTGTCAGAGAGGTCCATGGTGTAGCTGTACTCGTGGTTATCCAGTTCGCAGCGAAACATTTCGCAGATAAACCCGTCGCCGGTCTGGTCTGCCGCAATGGCAGCGGCAAGTTCTGCCTCATGTCGCGCTGTGGTAGTGTGGAGCAGGTCAGCGTCTTTTTTCTGCACAAACCCGCCGTAGCCAATGGAGCAGATTTTGTCCTGGTCCTTTTCGGGGTCCAGGCCCCAGCCCTGCATCATTTCTCGGAATTGCTTCTGATTAAAGGCAAAGCCCAGGGGCAGCGCATTAAATTCCTTCTGCTGACGGTCCCGCAGTTTTCGATACTCATTCATTTGTGTTTCCTCCTCCTTTCAACACTCGCTCTGGATGCCGTAAATGTCATCCACGAAGTAGGCTCCGGCAAATGGGTTGAAGATAGCCGTACAGAGGATACCCTTGTACTCGGCCAGATACAGGTTGTCCCCGATGGTCTTGACTATCTCTGCGTCGCCTAATACATGGCGGTTATGCTCTTGGTCTTTCAGGCTATGGATATACGCCGTTACTTTCATAGCATGTTGCCCTCCTTTGCAAGATTAGTCGGAAATGTCCCTGGCGTCCTGGTAAGGACGCAAAAATCCGCTGGCCCACAACAGGACCAGCGGAATAAAGCGATTCAATTTATTTGATTGACTATTGCAAAAAAGACGCAAAAAAGAGCCGGTTTTCTTACCCGCTCCCACAAAATCACTATCGTTCCATCAGCCCAAACCAGATAAACGCCTCTTGAATTGCCGCCTCTTTCTCCGGGCGCAGTTTAGGGATATAATGCCCTTCGACACCCGCATAACCCTTATACTCAGTCTTGGCAAGCCCGCATTTTTCCTTGGCTTGCGATATGCTAAGATTGCTGACATGGAAGCCGTACTTCTGCTTAACCCATGCCTGAATCTCTTTATAAGTGGCACATTTACTTTGTAGGCGTGTGCCGTCCTCATAGTCGTCTGTTTGAACTATGAGGACGAACACATTACGATACACCGCCAGACTGGCTTTTGATATGGTGTTCGTATACCTAACGTTTGGTGGAGGTGGCGGGAGTTGAACCCGCGTCCGAAAGCACTTAAACGGGACTTTCTCCGGGCGCAGACGGTTATTGCGGAGGTCTCTCTCCTCCCGTTCCCCTTCCTGACGGCAAGCCGTCACGCCGGTCAGGTCAGGTGAGCTTCATCATGTGTGGTACGGGCAAAGCTTACCGTACGCACATTTACCGCTAAACGACGCCCTTCCCGGTTCGCGGTCCTCCCGGGTCGGACGGCTGCCTTAATTAGGCAGCAACAGCAACAGTGTTGTTGTTATTTAATTTATAATTGCCCGTTTTATGGCGGTCAGGCGCCGCCGCCCGCTGGTCCCGCCTCCATACCCCCGTCGAAACCCTTACACCCCCGTCTTGATTCGGGCAGCATCCGCGCCGCTTGTTCCCGCCGTCCTCCGGCTTCCGGAACCGCGCTCCGCCTCTTTGCCCCTGTTTCTGCGCCGCAGGGCGCGGCGTCCATCCTGGGCCGATTGGGTAGAAAGCTCTTATACTATAGCACATTCCCGTGTCGAAATGTGTTACGATTTCGTAACAGTTTGCAGGGGTGGTCCCTTTCACGCCGGCGGGGCCCGGGGATGCCGTTTTCCGGGCCCAAGGGCTTCCCTCCGCCTGAACACCGGCGGTCTCCGGATTCTCCGGCGGAGTTTGAAGCGGCGCTATTTGGCCCTCTGCTTTCTGCCGGAGGAAGATCTCCGGAAGGCCTCCCCGGATCCCGCGGCGGTCCGGAGCAGGGCCATCAGGTCTCTCCCGCTGCGGAAGCATGCCGTCCAGCCGGTCCCGCAGATTTGAACCTCGCCCTGCATGCCGCCGCGCTGGCGGCGGCGGACCTGTATGGTCACGGCCTGCAGATCGCCACGCCGGATGCCTGTCGCGCCGTTTTGAAATATCCAGACCGGAGTGGCCCGCACCACCTCCGCCGGTCCCGGCTCCGACGCCGGACGGCCGGTGGCCTCCATCTCCTTCTCCATCTCGGAGATCAGCTCCTCCAGTCTCTGGAACCTCCGGGGCGTCTCGCTGCAGGCCGACCAGAGCGTTCCGCAGTCCCTGCCGGAAAAACGGACCAGGAAGCTGGCGGGACCGCCGGAGAGGGCCCGGTTCCGTTCCGCGTACTCTATCCATCGTGTCTCCATAACCATCTCCCCTGTCCGAGGTCCTTGCCAAAAAGTACACATTTTGACAGCCGCTGTTTTTTTCATTATAGCATGGAGTATTTTGCTTTTTCAAGAGCTTCTGAGAAGAAATCACAGGTCCTTATGGAATGTTTTTCCTGTATTTGGAAGAACCGGCTCCTGTCAAAATGTGTACATTTTGACAGCCGCCCTTTTCTGCCCGGCTACCGCCTCAGCCGGTAGCTTCGCAGACGGCGGTAAAATGTCGCCTCGCTCATGCCGCACTGGGTCAGAGCCTCCGCCAGGGGCAGGCGCTTTTCCTCCCACGCCCTCACGATGGCGGCGAAGTTCTCCGGCGGCGACAGCGGCGGCCTGCCGAAGCGGACACCCCGGGCCCGGGCCGCCGCAATGCCCTGCTCCTGCCGTTTCCGGATGTTCTCCCGCTCGTTCTGCGCCACAAAGGACAAAATCTGAAGAACCAGGTCGGCAATGAACGCGCCCATCAGGTCCCTGCCGTTCCGGGTGTCCAGAAGGGGCATGTCGATGACGCAGATATCCACGCAGAGGTCCTTGGTCAAGAGCCGCCACTGATTCTGTATCTCCACATAATCCCGCCCCAGCCGGTCGATGCTCAGCACATACAGCAAATCCCCCGGCCTCAGCCGCTTCACCAGCCGTTGATACTGAGGACGCTCAAAATCTCTGCCGGATTGCTTGTCCATGTAAATGTCCTCCTCCGGGACCAGCCGCTCCCGCAGGGCGATCACCTGCCGGTCCTCGTTCTGGTCCGTGCTGGATACGCGAATGTATCCATAGGTTTTTCCTGGCATGGATGTTCCTCCTGTTCCATTGGGCCTCGTTTGAGAACGGTCTCGGCGCTTTGCGCACGCAGTCCCATTGTACAGGACGCGGCTTCGCCTGTCTCCGCCCCCGCCGGCCCCGGGACGCCGGCTCCGTGTCCCCCGGCGTCCCGGCGGAACCCCGGTCCCCCAAAGGACAGAGGGGGTTCCTCCTTCCCGGCCCTGCGTTCCCGCCCGGAAAAATTAACGAAATCTTAACAAAATGAGTTGATTTTCCTGCCCGGAGGGGATAATCGCCTCTTGCGTTTCCGGTTAGTCCATGCTATACTACCTTCGACAGGTGCCATAACCCTGTCAGGCCCGCCGCTCCGGCGGCTGGGGCCGCATAAAAAAATGGAGGCTGCCGTGGCCTTACCACGCGTCGTTTTGCCGTGCTCTGCGGCCTCCCGTATCAGTCTGCTCCCCGTGAGCGGACCAAGGGGCTGACAGAGAGGCGCAGCGTTTTCGGCGCCGTCTCCGCTGGACTGCGGATGCGGTGTTTTTCTCTAACCTCCTCCGGCGGCTCCAACAGACCGGCGGACCGCCTGCCGGAAAGGCGGCGGCTGCGGAGCCAGGTTTCCCGCCCGCAGCCCTATGGAGGATGATATGCCGCAAATCTCAACGTCCCGCTCTACCATGAGCGCCCGCCGGCTGGCCGCCGCCGGGCTGATTGCCGCCGTCTATGCCGCGGCCACCCTGCTTCTGCCCATCCCTCAGTACATGGGCGTGCAGTTCCGGGTGGCGGAGGCCATGACGGTGCTGCCCTTCCTCTTCCCGGAGGCCATTCCCGGGCTGGTGGTGGGCTGTTTTCTGGCCAATTTCCTGGGCTCCCCCATCATGCTGGACTGGCTGTTCGGCACGCTGGCGACCCTTCTGGCGGCGCTCTGGACCCGCCGGATGCCCAATGCCTGGCTGGCGGCGCTGCCCCCGGTGCTCTGCAACGCCGCCATTGTCGGCGCTGAGATCGCCTGGTTCACCGTCCGGGAGACCGGCGGCGCTTTCTGGACGGCTTATGCCCTCACGGCCCTCTCTGTGGGCCTCGGGGAGGCGGCGGCCTGCTATGCCCTCGGCATTCCACTTCTGCGGCTCCTGCCCCGGATCCCCTCTCTCCGGGGCCGGCTGGCGGCGCGGGGTTAGCAATACCCCCTTCCGCGCCGATAAAAAAAGCGCTCCGGCGGTTTATCCGCCGGAGTCTTTTTGTTTCCGCGTTTCGGTCTGGTGGTTGAAGGGGCTGGTACCACGCGGATGAATGTCTGGTGCTTCCGCCGGGGGAGGAATCCCCCGGCTCCCCTCTTTTTTGTGTCGCGTTTCGGCCTGGTGGTTGAAGGAGCTGGTACCACGCGGACGGAGAAAGGGCGGAAGGGGACAGAGCCCCTCCCCTACAGATCCCTTACCATCAAATATCTCGCCGGCTTTTTGTGCCGCGCCGGGGGAAGAATCCCCCGGACCCCCTCTTTTTTTGTGTCGCGTTTCGGTCTGGTGATTGAAGGAACTGGTACCACGCGGCTGGAAAAAGGGCGGGAGGGGACAGAGCCCCTCCCCTACAGATCCCTTACCATCAAATATCCCGCCGCCTTTTGGTCCGGCAATTGAACGAACCGGTTCCGCCCGTCTGTCAGGAACCGACTCCAAAAGTCCGCCGCCGGGCCGTCAGCTCCGCCAATGCCAGCGCCAGCAGGGCGGCGGCGAAGAAAACGGCGGTCTCCCGGAGCAGCATCCCCGGGATCGTCTCCACAGGCGCGTCCAGATTCAGGCTGTGCATCATTTCGCTGTACGCAATCAGGGAGAACATGGCCGCCAGCGCCGACGCCATGGAGGGCAGAGTGTTGGCCCTTTGCTCCAGCAGCCGGAGCAGCCCCCCGGTGAGCACCGGCAATTGCATCAGGAACAGCAGGGTAAACAGACCTTCCAGCACCAGCCCCGCCGGGAAATTTCCCCAGGGAATGTCACCGAACAGGAAGCTCCGATAGACCGGACCCGCCTCCGTCATCACCGTGCGGATCAGCAGCGCGGTATAGCTCCAGACCATCAGCCCCGCGCCGGACAGGGCCAGCAGCAGGGAGCAAAGCAGCGTCCGGCCCTCGGCCCGGTCCGGCTTCCCCGCCGGGGGCCGCTTCCAGGCCAGCAGAATCAGACAGAGCAGAGCGGCGGCGGGCCAGAGCCGGTGAACGGTCCAGCCTCTGTAGCTTCCACGTGTCAGGATATAGACGCCTCCCAGGACATGGGCCGATACCAGTGCCCCGGCCAGACTGCCCAGCCGGTCCTGTCCCCCCTGAGTCAGCCGGGGCAGAGGCCGGGCGGTCCACAGCGCCCCCAGCCCCATCCACAGCAGAACCATCAAGTCCGACGGGCCCAAGCTGTCCTGAAGCTGAGGCACGTGACGCAGCAGAGGCCCCCAGTGGAGGCAGAGGAACATCCCGGTCTGCCCAACAGCCAGCAGAGGCAGGTTCCGGACGCTCCGGCGGAATGTCCGGTACAGCCCCAGGGCAAACAGCGCCAGCTGTGCCAGGAACAGCACCGTGGCGAAATGCAGCATGGCTTTCCCCAGCGGAGTTCCGGAGAGGGGCAGGGCCCCGCTTACCAGCGGCAGGCCCGCCGACAGCACGGCCAGCAGTCCGGCGGCCAGGAGCAGGCGGCGGTCTGCCTTCTCCATGGGATGTTTCTGCGCGGCGGAGAGCAGGGCGCAGGCTGTCAGCACGGCGGCGAGCCAGAAGAAGTGCGCGGGGTCCAGCCCCCAGGGTCCCGCCAGCAGCCTCTGAAGCCCCGCCAGGCATTGAATGCCCACCAGGAAGCAGCCCGCCGTCCCCTGGAACAGCAGCCTCCGCCGTATTTTCCTTGCTGTGTCCAGGGCCCGGCGCTCCAGCCCCGCGCCGGAGAGGATGGACTCCCGCAGCCGCCGGGCTTTTTCGGTGCAGGCGGGGCAGTCCTCCAGATGGGCCTCCACCAGGCGGCGGCTGGAGTCGGTGCAGAGCCCCTCCAGATAGGACGGCAGCAGGTCGTCCACCACGCCGCAGTCCACAAAATCATCAAGCTTCCTCATGTCCGGCCTCCTGAATCAGTTTTTCCTTGGCCCGGTAGAACGTCACCCGGGCCCAATTTTCGCTCTTACCCAGAATGCCTCCGATTTCCTTGAAGGGCAGGCCCTCCAGCGCCCGGAGATACACCGTCTGCCGCATAAGCGGCGGCAGACCCTCCAGACGCTCCAGCACCTCCGCCAGCTCCACCCGGTGAAGGGCCTGTGCCTCGGTGTCGCAGGGGGCGGGAATGGTCTCGTCCATGGCCTCCGGGACTCTGCCGCCCTGCTTCTCCAGGTGCTGCCAATAGAGGTGCCGGGCAATCTGGCAGAGCCAGGTGGAAATCCTGCACTCCCCCCGGAAGCGCTCCAGAGACTGGAAGGCCTGGAGAAAGGTGTCCTGGGTCAGGTCCTCCGCCAGGGCCTCGTCCCGGCAGGCGGAGAGGAGAAAGCGGTAGACCAGCTGCCCGTAGACCTCATAGAGCTCTTCCAACGCCTCGCCCCCTTCCCCTGTTGCCGGCACGCAAAACCGGTCTGCGCGGATGTTCAAGTGCGCTTACTATATGAGTCGGATTTTCGGGGAATTCGTTACAGCGGTGAAACAAAAAAACGCCCCGGTGGGAGCCGTTCCCACGGGGGCCGCTTTCGCGGGGAACCAAAGAGGCTTTGCCTCTCTGGACACTCCACCAGAGGGGGAGACTCCCTCTGGATTCCCCCATGACGGGGGATTTTAAGGGCGTGAAAAGTAGTCCGTACCTCGTTTCAAAAACTCCCGTCATCGGGGGGATTCAGGGGGGTGTCCCCCCTGACGGGGATTCCAAAGGGGCTGGCCCCTTTGGGCCCCCGCGGCAGTGGTTCCCCGCCGGGCGGGCGGTCAGGTCGGCTTCTTGGCGTCCAGCTGAATTTTGCCGTGTCTGGCCTCATAGGCCTCCACAGCGTCCCGAATCAGAATCAGGATTTGGCTGTTGGCGGACCTGCCCTCGTAATCCGCCACAATGTGCAGCTTGTGCAGCAGCTCTTCGTCAATGCGGATGGATAAGCTCCTCACCGGCATATTTCCTCCCCAATAGATATAAATTGTATTTACTTTATATCCGGTTTGAGGTAATATGTAAAAATGGATATAAACTATATCTAAAATATATCTAAGGAGGAGGAAAAATGCCGGACTACGAAAAGATGTATGTCCTCATGTTCAACGCCGCCACCGACGCCCAGGCGGCACTGAAGCAGCTGAACATCGGGCAGGCTGAAGAAATTTTGAAACAGGCCCAATGCGCGGCGGAAGAGCTGTATCTGTCCGCCGGGGAATAGGGAAACGAAAGGGTCCGGGGGAAGAATCCCCCGGGCCCTTTTTTGTGCCGCGCCGGGGGAGGAATCCCCCGGACCCCCTCTTTTTTGTGTCGCGTTTCGGCCTGGTGGTTGAATAAGCTGGCACCACGCGGCTGGAAAAAGGGCGGGAGGGGACAGAGCCCCTCCCCTACAGACCCCTTACCATCAAATGTTCCGCCGACTTTTTTGTGCCGCCTTTTAGTCTGGCAATTGAAGGAACCGGTCCCACGCGGACGGAGAAAGAGCGGAAGAGCCGCCCCCCTTTTTATTTGGCCTCCAGTCCCTTCACCAGCGCCCCGTCCGGCGTGACGTTCAAAGTGCGGAAGGAGGAATAGACCACCATGCCGGGACGGCCTCCGGCGGGCTTTTTCACAAAGCGGGCTTCGGTGCAGTCCACGGGGACGTTGGCGCTGTCCCGGGCCTGAGAGAACCAGGCGGCCAGCATAGCCGCCTCCAGAACGTCCGCCTCCGCCGGGGGCTGGCCCCCGGTGCGGAGGATGACATGGGAGCCGTGAATCTTCTGGGTGTGGAGCCAGAGGTCCCGGCGGTCCGCGGTTTTCAGGGTCAGCTGGTCGTTCTGCCGGTTGTTCCGGCCCACCAGCACCCGGAGCCCGCCGGAGGTCCGGAACTCCCGGGGGGCGGCGGACCGTTCCTTCTTCCCCTTCTTTCCGGTTCCCTGTTTCTTCAAAAAGCCCGCGTCCCGAAGCTCGCCCCGGATGTCCAGAAAATCCTGTTCCGTCTCCGCCTGCTGGAGCTCCGCCAGAACGCTTTCCAGATAGGCAAGGTCCCGCTCCGCCAGGGCCATCTGCTCCCGGAGGTACTTCTCCGCCGTTCTGGCCTTGGTGTAGCGCTTGTAGTATTTGGCAGCGTTCTGCTGGGGGGTCAGCAGGGGGTCCAGGGGGATGGAGACGGGGGCGTTGTCCTCATAGTAGTTCTCGCAGTCCAGCCGGGAGGCCCCCCGCTCCATCCGGTAGAGATTGGCGGTAATCAGGTCCCCGCAGACGCGGAGCCGGTCCCGGTCCTGGGTCCCGGCATATTCCTTTTCCTGAAGGGCCAGCTTCCGCCGGAGGCGGTCCCGGGCCGTGGAGGCCGTCCGCAGAAGGTCCGCCCCCCGCTGGCGGGCCCGCTCCTGCCGCTCCCGGGCGGCATAAAAGTCGTCCAGCAGGGCCGAGGGGCTGTCATAGGGGACGGATTCCGCCGCGCCGCCGTACTGGGCCACGGGGACGCAGGCGAAGTCCATGGGCTTCCCCTCCCGCAGCAGGCAGACCGGGGCAAAACGGCCCTCCCGGACCCGTTGGCAGAGCCGGTCCAGCGCCGCCCAGAGGGTCTCCGGGTCCCTCAGCTGGAACACCCGGCAGTCCACGTCTCCCGCCGCCTGAAAGGCCAGTTCCCGGGCCAGCAGGGGGGAGAGGCCGAAATAGCTGTCCAGCAGGAAGGCGTCCAGTTTCCGCTCCGCCGGGGCGGCGGCGAATTTCTCCCGGAAGCCCTCTTCCGTCTCCTCCAGAAAGGGGAGCCGCCCCACGGAGGCCGGGGGCTGGTAATAAAGACCCGGGAGTACCTGCCGGGCGGCGGACAGCTCCGCGTCCACCCGGCGCAGGGCGTCGATAATCCGGCCCTCCTCATCCAGCAGAATCAGGTTGGAGCGGCGGCCCATGGCCTCCAGCACCAGGGTCCGGCGGCCCGCCCGGCCCAGCTCGTCGGCGGCGTCCAGCTCGATTCTGACCAGGCGCTCCAGCGGAGGCTGGGCAAGCTCCGTCACCCGGGCCCCGGCCAGGTGCTTTCGCAATAACATGCAGAACATAGGAGGCTCCGCCGGGTTCTCCCGCAGGGTCTCTGTCAGCTGCAAACGGGGTGCGCCGGCTCCGGCGTTCAGCAGCAGCCGCCGTCCCCACAGCAGCAGGACCACCTGGTCCCTGGCGGGCTGCTGCACCTTGTCAATCCGCAGGCCGGTGAGCTCCCGTCTCAGCTCCTCCACAACGGCCTGTAAAAAAATCGCGTCCATGGCCATGACTCATTCCTCCATCATCCGGCAGAATAATTCGTTAATCCGCTCCGTCCTCCCCTGGAGATGGAGCCAGCCCAGCAGGGCTTCCAGCGCCGTGGCCTCGGCGTACTGGGCCCGGCTGGCATGGGCGGGGACGCTGTGGACCTGGGCGTTCCGGCCCCGGCGGAACACGGCCTGTTCCTCCTCCGTCAGCAGGGGGAGGATTTTCTCCGCCTTCTCCGCCTGGGACTCGGCGCAGACCAGCCGTATGGCCGCCCGGTGCATCCCCTTTCCCGTGGCGCCGCCGCGGGCGCAGAGCCAGGTCCGGACCAGCAGCTCAAACACCGCGTCCCCCAGGTGGGCCAGCCCGATGGAGCTGATTTCCAAAATGTGGTCCCGGGTGAGCTCGGGGTGAAAATAATCGTTCATCATGATCCCTCTATTCATACATGCCTTCCGGAATGGAAAATCCATCCTCCGGCGCGCCCACGGCGTAGCCCAGCAGAGCGGAGGCCTTTTGCTGAAACTCCTCCAGCCAGGAGGCCCAAAGCTCCGGCGGCGCTTCGCCGGAGAGCTGGAGGCCGCCGGGCTCCACGCTGCCCTGAATGGACCAGCCCCCGTCCCGCTGCCACACAGGACAGCCGCCTTGGAAGCCCCGCCAGCCCGGCAGGGTTTTGTAAAGGCCTTCCATGAGGTCCCAGACCTTCCGGGTGTCGGCGATATTCAGAGTCACACAGAAAAATTCCGTTCCGGTCATAAGACGAACCTCCTTTAGCCCGCAAGGGCCGCCGCCAGGGCTGCGAAGTCCTCCAGGGTCAGCCGTTCCCCCCGGACGCTGTCCGGCAGGCCGCAGGCGGCAATGGCCGACTGAATCCGCTCCTTCCCCAGCTCCGGCAGGGCGGCGCTCAGGCTGTTCACCAGGGTCTTCCGCCGCAGCAGAAAGGCCCCCCGGACCACCCGGAAGAAAAAGGCCTCGTCCGCCGTCTCCACGGCGGGGCCTGTCCGCCGGACGCAGCGGAGCACGGCGGAATCCACCTTGGGCCGGGGCAGGAATTTTTCCGCCGGCACGTCGAATAAAAGCTCCGTTTCCCAGAAGTATTGCAGCCACAGGGTGAAGGCGCCGCCCCCGCCGCTGCCCTGGGGGGCCGCCAGCCGCTGGGCCACCTCCTTTTGCAGCAGCACCGTCATGCTCTCAAAGCAGCCCGCCTCCGTCAGCCGGGTCAGCACAGGGGTGGTGATGTTGTAGGGCAGATTGGCGCAGACCATGGGCCGGAGACCGGAAAGCTTCTCCGCCGCCAGGGCCCGGAGATCCAGCCGCAGGGCGTCGCCGGGGACGATCTCCACGTTTTCGCAGGAGGCCATGGTCTCCGCCAGCACCGGCAGCAGCTTCCGGTCCAGCTCGACGGAAACCACCTTCCCCGCCCGTCCGGAGAGCTCCGCCGTGAGACAGCCCACGCCGGGGCCAATCTCCAGCACGCCGCAGTCCGGCCCCGCCTGGGACGCCGCCGCGATGTCCGCGGGGACGGCGGGGTCGATGAGAAAATTCTGCCCCATGGACCTGGAGAAGTGGAAGCCGTGCCGCTCCAGCAGGGCGCGGAGAGCGCCGTAGTCACAAAGATTCATAAGATGCGCCGCCTTTCCCGGATACTGATGGTGTTCTTTGGAAGTATATCAGAAAAAGCCGGGGGAGAAAAGGGGGAAACCGGTCTTTCCGGAAAAAAGGGGCCTTTTCCCGGTTGAAGGGGGGAGGGTTGTATGGTATAGTCAAAAAAACGGCAGACATTGGGCCGAACAGGGAGGACGCCATGCTGAAAACCATTTTCTTTGACCTGGACGACACCCTTCTGGACTTCACCCGGGCGGAGGCCGAGGCCCTCCGCCGGGCTCTGACGGAGGCGGACGTCCCCGCCGGGGCGGAGGTGCTCCGGCGCTATCACGAGATCAACGCCGCCCAGTGGGAGCTGCTGGAGGAAGGGAAGCTGACCCGGGACCAGGTGCTGGTCCGCCGCTTTGAGCTGCTTTTCGGGGAGCTGGGCCTGAGCCGCCCCGCCGGCCGTATCTGCCTCCAATATGAGGAATATTTAAAGCAGGGCCACTGGTTCGTCCCCGGCGCGCAGGCCCTGCTGGCGGAGCTGAGCCCCCGGTACGGCCTGTATCTGGCGTCCAACGGCTCCGCCGCCGTGCAGCACAGCCGCCTGGACAGCGCCGGCATCCGGCCATACTTCCGGGACATCTTCATCTCCGAGGAGATGGGGGCGGACAAGCCCGGCCAGGCCTTTTTCGAGGCCTGTTTTGCCCGGATTCCCGGCTTTTCCAGGGAGACGGCCCTGATGGTGGGGGACAGTCTCACCTCGGACATCCGGGGAGGCCGGAACGCGGGCCTCCGGACCTGCTGGTTCGACCCCCTGGGGAAGCCCCAAAGGGCGGACATTGTGCCGGACTGCCGCATCACTGCCCTGGACCAGCTGCCGGAGCTGCTGGAAAGGCTGTGAGGGGCGCGGAGAAGCCCCGGAGGACGGACATCACACCGGACTACCGTATCACGGCCCTGGACCAGCTGCCGGAGCTGCTGGAAAGGCTGTGAGGGGCGCGGAGAAGCCCCGGAGGACGGACATCGTGCCGGACTACCGCATCACGGCCCTGAACCAGCTGCCGGAGCTGCTGGAAAGGCTGTGAAAAAATGCGTTCTTTTTCCCATATGGCCATAACCCGGCGCGTCTTCCAGAACTTGTGCGTTGCCCCCGGCGGCGGAAAGCTGATACAATAGCCGCAAAAGACTCCGGCCTGTCCGGAGAGAACAGGGGTGTGATGATGAGAAGAGGCGTTGGAATCCGGGCCGGGTGGCTGCTGCTGGCCCTGCTGCTGGCTCTGGGGACCCCGGGGGCTTCGGCGGCGGGCACAGCGGCGGAGCGGCCGGAGGGCGTGGCGGTGGGCTACTACGCCGCCTGGGCCGGCGGCCAGGGCTACGGGCCGGAGCGGCTTCCGGCGGAGCGGCTGGATCAGGTCAACTATGCCTTCGCGGAGATTGAGGGGGGGCGGGCGGTGCTGACCAGCCCGGACCGGGACCGGGAGAACCTCCGGGGCCTGACGGCCCTGCGGCAGCGGAACCCGGATTTGAAGATTGTCCTCTCCCTGGGGGGCTGGGACGGCTCCGGCGGCTTTTCCGACGCGGCCTCCACCGCCGCCCGGCGGGAGACCTTCGCCAGGAGCTGCCTGGACTTGCTGCTGGCCCATGACCTGGACGGCGTGGACCTGGATTGGGAATATCCCGTTTCCGGCGGCTCCGGGGTCCACCGGGCGCAGGACCGGGAGAACTTCACCCTGCTGCTGAGGACCCTCCGGCGGACGCTGGACCGGCAGAGCCGGACGGACGGCAGGGACTATCTCCTTACCATCGCCGGGGCCGCCGGGCAGGGCTATCTGAACTGCATCGAGCCCCAGGCCGTGGCAGAGACGGTGGACCACATTTTTGTAATGGCCTATGATTTTCACGGCCCCTGGGACCGGCGGGCGGACTTCAACGCCCCGGTGTACGCCGGAGGCCGGGGCGGCGTGGACGCCGCCGTTTCCGGCTGGCTGAGCCGGGGGGTGGCGGCGGAAAAGCTGGTGCTGGGCATGCCGATGTACGGGTACATATACCAGGGCTGCACCGGGCCGGGGGGCTCCTTCGCCTCCGCCCGGTCGGTGTCCTATGACGCCGTCCGGCAGGAGTATCTGACCAATCCCGCCTTCCGCCAGCTCCGCCACAGCCAGGCGGACGTCCCCTATCTCCTGGGAAACGGGGCCTTTCTCTCCTATGACGACGAGGCCTCCATCGCCGCCAAGGCGGCCCTCGCGCGGGAGCGGGGCCTGGGGGGCTTCGGCTTCTGGGAGCTGTCCCAGGACCGGACGGGGAAGCTGCTGGAAAGCGCCCTGACGGCCTGGAACGGCAGCGGGGACGCCGGATTCCGGGACGTGCCGGCAGACGCCTGGTATGCCTCCGCCGTCCGGGAGCTGTCCGCCGCGGGACTGATGAACGGCACCGCCCCGGGCCTCTTCTCCCCGGGCCGGGCCGTGACCCGGGGCCAGACCGCCGCCATTCTCCACCGTCTGGCCGGCGGAACCGGGGAGGGCCGGTCCTCCTTTACCGACGTGCCGCCGGCGTCCTACTGCGCGCAGGCGGTGGCCTGGGCGGCGGACGAGGGCATTGTGGAGGGCTATCCCGACGGGACCTTCCATCCGGACCGGCCGGTGAGCCGGCAGCAGCTGGCGGCGATTCTGTGGCGCTATGCCCGCTTCGCCGGAGCGGACGGCGGGCGGCGGACCAGTCTCCGGGGCTATCGGGACGCCGGAGACGTCAGCGCCTACGCCCAGGAGCCCCTGCGCTGGGCGCTGGCCGAGGGAATTCTCCAGGGGACGGCGGACGGCCGCCTGAACCCCGGCGGCTCCGCCACCCGCGCCCAGACCGCCGTCATCCTCAGCCGGTTCCGGGCCCTGCTGGAGAAGTGATTGAACCCCCTCCGCCGGAACAGGAGAGCCGGACGCCGTTTTGAACAGACAGAGGCAGGGGCGGAAGCCCTTGCCTCTTTTTGTCCGGGCTGGTATACTGGGGGTACCAAAAGAAAGGATGATGGTTATGAAACGTTGGCTCAGCGGACTGCTGGCCGCCCTGACCCTGCTTGCCCTGGCCTCCTGCGCCGCGGCCCCGGAGACCCTGCCGGAGGAGAACGGCCCGGCCTCCACGCTTCTGGACGGTTCTTCCCCGGAGGACGGCCGCTATATCCCTGCGGCCCCCGAGGAGGATACGGAAGACCCGGACACCGCCCCGCCGGAGGACCCCGGAGCGGAGGACCCGGCCCTTCCGCCGGACGGCGGAAACGCCTCAGAGGACAATTCCGGCGGCGGGGAGGCCATTCCGGAAAACGGGTCCTATACCGCCAAGGAGGACGTGGCCCTCTACATTCACACCTACGGCTGTCTTCCGGACAACTTCATTACGAAAAAAGAGGCCCAGGACCTGGGGTGGTCCGGCGGGTCCCTGGAGCCCTACGCCCCGGGCATGTGCATCGGCGGGAACCGCTTCGGGAACTATGAAGGCCTGCTTCCCGAGGCCGAAGGCCGGTCCTATACCGAGTGCGACATCGACACCCTGGGGGCCGGAAGCCGGGGGGCCAAACGGATTGTCTTTTCCAACGACGGACTGATTTACTACACGGAAGATCATTACGCCTCCTTTGAACTGCTGTATGGAGAGGAATAGGCTCATAACGGTGGACGGGCAGACCCTCCGGGATCTGGAGGCCCTTCACGACGGCTTCGCCCCCCTGTTTCCCGCCGGATACGGACGGAACCTGGACGCCCTCTATGACTGCCTCACCGACCTGGGGGAGGATGTGACGGTGACGCTCCGGCACCCCCAGGCCCTGGCGGAGCGCTTCGGCCTCCGGGGCCGGGCCCTGGCGGCGCTGCTCCGCCGGGCGGCGGAGGAGAATACCCATGTGCGCCTGCTGGAGGAGCCGGAGGAGAGCGGGGCATAAGGAACCCCGGCGCTCCGGGCCGCGTACATCGAAAAACGGCAGGAAGGGGAAATCCCCGTTCCTGCCGTCAGCCTGTCGAAAAAGTCTTTTCGACAGGCTGAGCAAGTTTACAAAACTTCAAAAAAGTTTTGTAAACTTATTGAT
>ERZ808051.1095-NODE-1095-length-20690-cov-6.917625_pt1 | contig 20690 bp, 17 predicted proteins | sample MGYA00380199_ERZ808051 | MGnify/ENA primary metagenome ERZ808051 (study PRJEB31490, sample SAMN06133391) | mouse gut metagenome | isolation source: J11 | host: mice | place: China: Chengdu | collected 2015-05 ...
ACATTGATAAAACCATTCCTGCAAACATTCAAGCTCAAAGCCAAGCCGAGCGTATTAAAGAGCTTGAACGTGAGAACCGAGAGTTAAAGCAAGCCAATGAGATTATAAAGAAAGCTGCTGGTCTTGAAGCCCAGGCGGAGCTCGACCGCAAACCCAAATAATGGTTGATTTTATTGACGATCACAAACAACAATATGGAGTCGAGCCAATCTGTAGAGTATTACCGATTGCTCCATCCACATACTATCGTGCTAAAGAGCTAGAAGAAAGTCCTGAAAAGCGTTCACAGCGTAGTCAGCATGATGAGTTCTATCTAGGTGAGATTAAACGTATCTGGAAGGACAGCAAATGCCGATACGGCGCTCGTAAAGTCTGGAAACAGTTGAAGGCAGAGGGTATACATCCTGCACGCTGCACTGTAGAGCGGTTAATGCGTCAGTATGGCATGCAAGGTATTTGGCGAGGTAAGGGGAAGATAACCACTAAGTCTCGTGATGATCAAATACGGGCAGACGACTTAGTTAATCGTAATTTCAGTGCACATAGACCTAACCAGCTATGGGTTGCTGACTTTACTTACGTTAAAACATTGAGTGGTTGGGTCTATACTGCGTTTATTATAGATGTATTTGCCCGTAGTATTGTTGGTTGGAAGGTATCTAATCGTATGAACACCGATATGGTGATGGCAGCGTTAAATCAAGCCATTGCAGACAGAAACCATCCTAAAGATGTGATTCATCATAGTGATAGAGGGGTTCAGTACTTATCCATTCGCTATACTGATAAGATGGCTGATTCTGGCGTTATTGCATCTGTTGGTACAACCGGTGATTCATACGATAATGCGTTAGCTGAAACGGTTAACGGGCTTTATAAAACAGAGGTGATTGAATATTTAAAACCGCAGTGGCGGGATGCGTATGATGTTGAATTAGCAACCCTTGAATGGGTCGTCACTCGAGCATAGCTCTCGCCTTGCAAAGCTAAATCGATACTTAATCGATTTTTAACGCTTCTCAGGTTTAACAAAACTCGCATTCATAGTACGATTGGTTATGTGTCGCCTTTTGAGTTTGAGAGACGATACTATGATAGCCTTAATGAGTCAGACAAAGCTGCCTGACTCAAGCAATCCACTCTCCGATATAGTCGGGGCGGTTCAATTTACCACCTCCCTGTTTAACAGCTTACAGCGCTTTTGACACCTTCTTGCTATCATAAAAAAAGATCTGAACACGTGGTTCAGATCTTTTTATTCTATTAACAGCTGACTTTTAACGACTAAAAATCAAAACTGACATCAAATATATAAGCTCGTCCTGGCTCATTAAAGGTTCGAGCACCGGCATTAGTTCCTGTGCCCTCACGCATGATTTGCTTGTCAAATAGGTTTTTGATGCCTGCACCCACGGTGATCATATCGGTTAAATTATAGCGGGTGCTGATGTTAGCTAACGCATAAGGCTCGCGGTCTAACTTCAAGGTAGTTAGCTCATCGCCTGTCGTGACAGAGACTTCAGGGGCTTCAATAGCGCCATAATAGCTGACACCAAAATCAGCATTCCAGCGAGGCGTAATGTCCCAGTTTATATTGGAGTTCACCGTATATTTAGGAATTAACGATAGAGGCTCACCATTGTCTTTACGCTCTGAGCGAATATTACCAGTTAGGTTGGTTGACCATAAGATATTATCTGTCACAGGGACTTTAACAAAGCCTTCTAGCCCTTCAATAATCGCCTTTCCTTGGTTCTCCCACTGGAAGACAGAGCGCTTAGTGGCTGAGTCTACTGCTACTCGGTTGATACCAGCGCCAATACGGTTATCGTAAGCGTTATGATAATAGGTTAAGCCGGCATTGAGACCTGTACCATCTTCATAAGTAAACGTCAGCTCTTTGTTCCAAGAGGTCTCATGCTCAAGCTCTGAGTTACCCAGTACCTGACAGCCTCGTTGATCGGTAGGCACCCAAGAAGGACAGCCATTATTCCTTGTATAGTAAATATAGTTGGGGTCTAATCGGTATAGATCTGGCGCCTTGAAAGCGCGACTTATCCCTGCCTTTACAGACCAATTGGGGCTAAAATGCCACGTAGTATTTAGACTCGGTGACCAGTTACTACCGGCCTCACTATGATAGTCATAACGTAGTCCTGGAGTCACATACCAATCTGGAGTGAGTTGATAGTTATCCTCTATATAAGCACCAATCAAATAAGCATCCGACTTTGGATCGCGCTTAGCAGGGTCGGTTTCTACATCACCAAAAGCAAAGCCATCATCAAACGTCAGCTCAGATACCCAGGGGTTGTTTAGCTTTTCGCCCCGAAATTCAGCGCCTGCAGTTAAGGTGTGATTGTCATAAAAGATATCCCACTCTGATTTGGCATTTAGCGTATCATAGGTCGCTTTTTTCCAGTTAAAGCCCTCTCCCTCAGGCGGCGTTGTAATCTGTCCTTCAACACTACCTGCAGTACCTTCAGCCAAGCGCTCATTATCGGTACGACTGAACTCTAGATAACTATTGCTACGGGCATCATCGTAATTGCCGCGATGGGTGAAGGCTGCACCATAGCGGCGCATCTTATTGGTAGAATCACCGGCCAATAAATCCACTAAAGTATCATTAACGTTTTGAAACTGCGAATCACCTGCCCAGTGGTTGTCTTGAGTACTATAGCTCACCTCAACCCCGACAGTATTCATGGCATCTACGGCATATTCGAAAAGCTGACGCACATCTATATTCTCAACGCCTTCAACACCGGCCGCCAAAGAGGCTGATGGCCCATCACTCCCCTCCACAATTTGTGCATCCTTGGCATTGATATAAGGATCATCCCCGTCGCTATCGTGGTAGCCAAGTGTGGTACGGAAGGACAGCTTATCGGTTAACGGACCTGCCATATTTATATTGGTGCGCCAATCTTTGCCTTCCAAGTCACTCTCTGGAGACTCGTAATGGCCCGTGATTGAAAATTCTTTTTTTGTGGGAGATTTGGTAATGATATTCACGACACCGCCCATACTACCAGACCCATATCTGGCTGCAGCAGGACCTCGTAATACCTCAATACGTTCGATAGCACTTGGCGGCACCCATTGAGAATCACCGCGTGTGTCTTGTTCGCTGGCTCTACCAGGTCGAACTGCATTGCGAGAAGTCACAGGGCGACCATCAATCAAAATTAAAGTATTGTTAGGTCCCATACCGCGTAGGTCAATCTGGCGCTGGTTACCCCGCTGGCCGGAAGTTGAAGAACCTGACAGATTAACACCCGGCATCTTACGTACAATTTCTGCGATATCATTAGAGACTGATGCTTTTTTAATAGCCTCTTCACTGATAACGGATAGACCGGCAGCTTGTTCAAGCTCCTCACGAGCCGCCTTCACCACAATAGCGTCAAACTCAGCAGAAGGTGTGTCTTGTGCGTCAGCGGTTTGTTGAACGTCAGCTTGCTGCACCGTAAGGTTATCGCTTTCAGCCGCATAAGATGTGGCACTAAGGATAGAGGCAATACTCAGGCTAAGCAGTGCTTTTGGTGTAAGTAAATGAGCTCGTTGTTTTAAGTAGAGTTTTTTTGATTCAAAGAAAGCGAACAATGTTGGCATAAATGACAATCCTAATAGCACTTAGATACTATCAATACTTTTCAACAATACCGTTAGATTGCGATCGCTTACCCTGTGCTTAGACTGTAGCAAGATAAGTAAAAGCCAGTTGAAATAATAGCGTATTGATACCCACAATTTTCTCAAGACAGTCCACCCTCCCACTGTATAGAACAGAAAAGATGGTAACTGTTTGATAATAAAGCAGGCGTACTTTAGCAACATTTTTGTAAAATTGCAAATAGTAATCATTATCATTATCATTAGCTTTATTATTTATGATAAAAACTTAAATTTTGGGGCTGTCCTAGATAACTAGTTCAAACCCTTTCTAACCCATTGTTTTAATTGTAGTAATTGGGACTTTGAGTCACTGTGATTAAAACGCCACTCACATTCCTTTAAATAGAGGTGAAAATGCTCTTTTGGAACCCCGTTAAACTTACGTAAATGCCGTTTAGCTTGGTTCCAGAAGTTCTCTATACCGTTAATATGATTCTTATCACTAACAAAGGTTTTAGAGTGGTTAATACGATAATGAGTAAATTCACTGACATCTAATGCGTTGTAACTTTTAAATGAGTCAGTGTAAACAATGCTATCAGGCTTCACCTTTTCTCTTATGATTGGTATCAAGGTATCTGCTTTAGCATTGGGTATAATACAGGCCTAAACCTTGCCATTACGCTTTAATAAGCCAAACACGGGGACTTTACTACCAGCACCTCGTCCTCGCTTGCCTTTACGGGTTCCGCCAAAGTATGATTCGTCTACTTCGATTTCACCTTCGAATAGACCAGGCTCTTGGTTTTTCTCGTAAATAAGCAGTCTTAGCCTATGAAAGTAATAACTGGCTGTGGTTTTGTTAACACCGACTAAGCTTGCTGCTGTTCTGGCTGTAGAGCCTGCAACAAATAGTTCGATTAGTCTGTTTTGTTTATACCAACTTAGTTGACTCTTTCTCATGGTACTATCCTAAATAATTTTACTTATCTAGGACAGCCCCGGCTTTTTTTTAATTTGTTATGAGGTCAGGTTGATATTTACCGGCTAAAAAAAACTTCCCTATTATTCTTGGCTAGGCTCTATCGCATCAGAAATAGGGTTAAGCGGACCTTTTAACAGTTCAGGATCATCTTTTGGTGTGATGATGTCTTCAATATTTGAATTAACCAGAAGATCACGGACGTTAACTTTGGTTTTCAAAATCAGCTGCTCTTCTTCGGTTAGGCCATAGTTGACCTGAACCTTGTGTAGGGTGCTGATGATTTTCTTATTCTTTCTAAGCCAGCGGTTAATATCTAGGTACAGCACATTGTCTTTTGGCTTAACGATATTAATTTTATGCAAAATCATACCCAGTGGGTCTTTTTTTAGAACACTGTGATAAAACCAAATCACAAGCTTAATACCATAACGTTTAAAGACAGAATCACAGCGCAGTTTTAACACATCGGTATTGGTCAGCTGACCAAACGCAAAGCGCTGAACATCACGGTCTATCTGAACGTGTACCAGCTCAAAGTTACTGGCAACCTCGACGTAAATACCCTTGATATCAATGGTACAAAACAGTCTAAACCAGTCATCATGAAGCTCAACTCTCAGCTCTAAAATGGCTTTCACGTTGTCTGTGACAAACTTTTTTAGAGCGCCATTTACTTGCTCTTGGCTAACCGGCAACGAGAACTCATCATCAATAGAGTTGGCCGCCTTACCGTAAGCAGATTTTACTTTGTCGGTAACGAAGGACCAAACGTCAGAGATACTAAACTTCATTCCCTCATCAAAATCTTCATAAGACTTATCAGGAACCTGGCTGATAGCTTGTTGAGTTTGTTGCACGTAAATTCCTCTTAATATGAGCCAAAAATGTTAAAAATAGGACAAGAAATAGGCTGCGCTACTATGCTTTAGCTGGCTTAGATAGTACGCATAATTATTTATTATAGCTTTTGTTCTATTAAAACTGGTACATAAGACCCAGTGTGGTTGTGTAGCTTACCTTCTCATCTACCATTGGACTATCGTGCTGCTCATCTGCTAAGAACTTAACGGATTGACCTAAGAATAAGTCCCAGTCTTTATTAATATCATAAATGCCGTTGACGCTGAGATACGGACTGATACTTGAGCCTGGTTTGTAAGCATCTAAGTTGGTCTTGTTGGCTTCTTTCTGGCTAATACCGTAATAGTATTCGTTATAGTTGCTGTTTACCCACTCAAGGCCTGCACTAGGATAGATGGTCCATTTACCTGGGTTTAGTCTGGCCAGATAAGTCAGGCGAGCCACGGTGCCTTCACTGCGTCCAGTGATATCGGTTGAAAGCTGAGCTCTAAAGCCACCGATAGGTGTGGCACGCATATAGCTTGCACCAATTAAGCCTGACCATTTTCTTTCATCAAGCTGAGCTAAGTCACCTTTGGCATCGTCAGGGTCAAAGTTTTCGCCACCTGGCTGTACAAAGGCTAAGACCTCATTGTCGCGATCATTCACTAAGTAGGTACCCAGTTGGCTGCCACGAGCATAATATTTGCCGTCGTCATAAAACATGCTAGGCAGTACAGAGACCTCATTGTCATCTAAATCGTAAGCGCTGTTGTTCCATCTAAGGTTCACACCTAACTGTAAGCCTAGCTTATCATTGTCGCTAGTCGATACAGTCGGGGCAGACTCAGCTTGGGCTGAGGTGGAAGCTAACGTAAGTACCCCTAATGCTAGGGTAATCGCAGCTGTGTTCATAAGTTTACTGGTAGAAATTTTCATTGGGATACTCGTATTGTGGTTAGGGGGCTGCAGCGAAAAAGGAGAAGAAAATTCAATTAACTATAGCCCTATCTGTAGATGTAAGTCTAGCCATAACTTATAAAATATAAGCGCAATAATAGCAAAAATTAACCAAGGTAAGGCGGTAAAAGAAAGTTTATTACTGTGGGCAGAGTAGCGGTAGCCAAGTATGATGCCAACAGCTAAGACAGCACCAGTTAGGGCGCCACCAATGTGGCCGGCATTATCGATACCAGGGACAGCAAAACCGTACATCAGGTTGATACCCATGATGATGGCTAAGCTTTTTAATTGGGGGTTGCCGCCTTTTGCAGGGAAGTTGAGTAAAGTTTTCTTTAATAACTCAACCATGAGCAGGGCCATACCAATGCCCATAATGCCACCTGAGGCACCGGCGGAAATACCAGGAGCGCCATCATTGTGGAAGATTTGCCACCAAGTTACATAGTTATTTAATAGGTTTCCGCCCACGACAGAGAGCAAAAATAATAGCAAAAACTTAACTGAACCAAAGGTAACTTCGGCTACTTGACCGAAGTAATACATCGCAAAGCAGTTAAATAATAAATGCATTAAGCCTATGTGCAAAAAGCCACTACTTACCAAGCGCCAAGGCTCATAGCCTATGGTATAAGGCAAGGCGTTGGCTCCCCACTGGATAAGCGACTCTAAGCTGGGCTCATTAATGTCGACTCCAGTGGCAATCTGGAGTATAAATAAACCCACGAAGCTTAGCAGCAATAAGACGGTGACCGGGGCACGGCTGAATAACGTAGTGATAGGCATAATAGTTTTTTATAACACAAGGTGTGGCTATTTTAGCATAGCTAAAGGCACAGTATAGCCATCGCACACTTATTGACAGCGTTAATAAAAATAGCTTGAAAATACCGATTCACTGACAATGAGGTTTGCCTTAGGAAGTCTTTATCCTAAGACAAACCTCAGCTGGCTTAGCCCCAACGGATGGGCTCTAATTGTGGAATAGAGGTCTTCAAATACTCATAAGTGCCTTTGACTAAAATGTCATCGGTCACATTATTAATATTGGTATGACCACAGAATGCCATGGTCACGTCGCACTCTTTATAAAGAATCTCTAACGCACGGCGAACGCCATCTTCCCCATAAGCGCCTAGTCCATATAAGAACGAACGACCAATCATAGTACCTTTTGCACCTAAAGCAACGGCTTTAAGCACGTCTTGACCTGAGCGAATACCACTGTCGAGCCAGATCTCAATGTCACTTTTTTCCGCTTGTACCGCTTGGACCACGTCTGACAGACAGGCAATAGAAGAAGGCGCACCATCTAGCTGACGGCCACCATGGTTGGAGATGACCATAGCATCAGCGCCACTACGGGCAGCCAATACCGCATCTTCCGGCTCCATAATACCTTTGATAATTAGTTTGCCACCCCACATGTCTTTAATACGAGCCACATCGTCCCAGCTTAAGCTTGGATCAAATTGCTCAGCAGTCCATGAAGACAGTGAAGATAAATCACCCACACCTTTAGCATGACCGACAATATTACCGAAAGTACGACGCTTAGCACCGAGCATGTTAAAGCACCACTCAGGCTTGGTCATTAAGTTTAAGATATTGGCCAAAGTAGGCTTCGGTGGTGCGGATAAGCCATTTTTAATGTCTTTGTGACGCTGACCGAGTACCTGCAAATCTGCGGTTAAGATAAGCGCAGAGCAGTTGGCTTCTTTGGCGCGGTGAATAAGATTGGCCATGAAGTCCTTATCACGCATCACGTACAGCTGAAACCAGAATGGGTGATTGGTATATTCCGCCACATCTTCAATAGAGTTGATGCTCATGGTAGATAGTGAAAAAGGAATGCCAAAATCTTTGGCTGCTTTGGCGGCATGCATCTCACCATTAGCCCACATCATACCGGTAAAACCAGTTGGCGCAATCGCGATAGGCATGCTGACGTCTTCACCAATCATGGTAGTGGCCAGACTGCGATTGTCCATATCGACTAAGACACGTTGACGCAATTTGATGCGGTCAAAATCAGTCTCATTATTGCGATAAGTCGTTTGTGTCCATGATCCTGAGTCCACGTAATCGTAGAACATACGCGGTACTTTACGCTCGGCGATTTTGCGTAAATCTTCAATTTCGGTGATTTTTGATAAATCTTTCATAGTAATACACTCAACTGGTGTGGGCATCAATGGGAGGATGCCCAAAGGCTAATGAAAATTAGAGTTAATAGGTTAGGAGTATTGATTGTATTATTTAATACGCTGATACCCCAATTTATCTATTTATTCGAAGCTTCTATTTATTCGAAACTTAAGTCAGCTGTTTAAACGACATTAATCAATACACGTTAGCTTTTAGAGGCAGCCGACTTACTGGTAACGGACATCACTGTCAAAAATACAATTGGCCATATGACCGCTAATAACCACCAGATTAGACCACCTGCGATAACTGCCATGCCTAAGAAGCCAGCTTGAACCACATAGTAGGTCATGGCAACCAAGGTTTTACGAATGACGTATCCCTCTTTGTTAACCAAACCCACAACCGCACAGGCAGCCACCACGTTATGCACTGAAATCATGTTGCCAGCAGCACCGCCAATAGCTTGTAGAGCCACAACTTGAGCAGCAAGGTCGGTACTTAATCCAATTTGACTGGCTGTTGACCATTGAAAGTAAGAAAACATCATATTGCTAATGGTGTTCGATCCAGCAATGAAAGCACCCATAGCCCCAATCCATGGAGAGACCAGTGGCCATGTCTGAGCAAAGGCATCACTAGCACTTTGTGCCAATAAGATAGGCATTGCTGGCAGGTCGGTGGCAACATCAATACTCGATCCAGAATTAATGAACACTTGAACCATAGGCACAGATAATAATAAGGCAGGTGCGGCTGCGACCATAGTTTTTGCAGAATTCGACCAACTGCGTTTAACCTCACCTTTATTCATGCCAAAAATCCACATGCATAATAAAGAAGTGATAATCAAAATAGTGCCCGGTGAATACAGCATCTGAATTTTACTAGAGATGTCACTGCCATATAAATTGCTAAATACAATCGTCGCAGAGTCGCCGGTTAAAAATTTCTGAAGCGGCTCAATAACGCGTGTGACAATCAATAGACCAATCACGATAGCATAAGGAGAAAAAGCTCTTAAAACAGAGAACTTTGGTGAAGCATTGTCATCGAAGTCTTCTTGTGCAAGCGTGCCTAGCCATTCTTTATCCCAGTTTTCTCTAGGGACAAAATCAAAGATTTCTTTGGGCATTAAAAAGCCGCGCTTGGCTGCTGGAATGACAATAAGCAAGCCAATAAAGCCGCCGACCAGTGATGGAAACTCAGGGCCTAAATATTTGGCGACCAAGAAGTAGGGTAGCGTAAAACAAATGCCAGCGAAAAGGGCAAAAGGCCAAACTTTTAAGCCTTCAACGAAAGACTTTTTCTCACCAAAGAAACGGGTTAAAAAAGCACTTAGAATTAGAGGGATTAACACCCCGATTAAGGCATGAAAGAAACCGACATTGGCGGTGATTTGTAATAAATAATCTGCAACTGTAAGTGGCTCAATAGAGTCAGCCAAGTCTTGTTTATTATCGATACCTGACCAAACGCCAAGTAGCAATGGTGTACCAACTGCACCAAAAGAAACAGGTGTGGACTGGATAATCAATACCACCATAACCGCGGCCATTGCAGGGAATCCTAGCGCGAGTAATAAAGGCGCGCCAACAGCTGAAGGCGTACCGTAACCAGATGACCCCTCGACTAAAGAACAAAACAGCCAAGCGACGATAATGGCCTGAACGCGCCTATCGGGCGTGATATCCATAAAGCCGCGACGGATAGCCATCATAGCGCCACTTTCTTTTAGCGTATTGAGGAGCAAAATAGCCGAAAAAACAATAAATAAGATGGTTAGGGCAACGATAACCCCGTTGGTAGTGGCCGCCGCTACTTTTGCGGTCCCAGTTTGCCACACAAACAAGGCCAGTGACGCGGTGACCAAATAAGAGGCGGTCATCGCAGACTTAGCTGGCAGGCGTAGCACCACCAGTAATAAGAAGACGGTTAAAATAGGCGTGAGCGCCAAAAAAGTAAACATAAAACATCCTTGTTTAGCTTAGAAGTGCTTGAGGGTAGTACTCATTGGCTTATATAACCTATAACTAACAATTGGGTTTAAATAAAATGCTACTAACTTAAAAAGAGAAATGAGATTTAGATAACTAAAATCAGAATGATTGATTGGCTAAATCTCTTTAGACTAATAAGCTTAAACAGAGCGGTTGTTCCTCAATAAATGTTAAGCGGGTTGGCTATTTTATTGATATTTAGCACTCAAGTAAACAATAGTTTTATCCGTCATAAGTATTTTTTTATACGCTGTGTGCCATAAGGTCTGCCACAGAAAAAGGGTAATTTAATTGCTGAGTTGGCGTGAAAACAACTGGAATGATAGTGGCAAACTGATTCATAAGCGCTTCCTCAAAATCAGCAATATCTACTTTTTGTAGAGTAATAGGTACGACGCCTGAAAATAGTCTAAGCGTATTTTCGGCTTCATCACATAAGTGGCAACCTAAGGTACCTAATAAAAACCAAGTATTTTCAGCGTTATCGGGGCTTAGATCCAGCTGGGCCTGATCCATAATTAGCTGACGGGTAGTGGCAATATCAGTCAAAGTGTTATCCTATGTGGCTAATTTAATTAATTTTTCGTTGTCTGGTAGTTATCCTTTAATGGGCTAACTGGCTACTAGATAGCCTCTAGTGAGCCTCAGAAAAGACCGCTACCAGTCAGCGTAAAGTTAGTTTATCATTGTTTTAATTTTAACCGTTAGCCGAGTCAAAAATTATGACGGCAGTTTCTACTTTTTTTAAGCGTATCTTTTGGGCATTAATGATATTGGCAGTGGCGTTTTATGTCTCTGTCGCCGGCCTGTTAATGGTGTGGAAGACACAGCCTATAAATAACAGTATGTTCATGTTAACCCACCGTTTGGGCGGGGGCGAGGTGACCCAAACTTGGGTGGAGTATGACAATATTGCCAAGTCTGCTAAGCAGGCGGCGGTTGTCAGTGAAGACTCTCGATTTGTGAGTCATCACGGCTTTGATATGGAAGGTATCGAAGCGGCGATGAAGAAGAATGAAAGTACGGGTACAGTGGCCGCTGGCGGGTCAACCATTACTCAGCAGTTGGCAAAAAACCTATTTTTAACTTCCCATCGCTCTTATGTGCGTAAAGGTCTTGAGGCCAGCATAACGGTCATGATTGAGGGCATGTGGGATAAGCAGCGTATTTTGACCGCTTATCTGAACGTGGCCGAGTTTGGTAATGGTATCTATGGGATCGAAGAGGCGGCCAAATATTACTTCAATAAATCGGCCAGCAACTTAAATCGAGACGAATCTGCCTTGCTAATTAGTATGCTGACCAATCCTAAATATTATGAAAAAAACATGAGCAATCAGCGACTGCGCAATAAGCAGCGAATTATTATGCGCCGTATGCACCAGGCGGTACTGCCTTAATACCTTTGTCAGATTTGCATGGTAAAGTATAGAACAAAGTGATTTTTCAGCTAAAGTATTAGCCACAGAATAGCTAGAATATAACCCATACCTATAAAGGAAGGAGGCGAGTTGCACTATGACCACAGCCAATAAACAAGATCAGGCAAAAAATAAGCCACAAGCCACAGGCACTGATAATGCTGTCAATAAATCAGAGTCTCAGCTGACGACTTTGGACTGGGAGCGCTATGAAGATGGGACTTACTCGCCAAACAGCTATATCAATAGAGAACTATCTTGGCTTCAGTTTCATCTAAGAGTCTTAGCCCAAGCCACCAATCCGCGTCATCCTTTATTAGAGCGTTTATTTTTCTTAATTATTTTCTCCTCTAACATGGATGAGTTTTTTGAGATTCGCGTGGCAGGATTAATGCAGCAGCTAAATCATGGCAATATCTCGCACAAGCCTGACAAAATGCGTCCGAGTGAAGTGTTGCAAGAGATTTCAGATGTGGCGCATACCGCCATTGAAGAGCAGTATAGAGTCTTAAATGAAGATATTTTGCCAGCGCTGGCCAAAGAAGACATTCGCTATCTAAAGCGCAATGAGCTTAATGCCAAGCAAGCGCAGTGGATGAAAGAATACTTTATTGAGCAGGTCATGCCGGTGTTAACACCGATTAGCATTGATCCGGCGCACCCGTTCCCGCGTCTGGTGAATAAAAGCTTGAACTTTATGGTCAGCTTAGAGGGTAAAGATGCCTTTGGTCGCGATATTAATCTGGCCGTAGTCCCAGCGCCTCGCAGTCTACCTAGGGTTATTCGCCTGCCGGATGAGCTAACTGGGGGTAAAGAGCACCACATCATGCTGTCTGCTGTGATTCATGAGCATGTGGGTAAGCTGTTCCCAGGCATGAGTGTCACTGGCTGTCATCAATTCCGTCTCACTCGAAACGCAGATCTTGAGTTATCAGATGATGTGGAGGACATCGCCAAAGCCCTGCAAGGGGAGCTGGATAATCGCCGCTTTGGTGACAAAGTGCGCTTGGAGGTGACCACCAATTGTCCAAAAGAGATTAGAGACTACTTACTAGATGAGTTTGGTTTACACGACAATCAGCTTTACAGAGTCAATGGCCCGGTTAACTTGACCCGTTTGCTATTTGATTTTGATATTCCTAAGCTGCGCTTCCAGCCATTTTCACACATTATGCCCAAGGCCTTTCGCCGTGAGTCGTTTGACAAGGGCGAGAGTATGTTCACTGCCATTCGCCGCGGCGATGTGTTAGTGCACCATCCGTATGAGTCGTTTAACCCTGTGGTCAATATGATTTGGCAGGCAGCGCTAGATCCCAAAGTACTGGCGATTAAACAAACCTTATACCGCTCAGGGAAAAACTCTGAAATAGTAAAAGCACTGGCTGCAGCAGCAAGAAACGGTAAAGAAGTCACGGCCATTATTGAGCTACGGGCTCGTTTTGATGAAGCCTCAAACATTGAAGTGGCGAATATGCTGCAAGAAGCGGGCGCTGTCGTGGTTTATGGTATTGTTGGCTATAAGACCCATGCTAAGCTGATGCTAATTGTGCGCCGTGAAGCCAATAAGATTCGCCGTTATGTTCATTTAGGCACTGGTAACTACCACGAAGGAAACGCTAAAGCCTATACGGACTATGGCCTATTTACTGCAGATCCTGATATCTCAGAAGACGTGCACAAGATTTTCCAAGAGCTTACAGGCATGGGTAAAGCGGCCAACGTCAATAAACTGCTACACGCGCCCTTTACTTTGCATACTCAGTTGATGTCGTTTATCGATGATGAAATTGCCAATGCCAAAGCCGGTAAAAAGGCGCATATTATCGTTAAATGTAACGCTTTAACCGAGCGTCATTTGATTGATAAATTATATGATGCCTCGCAAGCAGGGGTGAAGATTGAGCTTATCTTACGTTCAATGAGCTGTATTCGCCCGCAGGTCAAAGGCTTGTCTGAAAACATTACTGTGCGCTCTGTGGTGGGCCGCTTCTTAGAGCATACCCGAGTGTACTACTTCTATAATGGGGGCGAGGAGCGTCTATATTGTGGTAGTGCTGACTGGATGAGCCGTAACTTATTCCACCGAGTTGAGGTCGCTTTCCCAGTAGAAGATCGCAAGCTATTTAGACGAGTTTACCACGATGGTCTAATCAGCTATCTGAAAGATAATGTGCAAGCTTGGGAGCTTCAGGGTGATGGTAGCTGGCAGCAGGTCCAGCCTAAGCCAGGTGAAGAGCCCTTTATCGCGCAGGACTATCTGCTACAAAAGATTAATAACGTATCAGACCTTGCGGCACACTCAGCACAATAGTATTGGCGTTAAAATACATAGCTGACTGATAAGAAACAAAAGCAACTTTGGGTAACAAAGTTGCTTTTGTTTCAACATAAATAAACACAAAGCTACGAGTCACTCATAGTTTACTGCCCATGGCCACCTATATGATGGTCTATACAACCCATAAGTTATGACAGCAAATAAGTTATGGGAACAACTTATAACAATAAGGCCTATAACTGTAAGGCTTAGAGCGCAAAAGCCTAGAGTAAAAAAGGTTTAAAACAGTCAAATTTACAAGGAATGCATTATGACTAATGACAATAATAAATCAGATATAGAGCAAGCAGTGGATGAGGTAAGTCCAGATAAAGTAAAAGACAATCTTGATAACAAGAATAAGGGTGATACGGAAAGCCCTGAGAGCTTATCAGAACAAGAGCAAACCCCATTTATTAATGAAGAGCTGCGTACTGATAAATGAGGTGCCTGTCTATTTAACAGTTAACAATGTATTTAACAGAGGCAACCAGGCCAGTTTTTACTGCTTAAACTTTTACTGCTTAAAACTGTATACCCCTTAAAGCTATAAGCTAAAAAACTAATATTATAAAGAGAAGACTATGTCTATTAATAAAACAACAAATACAGAAGACCGTCGAGACCAAGATGTGGACCCAAAACAAGCTGCTTCTATCGATGAGAATGTAGATAGTGAGATCAGTGATAGAGGTAATCTAGAAATTGGTGATTATGAAGGTAGAAAGCATAAGCCCGATATTGATGGACCACAACAAGAGTCTCAAGAGACAGATGATGTCTACGAAGATGGTCGTGAAAAAGACGCTAAGCTGCCACCAGCGGGCAAAAATGTTGGCGATTTAAATGCCTTTGACTTAGGCCGACATGATAACGATTAAAATAACCTGCTATTAAAGTAAGCTATTAAAGTAATAAGTGTCTAACACTTAATTAATAAGCAATAAAAAGGCCTACTGACTATCAAGTTAGTAGGCCTTTTTTATTGGCTCATATAATGAGGTTATATAACCTTTTTAGACTTAATCTGTTAAGCCGGTATACCGCTATGAAATCTTAACTCTGTGTCTGGGCTATTGATAAGCTCTGCCTCAACTTCCTTAAAAAAAGCGATACGTTGGTCGACATTCATGGTTTCCTCATCATTATTGATGCTGCCGTTAGTGGCTTTAGATAAGGCTTCTAGATCTACGCTTGAGCCCTCCTTAGGCTCTAAAGAGCGGGCGAGGGTGATGTAGTCTTCATAATGACGGCTTTCAGATTTTAGAAGATAGCGGTAATACTTTGCCAAGCGCTCATCGTCTACCACTTCGCTTAAAGCGGCAAAACGCTCACAAGATCGAGCCTCAATAAAAGCACCAATAATTAAAATATCAATCATGGCCGCAGGTTCATAAGTGCGCTTGTGTTTTAGCATGCCTTTGGCATAGCGGCTGGCAGGTAAATGGCGCCACTTTTGACCACGCTCTTCCATAATACCCACCACTTGCTCATAGTGAAGCATCTCTTCACGAATCAGCTGAGCCAATTTCATTTGTAGCTCTTGATGGAACTCATAACGAAAGATTAGGTTCATGGCAGTGCCGGCCGCTTTTTTCTCACAGTTGGCATGATCTTGAATAATTGTGGGTAAGTCATTCACCGCAGCCTCTAACCAAGCTTTTGGGGTAGGGGCTCCCAAAAAATCATGGATATGGGAGATATCTGTTTTGGCAGGAGCAGTCACGGTATTGTTGCGGTCGTTCAGAAGATCATCACTCATAATATTGGCTCGTTTATCACTTTAACTAAGCAAAATAGCGGGTATAACTTAACAAGATGGGGTGTTGTAAATTTGAAAAGCTCTATTCTACCAAATTAGCTCAAGTTACGGTTCTAGCACTTGTTTTCTTATTCTATTGACTCAAGTTGGTAGCAAATAAGGCATTATAAAAGAGCAATAAACATGTTTTGTTACAGCTAAAACCAGTGGATTGAAGCGAAAGAACTGATAAGTTCTCAATAAAGTTATTACGCAAGATGTTGATATTAAAGGGCTTATAAAGGACTATCAAGGCAGTAAAGACCAAACATTTATTTAAGAAATGGCTGTTTCTTGTTTATTTATCTCAATGATAGTAGTATGAAGAAAGACGGCCCCCAAGTGGGTCGTCAATCAGTATAAGAGTGTATTTCAGCTATGGATATAGCACTAATTTGTTTCAATAAAATTAATAATAATCAGCCTAGGTATGCTTGAGCATAGGATAGGCTTACAGGAAACACTGAAGACACTGATTAATTCATTCACCAACAAAGGATCATATGGTATGAGTAACTCTGTTAATAACAATGAAAATCGCGTTCAAAAAGGCATCCTAGCCATTGATAGCCAGCTTTATAATTTTATTGAAAATGATGTGCTACCCCGTGTTGGTGTGGAATCAGAAGCATACTGGTCTAATTTTGAAGAGATTGTAAAAAAGTTCACCCCTCGCAACAAAGAGCTTTTGGCTAAGCGTGATGAGCTACAAGCCAAAATCGATCAGTGGCACTTAGATAATCCAGCCAAAGATGGCGAAATAGATTATCCAAAATACAAAGATTTCTTAACTGAAATTGGCTACCTATTACCAGAAGGCGAAGACTTCGAAGTTTCAACAGAGAATGTTGATGCTGAAATCGCTAGCATCCCGGGTCCACAGTTAGTTGTACCTGTTCGTAACGCCCGTTATGCACTTAACGCGGCTAATGCTCGTTGGGGCAGCTTCTATGATGCGCTATATGGTACCGACGTAATCGATACTGCTGATGGCAAAGACAAAGGCAGCAGCTACAACCCAAAACGTGGTGCTGAAGTAGTGGCTTATGCCAAAGCTTTCTTAGATGAAAACTTCGCTCTAGCTCAAGGCAGCTACACAGATGTGACTGGCTTTAGCGTTGAAGGCGGCGAATTAAAAATCGCTCAAGGCGACAACACCACAGCTTTAGCAAATACTGCTCAGTTCGTGGGCTATGTTGGCGAAGAGAGCAACCCAAAAGGTATCTTATTAAAGAACAACAACTTACACGTTGAAATTCAAATTGATGCCAGCCATCCAGTGGGTCAAGATGATCCAGCGAATATCAAAGATGTGTTATTAGAATCAGCCATTACTGCTATTCAAGACTGTGAAGACTCAGTAGCTGCAGTAGATGCTGAAGAAAAAGTTGAAGCTTACCGTAACTGGTTTGGCCTAATGAATGGCGACTTAACTGAGACCTTCTTTAAAGGCGGTAAAGAGTTAACTCGTAAACTAAATCCAGACCGTGAATACACCACACCAGACGGTGGCAAGTTGGTATTACCAGGTCGTGCGGTACTATTAATCCGTAACGTGGGTCACTTAATGCAAAACCCAGCGGTATTGGTAGATCTAGGCGAAGGCCAAGAAGAGATCTTCGAAGGTATTATGGATGCCTTAGTGACGCCACTATTAACTATCAATGACATCAAAGGCAACAATGAGCGTTCAAACTCTCGTGAAGGCTCAATGTACATCGTTAAGCCGAAGATGCATGGTCCAGAAGAGGTTAAGTTTGCAAACGAACTATTTGCAGCAGTAGAAGATGCCCTAGGCTTACCTCGCAATACTCTAAAAATGGGTGTTATGGACGAAGAGCGTCGCACTACTGTAAACCTAAAAGAGTGTATCCGTGAAGCCAAAGAGCGTGTGATCTTCATTAACACTGGTTTCTTAGACCGTACCGGTGACGAAATGCACACCAGTATGAATGCAGGTCCATTCGTTCGTAAAGGTGAAATGAAGTCACAAGCTTGGTTGCCTGCGTATGAGCAGTGGAACGTAGACGTGGGTATCGAGACCGGTTTAATCGGCCGTGCTCAAATCGGTAAAGGTATGTGGGCGAAGCCTGATGAAATGAAAGAGATGGTTGAAACTAAGTCTAACCATCCACAAGCGGGTGCTACAACTGCTTGGGTACCTTCACCAACAGGTGCAACGCTACACAGTATCCACTACCATCAAAACAACGTAAAAGAGATTCAAGAGAAGTTCAAAGGCCGTGAGCGTGCAAGCCTAGACGACATCTTAACCATTCCATTAGCCAAAGACACTAACTGGACTGAAGAAGAGAAGCGTCAAGAGCTAGATAACAACGCACAGGGTATCTTAGGTTACGTTGTACGCTGGGTAGACCAAGGTGTTGGTTGTTCTAAAGTACCTGACATCAATAACGTTGGTCTAATGGAAGACCGTGCAACGCTACGTATCTCAAGTCAACACATCGCAAACTGGTTACACCATGGTATCGTAACCGAAGAGCAGGTGATGGAGTCTATGAAGCGAATGGCGAAAGTTGTCGATGAGCAAAACTTAGGCGATTCAAGCTATATGCCTATGGCAGACAACTTTGATAACTCAATCGCTTTCAAAGCAGCTTGTGACCTAGTATTCAAAGGTCGTGAGCAGCCAAGTGGTTACACTGAGCCATTACTGCACGCTGCCCGCTTACAGCTAAAAGCTCGCTAATATAGCTAGGAACTAGCTAAGTAGTGAAGTAGGCTATATAGAGTCTTTATATAGCCCTATAACCGTCTTAATTAGCCCTTTGGTGTATGTCCTATACGCCTTAGGGTTTTTTAGTGCCTATATAAAGTGCTATATAAAGTAATAAAGCAAAAAAATAGGGGAGAAGTTGCCCCAAAAAACTGCATTTTTGGGTGGCTATCAAGGGTTGCTACATAATTTTTTTAGTAACTTTTTTTAAATGAATCAAATATTTAAATTATACCTAGACTAATACCCGTTATAAAAACACTGAAATAAATGTTGCAAATTATTTCAAAGTTGATATGCTTATGGTCAAGGTATGAGTTTGGTGAGTGATGTAACAGAACTATAAACTTAGTTTTATCTTGTATCGGGATAAAGTTAAGCAAAAAGATAAATTTTGTTACTCATTTAACAAATATGTAACTTAATGTTGTCATAATCATATTCAAGTTAGTTCTAACCAAGTTTGACTCTGTTTAGAGACAAGTAAAGTTTAGACCTTTTAAGGAAGAAAACTGGGCGTTAGCTTGTTAGGGCAGCCCATAACTAAAATTGTAAAGTGGAGATCTACCCATGAAAAAACTACTTTTAGCATCAGCTGTTGCTGCTCTATCTGTATCTGCGGCTAACGCTGCTCCAACTGTTTACGGTAAAGCATTTTTAACTGCTGATTATGTAGACATTGATTCTTTATCAGTAGATGAAGATACTGATGAAGTGCAACTAAACTCAAACTCATCACGCCTTGGTGTGAAAGGTTCAGAAGCAATCACTGCTAACACTGATGTAATCTATCAGTTAGAGTATGGCGTAGACATCGATGGTGATGACAGCAAAACACTATCAGCTCGTGACACTTTCTTGGGTCTAAAAAACAATGCTGCTGGTGAGTTCCGTTTCGGTCGCAACCAATCATCATTAGACCGTGTTAATAATGTTGTTACAGCTTATAACGGTTACTGGGATAACCTAGGTAACGCAGATAACATGGTAGATAGTGGCCGTATCGATAACTCTTTACTATGGTTATCTCCAAGCATGTCAGGTTTCCAAGCAGCAGCCATGGTTGCCACTGAAGAAAAAGAAGAAGCTGATGCAGGCTATGGCTTATCATTAATGTTTGACCAAGGTACTGGTTTCACAGCTGGTGTTTCATATGACAAAGACTTAAACTTAGGGCATAACTATACTAAAACTAGCGGTGGTGATATCATCCGTGGTGGTGATATCATCCGTGGTACGTTAACGGCTGATCTAGCTAAACTAGGTGGCGGTTTGCCACTAACAGTAGGTGCACTATACCAACAAGCTGATATCGACGGTGCTGCTAAGAAAGAAAAAGGCTACGTAATCAGTGCCGAAATGGGCTTACAAAACTTTGCTAAACCAGCAGCAGTTTACGCACAGTACAACAACACTTCAAACCTACGTGGGGTTAACGGTTTAGATTCTGATCAGATCGTAGTTGGTGGTAAGTACTTCTATAAGCAAAACGTTATTGCACACGCTTATGTAGGTCAAAATGACTCAGACAGAAATGATACTGAAACATTTGCATTAGGTGGTGGTATCGAATACAAATTCTAATCTAACTTAGAATCTGATTCTCAAAAAACTCATCCCTTCGGGGATGAGTTTTTTTATTGCTTAAAACTTTAAATTAGTAATAAGCGTGAAAAGCATACCTATTTTCATGCGTCCAAAGCGCGATAAAATGTTACACTATGGCCCTGACAATTGTTGTGTATTAATATAGTCAGACTCATATCTGAAGGTTTTTTGATGATTTTATCACCAGTCGCCGTAAAACCACCCACTTCAGGGGGTGGATATAAGGCGACACACACTGTCGTAAGAAGTCGT
>ERZ808051.1096-NODE-1096-length-20665-cov-4.091898_pt1 | contig 20665 bp, 25 predicted proteins | sample MGYA00380199_ERZ808051 | MGnify/ENA primary metagenome ERZ808051 (study PRJEB31490, sample SAMN06133391) | mouse gut metagenome | isolation source: J11 | host: mice | place: China: Chengdu | collected 2015-05 ...
AAACTTGAACATTGTAGGAAGTTACACTTTTTATTGCGTTCAACTTCTTTATTCTATCAGGTCATTATATATGAGTTTTTAATGGCCACGAATGTTGGTGGGTTCCAACTCGTGGCCATTGAATTTATTATCACATCATTTTTTTATAATCCCGGTTTTATATATTGTAATACAATTTAAATAGAAGTTGAACATCCTAAAGATATTTTACAGGTTGTTCAATATCTAATTAAAATAGAATGTCAAATGAAAAAGGAATATGAATGCAGAGATGAAACAAATTATTAACCTGGATTCTATATGGAAAGCGTTTCCGAATCCAATATAATAGTAAAGGGGCCATCGTTTAATAAAGATACTTTCATATCTGCTCCGAAGCGGCCATGTTGCACTCGCTGAGTCGGGTTTGGCAGTTGGGCTTGGCATTCGTTGATAATATATTCATACAAATCCTCAGCCAAATCAGGGGCGCCTGCATTGGTAAATGAAGGACGGTTACCTTTACGGCAGTCAGCATATAAAGTAAATTGTGATACCAAAAGCAGACTGCCGTCTACGTCCTGCAGGGACAGATTGGTTTTGCCATTATCATCCTCAAAAATCCGCAGACCTAACAACTTTTTGATCATTTTGTCAGCAACTGTTCTGGTATCCGTCTGGCTTACGCCCACCAACACCAGAAAGCCTTTGCCGATAGCACCTACTATTTGCTGATCCACCGATACATTGGCTTCTGTCACTCTCTGTATGACAAATCGCATTACTTCTGCTCCTCTCCCATTTCCTGTTAAACTCTTTTCTCAATCTATTCTTTTTTCTCAATCTTACGTCGAAACAAAAGGATTTCTTTGCTGAAGGGCGGGTTCTATTTCTCTTTATCCTTTTCCTTTAGAAGGTCATTGACTTTCTCAGAGGCGGAAGTATCTTCCGGCGGATACGCAGGAACAGCAAAATCCTCTCTGGCTATTACATTTCTGTCATCCCAACGCACGGGCATTCTCCTCTTCCACTCTTCAATATTGCTGATAAATTTCATACCCGAAACCAGGTTTTCTTCCTGCCGGTCAGGAGTCTCCTCCGATTTTGCTTCTTTCTTCTCCAGATTTCTGGATTTTATGGCCCTGCGGCGTTCCTGATTATCCATGGTGTGAATTCCTGCGTCATCCACACACTCAATGCTTTCATATACAGCGCTCTTTATGGGCATCTTCTTTTTTATCAAGGCCGAGTTTACATAGGATCTTACAGCAGCATAGATGATGGCAAAGATTGGAACGCCAACAATCATACCCAGCACATTAAACATGCCGCCAAAAAGCGTAATGGAAAAAATTACCCAGAAGCCGGACAGACCGGTGGAATCACCCAGTATCTTTGGCCCGATCAGATTGCCGTCAACCTGTTGCAGAATCAATATGAAAATAATGAAATACACGCAGTTTAACGGATGCATGGGATCCACTACCAGTATCAGCACGGCGCTGGGAATGGCTCCCAGAAAAGGTCCAAAAAAGGGAATGATATTTGTCACACCAATGATAACGCTGATTAAAGCCGCATAGGGAGTCCGTAACATGGTGGTTCCGATCAGACACAGCAGGCCGATAATCAGGGAATCCAATATCTTGCCGCTGATAAAGCCGATGAAGGTATTGTGGGCAAAACGGAAGTTGTTAATAATTACATTGGCAGAATCCGGCTGATAGCAGGCATAAAGCAGCTTCTTGGCCTGTACGGCAAACTTCTCCTTACTGCCAAGAATATAGATAGAAATAACGAAACCTATAATAAAGTTCCACAGGGTCTTAAAGATTCCCAGCACGCTCAGGGATACCGTCTTGATCAACTCGCTGGACTTGGTCAGGACAGTCTCGTTGAGGAAACGTTCCAACTCTTCAGAATAACGGTTGATCAGGTTTATTGCATAATCTTTAATCTCAGAATTGTCCGCCAATAGCTGATTCATCCATGCGGTAAAATTGGTCATATATGTGTCAAAATTGGAAACAATATTTTGGATACTGGGAACAATCTGAGACACCAGCATACTGATCAGAAGATGAATCGCAAAATAGAACAGCAAGGCAGTAACCAGCACACCTAACATGCGGGTTCGTGCATGCGACTTAGGCCCCTCTTTTAACTTGAGAAGTCTTCTGAGGGGGTATAAAATTCTCTGTTCAATGCTGTTCAGAACCGGGGTCAGCAAATAGGCCAGTATAAAGCCAAATACCACCGGCATCATAATCCCTACCATGATGTCAATAGCCGACTTAATATTGGAGGAATGAAACAAAAGATAGTAAAACATAATGCTGCCCATGATTACCAGCAGCGCCGTCAATCCCCATCTGATATATTGGTTTTTCCATTTTAGTTTCATGCTCTTACCTCTTCTCTGCATAACGGAAATCCGGCTTAACCAAACTCCGATTTTGTTTCACACCACCATCATACACTGATTTCAGGCATATAACAAGGGGATATTTTCTAAAAAACATGAAAGAAAAGGAAAAGAAAAATCAAAAAAATATTGTCTCCCGTTGTAAAAAAAGGTAAAATAACTTCATATGAGGAGGAATCATCCATGAAATTGCAGCAAGTACTAAGCTATGTCCGACGTGCCATAGATGACTACCATATGATTGAAGAGGGAGACAGGATCGCAGTAGGGATTTCCGGAGGAAAGGATTCCCTGACGCTGCTCTATGCCCTGCACGGTCTGATGCGCTTTTATCCCAAGCCTTTCACAATTCATGCCATAACGGTGGATTTGGGATTTGAGAATCTGAAGCTGAACGAAATCCAGGATTTATGTAAAAGTCTGAACGTGGAATATACGATCTTAAAAACGGATATTGCCCAAATTGTATTTGAGGATCGCAAGGAGGATAATCCCTGTGCCCTGTGTGCCAAAATGCGCAAAGGAGCACTCAACACCGCAATTAAGCAGGCTGGTTGTAATAAGGTAGCCTATGCTCACCATAAGGATGATGTGGTGGAAACCATGCTGTTGTCTTTGATTTTCGAGGGGCGGTTTCATACCTTTGCGCCGGTGACTTATCTGGACCGCATGGAACTCACTGTGATCCGGCCTTTGATGTACATGAATGAGGCGGATGTAATCGGCTTTGTCAACAAATACCATGTGCCGGTGGTGAAAAGTCCCTGTCCGGCAGACGGACACACCAAGAGGGAATATGTTAAGAATCTGCTCCGGCAGCTGAATCAGGAGAATCCAGGCGTTAAAGAGCGCATGTTTACGGCCATACAGACCGGAAGCCTGAAAGGATGGGGTGAATATTTTGGCAAATAACACTGCGGTTACCAATTATCACGAGGAACAGAAAATGCAGAATATCCTTAAAATGCGCACCGTGCTGGAAGAACTGCCTCCCTTCTGTAAAGAATTTTTTCGGGGGATTGAACAATACACTTCTGCCAGAACCCGACTGGCTTACGCCTATGATCTGCGCATGTTCTTTGAATTTCTGCACGAAAAAAACAGTGCCTGCGCCAAGTTAGAGATTTCCCGAATTCCCCTTGCTTATCTGGACCTGCTCAACCGACAGGACATAGAGGAATATCTGGAATATATGTCCCTGTATCAGAAAGACGGCAGGGACATCACCAATACAGAGCGCGGGAAATCCAGAAAGCTGGCTACCCTTCGCAGCTTTTACAATTATTTCTATAAATCGGAGATGCTGAAGAACAATCCTGCTTCCCTGGTGTCCCTTCCCAAGCTCCATGAAAAGGAAATCATACGCCTGGAACCCAATGAAGTGGCTATACTGCTCGATCAGGTGGAGGACGGCACCAAGCTAACCAAGAAAGAACTGGAATACCATAAGAAAACGAAAGTACGGGATGTGGCTCTATTGACCCTGCTTTTGGGAACCGGCATCCGTGTCTCGGAATGCGTAGGGCTGGACATCCATGACATCGACTTTAACGTATGCGGCATCAAGATACGCCGGAAGGGCGGATATGAAGCAGTGGTCTATTTCGGTGAGGAGGTAGAGACCGCTCTTCTGGACTACCTGGAGGAGAGGGAACGGATTATCCCCATGGAGGGACATGAGAATGCCGTATTCCTTTCCCTGCAGAACCGCAGGATGACCGTTCGCGCTGTGGAAAATCTTGTAAAGAAATACGCTTCCCGGGTCACTACGCTGAAGAAAATAACTCCCCACAAACTCAGGAGCACCTACGGAACCACCTTGTATCAGGAAACCGGCGATATCTACCTTGTAGCTGATGTCCTGGGACATAAGGATGTCAATACCACCAGAAAACACTATGCCGCACAACAGGATGAACGCCGCCGCCGCGCTGCCCAATATGTACATTTGCGGGAAGAACCTAAATAACCTACTACACCAAAATGAGGACCTAAATAACCAACTATTCCAAAATGCTTTCCTCAACAATTTTATACAGTAATGGAACCGAAAAAGTATAAAGCTGCGATGGAGAATGGCTTATGTCGGTACTGCTCAGGTGTTTTATATAAAAAAGCGTTTTACCATGTTGGAAATTCTTTCTTCCATGAAAATCTTATCTTCATTACTTTTTCTTCATTAAGAAAAAAGATGCTTCTAATATTAATGAAGGGAAACGTTTCATGGAAGAAAGTCTTTCCAATAATGTAAAAATTGTATGGTGAAAAGCATTACGCTGTTTAATAAATATACTGGCTTGAATAGTATGGCAGAATTATAGTCTGCCCTGCGACAAGGCAACAGTTTTCATCCAGATGATTAATGCGTTGAACCTCTGTAATATAGCTGTTCTTGTTTTTATAATAATTATAATCCACATATTCGTCAGCAATGTCCCACAGCGTCTCACCGTTTTCTACTGTCACGCTGGTATAATATTTAAAGCCGCTGCTGGCGTTTGTCCTGATGGAGCCATAAGATACCGCACATATAAAAATCATACAGGCAGTGGCAAGTACAGCAAGTAAAACGGGTCTTAAAAAGCCTTTTTTTGCTGAAAATCTTTTCTTCAGTGAAAGTCCTTGCATGATTGTGGTAAAAATTCTCATATTTTCAAGCATCATATTTATGCTGTTCTTTCTCTTTGCTCTCATACTCACCTTCCCGCCTTTCTACAAAAACCGCTTTTCTTAATTGGAAAGTCATTCTTCTTTCATTAAAAATCTTTTCTTCATTAAGGTACGCCCTTTTCATCCTCATTTTGTCGCAGCTTCCATGAAAATCTTTTCTTCATTGACAATATCTTCATTGATAATAGCTTCCTTATTGCCACTGAATTTTTGTGTTAGGTTTAAATCATCCAAATTTGCTCTGCCAACTGTTCGTATGTTCATATGTTCGGGAACATTCGTTCTGATGTGTATTATATTATATTATATGAACATCTGTTTGTCAACAGAAAAATCGAACATATTTTTGGAATATATGTTTGCTTTTTGGAATAGTTTGTGATATGATAGATTTACGGTAACGAAAACAGATAAAGGAGATCATATATGAGTTCAGGCAAGATTACGGCGAAACAGCAGGAAATACTTGATTATATTAAAGAAGAAATTTTGAAAAAGGGGTATCCGCCTACCGTGAGGGAGATCTGTGAGACTGTGAAATTAAAGTCCACCTCATCCGTTCATGCTCATCTGGAGACATTGGAAAAAAACGGCTATATACGCAGGGACCCCACCAAACCCAGGGCAATTGAGATCTGTGACGACAGCTTTCAGATGGTTCGCACCGAGATGGTCAGCATTCCCATCTTGGGAAATGTGGCTGCCGGGCTGCCTATTTTGGCCGAGGAAAATATTCAGGACTACTTTCCTGTGCCTGCGGATGTGGTTCCTAACGGCGAAGCCTTTATCTTAAATGTGCGTGGGAATTCCATGGTGAACGCGGGTATCCTGAACGGCGACAGAGTTTTCGTGAATTCCTGTACCACCGCTCATAACGGCGACATTATAGTGGCATTGATTGACGATTCAGCCACGGTTAAGACTTTTTATAAAGAAAACGGGCATATTCGCCTGCAGCCTGAAAACGACGAGATGGAGCCTATTATCGTGGACGACTGTCAGATTCTGGGAAAGGTTTTCGGAGTATTGCGCTTTTTTAAAAATTAATTTTACATCGGAAAGTATTTCTTCCATTCTGAATGAATAATCATGTCATCTTCTGCAAATATTATGATTGCCGGTATTTTACCGTGCAGAAATGAGGTGTGTGATTATGGGAAATAAATTTTTAGACGGTACTGCCCTTACCATTGTTATTATCGGCGCACTTAACTGGGCACTTATAGGCTTGTTCCGCTTTGATCTTGTGTCTTTTATATTTGGTGATATGTCCTGGGTTTCCAGAGTCGTTTACACCTTGGTTGGTCTTTGCGGTATCTACCTGTTTAGCTTTTTCATTCGTCTTGGAAACAGAGAAACGGTCTGAAAAGTGTAAAAAACAAATAAGCCTGAAAACAAAAAAGGAAGCCTGTCAGATATAATAAAAAATCCACAGCGGGCTTCCTTTTTGCTTTGATGGAAAGTCTTTTTCATGAAATGCTTTTTTCGTTAAAATGTTTTTCTTCAATGCAGAAAAGATCTTTATTGAATATATTTTCTTCATTGGAAATATCTTATCTTCTTTATTGGAAAGTCCTTCCTGCATGAAAAACTTTTCTTTATTTTACTATTTTTATGCTTCTTATCTATCCTTCCAGTTCCTTCAGGTCAACCTGTTTTCCGTCTCTCCAGATACGTTCCAGATCGTATAGCAGCCTGTTTTCCTTGTCAAATATGTGTACGATCACATCCACGAAGTCTATCAGAATCCAGTTTGCGGTATTGTAGCCCTCGGTCTGCTTTTCGGGATAGCCCGCATGACCGAGTTTTTCCACCACATTGTCGCAGAGCGCCTGGATCTGGCTTTTGTTGCCGCCACCTGCTATAATAAAATAATCTGCGATCACAGAGACCTCGCTGATGTCTATAACGCGAATATCTTCCGCTTTCTTATCCTCTAAGGCCGCAATTGCAAGCCTTGCCATTTCCAAAGATTTATTTTTTTCCATAATTAACTCCATTTCTGCGTGCTTTAGCACGTATATTAATCAACATTTGTATGATAGTATTCCCAAGTCTCGCAGGTTCTGGGATCTATCTCGCTGCCGGATTCCTCCAGATATTTCAATGTGTCCTCCAGAATCTTTAATACTGTCCTGTCCAGATCCTCAAAGGCAAGTCTTCTGATATCGGAAAGATTTGCCGCCTCCTTCCGCCCCGGCTCAATATAATCAGCGACAAATACGATTTTTTCCAGAAGGCTCATCTCCGGCCTTCCCGTGGTATGACTGCGGATAGCGTTGAGAATATCCTGGTTTGTTATACCGTATTTGTGTTCGGCAAGACAGGCGCCGGCTTTTGAGTGCAATAAAAAGAGCTGTTTCTTCTCCGCGGCTGTGATGATAAGACCGTGTTTTTCACAGATGGAAAGCAGCTTATCATCCGTCAGACACTTGGCGCAGTCATGAAGCAGACCGGCGGTCAAGGCATCCTCCATGGAGGCGCCATATCGCATGGCAAGCGCCGCGCAGATATATTCCACACCCTTAGTATGTTCAAATCTCTTGGAGGTTTGCACCTCTTTCATTGCTTTTCTCAGCTCTTTTAAATCATACATATTCTGCCGTGTACCTTCGCCATGATTTAAAGCCTCATGAGGATGAAAAGCTTTTTTACTCACGATAAAACCCCTTTTCTTCAATATACTTTAAAACCCTGTGGGGCACCATATACCGGACGCTTTTTCCTTCGCTTATACGCTGCCGGACCTCGGTGGAGGAAACGGACAGGCTGAGAAAGGGAAGTAAAAGAATATGACAGTGAAATTTCCGTTCCAATTCCTTTCGCTTATCTTCCATCTCGTTCCATGGGGACCCATCTCGGACGGCTGCCGCCAATGTGCAGCTTTGAAAAAGCCTCTCCACACATTTCCAGCTTTCTATTGTAAAAAGGCAGTCCGCCCCTACGATAAAATATAATTCGTCTTCGGGATACAGGGCTTTGAGCTGTTCTAAGGTCTCGTAGCTGTATGAGCAGCCCTGCCTCAGAATTTCCAAATCAAGACATTTAAAAATGTGGCTGCCCTCCAGGGCAAGCTCCACCATGTGATAGCGTTCCTTTCCCGGAAGGATATCGGCTTCGGCTTTCATATAGGAATATCCGGTGGGAATGAACCATACTTCATCAAAGTTCAAAGTGTCCCTCGCCCACTCTGCCAAAAGTAAATGTCCCCAATGAATGGGATTAAAGGTTCCTCCCAAAATACCGATTTTTCGCATATTCACGTCTCCTGAAGCCTGTTGAAATCAAGCCTATTTATTTTGCCGAAACCAAGCCTGCCTACGGTAAATAAGTCAGTCAAAAATTTAATCTCTGGGCAGTACGATCCTGGGCTTGTCCCTGTCCGGCTTATAGAGTACAAACTTCTTGCCGATCACCTGCACAAGCTGTGACTTGGTTCTTTCCGCAACCATTTCCGCTATTTCCCGCGGATCGTCGGCACAGTTTTTTAAAACGGCTATTTTAATCAGTTCGTTTCTGTTAAAATATTCTCTGACAGCCTCCGTCAATTCTGGTGTCAGGCTGGATTTTCCAACCTGGAAAACCGGGGTTAAGCTGCTGGCCAGGCTCTTTAAATACGCTCTTTGTTTACTTGTCATCTTCATTTCTCCTATGAGGCGAAGCAGTAAGCTTCGCATTTATTTATAATAATCAAAGGATAACCCATACATTCGTACCGTGTCGCCGTCCTCAATCCCCATTTCCTCCAGCTTCTTCAAAATACCGTTTTCTTTGAGGAAATTCTGGAAAAATTGAAAGCCCTTTTCGCTGCTCAGATTGGTGTAGCCCAGCATTTTTTCGATGCGGGGACCCTCCACAACATATTCTTTATTCTCCTTGTCGTACTCCACGGTAAAGGGTTCGTCGGAGAGCTTTGCGTCGGACAGCTCCGGAAAGTACTCCGGCTGATATACTTTTACGTCCTCTCCCGCCTCCTCCAGCATTGAGTTGACCTTATATAAAAGCTCCCGTACTCCCTCACCGCTGACGGCGGAAATAGGATACACGGTGATGCCTTTGGGTTCAAATTCCTCCCTGATCGCTTTGACAGGGCTGTTTTCCCTGTCATAAATGGCATCTATTTTATTAGCGGCAATCACCTGCGGCCGATTGGCAATCTCCGGATTATAGGCTTCCAGCTCCTTATTTATGGCATAGATATCCGCAACCGGGTCACGCCCCTCCGTACCTGCCGCATCTACAATATGGATGATCACCTTGGTGCGCTCGATGTGGCGCAAAAACTCATGCCCAAGTCCCACGCCTTCGGAAGCCCCTTCGATAAGCCCCGGAATATCCGCAATGACAAAGCCATTTGTACCGTCCAGGTCCACCACCCCAAGATTGGGGTTCAGGGTCGTAAAATGATAATTTGCAATCTTTGGCCTGGCATTTGTGACTCTTGATAAAAAGGTTGACTTTCCTACATTCGGAAACCCGACCAATCCCACGTCCGCAATCATTTTCAGCTCCAGCATAAGCTCCAGCTCCTGCGCCGGCTGGCCGGGCTGTGCATATTTGGGCGCCTGCATGGTGCTGGTGGCATAGTGCTGATTGCCGTTGCCGCCCCTGCCCCCCTTTAAGAGAACCACCTCACGGTTGTCGCCGGACATATCCACAATGACCTTGCCGCTTTGGGCTTCCCTGATAACGGTACCCTGGGGCACCTTTATGACAATATCCTTACCGTCCTTGCCGCGGCAGTTTTTCTGCCCTCCGGGTTCCCCGTCCTCGGCCCTGTATTTTCTTGTGTTGCGAAAGTCTATCAGGGTGTTTAAGCCCTCGTCAACCGCAAATATCACGTCCCCGCCGCGTCCGCCGTCTCCCCCGTCCGGACCGCCTGCCGGAACAAATTTTTCGCGCCGGAAAGAGACATGCCCGTCTCCGCCCTTGCCGCTTCTCACAAAAATTCTGGCTCTGTCTGCAAACATTTTCCGTGAACCTGCCTTCCTGATTCTGCTAATCCTATCATCGATACAGCTATAGCGCTCCGCAAATCTCTCATGAAAATCTTTTTTATCATTTAAAAACATTCCATGAGATACATTTCTTCATTTACAATATTTTCCCTTGAAAAGTTTTTCTTCTTTGAAAATCTTCTTTGAAAAGTCTTTCTTCCATAAAGGTCTTTCTTCATTTGAAATGCTTTACTTAATTGGAAAATATTTGTATATAAAAGTCTTTCTCCATGAAAATCTTTTCTTCATTAGAAAATTTTTCTTCCGTAAAAGTCTTTCTCCATTGAAATGCCTACCTATATTGGAAAATATTACTTCCCTGAAAAGTTTTTCTCCATTGAAATGCCTACCTTCATTGGAAAATCTATCTTCCCTGAAAAGTTTTTCTCCATTGAAATGCTTACCTTCATTGGAAAATCGTCTTTCTTCATTCAAATGCCTATCTTCCCTGAGAAATATTTCTTTCCTAAAAGCATTTCTTCATTGAAAAGCCTTTCTTTCATGAAATGTTTTCTTCCCTAAAAAGCATTCCTTCAGCAATAAATTCATGCCGCGCCACATGGCGTCATGCCCTGGGTTTAAGTGCCGCCTTCCGGCGGCTTAACCGCAAAACGTTTATTTGAATGCAAATTTGCGCTCAATACCAGAAAGGACTTCAAACCCACAAGTTTGAAGTCCTCTGACTCATGAAACATTACTGCTCTTTCGGGTATACGGAAGCCTGCTTCCTGTCTCTGCCCTTTCTCTCAAAACGAAGCACACCGTCCACCAGCGCAAACAGGGTATCGTCTCCGCCCCTGCCCACGTTGACTCCGGGATGGATCTTTGTCCCACGCTGTCTGTACAGAATATTTCCAGCCTTAACAAACTGTCCGTCAGCTCTCTTCGCACCTAATCTTTTGGACTCGGAATCTCTGCCGTTCTTGGTAGAACCGACTCCCTTTTTATGAGCGAAAAATTGAAGGTTCATATTTAACATGGTTTACACCTCCTCGAATTTTACTTGTAAATACCGTCTGCCATATTCCCTGCTCAGGTTTTCCAGTGAAAAAACCATGGAATCCACCAGGAAATAAGACTTCTCCTGCAGAATATCTTCAAAATCACATTTGATAAAGCCCGTCTCTTCATTTGCCGTGACAGACAGACGCTCTCCAGCAAGCTCCTCAAGAGAATTGATCGTGCCGATGGTAAGCGCCGAAATAGCGGCGCACAACACATCAGGCTCTCCGGGCTTTGCATATTCTGCATGTCCCATACAGTAAAAACCCCTGCAGGAACCGCCGCGATCTTTCAAAATAACTACGGTCGTCATAACGGTTACGCGTTGATCTTGTCAATTTTAACCTGCGTGTATGCTTGTCTGTGACCGTTCTTTTTGTGATATCCGGTTTTTCTCTTGTATTTGTATACAATAACCTTCTTACCTCTACCCTGCTCCATTACGGTTGCGGAAACGGTTGCTTTCTCAACATCCGCGCCAACCTTCAGGGCTCCGTCACTTACTGCGATAACCTGGTCAAAAGTTACAGCGTTTCCCGGTTCTGCGTCCAGCTTTTCAACCTTGATAACATCACCCTCAGAAACCTTGTACTGCTTTCCGCCTGTTGCAATAATTGCGTACATATTAGGCACCTCCTATCCATGAATCCAAAGAACTCTCAGGAATCCATAGAATCCTCTTTCATCTTACTCGCTGGCTTTGGTGGTCTTTATATCAAGACACTTATACCGAGCCATGCGGCATACTGTAATATGATAGCATGAGATGCCTAATATTGTCAATATTTTTATCGATAATTTTTGCCGCTTATTTTGCTGCAATCTGTTTTTTGCACTAACTCCTGACATTTGCAGTCCATTTTTGCGGCATGCATCCTCCCGGGCTTCATGCGGGGCTGTCATAAAGGGATAACCCTAATTTGTCTTAGTAGCTCAGCCACATGCCAATTTCCTGATAGACAGGCAGCGCCTGCACAAAGGTCATGAAAAAGGCGCTTCCCGCCGTGATAAACAGCGCAAAAGCCACGCCCGCGTTGACAAGCCATGCCGGAAGCTTTTTTCCGAATAATACGATTTCTGCCAGGCGCTGAATGCCTCGGACCGTATAATACATCAATGGAATCAGTGCCGGAAGCATATACCGTCCCTGATGCTGATAATCCATGGTATAGGCATAACGAATCATGATGACAAGGGGAAGCAGCATACATAAAATCATGTTCAAATGAAAGAACAGCTTTTTTCCGTTACAGGAACAGGTGTTAGCCTCCGGGGAACGGGTTTTACCCGCAGCTGTTCCCCTGCCTTTCGATTTTGTGATAAAGCATCCAAGATTCCACAATCCGCCCAGAATTCCCGCGCCGAAAAACAGCTTGTAGGACAGATATGTCCAGTATACTCCCGTGATGGACAGCGAACCGAACGCCGCAATAAAGCTGTCATAAAGACACTGGAAAAAATGATTGTCCGCCAGCATCCGGTAAATGCTGACGCCCCTTGCCGCATAGGTGTTTAACGGACTGGTGGAATCAAACGCATACAAAAGAGCAAGCTCCTCCTTGGTCCTTAGACCGAGAATGTCGCCGTCCAGCACAAAATAAGCCCGCACATACCACCAGCCTGCACCGATGATGACAAGGAGGCTGATAAGCCCCCCATAGGCGAACATATTCTTCCAATCCAGCCGCCACCCTCCAAGGGAAATCTTTCTTTCAGGAAGGGCCTTTTTTTGATGGAAAGCAGTTTTTCCATCCTCTTTGACAAAATAATAAGCGGCAAAAAGAAAAATACTGCACAGAATATAGCCGTATGCATTGTAATAGGAAAGTGCGCACAGAACGATCCCGACGGCCAGACACACGCAGTTTTTGACGTTAAAGCCTTCCTGATAGCCCCATACAAGCGCATAGAGAATCATCGCCGAAGCAAGTAAACAACAGGAATCCGTGTTGACATACGAATGCACGAAAAGATTTTCAGGCAGATACATGACAGCCACACAGAACAGCCACCGGAAACGGCTGTCCGCAAAAAGCCTTTTCCCCAGCAGGTACACAAAAACCGCCATACAGCATCCAAACACCACATTGACGGAACGCGCCGCGTACAGAAGCGCAAGCTCCGAATCCGTAAATAGACTCACAAAGCGCATTACCCAGCCCTGGATGATATAAGGCAGCGTATTGTACAGCCCATATGAAAAGCCGCATCCGGTAATCCGCACCTCCTCCTCCAGCCCGGTGGGGAGCTTTCCGTGCTCGCATATATATTTGGGAATCAGCATACGGAAATACTCGTCCGGAGGGCTGACGGGCACGTCGGAAATGGTGTCCACATGCGGCTGATAGATCAACAGGGTCACTGCCATCACGAGAAATCCGATCATATACAATGCGAAAAATATTGCTTCCAATGAAATTTTTTTGTTGCTTTTCATCTTTTCATTTTCCTTTTCGGCCAGATTTCCCGTGAGGCAAAGCCTCTGTCAGGCTTCCTTCTTCTCAAAATCCTCCACATATTGGGTGATCAGCTTCACCGTTCCGTCCACGCCCAGAATGCTGCTGTTGACGCACAGGTCATAGCTGTCCGCGCGTCCCCACTTTTTGGAGGAATAATAATTGTAGTAGCTCTGGCGCTGCTTATCCTTCTTGATAATCATGTCCTTTGCCTTTGATTCCGTCAGACTGTAGCGCTCCATAATGCGCTTTACCTTTGTCTTCTCGTCTGCGTAAACGAAAAGCTTCAGCACATTGTCATAATCGGAGAGAGCATAATCCGCGCAGCGCCCAACTATGACGCAGGGACCCTCCTCCGCAATCTTTTTGATGGTGTCAAACTGTGCCAGAAAAACCTTGTGGCTGATAGGCATATCCACAAAGGAGGATGCGTTATAGCCGAAGGAATAGGTATCCATGACCAGATTGTAAAGGAAAGAGTTGGTGGGTCTTTCGTCGTGATTTTGAATCATTTCTTCGCAAAACCCGCTCTCCTTTGCAGCCCTTGTCAAAAGCTCCTTGTCATAACACTTGATGCCGAAATAATCTGCCAGCTTTTCACCGATTTCCCGGCCTGCCGAACCAAACTGTCTGCCAATCGTAATAACTGTATTCATAATCAAACCCCCATTTCTTTAAGCTTTTATGATACCATTTTACTACAAAATCAAAAATTAGACAATAGATTCATAAAATTTCAAGTAATTGTTTAAAATATTCCGGCAACGGGGCTTCCGCCTCCACATACTCCCCGGTGGAAGGATGAAGAAAACCCAAGATTCTGGCATGGAGGGTCTGCCCCTGAAGAAGACTCTCCGGGCAGGCCGATTCCTGGGAAGCGGCTCCTGACAAACCCTGAGAACCCGGCCTCAGCCCGGGCACTGTGGAATACCTTCTCTGCAAAAGCTGCCGGATGCGGGCGCACTGAGCTTTTGCTGCGGGACCGGCATAGACCTCGTCTCCCAAAAGAGGATGCCCGATGGCTGCCATATGGACTCTGATCTGGTGTGTGCGTCCGGTTTCCAAAACACATTCTATATAGGTGAAATCATGAAATCTCTCCAGGACACGGTAGTGCGTGACCGCGCGCTTGCCGTTGCGTTCATTTACCGCCATTTTTTTTCGCTCCGTGGGATGTCTGCCTATGGGCTTGTCCACGGTGCCCTCATCCTCCTTCAAAACGCCGTGGCAGATGGCGGAATAACGTCTTGTGATGGAATGCTCCTTCAGCTGCGCCGCAATGCTGCTGTGTGCCGTATCGTTTTTGCAGGCAATGATGGAGCCTGTGGTATCCCTGTCGATCCGATGTACGATGCCCGGCCGCAGAACGCCGTTGATCCCCGAAAGCTCGCTGCCGCAGTGATACATCAGGGCATTGACCAGTGTGCCGCTGTAATGGCCTGCCGCAGGGTGCACCACCATCCCCTTTGGTTTGTTTACGACAATCACGTCCTTGTCCTCATACAGGATATCAAGGGGGATATTCTCAGGTTCAATGTCGGGCTCCTGCGCCGGAGGAAGCTCAAACGTCACCACATCCTCCGCCTTGACCCTGTAGCTTCCCTTTACGGCTGTACCGTTTACGGCAACGCCGTTCTCCTTTATCATTCTCTGGATATAGGAGCGCGACAAAGAATCGATAAGCGCAGACAGACACTTATCGATTCTCTCGTCTTCCAGTTCTTCAGTTATTTCAAAGCGAAACATATCCATTGGCAATAGTTTCTCCATACATTCTTATTTCTATTTCATCTTTCGATGGAAAGCCTTTCTTCCATGGAAAGCCTTTCTTCCATTTTCTGTGAAAATTATTTCATCTTTCAATTTTCAATAAAAAATTCTTCTTCATTTTCATCCTTCTATTTCATCTCACGGTAATGTTTTTGCTTAAAGCTCAGAAATTCCAGGTCCTTTTCCTTGTAAACAAACATAAACAGGATAAACAGTCCGATGGTGGAAACCACAATATAACAGTCGGCCACATTAAAAATAGGGAAATTTATCAGTACAAACGAAATAAAATCCACCACAAAGTCAAAGCGGAATCTGTCTATCATGTTGCCCAAGCCCCCTGCGATAACCGCAGACAATAATATGTGCACAATTCGGAACTTTTTATCGGACGGCAGCTTTAACAGAAAGAACAGAATCACCGCCATAAAAACAACACCCACAAAGAGGATAAAAAACTTCTGGTTCTGCAGAATGCCAAACGCAGATCCCCTGTTCTCCAGATATTTCAGCTCCAGCACCCCGTCTATCAGCGAAATTGCGGGGCTGTTCTTTAAGTGAACGATTGCAAGATGCTTTGCAAGCTGGTCAAGGGCAAGCAATATAAGCATAATAACCGCATCTGCAATCAGCATAACTCTCTTTTTACGCATTCTCATCATCTTCCCTGTAATAAATCTCGTTAATTGCGGCAAGTATCTCCTCGTCCGTAACGGTCTTGTCCAGTACCGCCCTGCCGATGCTTTTAAGCAGCACAAACTTTATTTTTCCGGACTCCATCTTTTTGTCTGACCTGGTCAGCCTGAGAATTTCCTCCGGATCGATGCCGTCCACGGAGATAGGAAGGTTAAAGGGTACGAACATATCCCGGATTTCATAATATTCCTCCATGGAAAGCAGGTCGCGCTTCCAGGAGATAAAGGCGGCGGCGACCGCACCCAGCGCCACACACTCGCCATGGAACAATTCAAAGTTCTTCGCCTTTTCTATGGCGTGGCCCACGGTATGCCCGAAGTTCAGAAGCGCCCGTTCACCCTGCTCCGTGGGATCTTTTTCAACCACAAGCTTTTTCACGGTACAGCTTTTTACAAGCATTTCCTGCAGTGTATTCAGGTCTCTGTCACAGATTTCATATATATTCCCGATCAGCCATTCATAGAACGCAGCATCCTTTATCAGCCCGTGCTTCATAATCTCGGCAAAGCCCGAAAAATACTGCCTTTCGTCCAGCGTCTGCAGAACGGAAAGATTCATATATACCAGCCGGGGCATTTTAAACGCGCCCACCATGTTTTTATAGCCCTCAAAATCCACGCCTGTCTTTCCGCCTATACTGCTGTCCGCCTGCGCCAGAAGCGTGGTTGGAGCCTGTACAAAATCGATTCCCCGCAGGTAAGTCGCCGCCGCAAAGCCCGTGATATCTCCCACTACGCCGCCGCCCAATGCAAGCAGCATATCTCTGCGGTCAAAGCCCTCCTGAATTAAAAATTTGTAAATATCCCTTACGGTATCTAAATTTTTGTTTTCCTCGCCGCAGGGAAAAACAAACTTTACAGCCTTGGCGCATTTTCCCTGCAGAAGCCCTAAAACCTCCTCCCCATAAAGCTCATTCACCCTGGAGTCGGTTATGATGCAGAGCCTTCTGGATTCGACGCCCAAAGCAGCAAGCTCCTGCAGCAGCTCTCCAAAGGACTTGGAGAATACAATATCGTATTGACACGGGGCCTCCTTGGAATTTTGATTGAATGCTTCAACTAAAACAGGTAATCTATGGGACATTGCCGTTCTCCCTTTCTGTGAAAAAACTTCCCTGCATTTTAAGGGAAGTTTTTATTTTTTATTTCCGGCAGCCGACTACTGTAGGGGCATCTCAAAGGATTCTCCGAAAATATCCTGAAAGTCTCCCGATATGTCAACGCTTGGAGGGGTTATGATAAAAATATAATGTGAAATCTTCTGCAGGTTTCCCGAAATGGCAAAGCAGGAGCCGCTGGTGAAATCGATGATTCTCTGCGCAATATCCACATCCAGCCCTTCAAGGTTCAGCACGACCGTGCGGTTGGCGAGAAGCGTTTCCGTGATCTCCCTGGCGTCCTCCACGGAGGTAGGCTTGATAACGCAGACCTCCATTCCGTTTCCGCCTGGCATCCGCCTGGCCGACGGCTGCTTGATCGGCGTGATCTTGCTCGAAGCAGGAGGCTGCCTTTTTACCGCAGGACGGCTCTCCAGATCCTCGTCCAGCGCCGCCGCTTTTGACTGCTTTGCCGCCGACAGCCTTTTGGGCGCCGGAGCAGGCTCTATCTCCTCCTCATCGTCAAGATAATCGTCATCGTAATATTCATCGTCGTCATCTTCACCGTTCAATTTCATATAATTGAGAAACTTGTCCATTACACTCATATTTATACCATGCCTTTCAAAATAATGCGAAGCTTCCTTCCATAAAATACTTTTCTTTTCGTTGCGTATTTTCTATGGAAAGTATTTCTTCCATGAAAATCTTTTCTTCATTTTTACTCCGCTTTATATTCCCGCCCGCCAAAAATACCGGTTCCAACTCTCACACAGGTGGCGCCTTCCTCCACAGCAACGGAGTAATCGCCAGTCATTCCCATGGATAAGACGTCCATACTAACATTATCAATGTTTCGGCGGGCAATGTCAACAGACAATTGCCGTAATTTTTGAAAATATTCGCGATTGTCTTCGGGATTCTCCGCAAAAGGCGCTATGGTCATGAGCCCTTCGATATGAACCGCAGGAAGCTTTGCTATGCTTTCCGCCAGGGCAGCGGTTTCAGAGACGGCAGCTCCGAATTTGCTGTCCTCTCCGGCAACGTTCACTTCCAGCAGTATCCTGACGGTGACGTTTTTTTTCAGAGCCTCCCTGCTGATCTCCTCCGCAAGCCTTAGAGAATCAACGCTGTGGATCATGTATACCCTGCCCACAATGTATTTTACTTTATTTCTCTGCAGATGACCGATCATATGCCAGCGGATATCGGATGGCATTTCCGGCATCTTTTCCATGAGCTCCTGTACTTTATTTTCCCCGAAATCTCTTGCTCCCGCATCATATGCTTCGCGCAGCATGGAAAGAGGCTTTGTCTTGCTGACCGCAATAAGTGTGACGTCCCCGCGCCTGCGCCCGGATCTGCCGCAGGCGTTTTCTATTGTCTGCTCTACAGCCTGTAAATTCTTGCTCAATAAAGCCTTGTTCTCAGGAAAGTCTTTCTTCATCGAAAAGCTTTTCTTCATTTTTACTTCACACACTTCCCGCACCTCTCACATCTGTTAATTGGTCAGCTGGTTATCTCTCACCGACTCCGCATTCAGGACAATATAATCGTACACGCTCAATCCGTACTTGGTATTTGGTTTAACAATGGCATATTCGTCGTTCTGGTACAGAATATTGATCTGTTTAAAATCCGCATAGCCCTTGTTCATATTGTAAACGCCAACCAGGGTAGCCCGCCTGCTGACGGTGTAGGTCTCCTGGCTGTCCAGCTTATACAGAATGTCTCCCGGATTCAGCATGGAGCTGTCCAGATAATATTCCTTTGTCTCGTTGTCAAAATTGTATACCTCTATCTCCACGATCTCGCTGGAAATAGTCCCGTTTTCCAGATAGCACTGCCTCACAATGCTGTCTCCGCCGTTGTTTCCGCCGGGGATTACAAACTCCTCGGGTATCAGAAAAAATTCCTTCTGCACAATAGAGGACAGCGGAATCTTTAAGCCTGTCTCGTCCTCCACGATCAGCTCCACATCCAGGAACCTGTCCGACAGAAAGGTTATCATGGAATTGGTAAAGGAAAGCTGCAGGTATGATTTTCCGTCCCCGTTGACAAGAAGCTTTGCCTGCCCCCATGACTCATACTGGTTCTTAAGAAAGCGGACCTTTATATACCCCTCCTCCTGAAGCTTTGCTCCCCTTTCCGTGTCAATCGGTATGACAATGGACCAGTTTTCGTCGGTGGACAGCTTATAGACGGGGTCTCCCGCTTCCAGAAGCGTATTGCTTATATTTTGTTTTTTCTTATAATCCTTTTTTTCGTTCTCAAATATTTCCATCGTCACATCCTGCGGCTGCAGGTTTTCATAGCCGTCCGTCCAATAGGCTACAAGCCCCGTCTTTGGCGCGTAGGAATAGTTGATGGCATTTATGCCGGAAGCGCTTAAGCTGTCAATGCTTTTCAGCATGTTTTCATTTGCAAGCTTCAGCACCGTGTTTTTCAATGAATATTTAAAATCATATACGGCGTTATAGTTGGAGCTGTCAAAATCATGGGTAAATGCCACGATCTCGCTGCGAAACTCTGCAAGGCTCTTTTTGGACAGAGTGTTCTCGCCCTGGCTCAGGGCTTCAAGCTCCTGGCTGAGCCGCCCGGTTTCGTCCACCACATAGACCAGGTCGTTTTTCGCAACCCGTTCTCCCTCCCTGGCACAATAGTTTACATAGCCTGTGGAGGAGGTGCGTATGACGGTCTCGTCCCTGAGCACCACGCCCCGGTACAGATTATTAGTGGAAAGAGAGCCCTCCTGCACCTCGTAACGGACAATATGGCTGGTCTGAAAATAAATAATCACACAAACCACCACATAAAGGAAAATCACACTGAAAATAATCATGCCGATATTCAGATTTAAAGGCTTTCGGTATTTCTTTATCTTGCTTGTAGTCTTTTTTTTCGCCTTACCCGCCAATTCTCAGCCGCCTTCCAAACAAAAGCCCCGGCAAAGTAGTCCGAGGCTTTCGTAATAAAACTTAGTTTTATATATTTTATACAGCAATCAAAACCTTTTCCTTTAATCCTGCGGGAAGCTCCGCCTCGTCCATGGAAACACTAAGGACAAAGTCCACTTCAAAACGCTTGCTGAGTTTTTCCAGCTTTTCAATGGCAGCGGATATATCCTCATGCTCTGCGGCTCCGCTGTTTTCAAGGCAGGAAATCTTCAGGAAGCTGTCAAAGTACATCTGCTGCAAATCATGATCCTGAGAAACGATACCACACACAAATCCGATAAATTCGCTGCTGTTCTCAATACAGAACTGGGAGACATCGACCAGACGCACCTTATTGTTCAGCTCATACATATGCTGGTTGCTCTTGTCGAGATAGACAATATTGCCGGAGATCTCCTTGACCTCACTGTTTACTTTATCCAACAACTGCTTGGTCTTACCCTTACCCTTTTTGCCTACAATTAACTGAACCATTGGAAAGCCCTCCTATCGTAATATTTATGTATTGCCTTACACTTATTATAAGTGAAACGGTGCTAAAAAACAACCTCTATTTGTGAATCTCTTTAAGTAAATCCGTCATCCTGTTATAGAGCTCGTCCGACGAGCCTGCGCGC
>ERZ808051.1097-NODE-1097-length-20657-cov-11.072935_pt1 | contig 20657 bp, 15 predicted proteins | sample MGYA00380199_ERZ808051 | MGnify/ENA primary metagenome ERZ808051 (study PRJEB31490, sample SAMN06133391) | mouse gut metagenome | isolation source: J11 | host: mice | place: China: Chengdu | collected 2015-05 ...
CCGGCTATCGTGCTGGCCGACGAGCCGACCGGCAACCTTGACAGCAAGACCAGCGCCGAGGTGCTGGGGCTTATCAAACGCACCAGCGCGGAGTTCCGGCAAACTGTCGTGATGATTACCCACAACAACGACATTGCCCGCCTTGCAGATCGGATTATCCGCATTGAGGACGGAGAGATTGTGGAATAAGGAGGTGGCAGGCTATGACATGGCCTTTTGAAAATGATACCAGCGCCATTACAAAGAAGCTGGCAAAGAAAAGTTTACAAAGCGAGAAGCGCCGGAATCTGATGGTGGTGATCGCCGTTGCGCTGGCGGCATTTCTGATCTGCTTTACGGGAATCGTATCTACTTCCCTGACACAAATGCAGCGCAATCAGGTTGTCGATACTTATGAGGCGGTTTGGATGGGCGTAGAGGAAAATGATATTGAAACCCTGAAAGGGCTGCCGGAGTTTGAGCGCGTAGGCGGCTACTATATGCTCGGTGAGGAACTTTCGGAACAGGGCTATCATACGTCCTATGTGTATTGTGACGCGCAAATGATGGAGATTACCAAGGCGCAGATGGAGTTGTTAGAGGGTCGGGTTCCTGAAAAAGCAAATGAAGTTGTTGTAAGCGAATACTTTCTTTCCACCTATGGAAACAATGCCAGAATTGGGGACACTGTGACTTTAGATACAGAGAGTTTTCATGGCGATTATGTCGTTACCGGCATTATGGAAAGCGTAAATGAAAAAGAAGCGAATGCCTGTGCTATCATTATCTCTAAAGCTGCCCTGACAGAATGGAATGGGTTTGACCCGGCTGGGTATCGTGCCTATGTCCATTTCAAAAACAGCGAGCAGTTGGGCGAAGAACTGATGACCTCTTATTGCAGGGAGATTGCGGAGGAATATCAGCTTCCTATGCCCAAAATGAACAGCAAGTATTTTGTCTATGCTTCTAAATCCTTTGATTTTGCACTGATGGCTGGCGTGACTGCCATTGCCCTGATCGGCGGCTACATTGTGATCCAGAGTATCTTCCGTATCTCCATCAATGACAAAATCCAGAGCTACGGACAGCTTCGGACGATTGGTGCGACGCCAAAACAAATCAAGCGGATTGTAAAACAGGAGGGACACAAACTCGGCAGTATCGGGATTTTGATTGGCACAGTGCTAGGCGTATGCGGCGGTTTTCTCCTGTTTTCCAAGGGATTTAACGTTGTTTCCTATGTGGCAATGGTTATTTTGACACTCATAAGCAGTTGGATCATGGTATCCGTTTCCATCCGTAAGCCGGTAAAAATTGCGGCAGGGATTTCCCCGATTGAAGCTGTCCGTTTCACCTCGGTACAAAAGAACATCCGCAGCCGGAAAAAGAACATCAAGCTCAATCCGGTTTCAATGGGAATTACGAATTTTAAGAGTGACCGAAAAAAGACAATCAGTATTATTGCGTCATTAAGCTTAGGTGGAATTATTCTGCTTGTGGTATCCTCCCTCGTTTTGCTGCGCTCCCCAGAGGCGCTTGCAAGACAGGTTTTCCCGGACGGTGACTATAAAATTTATTTGCTTTCTGAGTTGACAGAACAAGAAGTTATGGCGGCGGGAAATCCACTAAATGAAGAACTAAAGCAGGAAATTTTGTCTATTGATGGTGTAACCGATGTGATTGCAAAAAGGCAAAGCCTTCATGTAAATTATCGTTCCAACGGAATTGAGGGTGGTGGTATGTGTGATATACTGACTGAAAAAAACTATTCTGCGGTTGAAGCTGCATTGATAGATGGAACTATGCCACCGGATGCGCGCAGCATCATAATTGATTCGCATACAAGTAACCGTGATAATATAGGAGCAGGAGAAACAGTTGAACTTATCTCCGGGAAATCAACCCTTCCTGTTACGATATCCGGGGTATTTGACGGCGGCAGCATACCAACTAATGGACATGGAGCACTCCACCTTGACGGTCCGCTTGAATATGCACCGGAAGCATTATTCCATGAATTGCATCCAGAAATAACCTCGTTTGATTATTCATGGAGCATTGTAAGCGATCCGAAAAAAGCGGACCATGTAGAGTCTGAATTGAAAAATATTGTAGCCAGCCATAGTAATATTGCCCTAGACGAAATCAATACAGCGATTGAATATGAAAAAATGTCAAATTCTCTTGCGTTTGGCAGTATGGAGGTACTTTCATGGATGGTATTCCTCTTTGGCGTTATCAACCTTATCAATACGACCCTCTCTAACCAGATAGCCCGAAAGCGGGAAAACAGTATTCTGCGCTCCATCGGCCTGACACAAAAACAGCTGTGTAAAATGAACATCTGCGAGGGATTGTGCTATGCGCTCTTTGCAACATTGGCGACGCTGATCGTTGGGCTTCCGGCTTCCATCTTTGCTTGCAGAAAAATGAGCATAGGTGCTTTTGCAGGAAATGTAGTACCTTACAAATTCCCTGTTTTGGAAATGGGCCTGTTCATTCTGGTGTTGTTCGGAATGGAGATAATCTTGTCTGTATGGACAATTCGCAGACAGAAAAAACAATCCCTGATTGAACAAATGCGGGCGATGGAATAACCGTATGGAATCGGCGGGGCGGCGTGTGCTGCCCCGCTTTTTTTAATCGGACTTTCTGATAATACAGGAGTGTAAGTACATAGGCTGCACATTTCCCTGTGTCCGCGACAGTATCCATCGCGGTTTGAAGCAGCCGGCAAAGTATTTTTAGAACAGAGGCATAAAGATCGCAAGGTTTCATAGTGCTTCCGGCACAGGATCTTGCGCCCTGCCTACGCACTTGTATTCTTCGGGCAAATGAAATATAATAGAGTGGATTGTCGGAGATATGAATATGGATCATAGGACACTCAGAGAGGCTGGTGAAAAGCCTCTCTGAGCGTCATGAATCGAGAAGGTGATAAGCGATGAGGATTTTAGTCATAGAAGATGATCTGGCATTAAGTGCCGGACTGTGTTTTGAACTGGACAGTAACGGCTATCTGACGGTGGCAGCATATAACTGCCGGAAAGCCAGACAGCTTTTGCAGGAGGATCCATTTGACCTTGCGATCATGGATGTGAATCTGCCGGATGGCGACGGCTTTGATCTCTGCCGGGAAGCGAAAGCGATCAAACCGGAACTCCCCGTGATTTTTTTGACAGCAAATGATCTGGATCAGGATGTGCTGAACGGATTTGATCTGGGCGCCGAGGATTATATTACAAAGCCGTTTCATATGCAGATTTTTTTGCGGCGGGTAGAGGTCGCCATCCGAAGAGGAAACAAAGCGACTGTGCCCCTTGCGGATCGCTGGACGGACGGGTTTCTTCTGATTGATTTTGGTGCGCTGACTGCCGTGCGGGGCGGGGAAAAGCTGTCGATCACGCCCAACGAATATAAGCTGCTGAAAGCACTGACAGAGCATGCGGGCAACATCATTACCCGACAGCTTTTGCTGGAACGGCTGTGGGATTGTGATGGGAACTTCATTGATGACCACACACTTACGGTGACGATGAATCGGCTTCGTGCGAAGATCGAGTATGACGATCATACCTATATCAAGACTATCCGGGGTATGGGGTATATCTGGACAGGAGGCAGACAATGAAGAAGCACACGAAAACTTTGAAAATTTTGATGGTTTTGGCAGCTGCGGTGCTTTTTTCTTTGCTGTGCTGGTTATTGTGGGCATTTGTTCCCCGTTCCAGTGTTCGTTACAGCCTCTTGGCTGTGACAGGTGGTATTTTTGTATTGGCCGGTCTGGGGATATGGTTTTGGCAGAGACAGGTCTTTCACTTTGCAGACGAAATATGTGACACGCTGGATGCCTTGATTTCCGGGAGACAGCCGGAGATGGAGCGGCCTTTTGAGGACAGCGTGACAGCCAGGTTACAGGGAAAACTCCTGCAATACTATGACATCATGAACGAAGGCAAGGTGCAGAGCCAGCGGGATAAGCAGACCATTCAGGAGCTGGTCAGCGATATTTCCCATCAGGTGAAAACCCCTGTTGCCAATCTTCAGATGTTTACCGGCATCCTGAAACAGCATCAGCTGACAGAGGAAAAGCGGGCGGAGTTTCTGGAAACCATGGTGTCACAGATCAATAAACTGGATTTTCTGATGCAGTCTTTGATCAAAATGTCCCGGCTGGAAACGGGAACTTTTGTTCTGCACATGGAAGAGGCACCTCTTGATAAGACCATTGCCCAGGCGATCAGTACCGTATGGGCGAAAGCGGACCAAAAAAACATCCAGTTGTCGGTGGAATGCGCGTCGTCGATCACTGCGCAGCATGACCCTAAGTGGACAGCGGAGGCTCTGGGCAATATCCTGGACAACGGGGTAAAATACACCCCGGAAGGCGGCAGCATTTGTGTGTCTGTCCGCCCGTGGCAATTCTATACGCGAATTGATATATCCGATACCGGTATTGGCATCCATGAGGAGCATTATCACGATATTTTCCAGCGTTTTTATCGGGCGCAGGAAACAGCTGCCGAAGAGGGCGTTGGTCTGGGGCTGTATCTTGCCAACGGGATCATTACGCGGCAGAAAGGCTATATCAGCGTAAAATCAAATGATGGAGAAGGCAGCACCTTCTCTGTCTATTTGCTGAGTTGAGCAGACAGCGTATAGGAAAAGGGAGAAAGGAAATACGAAGCGATGGAAATTGTAACGGTACATCAATTAAAGAAATACTTTGGAAAGGGAGAGGCACAAGTCAAAGCCCTGGATGGTATCGATCTTTCTATTGAGAAGGGTAAAGTTACCGCCATTATTGGTGCATCCGGCTCCGGCAAAACCACTTTGCTGAACATGATCGGCGGGCTGGACACCCCTGATGAGGGGGAAGTGATCGTAGATGGTGTCAATCTGGCTGGTTTGAAGGAAAAAGAGCTGGCTGTGTTTCGCCGCCGCAAAGCAGGTTTTGTGTATCAGAATTTTAATCTGGTTCCAACACTGACCGTAAAAGAAAACATTCTGTTCCCCCTTAGTCTGGCTGGCAGTACGCCGGATCAGTGTTTCTTTGCGGATGTCATGCGGCAGCTTCGGCTGGAGAACCGGCTGAATGCCTATCCACACGAGCTTTCCGGCGGCGGGCAGCAGCGGGCAGCCATCGCCAGGGCTCTGATTGCCAGGCCAGCCATTCTTCTCGCCGATGAACCTACCGGAAACCTGGATGTAAAAAGTGGACAAAATGTGTTGGGACTTTTGAAACTGTCCGTAGAAACGTATCACCAGACACTCATTATGATCACCCACAACCTTGAGATCGCACAGATGGCTGACCGTGTGCTTCGCATAGAAGATGGCCGCCTGAAAGCGTAAGGAGGTTGTCATGCTTGCAAATAACAACCTGAAAATATGTCACACACTTGCGTGGCGAGATTTTAAATTTCACAAAGTAAAAAATTTACTGCTGGTTTTAGCGATCGTTTTGATCACAGGATTGTATACGTTCACTTTTCTTCTGGGCAGCGCAGTAGAAAATGGGTTTCTGCTCAATTATAAGTACCAATACGGCTCCACCAGCCACATCCTCTACCACGGATTGACCGCACATCAGGCAGATAAATTAGCGCAGCATCCCTATGTAAAAAGCACGGTCCGGATCAACGCTTTAGGCCAGCTCTCCGATGAGATGATGGGTGTTCGCAGTGTCAAGCTGGCTGTAACCGATCAGGACTATGCCGAGAGCATCCTCTCTGTTCCTACAACGGGGCGTTTGCCAGAGAAAGCGGGAGAAATCGCTCTGGATGAATTTACCATGGACTCTCTGGGGGTTCTTCATGAACTGGGTGCTCCGGTGTCTATTCAGTGGACAGACAGCAAGGGAGGACGGCACAGTACGGATTTTACCCTCTGCGGATGGTGGGCAAGCCCCACAAACTTCTCAGAAGCCTGTGCCTGGGTGACAGCGGAGTGTGCTGCCGGACTTCTGACCGGATACCCGGATACGGCATCCGTCACCATGGGGGTCGATCTCCATCAGCCAAAGGAATTGGAGCAGCAGGCGCAGCAGATCATGACAGATCAGGGCGTAAATCAGGTTCTTTACACGACCAATCTGGCATATAACGAAGCCAGAATGGAAATGGCAAGTCAGCATGCAACACCGTTCTACATTCCTGCCTTGGTGGTGCTTTTGTGTGGTTTTTTGATGATCTACAGTATCATTCATGTGGCAATGGATCAGGATAGCCGCTTTTTTGCGGGTTTGAAAACTTTGGGCATGACACCGCGGCAGATCCGATGGTTTCTGTTGGAAAAGGCCGCGCTGCTCTCTCTTATTGGCTTGCTCCCCGGCTGGCTGATGGGATTTGGTATACAATATCTGGTCACACCGCGGATCGTGACTGGCATGGAGCAAAACCCGGGAACCTACTTCCTGTCCTGGGAGCCGTTCGCGCTGGCAGCACTCAGTACCTTCGGAACCGTTTTACTGGCGTATTTTCTGCCTGCTGCCAGGACAGGTGCAATGATGCCGACTCAGATGCTGCGGAATCTGGATGGACGGGTGCCGAGAGGACGGAGGCGCAGCGGTACAGGGAAAGTCAGTGTTCTTCGTCTGGCTCTTCGCTCCCTGTGGAGAAATAAAAGGCGTACACTTCTCTCATTGCTGTCATTGCTGTTCTCCCTTCTGTTGCTCTGTTCTACCTGGATTTGTTACACCAGTTACGACGAAGGACTGTATTTAAACGGGATGTCTCCGTGGGACTACACCATCGAGGATGGCTCCGCTGCCTCCACTGTACAGCGGTATAACCCCAACAATCGGGCGATCACGGAACAGATCGTAGGCGATCTGCGTGGACGCAGCGAAGTTTTGGAAGTCAGTGTCCTGAAATCGAAGGAAGTGGTTCTGACGGCTTCTGACGAGCTGCGCCGGCGGATCGTGGACTTTTACAATGAACCTTATGATGAGACCATGACCCGCAGAGAAAGTCAGGCTGCCTACCCCGATTGGTGTGCCGATTTGGACTGCCTGGAACAGACGGGCAGCTACTACGGCATAGTGATCGCGTTGGAGGACGCCTACCTGCGGTATGTACTGGACAACTGTCCAGTCACCAGCGGTGATTTTGATGCAGAACAGTTCGCTGACGGGCGGTATGTTGTGGCTGCAGGCGCTTATACAGAGGGTGTGTCCTCGCCTGCCGCCGGAGAAACTGTAGAGCTGGGGGGAGAGCAGCTTACCGTGCTGGCTTCTGTTATGGGAGATACCTCATTTTTAAGCGGACGTAACAGTTTAGAGTCCAGCTTTCATCTGGCTTATTTTGTGCCGCTGTCCTTATTTGACCGGCTGTTCCCTGATGAGGGGATCCGTCAGCTGGCGGTCAACATTGATCGCAGCGGGCAGGAGGAATTTGAACACTATCTCAGCTCATATGAGCAGGGGGTGAATCGCGGGATCGGTGTTTGGATGCGCAGCGATTATCAGGAAGCTTTCCAGAGCGCCAGGTTGAATAAATGCCTGCCCGAGCTGATCGTCGGGATCGTGTTGATGATCATTGGCCTTTTGAACTTTGCCAATATGCTGGTTACAAAGACGATGGTCCGAAAAAAAGAATTTGCGGTCTATCAGAGTCTTGGTATGACAGGCAGACAGCTGCAATGGCTTTTGCTGACAGAAGGCTTGCTTCATGGGACTCTTTTGATCGTGATTTTGCTGCCAGTGACCTTCTTTGTGACCTGGTTTGGGATGCCGGCAGTTTTTTCACAGCTTAATACTTGGTGTATGACCTATCATTATACGCTGGCTCCTTTGTGGGTAGCCTTGCTTTTCATACTGTTTCTGGCAGTGGCAGTACCCCTGATGTGCTGCCGGTTTATTGAGAAAGGAAGCATTACGGAGCGTTTGCGGATCGTAGTGTGATAGAGACAGCCGCCTTTTTTCAAAAGGTACAAAACTGTACCTTTGTTGTACCTTCTCTGTGACATTGAACTGGTAGAATATAGTCAGAAACGGGAAACGGATTCCCGGTTACAAGGAGGAGATACTTATGGAAGCAATTTTGAGGGCTGCCGGTCTTAAAAAATATTACGGCAAGGGTGAAGCTTTGGTCAAGGCATTGGATGGTATAGATCTGGAGATCGAGCGTGGCAAGTTCACGGCGATCATTGGCACCTCCGGCTCCGGAAAATCTACGCTGTTAAATATGCTGGGCGGACTCGATACCCCCAGCGAGGGCAGTATTCAAATCGGAAATACGGAACTGGCAAAGCTAGGCAGCGAACAGGCTACCATTTTCCGGCGCAATCATATCGGCTTTATCTTTCAAAATTACAATCTGGTGCCGGTACTCAGTGTCTGGGAAAATATTATTTTTCCCATTGCTCTGGATGGCCGCAAGTCTGATGAAACGTTTATCATGGAGATCGTCCGTCTGCTTGGTCTGGAGAAGAAGCTGGATAGCCTGCCGAACAATCTTTCCGGCGGGCAGCAGCAGAGAGTGGCGATCGCCCGCGCGCTGGCATCTAAGCCTGCCATTATCCTGGCGGATGAACCCACGGGCAACCTGGATTCCAAAACCAGTGACGATGTGATCGGTCTGCTGAAAATGACCGGCAAAGAATTTAACCAGACGATCGTGATGATCACCCATAACCCGGAAATTGCACAGATGGCGGATCGCATTGTCCGAATTGAGGACGGCCGCATCGTGTCTCAATAGGGGAGGGATGCATGATGAAAATAGGATTCAAACCAATTCAGACGCTGAATCAGCGTACTTTCAAGCAAAATAAAGGCCGGAACCTGGTGGCGGTCATCGCCATCTTAATGACTGCGATCATGTTCACCACCCTCTTTACCCTGGCACAGAGTATGAGCAAAAACATGGTGGAAATGACGTTCCGGCAGACTGGATATGATGGTCAGGCATCCTTTAAGAATATCACCGCAGAGCAGTTTTCGTTGATCGCGAATCACCCTGATGTTGCAGAAGCCGGAGAAAGCCTTGTTCTTGGTCTGGCACAAAACAAAAAGCTGGGTGGCAGACAGGTTGAGATCCGTTGGAGCAGTGACATCAATGCCAGGCATTCCTTTGCTATGCCCACCACCGGAACAATGCCAACGGCAGCAGATGAGGTCGCTCTGGACACACTGGTCCTTGATCGCCTGGGTATTCCCCATCAGCTGGGGGAGACTGTAACGCTGGAATGGCGCAAGGATCTTGCAAAGGATGAGGTGACTGCCTCCACCTTTACCCTCTGTGGTTTCTGGGAGGGCAACGAATCAGTCTATGCCAGCATGGCCTGGGTAAGCCGTGAATTTGCGGATGAGATGATCGGTGACTGTGCTGCTGACGGAAAAACAAGCGTTTTAGGCGTACATACCGCACAAGTGATCCTGCACAGTGACCGCAATATTGATGCCACCATGGAGGATATTTTGGCAGACACCGGACTGACGGGCTTGAAATATGGCGTGAATCTGGCATATTCACCGGAGATGAATGCCACTGCAGCGCAGGAAAGCATTCCCATGTATTTGGGTATGGTGCTGGTGTTCCTTGCCGGCTATCTGATCATTTACAATATCTTTCAGATCAGCGTTACTGCAGACATCCAGTTCTATGGAAAGCTGAAAACACTGGGAACGACCACAAAGCAGATCAGGAAACTCATTTATGGTCAGGCAAACCGGCTGTGCGTGATCGGTATTCCGATGGGGCTTCTTCTGGGCTGGCTGCTGGGCATGGTGCTGGTTCCTGTGCTGATGGGACGGCTGGAGGGCAATGCCGTGGTTTCCGCCAGTCCCGTGATCTTTTTTGGGTCTGCCCTTTTTGCATGGTTGACGGTCACGATCTCCTGCCTGCGTCCGGCAAGGCTCGCTGGCAAGGTTTCTCCGATCGAAGCGCTGCGGATGAGTGATGCCGCCGTCACAGGCAGGAAGAAGAGCAAACGCACCCGGAATGGCGCTTCCATTACCAGTATGGCATGGGCAAATCTGGGGCGGAACAAAAAACGGACAGTGACAGTCATCTGCTCTCTGACCCTGGGATTGGTTTTGCTCAGCTGTTTCTACGCTAAGAATGCTGCTTTTGATATGGAGAAATACCTGTCTGAGCTGACGATCAGTGATTTCCGGCTGGATGACAGCAGCAGTGCAGACTATATTGGCGGATATGACCCTCATGGTTCCACACTGAATGCCGAACTGGTGGAGTCCGTGGAAGGATTGGCTGGTTTGGAAGCGATTGGTCATCAATACTCTCATCAATTTGAACTGACACTGGATGACGAGACGGTGCAGAATATCGATGCCTTTTATACACAGGAAATACTGGACGATTGGGCAGCTTACGATCCGTCCGGTTCTGCTCAGATAAAAAACGCTATGGAAACCCGTGAAGCGATCGGCGTACTGTATGGCATGGACGGGATCCCTCTGGATGCAATTGTGCAGGAGCGGTATTTGCTCTCCGGCAGCTATGATGCAGAGAAATTTGCCAGCGGCGACTATGTGCTGGCTGTCGGTCCTGCCATAGATGCCTCAGACCCGGAGCGATATGCTGCATTGCCTGTTCCTACAGTCGGAAGCAGTATTGTGCTTGAAGGTCGCACCTACACGGTAATGGCGATTGTATATCCGCTGCAGGCTGTGGAGGAAGGCGCTTATGAAAGCGGTGTACGAAATCAGCACTGCATGAGCTTTGTTATTCCTGCTTCGGTATTCCGGCAGCAGTGGCCGGAGAATACACTGCGGAGACTGTTCTTCAATGTGGATGATGAACATATTCCCGCAGCACAGGAGATGCTCGATGCGTATACCAGGACCATGGACACCAGTCTGCCTGTGACATCCCGCAAAACTATGACGGAGCAGTATGAGGCAGAGACACGGGCGTCGGCAGTCATGGGAAATACCATCAGCATAATCATTGCTCTGGTGGGTGTGCTCAACTTTATCAATTCCATGGTTACGGCCATTGTTTCCCGCAAAAAAGAGTTTGCCATGATCCAGTCCGTGGGCATGACCAGGCGCCAGCTGCGGAAGATGCTGATTTGTGAGGGTCTGGATTACGCGGCGATCACGCTGATCGTTTCTTATATTGTAAGCGCTCTGGCCGTTGGGATCGGTGTCCGTGTCATGACAGCCAATGAGTTCAGCACGTTCCATTTTACACTGATGCCGCTGATGATGTGTACACCCGTTCTCCTGGCTTTTGCGGTGCTTATCCCGTTTCTGTGTTTTAAGAATATAGAAAAGCAAAGCATTGTTGAGCGATTGCGAACAGAATAAACAGGATGATCTGCCGGACGGCGGCAAGAGGAAAAATGAAAAATTTAAGATCGTAAAAGCGCTCGAAGGGGATTGACTTTTATACTTTAAAGTGTTAAAATTTTGAATGCTGGCAGACACTGTTAACCGAAACAATGTGGGAGAAGAGGAATATGAAAGAGATTGTTAGTTTGATGGATTATCGTTCGAGCATCAAGGTGGTTGATGCAACTTTGAGAGATGGCGGGCTGGTAAATGACTTTTATTTTACGGATGAGTTTGTCAAGGCGTTATATATAGCAAATATCAGGGCTGGCGTGGATTATATGGAGATGGGGTACAAGGCGTCAAAGGAGATGTTCGACGAGAACAGGTTCGGGAAATGGAAATTCTGCGATGACGATGATATCCGGGAGATCGTCGGGGACAATGACACGGGGCTCAAGATCGCAGTCATGGCGGACGTGGGGAGATGTGACTACAGGAAAGATATCGTCAGCAGGTCGGAGAGCCCGATCGACCTGATCCGGGTGGCTACGTACCTGAACACGATACCGGCTGCGGCGGACATGATCGAGGATGCCAAGAAAAAGGGCTATGAGGTGAGCTGTAACATCATGGCGATATCGAGCGGGTTGGAGAGCGACCTGCGCGTGGCGCTTGACATTCTGGGGAAGACGTCGGCAGATGTATTTTATATCGTTGACAGCTTCGGCTCGCTGTACCCGGAGCAGATCGCGCGGATCACGGACACCTACATGGAGTTTGCGAGCAAGTACGGCAAAAAGCTCGGCATCCATGCGCACAACAACCAGCAGCTTGCTTTTGCCAATACGATCGAGGCTGTCGGGGACGGTGTGGACTGGCTCGACGCCACGTACTCCGGCATGGGACGGGGCGCGGGAAACTGTGCGATGGAGCTGCTGCTCGGCTTTCTGCACAACCCCAAGTACAACAATTACTATGTGATCCAGTTTATCGAGCAGTATATGAACAAGCTCAAGGAGGACGGCGTGGTGTGGGGGTTTGACCTTCAATATATGATGACGGGGCTTCTGAACCAGCACCCGAGGACGGCGATCCAGTTCACGAAGGATAAGAGAAAAGACTACGCTGAATTTTACAAGGAAGTTGTAGCACAGGATTGATGCATATTTGGGATAAGCCGCGGTTATCTGCGGCTGTTTCCTTTGCTGCATGGAAATACGGGAAAGGGGAGACGATAGGAATGGCTGCAGCGGACAGAAAAAAGGCGCTCGTCACAGGGGCGTCGCGGGGGATCGGCAGGGCGGTCGCGTCGGCGCTCGCCGCATCCGGATATGATCTGTATATGACCTGCCGCAGGAACACGGGAGCGCTGGAAGGGCTGGCGGAGGAACTCCGGGCGCAGTACGGGACAAAATGCAGTTGTTATACCTTCCCGATCCATGATGAGGGGAAGGTGGCGGAGATGTTCCGGGATATCCCTTATCTGGACGTGCTCGTCAACAATGCGGGCATATCGTATATCGGGCTGTTGACGGACATGACATACCGGGAGTGGCAGGAGGTGATCGACACCAATCTGAGCGCGTGTTTCCTGACATGCAGGTGCGCGGTGCCGCAGATGGTGCGCCGCCGCCGGGGGAAGATCATCAATATGTCCTCCGTGTGGGGAAACACAGGCGCGTCGATGGAGGTGGCGTACTCGGCGTCAAAGGGCGGGGTCAATGCTTTCACGCGCGCGCTTGCCAAGGAGCTGGCGCCCAGCAACATTCAGGTCAATGCGGTCGCCTGCGGCGTGATCGACACGGACATGAACCGGTGCTTTGGCGAGGATGAGATGAATATGCTGATACAGGAGATACCGGCTGACCGGATCGGACGACCCGAGGAGGCGGCGGAGATCGTGAAATTTTTGTGCACTGGCAATGAATATCTGACAGGGCAGGTTATAACATTGGATGGAGGTTGGACATGATGGAAAATGAAGTGTATGATTTATTGATAATCGGTTCGGGACCGGCAGGGCTGGGCGCCGCGGTCTATGCGGTGAGAGCGGGGCTGAAAGCTGCGGTTGTCGACAGGAGCCCCGTCAGCGGCGGGCAGGTGCTGAGCACGTATGAGGTGGACAATTATCTGGGACTTCCGGGGATGAGCGGAGGGGATCTGTCCGAGCGGTTCAGGGAGCACGCGGACCGGCTGGGGGCAGCGTTCATCACTGCGGACGTGCGGGGGATCGAGCAGAGCGGCGGGCAGCAGGCGGTGTACACCGTCCACACGGATCAGTCGGATCTGCGGACACGGACGGTCATTCTTGCCACCGGCGCCTCACACTCCCCGCTCGGTGTGCCGGGCGAGAAGGAGCTTTCAGGCATGGGGGTATCGTACTGTGCGACCTGTGACGGTGCTTTCTATAGAAGAAGGACTGTCGCGGTGGTCGGCGGCGGTGATGTTGCGGTGGAGGATGCGGTCTTTCTGGCGGGTATCTGCAAAAAGGTCTGGCTCATACACCGGAGGGATCAGCTGCGGGCTGCGGACAGCCTGCAGAAGAAGCTGTTCGCACTCGGGAATGTCGAGGTGCGCTGGGACAGCGAAGTGAAGGAGATTCTGGGCAGTGAGACGGTGGAGGGCGTCCGTGTCCGCAACAACAAGAGCGGGGAGGAGAGCCAGCTTGATGTCGAGGGCGTGTTCATAGCGGTCGGCATTGTGCCCGACACGGACATTTTCAGGGATCTTGTGGAAATGGATGAGAAGGGATACGTCATGGCGGACGAGACCTGTGCGACGTCTGGGCGCGGTATATTTGCCGCAGGGGATATCAGAAAGAAGGCGCTGCGCCAGATTATCACGGCGGTGGCGGACGGGGCAAATGCCGTCCACTCGGCGCAGGCGTATCTGAGCTCGCAGAAAATGTAAAAGTTACAGAAATATTTAAAAAATATATAAATGGTCGAATAGGATAAAAAAACGGTCGAATAGGATAAGAATGCGAGAAAATATGGAATAAGATGGCGAAAGTACACAAAATTCCTGGATGAAAAACAGCAATTTTGGCAAGGGGAATGCATCAGGGTGCAAAAAGATATCTTGACATTTGCGGGGAAATGTGATAATTTATTTCATGGGTGTAATAATTTCGTAATAATTATCGAAATTATGAAACAGTTACGGGAACATCACATACACCACGCAATGGAGGATTGAACATGAACAAGTACGGCGTGAAGGCAGCAGCGTGTGCGCTTGTCGGAACACTTTCGCTATCCGGCTACCAGATGACACTTGAAGCAAAGATCCACAATTCGTCAGACGTACCAGCAGCAGGGGTTGCGGTTGTACTGGATGAAGGCAGCACGATACAGGATCTTCAGGTGGAGGTTGTTCAGAACATAGCTTATCTTGAGAGCGTATCAGGCTTACAGCCTAATATTATAAAAGCAGCAGAGAAGGTCACACTGGCAGATACACCGAGCAGTGTTGCCTGGGCAAACACAAGGACGGCGACTGCAAAGATATCGACGGAGTTCACGGAGACATTCAGCGAGTCGATCGTTGAAGCCGAGTCGGAGCTTCCGGCAGCGGACGGCGAGGTACAGCAGGAGGAGGAAGCGGAGCTCTCGACAGAGCTGCGGACAGAGTGGAATATCCTGGATGAGGAAACCGCAGGCGGGGAGAGTTCCGGTGAGAACACTTCCACGCAGGAAACTGCGGAGGAGGAATCCATGACGGAGGAGCCTGCCGAGCGCGAGACATCGACCGAGGAGACAAGCTCGACAGAGACGATCGAGACGGAGACGGCGGATGCTGAGACGACAGAAACTGCGACAGATACAGATACAGAAATAACAACCGAGACAACGACAGAAATAACAACTGAGACAACAACCGAGGAGACAACAGATACAGAGGTGTCGACCGAGGAGACGACGGAGGCAGCGGACAGCACCGGGGAGAACGACGATTTTCAGGCGAGTGCAGGCTTTTCTGCGACAGACACGTATGATGACGTGGAGGTCGCAGCGAAGGCACCGGTTCCGGAGGAGCCAAAGGAGGAGTCGCAGGACTTCTCAGGTCTTGTCATCGCCCAGGTGGACAACTACGTGAACGTCAGGAGCACGCCGGACGAGAGCGGCGAGATCGTCGGAAAGCTCTATGACAAATCTGTCGGTGAGCTTGTGGAGGAGAAGGACGGCTGGTATAAGATCGTATCGGGAAATTGTACCGGGTATGTCAAGGGCGATTTCTGTGCGGCAGGAGAGCAGGCGGAGGAGCTTGCAAAGGAGGTCGGAACGACCTATGCTGTCGTCAACACCACGACGCTCAAGGTAAGGCAGGATGCGAGCACGGATTCGGCAGTTCTCGGACTGGTGCCGATCGATGAGGAGCTGGTGGTCCTCGAGGAGCTTGACGGATGGGTCAAGATCGCCGTTGAGGAGGGCGACGGGTATGTTTCCAAAGAGTATGTAAAGCTGAGGACCGATTTTGTACATGCCGAGTCAAAGCAGGAGGAAGAGATCCGTCTTGCAAAGGAAGCGCGGGCGCGCGAGGAGGCAAGGGCAGCTGCGGCTGCGACAGAGGCGGCAAGAGTGCAGAGACAGGCGGAGGCACAGGCACAGAGATCTGCGGCAAACCAGGCGACGATCGAGTCTGCGAGAAGCACCGCGGCGGCATCACAGGGGAGCGAGATGGGCAAGTCGGTCATCGACTACGCGACACAGTTTGTCGGCAATCCGTATGTGTGGGGCGGTTCAAGTCTCACAAACGGAACAGACTGCTCCGGTTTTGTCATGAGTGTGTACGATAATTTTGGTGTGAGCCTGCCGCATTCCTCATCGGCGCTGAGAAGCCAGGGCTATGATGTCGGAGGGCTCAGCAATGCACAGCCGGGCGATATCGTGTGCTACTCCGGTCATGTAGGTCTTTATGTCGGCAACGGACAGATCGTTCACGCCAGCACATCAAAGACGGGGATCATCGTATCGAGCGCGACATATCGCAACATCCTGTCAGTGAGAAGGATTTTCTAAGAGATTGTTTTAAGTGGGTGACATTGGGCACCCACTTTTTTGTGCGCAGCCCCGTGCCTCTTTGCGCATCACGGCTGGAAAAATATGCACAAAAAAGTGCGGGTATTATCTTGCAGAGCAACAGTCATTCTTTTATATGTTCACAAGTTATCCACACGAAAAAATGGTAAAAGTGGCTATAAAACGACTTATGCACCGAGTTGTCCACATTATCCACAGACAGGAACGGGCTTTCTTGTGGAAAACATAAGGAGAATAAGCGAAAGCGTGTTTTGTTAAAATACACGAAAATAGTGATTTCCGAAAAAATTTGTCACAAATGCATTGACAGTAACAGATTGGGACAAGGACAGAAAATTGTCTAAAAATAGAGGGTGTTTTTCTAAAAATATTAGAAATAATAACAAAAGATGTTGGAAAAAATCCGGGAATATGATATAATCATACTACAGCGATCAAGGGACATGTTTGATCGTGAGATTATGTGCGAAGGGATGTGGACAGAATGAAGTTTATTATCAGCGGTAAGAACATTGATGTAACGCCTGGATTAAAGGCGGCAGTCGAGGACAAGATTGGCAAGCTGGAGAAATATTTCACGCCAGAAACGGAGGTACACGCGACATTAAGTGTTGAGAAGGAGCGGCAGAAGATAGAAGTCACCATTCCTGTGAAGGGAAACATTATCCGATCCGAGCAGGTGAGCAATGATATGTATGTATCGATCGACCTTGCTGCGGAGGTGATCGAGCGTCAGCTCAAGAAATACAGAAACAAATTCAGGGCAGACCAGCAGGCAGGTGCGGCGAGCCTTAGAACGGACTTCATAGAGAACCATTACGAGGAGGACGATGAGGAAGTGCGGATCGTCCGCACCAAGAAGTTTGACATCAAGCCTATGTATGCGGAGGACGCATGTGTCCAGATGGAGCTTCTCGGGCATGACTTCTATGTATTCTGCAATGCGGAGACGGACGAGGTGAATGTCGTCTATAAACGCAAGGGAAATACGTACGGGCTCATAGAACCAGAAAATTAATCAGCACTTAAGCGGCATATCCAGACAGGCACCGTTCACCGGTGCCTGTCTGAATGTCTGCCCGGCGTATTTTGGGCACACAGACAGCGGAAAATATAAGAAATTGTTTATTGTAAATGTGACGATTGTATATTATAGTGTATTCAAGGCATAGCGATATGCTTGTACAAAATACGAGGAGGATTTCTGCATGAAATCGGATAAGAAACAATATCTGTGGATGGGGGTCACGATCTTTGTCAGCCTTGCAGCGGTTGTCGCGTTTTTCTTTCTGCTGTTGCGCTACCAGGGATTGAAGTCCTACCTGGATGTCATCTCGATGGCGCTGCAGCCGGTGATGGCAGGTATCGTGATCGCCTATGTGCTCTGCCCTGTCGCAAAGTTTTTTGAGCGGCAGTTCTGCAGGGTGAGGGGGCCTGCCCGTGCCGCGAGACTGCTCTCGGTCCTGTTTACGCTGATTTTTGCGATGGGGATCCTGGTGCTTTTCTGTGCGCTGGTCCTGCCGCAGGTGGTGGACAGTATCAGGACGCTCGTGGTGGATCTGCCGGGAATGCTGGAGATCCAGCTCACAAGGCTGGGGAAATACCTGGAATCCGACAGCGATGCGGCGGCAACGGTGATGCAGATGATCACCTCTGTCGAGACGTTTTTGATGACATGGATCAAGGAGAATCTGTTCTCCACGGTATCGAACGTGGCAGGCAGTGTGCTGTCAGTCGGTTCTGCGATCGTGAATTTCGTGGTGTCGGTCGTCGTCACGGTGTATCTGCTGCTGGATCGGGAGCGCTATCTGGCGCAGTGCAAAAAGCTGTTTTACGCAGTCAGCCGCAACAAGCGCTTCAACGGCGCCGTCATGGAGACCCTGCATCAGACAGACCGGATCTTTGGCGGATTTATCTCGGGGAAGCTTCTGGATTCCCTGATTGTCGGCATTATCTGCTTTGTGTGCCTGACCGTCATGAAGATGCCCTATGCGCTGCTGGTCAGTGTCATAGTGGGTGTGACCAATATCATTCCGATGTTTGGGCCCTTTATCGGGGCGATCCCGAGCGCGTTTTTGATCCTGCTGGTATCACCGTCAAAATGTCTGGCATTTTTGGTGTTTATCATCATACTGCAGCAGTTGGACGGAAACGTCATCGGTCCGCGCATCCTCGGAAATTCCACAGGGCTGTCGGCACTCTATGTGACTGTGGCGATGCTGCTCTTTGGAAAGCTTATGGGATTTGTGGGAATGATCGTCGGAGTGCCGCTGTTTGCCACGATGTACTACATTGTCAAGCGGCTGGCTGAGTATTCCCTGGGACAGCAGGGGCTGCCGATGGAGACTGCCAGCTACGAGGGAGCCGGCGGGGACACAGCGGTGAAGGAAGAACAGGATAGCGAGGAGGAAAAGTGAAATGAAACGATTTGATGTGGTGGCTTTGGGAGAACTGTTGATCGATTTTACGGAGAACGGGATAAGCGGGCAGGGAAATCCCCTGTTTGAGGCAAACCCGGGCGGTGCGCCCTGCAACGTGCTGGCAATGCTTGCGAAGCTGGGGCACAGGACTGCTTTTGTCGGAAAGGTCGGAAAGGATTTCTTTGGGGAGCAGCTGAGGGCGGCGATCACGGAGGTTGGCATCAATGCCGACAATCTGTACATGGATGCGGAGGTGCACACGACGCTCGCGCTGGTACATACATATCCCGGCGGCGACAGGGACTTTTCCTTTTACAGGAATCCCGGTGCGGATATGATGCTGAGGGAGGATGAGATCGACGAGGCGCTGCTGAAAGATACGAGGATCTTTCATTTTGGCACGCTCTCCATGACAGACGAAGGTGTGAGGAGGGCTACGCAGAAAGCCGTCAGGATCGCGAAGGAGAACGGCGCGCTGATCTCGTTTGATCCGAACCTGCGCCCGCCGCTCTGGAAGTCGCTTGCGGACGCGAAGGAACAGACTGCCTACGGGCTTTCGAACTGCGACATATTGAAGATATCGGACAATGAGATCCGGTGGTTCACCGGCGAGGAGGACTTTGACGCCGGCATCCGCAGACTCAATGAGCAGTACAGGATCCCGCTGATCATGCTCTCCATGGGCAGGGATGGGAGCCGTGCGTACTATAAGGGCATGCGCGTGGAGGTAAAGCCTTTTCTGCAGGAAAATACGATCGAGACGACGGGGGCGGGCGACACCTTCGGGGCGTGCTGCCTGCATCATGTGCTGACGTGCGGGCTGGAAGAGCTCGACGAGCAGAAGCTGACCCGGATGCTGACCTTTGCCAACGCGGCGGCGTCCATCGTCACGACCAGAAAGGGCGCGCTGCGCGTGATGCCGGCAAAGGATGAGGTGGAGGCACTCGCGGGCAAGGAGGGCTGAGCCTTTACTCGATCGTCTGTATGATTGCCCCTTCGTGATCCGGGTATGTGCGGGGACGATCCTGACGGTGAGCGCCATCGCTTTCATGTGATATACGCCGAAATGCGGCTTCAACAGCAGGCAGGTCTCGACGAGACCTGCCTGCTGTGCGTGTTTGAAGCAGACGACAGTCTCGCAGCACTGCAGGATGAGTGGTCTGTCCTTTCCGATCCGTGACCTGGGCAGGGTCAGGATCTGGTCGTCATGCCCTGTTCCCACGCGCGCCGAAAGTCTGGCTGATCCATCAGTGATGTCCGGGACAGGGACGAGATCTCAAATGTTCCAGTGACCAGGAATACAGTGCTGTGATGCGGTGTGTTGCAACTCTATGCGAAATCGTTTTCACAAAATTTTGCGAAAAAAAGCTGGAAAAATTATGAAAAGTAACTATTTACAATTTGTGGATCTGATTGTATTATAATGAAATATCTGAAACGGATCGCATATGGCAGGATCATATCCGTTTCACGATCAGCTTCAATGTGAGGATCAAATATTAAGGAAGGGATGGTTTTATGCAACAGGTGAAAATTCAATTCTACAGTGCAGAACAGGTAAGGCAGTTTGTGAACATGATCGATCAATTTGATGCGGACTTTGACTTGGACTCAGGGCAGAGGTCTGTCAATGCAAAAGCCATACTTGGGGTGATGGCGTTGGATTTGTCAGGTCCCCTTCATCTGCGGTATCATTCGGCTGATGTGGAGATTGAAGAAAAAATAGCACCGTTTCTGTGCTCGCGCGGATAGTGTGCTGTTCATTTTAGATTTGTCTTGTGTTCTGAGTCCGCACGGCGCCCACTGGAGTGGGATGCCGTGCGGATTTTTTGTCCCGCGCTCTAGAGCGTGTTTGAAAATTCATTCCTGTCATCTGCACGCCCCACTTTGCGTGATCTTTGCGCCAAATTCAGGTTACATAGCCCGCTATGCGCCCTTCATTTGGCACAAATCTCCCACAAATTGTGACGCACA
>ERZ808051.1099-NODE-1099-length-20642-cov-4.835449_pt1 | contig 20642 bp, 16 predicted proteins | sample MGYA00380199_ERZ808051 | MGnify/ENA primary metagenome ERZ808051 (study PRJEB31490, sample SAMN06133391) | mouse gut metagenome | isolation source: J11 | host: mice | place: China: Chengdu | collected 2015-05 ...
TTGATGTCCTTATAATGCACATGGAAGATCTTATCTCTAAATTCATAGATCGGACGGATATAATCGATCTGCTGCCATACAAAATGGGACGGGTCATAATTGATCCCCAGATTCTCATAATCCAGGATTTCAAATACCTTTCTCCAGATTGCCGGCGTAGTCATCAGATTCTGCCCGCCGGGCCACTCGTCCTCCGTAAACAGCATGGGGCAGTTCTCGATCGCGATCTTCACGCCCTTCTCCTTCGCATGGTCCAAAATCGGCGGCCATATTTCCTTCACCAGCTCCAGATTTTCACTCACAGTCTTTTTCGGATCCCTCCCGATAAATGTGGTGACCATATTTACGCCCAGCCTTGCGGACGCGTCGATCAATGTGTGCAGATGCTTTATGTACACATCCCTCTTCTCCACATCCGGATCCATAGTATTGGGATAGTATGCCAGGGAAGAAATCTCCACCTTCTTCTTTTCACAATATTCCCGGATATACGCACACTTCTCTTCATCCAGCGCCGCCGCGTCAATATGGCTCACTCCCGCATACCTGCGTTCTGCCTTCCCCTTCGGCCAGCATGCCACTTCCACACATTCCAGGCCATTCTCCGCCGCACAATCGATCATTTCTTCAAAGCTCAACCCATCCAGGATTGCGCTGACCAGACCTAACTTCATCTCTTCACACTCCTTTTTTGAACACCAGATCCGCTTAGATCCTTTGGCATATCTTTTATACTACTTTTAGTCAAAGAACACTTCTTTCCCTGTCTCTGCCGCCTTATAGATCCCTTCCAGGATCTGGGTCACCACATATGCCTGCTCCGGCTTTACCAAAGGCTCCGTATCATTTAGGATCGCTTCCAGCCACTGCTTCGCCTCGCACACTCCGTCCGTCATTTCCTTACCGCTGAAATAAGCCACCGCCTTGCCCGGAGAATAATGTTCCTCTGTCAGCTTTCCGTGATGTCCCCTGTTAAATACCAGCTTATCTTCCTTATCCTTCACACTCATACCAGAATTGATCTCAGCCCCCGCCTTCGTTCCGCACAATGTCGTAGCCGCTTCCTTCGCCCCCAGCATATTCAGTGCCCACGAGGTTTCCAGATAAATGGTGGCTCCATTTTCCATTTTAATAAATCCAAACGCAGAATCCTCTACCTCATAGGTCTTTGGATCCCAGGGCCCGAAGATATTGCTGTCTGCCGCTTCCTGCAGATGCCCCAGCTTATAAAATACCGAACCGGACGCAGACTTCGGCTTATAATTATCCATCATCCACAATGTCATATCCAGCGCATGGGTTCCTATATCGATCAGCGGACCGCCGCCCTGCTGAGATTTATCCGGAAATACGCCCCATGTAGGAACCGCGCGCCTGCGGATAGCATGTGCCTTCGCAAAATAGATTTCGCCCAGTTCTCCTTCCCGGCATGCTTTATGCAGCTCCTGCACCTCCGGACGAAAACGGTTCTGATAACCAATCGTGAATTTCTTCCCTGATTTTTTCCATGCGTCCAGCATCTTCCGCGCCGCCTCCGTAGTATGTGCCATCGGCTTTTCACAGAGTACATGCTTGCCCGCCTCAAATGCCGCGACCGTAGCCGGGCAGTGCGCCACGTTCGGTGTAAGCACATGTACCACATCGATCGCGTCATCTTTGAGCATCTCGTTATAATCCGTATAAACCTTTGCGTCTTCCGTACCGTATTCTTTTGCGGCGTTCACCGCGCGTTCCTTGACGATATCACAAAAAGCCACCATTTCACAAAGCTCCGGCAGTTCTGCCAGAGATGGAAAATGCTTGTTAAACGCAATCCCGCCGCACCCGATAAAAGCCATCTGTAATTTACCATTCTTCATTTTTTTCTTTCCTCCATTTCTTGAATTCCCTTTTTTACTCAAAGCTCACCGATCTGCGGATCGCCGCCGACTCCCGCGCCGCTTCCATGACCTGCAGCACCCGCCGCGCCTGCTCCGGCTTCACGATCAGTTCTTCCTTTCCGTTGATCACTCCCACGATATTTCGGAAATAATCATTCCAATCATTGTGTCTGCGCTGTATTACCGGCAGTTCCTCCATGTACACCACATCCTCCGCCTTCGTAGAAAATGTTCTTGTAGGGCCTGCGTCCAGATTCTTCACCGTTTCCGGCAAAGCCTCCCGGAATTCCCCTGCCCGGTAAATGGCGCCGTTCTCCGCCTTGATTTCTTCCACTACCATCGTCCCCTGGTCGCCTGCCACATAAAATCTCGGCATCTTTCCAAGCAGGAAGGTTCCCAGCTCGATCTCTGCAGTGAGGCCGCTTTCGAAATACAGCAGGATCCGGAAATAATCATCCACCTCTTTATTCACCGCACATTTCATATCCGCACAGACCTGCAGAATCTTCCCCGGAATCAGATCCAGCATCTGGTCGATCAGATGCACGCCCCAGTCATAAAGCATTCCGCCGCCGTATTCCTTGTACTCGTGCCAGTCATGCATTTTCCCGAACACACCGTACAGGCTGGATTTCACCATAAAAATATTTCCAAGCCGTTTTTCCTCCCATGCCTTTTTCACCATGGAATAATCCCGGTCCCAACGGCGGTTCTGATCCACGGTGAACATCACGCCGTTTTCCTTTGCCGCCGCATACATCCGGTCAAATTCCTCCACATTCAACGCACAGGGTTTCTCCACGATCAGATGCTTCTTGGCGTTTGCCGCATCAATGGCGATCTGGCAATGGAGATGATTGGGCACACAGATCACCACCCATTCTACCCTTTCATCTTTGAGAAGCTCCTTATGATCGCTGTAGCGGCTGGCGGTATCCGGCGCCTTGTTCAGCTGGGCAGGATCGGTGTCGCAGATTGCCACAACCTCCACTTCCTCCAGGGTTCCCGCATGGTTATTGTGCCATTGCCCCATAAAACCATAGCCGATGATTCCTAATTTCAATTTTTTCATAACGCCCCTTCTTTCTACTATTTTTTGTATTCCGTATGAAGCCTTCCGGACTGCGGTAATAACACTGATGCATTTATATTGACCGTTCCTTGTGCTTCATTATGTCTGCATTATACAATTTCCAGACCATTTCTTTCTATGGCATTTCTTTTGCAAAACACCGCATATCTTTACATCCCATTGCCTTTTTTCCTATTCTGTGTTACAACTAAATTGCCAGCTGTGCGGTTGGATGCTCCAAGGAGCATTTTTCCAAATGCCTTCCGGCGACATGTCCTCGGCCAAAGGGAGGGGGCGCTACATTCATTAGGAGGAGGAACCTTATGATACACCATAAATCTTACAGCATGGTAAAGCTGCTCCGGACTATTTATACATCCATCACTCTGTTTCTTCTTACCATTGTTTTTGTGTTCAGTCTTTACAGCCTGCATATGGTAAAAAGCCAGTTCACCGCCGCGCAGCAGCAGGCGCTGAATTTATATATGAATGAACTGGACCAGTGCCTCTCCAGGATCTCCTCTTCCCTGCACATGTACCGGATACAGGAAGGCGCTCCGGACTTTTCCGCCCTCGGCTCTGGTGATATCTACCGAAGAAAATCAGATATTATTTCTGATTTTTCTTCCAATATCCTGTTTTTAAACCACTGTGAGGGCCTGTTTCTTTATGACGCGGAAAATGACGAATACGGCTATGTCTTCAACAATTCCCCCAACTCGCCCCAGACCTACAATACCCGGCTCAAGATCAAGGACACGGTCTCTTCCATCATGGAAGAGACCGGCCTGAGCGCCTTTTCCGGCTGGCATCTCAAAGAGCTGGACGGGCGCCGGTACCTGCTGTATCTGCAATGGATGAACGGTTTCTGCTACGGCTCCTGGGTCAGCACGGATTCCCTGCTGCCCGAAGTCTCCGGTCTGTCTCCCTATCCTGACGCATTTCTTTTCCTGACAGATGAGCAGGGAGAATATCTGTCCTCCAGCCCGGGCGCGGATCCTGCCGCGGCATTATCCACACATACTTACATCACTACAAGCCAGGCATCCTCCGCAGCCCCCCTGGTGCTCTCTGTCAGCACGCCCGAATCACATTATCTGGCGACCATGAGTGTCAGCCTGCGGTTCCTGATCGGAGTCAGCATATTTGCTTTGCTGACCATCGCCGTTGCCAATACTGCCTTAAGGCGGATCATTAAGGACCCCTTGAACCAGGTTCTGGCTGTGATCACCCAGTACGAATCCGGCAATCTGGACTATACGCCTTCCAATGAGGGCATGCCCCAGGAAGTCCTCCACATCAACCAGGCCCTGAGCAGTATGTCCCACGAAATCCAGATGCTGAAGATTGATGTCTACGAAAAGCAGCTCCGCCTAAAAGACATCCAGCTGCAGTACCTGCAGCACCAGATCAAACCCCATTTCATTATCAATATATTGAACACAATCGGTGTGATGGTACAGATGAAGGAAAACAAAAAGATTACAGAAGTGGTCAAATGTCTGTCGCAGTACATGCGCAATACTATGAACCTGACCATCCGGACCGCCACGCTGCGCCACGAACTGGAGCATCTGGAAAATTATCTTACCCTGCAGCGGATTCGCTATCCGGACCAGATCACCGTCAACTATCGTCTGGATCCTGACCTGAATGATTTTGAGATCCCGATCCTGACTATCCAGACCCTGGTAGAAAATATCTTCAAGCATGCCTTAGAGCCCTATGAGCCTCTGGTCATCGAAATCCGGACCTACATACGGCAGAACCGGATGGTCCTGGCCGTACACGACAATGGATGCGGATTCCCCCGGGAGCTGATGGATGAATTTAACTCCCACCCATCCACTCCGGGAGACGGGCAGCACATCGGCCTTGTAAATATTCGCCAGCGTCTGGATCTGGAATACCCGGATTCCTCCATGCTGCTTTCCAATGACTCCGGTGCTGTCGTTACGATCACGCTGCCCTTGCCCGGATGAACCCTGCCGGTTCCTCACAGCAGCGCGGCTCTCACCCTTTCACCGAGCCAACCGTCATACCCTTGACAAAGTATTTCTGGAAAAACGGGTACAATAGCATGATCGGCAGCACGCCGATCACCGCCAGCGCCATCCGCATGGAAGAGCTGGGCATGATCATTGACCCCTGCGCTACTTCCGCGCCTTCCGCCGTTGCCAGGTAATTGATATTCTGCATCATACGGTTCAGGAAGTTCTGCAGGCTGAACAGGTTTGCGTCTGTCACATAATACAGACCGTTCATCCAGTCATTCCAGTAATTGATCCCGACGAATAATCCCACCGTTGCCATGATCGGCTTGGACAGCGGCATCACCACCCGGTAAAAGATAAAGAACTCACCCGCCCCGTCAATCTTCGCCGCCTCGATCAGCGAATAGGGGATATTCATTTTGAAATAATTCTTCATCAGCATTACATTGAACGCATTGAGCAGCAATGCCGGGATAATCAGCGCCGGAAGTGTATTTTTGATGTGGAAGATCTGCGTCCACATCATGTAGGTGGGCACCAGCCCGCCGTTAAACAGCATGGTAAAAAATACCAGAAAAGACATTACGTTGTGCAGCTTAAAGTCCTGGCGGGAAAGGGGGTACGCCAGCAGCGGCGTAATGATCAGGGAAATCGTCGTCCCCACAAGTGTCACCAGCATGGTGATCCCGTAGGCTTTAAAAATCGTTCCTGCCCTTGCGATGATGTAACGGTAGGCATCCAGGCTGAATACCCTGGGCCAGAACTGGTAGCCGTCAGCGATCAGCGCGCTTTCCTGCGTCACGGAAGACATGATCAGCAGCACAAACGGCAGCAGGCTGCACAAGGTCAGAAAAATCAAGATGATATTGATCACGATCTGAAATGTAGTTTCACTTTTTAATTTTCTCATTACAAACTCCTCCCTAGAACAATGCATTCTCCGGATCCATCTTCCGTACCAGCAGGTTCGCTCCGAGTACCAGAAGGAATCCCACGATCGACTGATACAGACCTGCCGCGCTCGCCATTCCGATATCGTTGTTCAAAAGCAGCGCGCGGTACACGTAGGTATCAATGGTGTTGGTCACATTAAACAGTGCCCCCTGGTTCATCGGCACCTGCAGGAACAACCCGAAGTCTGAATAGAAGATCCTCCCCACATTCATGAGCACCATCGTGATGATCGTCGGCCGTAAAAGCGGCAGTGTAATGTAGAAGATCTGTTTCATCTTTCCCGCCCCGTCCACTACGGCTGCCTCATACAAGCTCCTGTCTATACCCAGGATCGCGGAAAAGTAAATAATCGACGTATACCCCATAGTCTTCCACACCTGTACGATCACCAGGATGAACGGCCAGTATTTTGGATCTGCGTAAAAATTGATCGGATCCCTTCCTATGGCCTCCTGGATGCTGTGGTTGATAAATCCTGTATCGCTGTTCAAAAACGCATAGGCTATGTACGCGATGATGATGATGGAGATCAGGTGGGGAAGCAGCAGCGCCGTCTGATAGAATTTCATCATAAACTTCTTCGACACTTCACTGAGCATGACGGCAACGGCCACGCAGATCACCACATTCAGAATAATAAATGTCAGATTATAAAGGATGGTATTCCGTGTAATGATAAATGCGTCCTCCGTACGGAACAAATATTTAAAATTCTCAAATCCATTCCAGTCCGACTTAAAAATCCCCTTCGAATAATCAATGTCCTTGAATGCTATAAAAAGTCCGCAGATCGGAATATAGTTATTTATAAAGAGATACAGCATTCCCGGCACTGTCATAAGCAGCAGCGGAAGCTGTGCCTTCCAGTTTGCTTTTTTCTTGTTGGCCATAATTTCTCCCTGTTTACTTTTCATCTTCTACCTCATTCTTAAAAAATGCTGCCGCAGTATTGCAGCAGCATTTTTTTCTGTTTTATCAGATTACGGATGCCTGTTTCTATTCCTTCAGTGTTTCCTTCCATTCATCCAGCTGTTTCTGCTTCTCCTCTATGATTACATTGATCCCGCTCTTTTCCAGTTTTTTCAGAAAAGCAGGTAATTCTGTCGCCGGATCCATGGCCCCCATCTCCAGCCCGGTACGGAACTCATTCAATACCGCGGAGCAGGCAGCGACCTCATTCTTAATTTCATCGGAGCTATAATTAAAGCCCATACAATTTGTAATGTAAGCTCCCGCGTCATACGCCTTTCCCTCTTCAGCGCTCTGGGTGGTATAGGTCTCATGGTCCGCAAGCAGGAACGCATTTCCATACATATAAGTCTGGTCTCCCGGATATTTGCTGTTGCTTGCGTCCACACCATCCGGATATGCGATCCAGCCGTCTTCCTTTTCTACATAATGCTCTCCCTTGACCCCGTAGGCCATCAGGTTCACTACGTCAGCGTCGCTGTACAGGAGATTCAAAAACTTCATGGCAGCTTCCGGCTCCGTCGTCGTAGTCGGGATACAATTCGCGAACAGGGTAATACTGTTGTTGCTGATAGACGGTTTCCGCAGGTTTACACAATACGCCTCATAGCCATTGGCCGCCCCGGGATCTATATAATTTCCGCGCCCGGAGCTTAACGTATACGCAAACAGACGTCCGCTCTTCATCAGGGAGCCTGCCGACTCTGTGGTGGTCGCCGCGTCCTTCATGATATAGCCATCCCGCGCCCATCCATAGATGGTCTCACAAAGCTTCTTATACTCTTCGCTGGCAAACAGATTTTCAATATCCTCCCCATCGTACATCATCACTCCCAGTCTGTCGCTGAGCTGGTCATAATTGATCCCCATGTTCGAGCCCCAGGGGAATAAGATCTCCATCTCCGGCTCATTTTCCTTGATCACCTGGAAAATCCCTTCCAGGATCTCAAAATTCTCATCCATATCTAAAATACTGTCACTGGCCTTAATCTTTTCCACCTCATCCTGCAGGTCATATTTATCTACCAGGTCCTTGCGGAGAACAATATTGTAATTATCTGATTTTGTTCCATTTGTCGTAACCGCATAGATGTTCCCATTTACCGTGGTCCCGCGGAAATAATCATCCGGTACCGTATCTTTGATATCCGCGCCATACTCATCCAGAAGGTCATTCAACGGTGTCAGCTGCCTCTGGCTTAACAATGCGGACCAGATATTGGAGCCTGCCGTCGTAATGATATCCATTTTCTCCTGGCTTGCCATGATCAGGCTGATCTGGTTCTGATAATCTGCGAACGATACCGGATTCAGCTTTACATGTACCTGGATCTTTTCCTCCGTGATTTCATTCAGCGCATCCTCCACCTTCTGCAGGTCTTCCGGAATCATACCGGACATCTGTGCGTACATCCAGGTAATATCCTTGATCTCTGTGCTTTCCTCTTTGCCGCTTTCCTTTGACCCCGAGTCCGAACCCGAGCCAGAACATCCCGCCAGGCAGCCTGCCAGACATGCCGCGGCTGCCAAAACAGCCATTCCCTTTTTCCATTTCATAATAAAAAATCTCCCTTCCTTTCCTCCGTGTATTTGACACGGCGTTTTCTTTTGATGCATTTACTATACCGGATTTCTTTTCTGTTTTCTCTCTCTAAAGCGACCCGGACCGCAACAAATCGGACTTATATCATACACTCCTGGGCTCTCTCTCCTGAAAATCTATTTCTTTCCCATTTAAATTATCATTTTTCCTGAAAATTAACACAAAAACGACTCCTAAAAACTGCCATGAAATAACTTTACATTACTTCATGGCAGTTCCTTTCATACGCAGCTTATACTCTCTCGGAGTGCAGTTCTCAAACTGTTTAAATATTTTAGAAAAATAAGAGAAATTCGTATATCCTACAGATTCCGCCACATCTCCCACCGGCATATCCGAGGTGGCGATCAGAAGCTTTGCCTGGTTGATCCGCTCACGGTTGATATACTGGGAGATTGACATTCCCGTATCCCGCTTGAATACCCGCGCGATATAGTCTACATTCATATACAGTGCTTCTGCGATACTGTCTCTTACGATATCTTCAGACAGATGCTGAAAAATATACTTTTTTACCGCATTGGTAATGTCTGTCACATCGTTCTCGTAGGGTACGACCTGCGCCAGACAGCGTACAAAACGCATCATATGCTCCACAGACACTGTGGACTCATTCATTCTCCTGCATAATTCCTCATCCAGAAACAGCGAATGGGCCGATATCCCGCGCCCTTTCAGATACACATCCAGGCTCTGGCAGATATCCGCGCGCAGAGTATAAAGTGCCGCCACGGAAACAGGGTGCTTCCATTGCTTTTTCTGCAGATAATTGTCCAGATCATCTGCGAATTCCGCAAACCTTCCGCTGTACAAAAGCTGCTCCATGTCGGCTGTCAGTTCCACATCCACCAGCTTTTCCTGCTCCACACGGCACACATCCCACAAATTTTCCTGATAAAATGTCATCATCATCTCTGTTTCATGCAGCTTTTTGTATGCCGGCACCAGTTCTTCACAGTAAAGCCCGGTCTGATAACAGCCGATCAGCCGGAGTTCCCGCTTTTCACGCTGCATGACCAGATAATCCATACAAAGCTTCCGGAATCCGAAAGGATCCCTGTTCTTCATCAGGACCGTCCATTTATCACGGTTTGCGTTCTCTACCAGGACTGTCTCCGGATCTATCCGGTCAAAATATTCCTGGGTGATCTTCAGATAATCCGTTGGTTCTGTTTCCCCCGCCAGATCCACAAATTTGGCTGAAAAAAGCGCCATACAAAAAGTATCGTCCAGCTCCAGCCTGATATTGTTTTCCTTTGCCTGCGTCAGCAGTTCGCCCGGCGAATCCCCGTTCCGTCCTTCCAGTGTATTTCTCCAGAAATTCCGGTCTACGATCCTGCGCCTTCTTTCCAGATAATCCTTTTCTTCCCACGCCTGCCGCATCTTCCTTTTTTCCTGTATGTGCGCCAGCGCCTCCGCAATGACCCGCTCAATATCTTCCACAATAATGGGCTTCACGCAATAGTCATAGGCCCCCAGCCCCAGAGCCTGTTTTGCATAGGAAAAATCCGTATGGCAGGTCAGAAGAATCATTTCCGTGTCATAACGGTTCTCCCGTATCCATGTAAGAAAATCCAGTCCGGTCTCTTTGGGCATCTCAATATCACAGATGATCAGATCCACCGGATGCTCCTTCACGATCTCCTTCGCCCTCGCCACTCCGAGCGCCGACCATACCTGCCCCACTCCATGGCCCTCCCAGTCAATGGCCGTCTGCAGGATCCGGATCGTATAAACCTCATCATCCACCAGTAAGATTTCCATCACGCCACCCCTTTTCCAAACGTTTCCTCAACCACGCGTCTGCTTCAACCAAGTATACGCAGCAGGTATAAAGCACGGACCGTTCCCGATCCGTCACGAAAAATTCAGTTTCAGCTTTGCGTAAAAATCTTCCAATGCCATTCTGACATTTAGTTTCCGGAATACACGTATGTTCCTGTTTGTCACTTCATAAGAATACATCATATTCTCATACCGGATGCACGGCGCGGCCATCTCCTGATACAGGCTGCTCTTCGATTCCCGCTCCAGCAGCACATACACGGACGGGGAATCTCCCAGGCACCAGCTTTCCCCGCTTGGCCATGGATTGTCCGGATGGCCGGACGCAAATTCCACCAGTTGACGGAACAGATACTCTCCGACAGCGCCTCTTGGCTGTACCCTTGCCTCCAGCTCCGCATAGCTGACTTCCATCTGCTCATACACATCTGACGGGATCTGCCACAAAGGCACCTGGGATTTCATCACCACATTTGCCGCCGCAATGTCCTGAGATACATTAAATTCCCATCCCCCCGCGGGATACGCTCCGCCGCCGATCCAGATCACAGTCATCCTTTCACAGATCTCTGGCTTCAGCAAAATAGCACAGGCCACATCCGTAAGCGCCCCCTGGACTGCCACAAATAATGGATGTGTATCTTCACGCATGGCCTCGTCAATGATCAATTGCGCCCCTTGTGACCAGACCGCCTCCTGTTCATTGTCCAACGGATATTCCGCGCCCTTCGCCACTGGGCAGATTCCTTCCATATCCATCAATTCCAGGATTTTCTTCACTTCCAGCAGGCTTGCCCGGGCCGTACACCCGTCTCCCCATTTCCCGGAAGTCCGGTTAAAATGACCGGCTACGATTCCTTTCATGATAAATTTGGGTGTCAGCAGATGATGTACAAGGGCATATTGGTCATCCGCTTCGTTTTTGCAATCCGTATGCACGATCATCCGAACCTTTTTCATGTCCGGCACTTCAAATTTGTACTTAATCTTCCTCATCTCTTCCCCCCGTAATTGATCGCCAGCTTGGCATAAAAATCCTGTATCGTAAGTCTTGCGTTCACCTGATGGTAGACCCGGATCTCCCTGTTCTTTTCATTGGTGATATAAGACAGATCTTCCAGATTTATGCAAGGCGCCGGAATCCTATCGTAGCTGTCCGTACACTCACGTTCTTCCAGCAGCACAGAGATCGCCGCCGAATCTCCCAGCCCCCAGACCTCGCCATGGGGCCAGATCCCTGTGGGGCGGCTCAGATTATATTCTGCCATATGCCGGAAAAGATATTCCCCGATTTCTCCGCAAGGCTTTACATAATGTTGTACCTCTGCCAGCGAAACTCCCAGTTGTTTATATACATCAACCGGAATCTGCCATAAAGGCATATCCGACTTGAGCACTACATTTGCCGCTGCCGCGTCCTGATAAAGATTAAACTCTTTCCCGCCATTCGGATATGCTCCCCCGCCGATCCAGACGGCAGTCATCCTGCCGCATATTTCTGGTTTCATCAAAATCGCCGCCGCCAGATCCGTAAGCGTCCCCTGGCAGGCAATATACAATGGATGCGGATCCTCACGCATTGCTTCCCGGATGATCAGCTCCGCCCCTTTTGACGGATTCGGTGTATCTTCATCCGAAAGTGGATGCTCTGCCCCTTTTTCCACCGGACAGATCCCCTCTATATCCATCAGCTTTAAGACCTTTTGCACTTCCTCCAGACTTGCCTGGGCGGTCTCCCCCTGCGGATAGCTCTGCGGCACCCTGTCAAAATGCCCGGCCACGATTCCTTTCATAAGGAATCCCGGTGTCATCACATGATGCGCAAGGGCAAACTGGTCATCCGCTTCGTTTTTGCAATCCGTATGCACGATCATCCGGATCTTTTTCGCATCCGGCACTTCAAATTCATAATTCCACGGTCTCACTCTCATCCCCCCTATTATGAGCACTTAGCACCTGTTTTTTAGGTGCTTACGTGCGAGTTATAGTTACCCGGCCACTTAGCGAGGTCCTTTCGAGCTTAGTGGCGGTGTAACTTCCTTGTTATCAGCACTTAGCACCTGTCTTTTAGGTGCTAAGTGCGAGTTATATTAACTTTTCTACTCTTTGAATGGCTTCCTCCACACAGTCTGTCACATCCTCCGGAAGAAGAAAACCGGCTTCCACCTGCTTTTGTGCCGATCCTTCCACAAGCTTCCTGTAATTTTCCAGATTCCCATACAGCTTTTCCAGTTTCCTTTTTGAAAATGGCTCCATATGCCCGAACAAGCCATGCTTTACGACCTCTCCGTTTGCTCTCTTCACCGCACAGTACGGATAATACACTGCGGCCGGAACATCCAGGAACGGGGTGCGCATTCCGCCGACCGCGTTTCCCAGCGCGTCCGTCTTATTCCGCCCGTCCCCGTCCACTTCGATCCGCTCTCCATGCGGCGGACATTTCCCTTCTCTTACCCATGAAAACAGCATCCGGTACACTGCATAAAAACAATATTCATAAGGATAATCATTGGGATGATCATCCACCGAAGGAAAATCCGGCACGATCCCAATCTTTTCCATATCCGGGTCCCCTGCATAATAATCGATCATAGAAAACTTTGTATCATGCGTTGCCCCAGCGATCTCATATACCCGATATTTTAAATCTTCCCTGTCACTGTCCTCCTGCCTTGTCTTTATCCCGTCAAAATATGCGTTCTCACTCTCCGTCTGCACGGAAATAAACGGCACCGGCATATAAGTGATCATATTCTTTCTGACATCCTGCTCCTTCCCATAATCATTCTGATTCAAAGGAACCACAAAGGAATGCACCCCTCCTGCTGCCAGATACCCGTCAAATACCGATACCCCTGCCGCCGGAAACGCAAAATAATTCAGATATGTATACATATACACCGCCGATTGTGACCATCCCGCAAGATAGAGATACCGTTTCTTTCCCTCCGGAATGAACTCCGTATCCGTCCGCAGGATCCCCGCCAGTTCCGTAAGCATATCCCAGAATAAGCCGGTCTCGCAATCCGCTTTACGCGGAAGCGCCGCCTTGTCCGCCCCGCTGTATTGATTTTCCGGTCTTTCATAAGCAATCTTCCAGCTGATCGGAGCATATCTGGCAGGATCTGCCTTTTTCAGACTATCAAGCACATCTGGCTTACTGGTGATCCCTACATAAATATCCCCGCCGCGCATCAGTTCTTTCGCTCCGACTACCCACATCCGTTCTATATCAAACCCCGCCGTGGCATTGAGGATCTCCACCACGATATTCCCACTGAACCGCTCTCCCCGCACCGGCTTTCTCACAAGAAACCGGTTGCAGTAGGGCAGGTTCTCATGTATCACTCTTCTGGTTTTTTCCCCTGTCTCTTCATATACATTTGCCGTTCCCTCAAAAAAATATTCCTCTTCCACATATCCCGCTTCCATAAAGCCTGGCTTTCTAACCGCCGTTGGAAACGGATGGGAAACCTCGCTGTACTCTTTTTTATAAATCCTTTGAATCATCATACGCCTCCTGAAAATTTCATATTCATATCGGTCGGGCAGATCTGTCCTTTGGAGGACAGATCCCTCACAGTTCCTTAATACCATTATATCTGAAATTCCCGGAGACCCTTAACACTATAACGACCTCTTTTATTAAAAATCCGTAGCGATTCCGGGCAGCAGGCCGCAGACGGTCTGTTTTATTCCGTCAACATACTTTTACGGAATTCCGTAGGGCTCATCCCGCACTCCTTCTTGAACAGCTTATTAAATGTTTTGATATCCCGGAATCCGGACTGTACGCATACCTCCGTCACCAGAAGCTTTTCCGTCGTTATCAGCAGCCACTTTGCCCTGTCGATCCGCAGTCGTTTGATATATTCCTGAAATGTGATGCCCATTGCGCTGCTGAAATATCTGGATAAATAGGTACTGTTAAATCCCACCTCATCCGCGCAGGACTGCAGCGTAATATCCTTGTAATAATGCAGAGCGATATATTCCAGGATGTGCCTGATCTGAACCACATCCTTTTCCCGCGCCCCGATTTCCCTCTCCGGCATCTCCCGCAGAGCCGCTAATATCAGTTCACTGATCAGAGCCTTCACCGACAGTTTCCACGCATAGCCCTTTTCACTATATTCCTGGTACAGCTTTCCCACGATCTTCGACACCTTCTCCTGGACTGCTTCTTCCCAGTGTCTGCTGAACATATCCCTCTTTTCCAGCTCTTTGCGGATCCACAGTTCCTCCTGGTTCTCCTTCGTCCTGCTTCCCAGCAGCCGCAGATCCAGCAAAACCGAGAGTCTCTCACAGTCCGGCTTTCCATTCCCGATCTCATGGCTGCCAAAAGGCGGAACGATCCAGACATCCCCTTGCTGCAGCTCATACGCTTCATTCCCATAAAATACCTGCAGTCTCCCCTTCCGCAGCATCAGGATCTCCAGTTCCTGATGGCAGTGGTTCATGAACGGAAGATTCCCCCGCATCACCGCACATTTAAGTGGATACTCCGCATTCTTCATGCTATTTTCGTAAATCATAACGCCGCGCCTCCCGGTTGTGTTCATCCAATGTTTTTCATGAGTATATCACAAATATGCCTGTAAATAAACTTCCCCGCGTAAAACCGCGGGGAAAAGCCCAGATCTCTATATGTACATTTTCTTATTTATCTGATCTCATTAATAAAACCTTCTATTACATCTAATACCGGCTGTTTCAAAAAAGCATCTCCTCCATGTCCGGCTCCTTCTAATTTATAAAATCGCACATCCTTTCCATAGGCTCTCATCTTTTCATAAAATTGCACGCTTTGTTCAAAAGGCACGATCTCATCCTTATCACCATGCATGATCAAAACTGGTCTGACTTCTTTTGCCTGCTCAATATAATGAACAGGGCTGGCTGTTTGGGCAAGCTCCAGCCTGTCATCCAGAGGATACCCGCCCAGAAGCATTCCCACCGGACTTTTCGCTGAAGTATGGTCCTGTGTCTCAGACTGTCTCCTGATTGACAGCAAATCTGTCGGACCATAAAAATCTATAAATCCCTTGATATTTAATTCACCGTCTTCATCATTATACATCTGTTCCATCGTAAGAGCCGACATCAAAATGGTATGCCCACCTGATGAATCCCCCCAGGCATAGATACGTTCCGTATCAATCTGATACTCTCTGGCATGTTCCTGCAAGAATCTTACTGCTGTTTTAAAATCTTTGATCTGGGCCGGGAATGGGGATATATAAGAGGGACGGTATTCCACAATAGCTACAATATATCCCCTTGCAGCAAATTCACACAGTCCATGGAGCTGAAGCCCCAGGATCTGTTTTCCCCATCCGGATCCCTGCACAAAGACCACGAGTGGATATCTCTCTCGCCCCGTCTGCGGCGTCAGGATTTGAAGATGTAGCGTGGCCTCATCCTTATCCGCATAAACCTGATTTAAATCCACCTTCACATAGTCAATATTACAATCCGCCTTTAAGACTTTCATACCCGCCGGTTCTGAACCGCCGGCTTTTTGCAGATCTCCACATGACATTCGATCGCCTCCTATTCTGCCTCTTTTCCCTTTTTCCAGTTTTCGTACTGTTCCTGCTTTTCAGCAATTACTCTATCAATCCCGCTTTTTTCCAGTTTTTCCAAAAAATTCGGAAGCTCAACTGACGGATCAAGCGCGCCCAGGGTTAATCCATTTACATATTCATTTAAAACAGACGTACAGGCTGCCGCTTCATTTTTTACATTCTGCGGATTATAATTAAATCCAAGACAGCTCATCGGCTCTGCTATATCACGGAAAGCAATTTCTTCGTCATGGCTCTGGACCGTATGTGTTTCATGAAAATATGTAAGCATTGCGTTTCCATACATATAAGACTGGTCCCCCGGATATTTGCTTGTACTTGGATCCACCCCTTCCGGATATGCGATTTTTCCATCCTCTATTTTCACATAATGCTCTCCTTCGATTCCGTATGCCAGCAGATTTACCAGTTCTTCGCTTCCATAAAGCAGATTCAAGAACTTCATAGCCGCTTCTGGTTCTGTCGAAGTGACCGGAATACAATTCGCGAATATCGTGATTCCATTGTCGATCGTGGGCAGTTTGAGATTTACGGAATACACCTCATATCCATTTTCTTCACCCACAAAATTATTCCTTCCAGTATTGATTCCAAACGCAAAAAGCCGTCCACTCTGCATCAAAGACCCAACTGACTCTGTTGTGACAGCGGCATCCTTCATGATATATCCATCCTGTGTCCATCCATACATAGTGCTGCACAGCTTCTCAAAATTCTCTGTCGCATATAAATTTTCTATCTCCGTGCCATGTTTCAACATCACTCCAAGTTTATCTGACAATCCATCATAACTGACCGCAAGATGTGCTCCCCATGGATAAAAAATTTCCAGTTCAGGCTCATTTTCTTTAATCGTCTGGAAAATATGTTCCAAGACTGCTATATTCTCATCCATATCCATAATGTCATCTACCATCTGAAGTTTCTCAACTTCCTCTTCAAGACCATATTTTTCAATCAGGTCTTTTCTCATCTGGATTCCCCATGTCCCTACTCCCGCACTGTTATTCACCAGCGCATAAATGTTTCCGTCAACGGTTGTTCCATCAATAAATGCCTCTGGCAGGATTTCCTTAATATCACTGCCATGCTGTTCCAGAAGTTCGTTCAGCGAAGTCAGTTGGTTTTGGTTCAAAAGTGATGCCCATATATTTGTTCCCGCCGTTGTAATAATATCTACTTTCTCCTGACTGGCCATCACAAGACTGATCTGATTCGTATAATCCGCAAATGATATTGGATTCAGTTTTACCCTGACACCAATCTTTTCCTCCGTGATCTTATTCACCGCTTCCTGCACCTTCTGCAGATCTTCCGGTATCATCCCGGACATCTGCGCGTACATCCAGGTAATTTCCTTAATCTCGCCGGAATCTTCGCCCTGCCTCTCTTTATTTGATGCTTCATTCCGCACATTTTTGTCCTCTGCATCACCAGAATCTTTCCCCCTGCCGCAACCAATACTGCTTCCCATTAAACAGACCACCAAAAAAAACAGCCATACCTTCTTTTTCATGTTCCTCAAAATCTTCATCATGATCCCCTTTCTTTTTTCTGCCTTTCCAACAATTATTTATAATTCAGTATAGCAAAAGTAAACACCTTTTTTTCAAAGAAATCCGACTTTATCAGAAAAGATCCCGACTCTTTTCCCATAAAAAAAGAAAATGTTTTAAACGCCGCAAAACATTTTCTTTTTATTAGCATTTTTTCTAATATTTTAGGATAAAAATGTAAACTCTCCGAAAACCGTCACTAAAAAAATAATAAAATTTCTCCTGGATCTGTCCTCATGCTTCACACCAGGCGAATCCCCTTTCTCAAAAAGTCAATATCATTTTATCCGAATATACCGAGCAGTTCCTTTTTCTTGGCCTTAGCAGACTTCTTGGCTGCATTTCTGCCTATAGATACGGCTTCAGATTCTTAAGAACCACCTGGTATCCATTTGCGTACATATGGACCCCTTCCACCGTAAATTCTCTCCTGAGCATTCCGCGTTCGTCGCACAATCCGGCATTGACGTCAATATAATGATATCCCATCTTTTCCGCCAGCTTCTTCACCGCCTCATTCGCGATCGGGAGGTTCCGGTTATTGCGGTTGACGAACATCGCCCCCGCCCATTCCGTCTCCGGAACCTTATCCGTCTCATTGACCGGATAATAAGCCATCATATAGACCTCTGTTTCTGGCAGACGCTCCTTGATCTGCGTCAGAATTCTTTCATAGTTCTCCAGCATGGATTCCAAAACCGCCTCAAATGACCGTGACGCATCGCTGATGTCATTGGTTCCGATATTGATAAAAATTTTGGACGGTTCCGTACCGAAAATCTGTTCCTCCATATTTTCCAGCATATCCGAAGTTGTAAAGCCTCCGACTCCGCGGTTGTAAATGGTCAGTCCCAACCCCTCGTTCATCATCAGCTCATGGATTGGAAACTGTTCCATTAATGAAGAACCGGTAAACAAAATTTTTCCCTTTTTTACCGTCTCATTCAAAACACGGTACTTCTCGATCTTCTCCTGCTGTTCCCTTTTCATGAATCCCTGAATGATTTCCATTGTTTCCATTTGTCTTCTCCTCTCTTTTTTCATCTATAACTGTTCCGAACGCAGATGCGGACTATCTGCTGCTCACGGTGCCGTCATGTGGCTTTTCGTTACATATAACCATTTTTCCGTGAACCGGATGTATCAGAAAGTCTTGCCGCGCGCTGCCGCTTTTACTATAATAGTATCGCAGCCATATATCATTTTCAATCATCTGTGAGGTATCTATGGATTTACTACAGTTAAAATATTTTCGTGAAGTCGCCCGTACACAGCAGCTTTCAAAAACAGCGCAGAAGCTGCACATCGCCCAGCCCTCCTTAAGCCAGACCCTGAAACGTCTGGAAACCGAACTTGGCTGTTCTCTGTTCGACCGCCAGGGAAAAGGAATCTGCCTGAACCACGCCGGCACGATCTTCCTCCGTTATGTGGAACAGGTCTTTACTGCCCTTGACAATGCCCGGCTGGAACTGGATGAGCTGAAATCCAGCGAGGATCAGACGGTCTCCCTCTATGTAGGCTCCGCCTCCATGCTCCTTCCTGCTATCGTCCGGCGGATCCAGGAAAAGGATCCGGGCATCCGCCTGCAGATCACACAGCAGCCGCCCTCCCCGAATGACCCGCTCCCGGCATTGTCCCTGACCTCCGTGCACACCCTCCTGCCAGACAGTAACAGCCGGATCTTTCTTCTGCGGGAACCCATCAAAGCGGTCCTTCCCTCCAACCACAGGCTGGCGGACCGTTCTGCCCTGACTCTGGACGAGATCTGCGGTGAATCCTTCTCAGAGCTGGTTTCCGGAACCAACCTGACCTCCATTGTACGTCATTACTGTGAACGCTATCATTTTTCGCCAAATGTCACAACCGTCGCAGATACGCCGGCTGTCATGCGGGACCTCCTTCCGCTCGGACCCGGGATCGCGTTTATCCCGGAATATACATGGCATGATTTTCTTACCCCTTCCATGTCTCTCAAAGCGGTCTCCGGGATGCCCATGGAGCGATTTTTGATGCTGTCCTGGAATCCGGAAAGTTTCCAAACCTCTGCGGTCCGGACCTGCCGGGATGTGATCGTCCGCTATTTCAAAGAATATACACAAGCGCATCCTGTTACGTCCGTTCAGCCGCTTCACAACACATAATCCGCAATTCCAAGGATCAGCGGAAGTGTGATGATGCACAGCAGCGTACTGAGCGTCACCTCTTTCACGGACTGCATATAATCCTGCCCGTACAGCTGGGCGAAGATTGACACGTTGGAGCCCACCGGAGCCGATGCGGCGATCAGGATCGTCAGCTTCAGCATATGATATTTTTCCGGAAACACAAACAACAGCGCCATCGTCAAAACCGGGATCACTATGAGCCGCACCAGAGCACAGCGGTAAACCACACGGCCGGAAAACAACGACCGCAGCGGAACCTGCCCCAGGTAGACTCCCAATACGATCATGGCCAGCGGGCCGTTCATGCCTGCGATCGTACCGACCATATTTTCCGCGGTCTCCGGGAGGGATACCGGAAGAAGGAATAATGCGATGCCTGCCAGAAAGCTGAGGAGGATCGGATTGGTTCTGAGCCTTTTCACGGAAATCAAAGACCGATCGCCCGTGATCGTGACCAGTCCGTATGTCCACTGCAGGATGTTCAGCAGCGCAACATAGGAAGAGACATAGAATACTGCTTCTTCCCCCAGGGTCATCTGTACCAGCGGGATCCCGATGAACCCTGCGTTGGAAAACGCGGCTCCGAACCGTTCGATTCCCTGTTCTTTTGAAAATGCGATCCGGGCCGCGGCAATCGAAAGCAGAAGCGACAGCAGAGCGGCCAGGAAGGATACAAAAAGCCCTTCTAAGCGCTCCCGCGAAAAATCCGCAAGATAGGATTTCAGGATTGCCGCCGGCATAACGATATACAGCAGGATCCTGCCGATATCCGCGCTTCCTCCGGCGCTGACCAGCTTCTTTTTATACAGGAAATAACCAATCATCATATATACAAGCATTACCAGATTCTGCCTGAGCAGCAGCACTACAATCTCCATCGGACAACCTCTGCTTTCTATTCATAGAATATTTTCTTTCGCTGTTCGATGGAATTATACCACAGACATCCGGCAGAATAAAATACATATTATGCTATCTGTTGATAGGCTGGATGCTATGAGTTACATGTCACACACTGACCAATCACTACGCTGATTGGTCAGGAGGATGCACATAAAAGCTGGGATTCAGGCCGT
>ERZ808051.1100-NODE-1100-length-20624-cov-4.469704_pt1 | contig 20624 bp, 24 predicted proteins | sample MGYA00380199_ERZ808051 | MGnify/ENA primary metagenome ERZ808051 (study PRJEB31490, sample SAMN06133391) | mouse gut metagenome | isolation source: J11 | host: mice | place: China: Chengdu | collected 2015-05 ...
GCTGCGGATCTGCAGGATAAAAGGAGCCGCTGTGCATGGGCGCTTGACAGCAAAAAGGCATATTTTAATGAACAGGAGAGGGCACTTTTAACAGAACAGGGTTCTCTTAAAAAGCGTATGGAGCTTCTGAAGAATTCTGGGTGTATTGCTATTGAAAAAGCGTCATGTAGGTTTCTAGCTGATGCAGTACAGGCAAAAGCAGAGTTTGAATTATATCCAAGAAAGTTGAAAGTATTGGCAGAAGAACGTGAAAAAGTTCTGGAAACTCTAGCAAAAGAGGTTGAAGCCGTAGATGTGGAGATTCGAGAGTTGAATTTTTCGGAGGAAAAGTTAGAGGAGCTGATGGAAGAATGTGCTTCTTTGGAAATTTACACAGAAAAGCTGAAAGAACTAGAGCGCAGAGAAAGCCAAATTGCCTTAATTAAGGCTCAAATTGAAGGGATACAACTTAATATAAGTAATACTGAAAAGAACCTTTCAGAATTGAAATTTATGGCTCTGGAGGCAGAATCAGAAAAAGAAAAGTACAAAGAAAGTTATTTGGAGCATGAAAAGATACAAAACCAGATGAAGGAATTGAAAACATGGCTTCCGAAAGAAAAGGAAATTCCAGTTATTCATGAAAGACGTACTCATGCTATCCAAAGAGCAAAAGAGCTGGCAGAAGAAATCCTGTCACTTGAAGCAGAGCTTATGGAAAAGTGGGAGCTGGCTGGGAAAGAGGAAGAGACTGCTACTGGTGCTATGGAAGAAGCCCAGCAAGTAAAGGATATTCAAGATAAAATGGATCGTCTTGATCAGCAGGCAAAAGAAATCCAGGTGAAAATTGGAGGATTTGAACAACGGATCCATGAAATTCAGAGAATGAGACAAAGCATAGCGGATATTCAAGATGAAATGGTAGATATAGCCGAAGAAGCAGCGGATTATGACACTTTAAAGACTTCCTTTAGCCAGGACGGAATTCCTCATCAGATTATTCGAACCATTCTTCCAAAGTTGTCTAATACGGCAAACAATATCCTAGGGCAGATGACTGGCGGGCAGCTTGGTGTGGAATTTTTGACAGAAAAGGTGATGAAAAGTAACAGTAAGAAAGAGGTTGTCACACTGGATATTTTCATTGAGGAATATGGAAAAAGTAGCCTTCCTTATTTATCAAAGAGTGGTGGTGAAAAGGTCAAATCTTCCCTTGCTGTAATTCTTGCCTTGGCAGAAATCAAAGCAACAACTGCAGGAATTCAGTTTGGCATGTTGTTTATTGATGAGCCACCATTTTTGGATGCGAATGGTATTCAGGCATATTGTGATGCTTTAGAAACGATTCAGGAACGGTATGGAAATATCAAAATAATGGCAATTACTCATGATCCAACGATGAAGGTTCGTTTCTTGCAGAGCCTTGATGTAGTGAAGACAGAGCATGGAAGTAAAGTGGTTTATTAAGGGATAATCGGAAGGTTATCCCCTTCCAGGCAGGAGGTAATTGTATTGGCAGAAAAAAGATATTACTGGATTCAGCTCAAAGAAGGGTTTTTCAAGCAAAAAGCAATCAAAAAATTAAGAAAAATTGCAGGAGGTGATACATATACCATTATTTATCTCAAAATGCTATTGGTTGCAGTAAGGCAAGGCAATCGGTTGTTTTTTGAAGGAGTAGAAGATACTTTTCCAGAGGAATTAGCGTTGGAACTTGATGAAGACACAGAAAATGTGAAAGTGACATTATCATTTTTAGAACATCAAGGCTTAATTCGTGTGATAGGTGAAGACGAATTTTTGCTTCTTCAGTGCGAGGAAATGGTTGGATCAGAGAGTGAATCTGCAGGCAGAGTAAGACGGTATAGAGAGAAAAAAGCGTTACAAAGTAACACAGATGTAACGCCACTGTTACAAAATGATAACACAGATATAGATATAGATATAGATAAAGAGATAGAGAAAGACACAGATAAAGAGAAAGAAAAAGATATTTGCCCGGAGTTAAACTCCGAGCCAGAAGAACCACCCATCATAACGCTCCCTCTGAATACAGGAGCAGAATATTTGATTTTTCAGTGTGATATTGATTTATTTGCTGAACTGTATCCAGCAGTGGATATATTGCAAGCAATGAGGGGTATGAAAGGGTGGCTTATGACAAATCCAACAAAACGGAAAACCAAGCGAGGCATTGGCAGATTTATAAACTCCTGGCTGGCGAGAGAGCAGGACAAGGGAGGAAAAAAAGCTGTCGGTTACAATGCCCGGAATATGACTACAGAGCAATACGCAGAATCAATCAGGGGGTGGAATGAGTGAATACACAGGAATTTGAAACAGTTGCCTTGGCGATAAAAGCAGCTTATCCCAATTCTAACGTGCTGCCAGATAAGTATGCCATGAAAGTCTGGTACCGGGCATTGATGGATATAGATTTTTTTGTGGTTGAGAATGCGGTATGGGAGCATATTAGCACATCTATATTTCCGCCAAGTATTGCGGAAATTCGGGAAAAGTGTGCAGCCAGGTTATCTCCGATGGTGACTGATTGGGGAGAAGCATGGGAAGAAGTGCAGAGGGCTATTCAGAAGTATGGTCGCTACCAGGAGGAAGAAGCTTTGTCCTCAATGACTCGAATGACAAAGGCTGCTGTTTGCCGGATGAGGTTCCAAAATTTGTGCGGCAGTGAGAATTTAGTAGCTGACCGCGCGCACTTTCAGCGAATGTATGAAGAAATGGTGAAGGAAGAAAAGAGGCAGACACAACTTCCAGAATTTGTGCAAAATAAAAGAACGCGGATGATTGAAAGTCATACACTGCCTATCTTCAAAATTGAGGGCAAAGAAAATCAGGTGCCCGAAAGTGTGAAAAGGGCAGCCCCAGGACACATCAGTAAACTTTTGGAGGAGTTTTATCAGTCAATGGGGACTGGAAAAAGGGCATAGAAAGCATTTATTCAGGAGGACATATGGGAGATATAGGGATTTACTTGATTCAAAATAAAAGCAATGGCAAAAGCTACATTGGCAAAAGTATGGAACTGCAAAAGAGAATTGAAGCCCATAAATATAAATTCCAGGCTGGGAAAGAAATTGAGGAGATGCAGAGAGATTATGATTCTGGAAACAAATTCTCTTTTGACATTTTGTTTGATATTGATTCTAAGGATTTTAACATGAAATCGTTAAAAGTCAGGCAGGAAGTATCCAAAATCATAGACTTGCTGGAAGCATGGTATATCATTCGTTTTGGAACGACATTTACAGGATATAACACTAAAATTGGGAGTTTCAACGATAAGGAGAAGGCATTTCAACAGTGTATAAGCCCGGATATGGCGCAGAAGCTCTTGCAGCATATTGAGTCAATAGAACTGGAAGAGACAGGGAGATTTTTTCTGGATATGGTTTGTAATGGTTTGAAGTTGCTGAATATCACTCCAGAATGGTTGTACTTAAAATTAAAAAGCGGAGAACCTTAATTCTCCGCCTTTCCAGGATTGGGGTTAGGGATATGCTCAAATACATCACACACATCACAATTAAGAACTTCACAGATAGAATCCAATGCTTCTACTGGAATCTGCTTGATTTTATTATTTACAATGTTGGTGATTGTTTGAGGTCTGACCCCGGTAAGATCTGCAAGTTGTTTTTGGTTCATATCATGCATGGCAAGTAAAACCTTTAATTTTGACTTGAGCATAGAGCACCTCCCTTCCGTTATATTATAACGTGTAAAAGAATTTAGTCAAGCAATAAAAGAAAAAAATTCCTTTATTCGTTATTTGCTATTGACGAATATCGTTATTTGTGATATGTTAAGGGAGAAAAGAAAACGAAAAACGTTATTTTATAACGAATGGAGGAATTGCCATGAAAAATAATATTATCCAATTCACAGGGGTGGAGGAAAGAAAAAAGCAGATTACCAAGATGGTGTTGCAAGGGGTTCCAGAAGACCGGAAAGAGGCTTACTGGGAAAATATTTTTACTAGAATTTTGCTGAAGTTTGATTATTTGAATACAGATAACCAAAATAAGTTGTTTGACTATCTTATGGCACAGGCGAGGGAGAACGGGGTCTTACGAAAGAGGAATTTTGTTTCGGAATTATTAGCAACACTTAACGGCCAAGAAGCTTGGGAAAAAGTAGAGAATATGGCTGATAAATTTTTAAGCCAGGAGATACAGGCATGAAACGGCATACACAAAAGAGTTTTCAAGGGAGTAAAGGAGAATTTGTGAAAATTATTCGAGAGTTATGTTATTCGCGCCAGCCGTGGGAGGTTTGGGCTGATGTGATTACGGTTATGGCCTGTTCAATAGCAAATGCCGTGGATAAGTCACCAAAGCGGCATGAGAGCCGCGAAAAGGAATATGCAGCGTGCATTAAACGTCTGGGTGGCGTAGAAAAACCAGCACAATTATTCGCTATTCTGGTGGAAGCATTGGAAGCAAATCCAGAGCAGGACTTCCTCGGTGAGCTGTACATGGCATTGGAACTGGGGAACCATTGGAAAGGACAGTTTTTTACACCATATCATATTTGCCAGCTTATGTCTGAAATGACAATGAGGGACTGTCAGAAAGCGATTGATAAAGATGGTTGGATTTCTATATGTGATCCATGTATAGGCGGCGGAGGTATGATGATAGCAGCAGTCCATACATTACGGCGCCAGAATGTGTATTATCACAATCATGTACTTTTTGTTGGACAGGATATTGATCGAGTAGTTGGCATGATGGCTTATATACAACTATCTCTTCTAGGGTGTCCTGGATATATTGTTATTGCAAATACGATGACAAATCCAATAGTGGGATCACCACTTATGCCCCTAGAGAAAGAGGGACAGGAATTTTGGTATACGCCAATTTATTTTAGCGAAGTATGGCATTTCAGAAGGGCATACAGCCTTTTGAAAAATATCAGTGGAACCGGAACCACTCAAAAAACAGTGGAAAAGGAGCGTTACTTTATGGTTTTCGATTTCAAAGAACAGGAGGTTGAATATGGAAATCAGTAAAATTAAAGGCAATGATTTGCCAGAAGAAAGCAAAAAAGCATTAATTTGTGAAGCACAGACAGAGGATTCTGAAAATACTTTGGATGTACAAGAAGAAGCGAAGAAAAAGCTTGAAAATGAATTAAAAAATGCCAAGAATAAGTTGTTTGCGGCTCCAGTTATCAAATATCTTCTGGGACGATGTGAAGGAAACAAAGGTTTATCAGAGGATATTTTGCAGAGGCATAAGACTTGGGAAAAATGTTTGGATTATATATATTCTCTTGCTAGGAAGCAGGCAACTGGAAATTGTGCTGTTATTCGTGATGAAGTGGTTTATGAGTGGGCTGAAGATTATTACCACAAAGATGATAAAGAAGAAGATGAAAAAGTCAAAAAAGCAGAGGAAGCAAAGAAGAAGGCAGAAGAACGGGCAGCCAAAGCAAAAGAAAGTATGGGTAATCCTAAAACTGAAAATAAGGCAGTACAGGAAAAACAAAGCTCTCCTGTTCTTTTAGATAAGGCAGAAAAAAAGCGAATCAGAAGAAACAATGCAGATTTGGAAGGTCAAATGGATATGTTTTCCATGATGGGTATGTAGGAGGCGGTGTGAATGATAAAAAAAGCATTGAAAGCAATATCAATTCCTAAGGTGGACATTAGCCAGATTCACAGGGTTATGATAGAGGATAAGAATATTCGTGGGGTTATCATATCCCAAAAGAAAAGAGTTGAGGCAGAAGAAACTCTGGTTCTTAATGTGTATCAAGTAAGAGGAAAGAACAAAAAGGACATCTCCTTGCTATTTAGAGTGTTTTGCCAGAGAAACGATTATATAACATTTGAGACTGGTTGTAACAAGTGGAGAACAGGAACATTACTGTATCTGATATGTAGAGATAGCGGATGGTGTGAATACTGGTGGAATTACCATCAGTTGGAATTTCTGACAGACATGGATGCCAAAAGAGTTGAAAACACGCTTCGCAGATGGAATCATAATAACGTGGAGTATAAGGAGAGAACAGCATTTATCCTTTTCGACCAATACCAGCAGAATGTTAAAGATGCCCGGCTGATAAAGAAACATGAGAAAGAAACAAATGGCATTGATGCTGACATGGACAAATTCGGAGAACTGCCAGAAGATTTTCAAACATTTATTGAGGAAAAAGTGTTCAAGGATGAGAATTATATTTTCTATGACACCAAGAAAAAGAGAGCTTTCTGCACCAGTTGCAAAAAAACATTTATTCTGGAAAATAAGCACTTGCGGCATGAAATAATAGGTATTTGGAATAATCAGGATGATGTAAAACACAATAGAACAGTTCGTTGTCCATATTGCAATAAATTTCTTTTAGCTAAAAGTGAAGGCATGGGCAGGCAGAAGTTGGTTTCGGTGAAATGGAGTTTATTAGTTCAGCCGTATAAAGAGGAAGTTTTGACAAGATATTTTTCCCATATAAAGGATTTTCGGATTGATTTTCATAATCCCAAAATAACTACTCATGAAGGATACCGGACAGTACATGAGGCTGACAAGACAACAGATTATATGTGGGCGAACTATAAGACAACCAAAAATATGCGGTGGTGTTATTACAGGGACAGAGGCTCTTCGTGGTATCCTCCGGCAGAAACGGTTGCTCCGAGAAGTGTAGTCATGTACAACGCTAATCTGCAAGAAACCGTTGCAGGCACATGTATGAAATACAGTGTTCCAGATATTTTTATTGAGAATGTTGCCAATGACGAACATTATTTCAATTCGCCATGGCTTATTGATAATTATTTTAGTTCATACAGAAAGTATCCATTTATAGAGCAGTTGATGAAAGTCGGGTTTTACAGGATGACCAGAGATTTTCTTGAAGACCGCCAGAGTGTCCATGTAAATCTGAATGAGGGGCAGAACAATATACTTGGGACACTTGGTATTAACAAGAATCAGTACAACATGCTTCGTAAGGTCGGAGATCCAAGATTAAAAGATTTGGAAATATTAAGATACAAACCCGATTTAAAATGGAGTGACTTCGAAAAATTGCGCTGGATACAAGACGTTGGATATGTGGATTCATATAAAAATTATATTGACCTTATGTGTTATACCACGTTACATAAATTACTCAGATATATCAGTGAACAGAAGATAGTATATGTACATGATTACTTTGATTATACGGGATGGCTTGAAAAAATGGGCTATGATATGCAAAATGAGTTTAATTTATTTCCTAAGAATTTTATAAAGGCACATGATGAAATGTCAAAACAGTATATGAAATTTAAGGATAAGCAAGTCAGAGAAGATACAAAAAGGTTCAACCGTATTCTTAAAAAATTTAAGGAAAAAACAACAGAAGTGGAGGCTATGAATCTCAATATTGGTGGATTATTCATCAGACTACCAAACAAGCTAGAAGAACTAAAGAAAGAAGGGGAATCGCTTCATCATTGTGTTGGTACATACATGGAAAAGGTAAAAAATGGCGAAACAATGATTTTCTTTATCCGACAGAAGGCAGCACCAGAGAAACCATATTACACATTGGAATGGCATGGGAGAGATATACAGTGCAGGGGGTTCCGTAACTGCGATATGACGCCAGAAGTAAAAGCTTTTGTTGAAGTTTTTCAAGAAAAGATGATGGAATACGAGAATGCGCCAAAGAAACATAGAAAGGCAGGTTGATTTTATATGGCAAGACAAATGATTAGAAGCATAAGAAAAGGGTCTGTACAGTGGAATGAAGATGACCGCCTGCAGATTGCGGCACTTCTTTTGAAGTGTGGATATACTGTCAAAATCACACACAGGGTAGTTCCTGAACAAGCTGGTAGGAATAATACACAGAAAGAATATGTAATTGAATATGGGGAGGAGGGTTTATTATGAATCGATCCAGAATTGAATGGTGTGATCATACATGGAATCCTATAACTGGCTGCTTAAATGAGTGTCAATATTGTTATGCCAGAAAAATGTCTATGAGATTTTCAGGAGATATTAAGAAAAATAAAGCGGCATTCAATGATTATCAGCTCCAGCAAACACAGGACGGAGAGAATTTATATATATTAGATCAAGCAATGTTGTCTGAAACAGGAAATACTCTGGTTTATCCTTTTGGTTTTGAACCAACGCTTCATCGGTATCGTTTTAATAGTTTGGAAGAATTGAAGATGGGGAATAATATTTTTGTTGGTGCTATGGCTGACATATTCGGAGAATGGATACCAGATGAATGGATTGTTGAGGTTTTTGGTACCTGCCAGAAATATTCTATACATAATTATCTGTTTCTCACAAAAAACCCAGACAGATATGTAAACTTGTACTTAAAAGAGTTACTGCCAGAGTATAAAAATATGTGGTATGGGATGACAGTCACAAACTCTCAACAGGCTTATACAGCAGAAGCAGCAATTCAGGATATGTCACATGAGGTACATGCGTTTTTAAGTATTGAGCCGATTTTAGAAGATATTGCAAGCGATTTGGAAATAACAATGGCAAACTTTACTGACTGGGTAATCATTGGCGCAGAAACAGGAAATGGGAAAGGCAAAATCGTTCCTAAAAAAGAATGGATTGATAGTATTGTAAAACAATGCGAGAACGCAAAGATTCCAGTATTTATGAAAGACAGCCTAATTCCAATTATAGGCGAGGCAAATATGCGGAGGGATTTCCCAAAGCAGCTCCAACATTCCGAGATAAGTCCTAAGATGAAAAAGAAATTATTTGATACATGTGCCGAGTGCAAAACTCACTTGAAAAAAAGTGACATGATTACTCTGCTTGCTAGGTCCAAACGTGGGGAGCAGCCGAAGCAGTTTGGCTTCATGTGCAAAGATTGTTTCAAGCAATTCTGCAAAAATTTAGGTTTGGATATACCAGAACTTGCGGAGCTGGCAGAAAGCATTACGATTGGCCCAGGTGATGGTGATGGCTAAATGGAACAGGAACAGAGAGGGCTATGCAGATAGCACCGCCAGCATAGCCATACAGAAAGTATCACGAGAAGAAAGGAAGATTGGCATGGGAAAGAAAAGAAGCTACAGACGCACAACGGATGAAAATATTATCCATGAGAAAGCGGTTAAAATGCGTAAGATGACTGATGAACAGTTAGTTCATTATGTCGAGGATCGTATTGAGAAGGCAAGAAGCGAGGGGAAGAACGAAGCCAAAAAGGGTGGAAGCCTGAGAAAATTTTTGGAATCGCTGGCACTTCCGGGGGTTATCCCCGGAGTTGGTCCAGCCACTGTGGATAAGGTTAGAAAATATGCGGAGGAATGTGGATTCTTTGAATGATATAAACAGACGGACTTTAGGAAAGTGTTCTAAATTGGAAATATTACAAAGTTGCCCATAAGAAAGAGGAGTGCTTTCGCAAACTCCCCTCACTAATAGACAGATATATTATACCTTATTTTGGCAGATATATCAAATAGAAAATGGTGGAGGGCGAAGGCATGAGCGAGCAGAAAACAGATGTAAAAAAGATTATAGCATTAAAAAAGGCTGGCTGGGGAACAGAGAGAATTGCAGTAGAAATGAAAATGGAGCCTAGTGATGTAGATAAAGTAGTATATGAATTTGTGAATAGAAGAGAAAAAGATACAGAGAAAAAACAGGAACCAAAGGAACAGAAAAGCATAATGATTTTTTTAAGCAGGGAAGAATTGGCAACTATCACAAAGGAAGCAGCAGAGATAGGGGCCAGAACTGCCCTGGAAACAATGGAACAGGAAAAAAAGAAAATGCACAGCAAGGCAACAGATCGGCGGCTTCATAATACAAAACTACTTTTGAGAAATTATCGGATGTTGAAGGATAACGCAGAAAATTCAATTTTTGGTCGAAGCCAGATGGAAGAGTCTGCTGCCGATATACTCTGTAGCATGATGAATCTTTACGATGATGAGGTGATAGTGGATGCGATAAGGAGATCTGCAACCAGAACTGCCATTATGGTGTCTCATATTGATACCATGATGGGAATATACAAGGCATATTGTGAGAAATCTTCCAATATTCTGGATATACGGAGATATGAGGTTATTTATGATATGTATGTCTCAGAGGAAAACTTAACAGTAAAGGATATTGCAAAAAAGAAAAACATGAGTAAAGAAAATGTCTATTCTGACTTGAAAATTTCCGTAGAAAGACTATCCGCGCTTATTTTTGGGGTAGATGGATTGTCAGTACGTTAAAGCCGCTATTTACAAAAAAATTACATTGACTATATAAAGGGAAATGTGTTAAACTGTATCTGTAAAATTTTAATCATGCGTTGGAGAGCTGTGAGGTGTGGAGCCAGCAGCTCTTTTTTTATGGCAAAATTCCCGGAAAGGAGATGGAACGGACAGGGAGGGCAGAACTCCTTCAGACAATCAAGAAGGAGGTTTCTATGAAAGGAATATGTATTCTACTGGCTTATGCGGCAGTCATGCTTCTGGCAACTGTCACATTGACCCGAAAGGAAAAAGGTGTTGAGGGATTTTGCGTTGGTGATCGTAATGCGGGCTGGCTGTTATCTTCACTTAGCATAGCGGCAACATGGGTATGGGCGCCAGCACTGTTTACATCAACAGAACACGCATATATGAAAGGCTTTGCAGGGCTTTTCTGGTTTTTGGTTCCAAACATGTTGTGCCTGGTTATTTTTATCCCATTCGCAAAGCAGATCCGGAAAGAAATGCCATTTGGCATTACATTGTCGGGATATATGGCTGAAAAATATCAGTCTGTTGGAGTGAAAAGAGTTTATCTATTTCAGCTGATTAGCTTGTCGGTTTTATCTACTGGAGTTCAGCTGCTTGCGGGGAGTAAAATTCTTAGCTCTGTGACAGGTCTTCCGTTTTGGGCTGTTACTGTTATTTTGGCAGTGATAGGATATTCTTACTCACAATTTTCGGGAATCAGAGCGTCAATTTTGACAGATGCTATACAGATTATTTTCATGTTGGCTGTTTGCGTTACCTTTGTTTCCAATGGTATCTGGCAAGCAGGAGGCGATTCTCTGCTCCGGGGATTGGCTGGATATGATGGAACATATGGCTCTATTATTTCGCCGACTGGACTGGAAGTGTTTTTAGGATTTGGTCTGCCTACCACAATAGGGCTTATATCTGGACCATTTGGAGATCAAAGCTTTTGGCAACGGGTATTTTCAATAAAAGAAAGGTATATCGGCAGGGCTTTTCTGATTGGTGCATTGGTATTCGGAGTGGTGCCGCTGTCTATGGGAATTTTGGGATTCCTGGGAGCTGGTGCAGGATACCAGGTGCAGGATGCGGCGGTTATCAATTTTGAAATAATCTCATGGTTGTTTCCGGCATGGGCAGCAGTACCGTTTCTGTTCATGATTGTTTCCGGCTTGCTGTCTACGGTGGATAGTAATTTGTGTGCAGTATCTTCCCTCACAACAGACATTGTAAAGGGCAATAATTTGAAAATAACCAAAGCAGCTATGCTTATGCTTCTTGCGGCGGGAATTGGGATAGCAAATATTCCAGGATTGACAGTAACTCATTTGTTTCTTTTTTATGGAACCCTACGGGCTTCCACGCTACTTCCTACAGTTATGACATTAAAGGGGGTAAAACTAAAGGCAGACGGAATTATAGCAGGGGTAATTATTGCATTATGCCTGGGGCTTCCTGTATTTGCCTGTGGAGCGCTTTTTAATCGCGCAGTATATAAAACTATTGGGAGCCTACTTACAGTCCTTTCCAGCGGCATTGTGGCGGTTCTGATAAGCAGAAGGGAGGTATGGCATTGTGGAAAATATACTCGGAAGAAAACAATCCATAAAAAATGATGATTGGTTGGCAGCGGTCGGCAGAATAGAGGATCTCGTATCCAGAACTGAACTGGATATGCTGGTAGAAGATACAATAAAGGAGATTCGCCTGCAGACTATTGGAAAAAAGGTCGCTTATGCTTGGTCTGGTGGAAAAGACAGCCTGGTACTTGGAGAGATCTGCCAAAAGGCAGGCATTACAGAATGTATGATTGGTATTTGCAATCTGGAATATCCCGATTTTCTTGCATGGATTTTAGAGCATAAGCCAGAAAATTTGGAAACTATCAATACTGGACAGGATATGGGCTGGCTGGAAAAACATACTGAAATGCTTTTCCCCATCAACAATAAGATTTCTTCCTTGTGGTTTTCCGTTGTGCAGCACCGGGCACAGGCAAAGTATTATAAAGCCCATGGTTTGGATATGATATTGTTGGGGCGCCGTCTGGCAGATGGAAATTACTGCGGAAAGGGAGGAAATATCTATACAGACAATAAAGGGGTAACATGTTATAGCCCTTTGTCTGGCTGGAAGCATGAAGCGGTTCTGGCATATATCCATTACTATAATGTGCCTTTACCACCTATTTACGGGTGGCCTAATGGGTATTTGTGCGGCACTCACCCCTGGCCTGCCCGTCAGTGGACTGGATCAAAGGAAAGGGGATGGGCGGAAGTATATCAGATTGATCCAAGGATTGTTATAGAGGCTTCTATGAGATTTGCTGGTGCAAAGAAGTTTTTAAAATCTATTAAAGCAAGGTAATCTCGTTTGCAGACGAGAAACATGTGTTAAAGCTCCTTCGAAAAATCGAAAGGAGATTGTAAATGAAAGTTACCCGTATGAAGCTGGCAGAGATGAAAAAGCCAGATAAAAACGTGAGAATGCACACGGAAAAACAGCTTCAGGAGTATGAACGGAGTGTTCGGATGTTCGGGCAGATACGGCCTATTGTTGTAGACGAGGGTGGAACCATTCTGGCCGGCATTGGATTATATGACACAATGCTCCGCATGGGCGAGAAGGAGGCGGATGTTTACCAGCTAAAGGGTCTTACCCCTACACAGAAAAAGAAACTTATGATTGCCGATAATAAGATATTTAATCTGGGTGTGGAAAATCTGGAAATTCTAAATGAATTTTTTGAAGAATTGAAAGATGATTTGGATATTCCCGGATTTGATGAAGATATTTTGCGGCAGATGGTTTCGGATGCAGAGGAAGTAACAGAGAAAATCTGTGAATATGGAACACTAGATGATGAGGAAATTGAGCAAATGAAACAGCTCGAAGAACGGCAGAAGGCAGTATACGGAAATTCTGTATCTGGTCAAAGCGAACCGGCACCAACAGAGGGCAGGGTGATTCAGGAGCCACAGACTAATGAGAAAGCAGCGGAGCCAGAAGGGAATTTTGTTATTTGCCCGGATTGTGGCCGGAGGATATGGCTATAAAGAGATGCCAGGGCACGATCAGTGTTGTGGAAGCGGCGAAAATCCGTATCCGGAATGCTTTCCATAATGGTTTGACGGTATATATGTCATTTTCAGGAGGGAAGGACAGTTTGTGCCTGGGGCATCTGGTATTGGAATTGATACAACATGGGGAAGTATCTGCAGAACAGCTTATTGTTCAATTTATAGATGAAGAAGCCATATTTCCCTGTATAGAAAACACTGTCAAAGAATGGCGGAGAAAGTTTTTGATGGTAGGGGCAAAGTTTGAATGGTACTGCATGGAGGTTCGTCATTTCAACTGTTTTAATCAGTTGGAAAATGATGAATCTTTTATATGTTGGGATAGCGAGAAGGCGGATTGCTGGGTAAGGCAGCCGCCTTCTTTTGCAATTCGAAATAATCCCATGTTAAGGCAGCGCATGGACACATATCAGGATTTTCTTGATAAAAAATGCACTGCTGGTATGACGTTGGTAGGAGTGAGAACTGCGGAATCCCTGCAAAGATTGCAGAATTTTGCCAAAATTACTGTACGGGGGAAAGATTCCTGTGGCCGGAAAAAGATTTATCCAATTTATGACTGGAAAAATAATGATGTATGGTATTATTTGTATGAAAATCATGTGAATATTCCAGATATTTATTTGTATATGTGGCAAGCAGGGCTCAATAAGAATCAGCTTAGGGTTTCACAGTTTTTTTCTATTGATACAGCGAGATCACTTGTAAAGATGAATGAATATTATCCAAATTTGCTGGATTCTATAATCAAAAGAGAACCGAACGCATATTTGGCAGCATTATACTGGGACACAGAAATGTTTGGCAGAAATGGAAAGACACGGAAGGAACTGGAAGTAGAAACGGTTAAAAAAGATTATCGGGCAGAACTACATAAGTTGTTTTCGGATATAGAACGATATTTTCCTGGAAAACATCAAAGAAAAGTGGCAAAAAGTTACCGAAATTTTTATCTCTCTGTCATGCAGATTATAGAAGATAAGGAGTTAAAACGTTTTTATGAAAGTTTAATGGGAGGCGATCCGAAGCTGAGAAATCTACGGGCCATATATCATCATGTGTATTCAAAGTATAATACTGTTGCAAAGGAGGAATGCAATAATGGATAAATTATGGAATCCACTGAAAAATTTGCAGTGGGTAGAAAGAAAAGAGCTGGTTCCGAATGATTACAACCCAAACAGAGTTTCGAGGCAAAATTTGGAACTGCTGACAACCTCCATATTTGTGAATGGGTTTACCTTGCCAATTGTTTGCAGACCAGACATGACAATTATTGATGGATTTCATCGGTATACCGTTTTTGGAGAAAAGTGGACATTTGTTCCTAAGTTTTCAGATGAAGAATGGATGAAGCTGGGATATGACACTTCTCGGAAAACACTTTTTGAGAGGTCAGAGGGAAAGGTTCCAGTTGTAATTGTTTCACAGCTTGATGAAAGCCTGTATATATATGGTACTGTTACCCATAACAGGGCGCGAGGTGTGCATTTGCTGGAACCGATGAAAGCTATTGTGCAAAGGCTGATTGAAGAAGGAAAATCCATAAAAGAGATTGGGCAACAGCTTGGAATGAAGCCAGAAGAAGTATTTCGGTTATCTAATTTCACAAAAGATGACTTTTTGGCTATGATGGCAAAGGGCACTAACTGTTATAGTAATGCTGAATATATCACTAAAATTTGAATTATGTAAACTATATGAAACGCTGGTGAGCGATCCTGCTTCAATCGGCAAAATCCGAAACAAACAAATAGCGAGGTGGTGATAAATGGCAAGGGCGAGAAGTCCCAACAGCATTGAAGCCGAAAAGATGTATCGCTCTGGCATGAAACTTGTTGATATAGCAAAAAAAATGGAAGTACCAGAAAGCACGGTTCGGCGCTGGAAAAGCACACAAAAATGGGATAATAAAGGCAAAAGCGAAAGCGAGCGTTCGGAAAAGAAAGAAGGAAAGAAAAAAGCGAACGTTCGGAAACCAGGTCCGCCGAAAGGAAATAAAAATGCAGAGGGTTCTGGTGCCCCGGACGGAAATAAAAATGCTCTGAAGCATGGAGGATATTCTGCAGTGTACTGGGATGTCCTTTCTGTGGAAGAACGGGAAATGATTGAGGAAACTCCTAATAGTGAGGAAGCCCTACTTATGGAGCAAATACAACTTTTCGCAGTGAGGGAGCACCGCCTGATGAAAGCGATCAACAAATATACAGAGGCAAAGGGTGGACAATATGTATCTGGTGTTATGAGTTTTGAAGAAAAGCGGAAATTTAAGACACCAGCCGAGGAAGAAAGCTATAAAACTGCTGTCCAGAAAAAGGTCAAGAAAGGGGAGAGGCTCCCAGGGGAACGCCATAGTATTCAGACAAGTACCGGAGCAACAATAGATTTGGTGGCACGGCTTGAAAGAGAACTTACAAGTGTTCAGTCCAAAAAGACAAAAGCCATTGACTCTTTGATCCGCCTGAGGATAGAGAACAGAAAGTTGGATGAGGCTGGAAAGGGAAATGAGCTTGTTGATGATTGGATAGAAAGTATTATGGAAGAAAACCAGGAAGGGGGCGGTGATGAATGAATGCAAACGCTGTCATTTTACGCCGCCGATTCTTTAGGGAGCGAATCCCCTTGTATCAGAAAGCCCCCATACTTTTTGCGAAAGAAGTATTAAGGTTTGAGCCGGATGCCTGGCAGCAGGAAGCACTTAGAGATTTGGCAGGAACTCCCAAGGTAGCTATAAAATCCGGCCAGGGAGTTGGAAAGACAAGTATGGAGGCAGTTGCTCTTTTGTGGTTTCTGACCTGCTTCCCTTATCCGAGGGTAGTGGCAACAGCGCCGACAAAACAGCAGCTTCATGATGTTTTATGGTCTGAGGTGGCGAAGTGGCAAGAGCGTTCTCCGCTTCTGAAGCATATTCTTAAATGGACAAAGACATATATTTATATGGTGGGGCATGAAAAGCGTTGGTTCGCTACGGCCAGAACCGCTACAAAGCCAGAGAATATGCAAGGCTTTCACGAGAATAATGTTAGTAGATTGAAAGTGTTATACATGGTTGTATAAGGTGAACAAAATGAGTTTTCCTCTATAAAACCTAATACATAATAATACATAAATATTGAAAAAATGGTGTCAATTTTGGTGTGTTTGGTGTCAGAAGAAATCTGTAAAAAAAGTGCTTGACAAGGGTATGTGTTAATTCATATTAAATTATGGTGTTCTGTACATTAGTTCCATACAATTTTAAAAGTATATTCTATATCATTCTATATCGTTCTGTTGGAATATTAAAAGAAGAAAAGATCAATTTGTTATAATATTTATACAGTTTTATAAATCGTTACATAGGTAATAGAAATAAGGAAATGTATTAAGGTGAGGAGGTTTTATATATGGCAACAGGGGTATATCCAAAGGCTAGGAAGAAGGCAGAGACTTTAATAACCTTGTCTGATAAGAGGTTGTTAGACATGGAAGAATTTAGTATTTATGCTAGTGTGGGTATTTGTACAGCAAGGGAGTTGGCAAAGACAACCGGATCTGTATTCAGGTGTGGAAACAGGGTGCTTGTGGATCGGAAAAAATTTGATAGCTGGTGTGATGAGCATAATGAAGCATAAGGCCAAGAAAAGGATTGTGGAAAAGGAGAATTTGGAAATTTGATAGAAATACCGTTTTGCGCGAAGCACACGATAGGAGAACAGGAGCATGGGCAAACGAAGAAAGAGATATGTACCCAAGAAATGGGAATCGAAGGGAGAAATGTATATGGATACTTCGGGCAGTAGGAAGGCGGATACTTCTGCAAATATTTATGAAAGTATGTTGACTTCAGGGGCATTTGTATTTTTGACAGACCGACAGAAGATGCTTTATGTTTGCTGTAAGGCTCAATACTATGGAAAACGGAAACCGGAAAGGGATTATCCCGATGTGGAACAGCTTCAGGGTGAGGACCTATTTTATTTGAACTGGGCAGCAGTACAGAAATATGGATTATACAAGCTGTCTATGCATCCTAATTTTTACCGGGATATGAAAGCATTGTGTGATACCGGTTTTATAGAAAAGGTGGCAAGCGGGGCAGGGCAAAGGCGGAAAAGTATCTATCGCTTTTCTGACAGGTGGCAGGCATGGAAGCCAGGAGATGGATAATTTTTATTTTACGTGTAGCTACACAGCTACATATATATGTAGTCACACAGCTACATATAGGGCTGATTTTGAAAAGTTACATGTAGCTGCACAGCTACAGTACTTTGCAGATTTTGTTATTTTGTATGTAGTTGCACAGCTACATATATATAAAGTTTACCATACCATATAAAAAAACAAGGGGAACTATATCCGTTTAACAACTAACAGCAAGGATTCCTTTTCCTCTTAGGTAAAGAAGGAATTGCCCAAAACAATTATAGCAGCAGTGGGCGGAGTAAAAGTGGTATCCCCTGCTGCCATGAGGCAATCCACATAATTGTCTTGCTCCTAACTGCCGCGAGTGGATTGAAATAAATAAATGAATCAAGATGACATAGTAAGAGGGAGTTTTGAAAGCCCGACTGCGGATACAGAAAGGCTTTCAGGCATAGGCGTGTTATCAGCCATATGGATAATTTCATTGTAAGGGAGATAATGTGGTATGTCAAATGAGGAAATTGTTGAGCAAATAAAAAAAGGGATAAGGGTAACAGCTAACCAGGAAAAGTTATGGAAGAAAAATGAGAGATTTGTTCGATGGGTAATTAAAAAGTATATAGGAGATTGTTGTAAAGAAGATTTAGAAGATTTCATGCAACAAGGCTTTATCGGACTTATATCTGCTGCCAGGAAATATCGATCAGAAGGTGGTGCGAAATTCTTGACATATGCAGAAAACCATATAAAAACAGCGATATTCAGATATAATGGTTGCAATACCTTTAGTGTACATATTCCAGAATATCTTAAAGCAAGAATGAGAAAATTGGCGGTATTTAAACTGGAGTATAGGGCAACATTTGATAGAGAACCAGAACCAGAAGAAATACAGAAGGCATTAAGAATTTCACTTCATTCTCTTTATCATCTGGAAAAAACTTTGCTCAATATGAGAACTAGGAGCCTTGATGAGTACATATCAGAAGATGGAAGTAGTAGTTTTCTCGAATTACTTTCAACAGATGAAAAGATTGATGAACTTGTCGGGCATAGTGAATACCAGAGAGAACTGCACAATGAACTGGATAAGGCTCTTGGTATCTTAGATCAGAAAACGGCATTGATGATCCGTTGTGTATATTACCAAGGAAATGGTTATACCAGAACTGCAAAAATATTTGGGTGCAGCAGACAGACGGTTGATGGACGTATTAAGAAAGGCTTTTACAAAATACTCCATTCAAAGTACAGAAAGAGTTTGGAAAGCTTTATGTGGGAGGGATACCATGTGGATCCGCGGCGCCTGAGCGATTATGTAGATATGGAGGAAATTGATAATATGGGCAGCGAGTTTCTGCTGTAAAGTAGGTGATAAGGATGACATACTTTTATAATTGTTTTGCAAGGGAATATAGAGAAAAAAGAAAGGAGTATTTGCTTCCAGATCCTTCTGTTATATTTCAGAATATTGAATTGAAAGATGTACAAAGTTGCAGACAGGTATTAAAGAGGGAGTTTGCCAATTATCATAATGGCAGGAATATAGAAGTCTTGAAGCGGTTGTTTGGGGAGTACCGGAAATATGTTTCTGGCTGTTATAATAAACAGGCGAGGGATAGGTATAATGCTTTTGTTTATCGTTATATGTTGGAGGTTCCTGTGTGCAGCAGGGCAATCGCCATGAAGTTGGGAGTAGTAAGGGAAACTGTATTGAATTATGTGAATAGATGTATTGATGAAATACTGATACTCTGTATGGGAATATTGGGAGTTATGAAGCCATTAGAGGGTAGGGAAGCAATGGTTCGGATACTAATAGATGGCAGCAGGCTTTTTTCCACAATAGCAGAGGATTATGTCCTTTGCTTATTCCCTGGCAAAAGAGAGCAGATGGTAGTGGAACAGGGTAGATGGATTACTAGGCAAATTATGGGGCAGTTGAGCGAAGCAACAGAAGCATATTTGGGATATTGTAATGATCAGTATACCCGTATTGATACCGACATCAGAAAAGCGGAGATATTGGAGAAATGTATTTCTGGTGTCCCGCCTGCTGCCATTGCTGAAGAATATGGTTGCTGTGAAAGTACGATCTATGCAGATATTAGGGAGAATGAGAGAAGGCTGGCGGCTATGTTGTTTAGCATAGAGAAAGGAGAATAGAGAATAAGGTGATTTGGCTCTTCCACCGTGTTTTGATAGTGCAGGCATATAAAACTATTCTTACGCATGCAAAGGCTGACAGAGGGGAAAAGAGAGGGCATGAGGCAGAGGAGAAAAGACCTGCTGCCTTGCAAGGAAGGAGAAGAAAATATATGAGTGAATTACAGGTTTTAAATATCAGTGGAGTTGCATGTTATGAAAAAGATGGTATAGTCTATCTGAAACTGGAGACTGTTGCAAGAGGGTTAGGGTTTACTGATAAAAGCAAAGGAACAGAATATGTTAGATGGAATATGGTCAGGCAGTACTTAGATGAGATAGGATTTTCGCAGGAAGTTGCGAAAGAAGGGTTTGTTCCAGAAAATATTTTCTACCGCCTTGCTATGAAAGCAAAAAATGAGACAGCGGAGCAGTTCCAGGCGAAAGTAGCTGATGAAATTATACCCTCAATCCGTCGGCACGGCGGGTACATAGCAGGGCAGGAAAGCCTTTCAGATGATGAAATCCTTGAAAGAGCTGTCTTAGTGGCGAAGAGAAAGATCACGGAACGTGACAGGATTATAGAGCAGCAAAAGGCGAAGCTGGAAATGAATAAATCTAAGGTAATTTTTGCTGATGCTGTGTCTGCATCCAGGAGCACTATCCTGATAGGGGAACTGGCAAAGCTCCTCCGGCAGAACGGAATCAATACTGGAGAAAAGCGTCTGTTTGACTGGATGAGGCGGCAGGGCTTCCTGATCTGCAGACGAGGCACAGATTATAATATGCCTACACAAAGGAGCATGGAGATGGAACTGTTTGAGGTAAAGGAACGTACAGTTAATAATCCGGATGGAAGCATAAGGATAACCAAAACAACAGTTGTGACAGGCAAGGGGCAGCAGTATTTCATAAACAGGTTTTTGCAGAAGCAGGGAGCAGAGTAATGTTTCCCTGCTTTTATTTTTTGGAACCTGTTACATTGTAACATGAAAGTAACATAGGGTAACACAGAGGTAACATGAGAGTAATGTTGTTACCAATGATATATGTTC
>ERZ808051.1101-NODE-1101-length-20614-cov-6.154209_pt1 | contig 20614 bp, 29 predicted proteins | sample MGYA00380199_ERZ808051 | MGnify/ENA primary metagenome ERZ808051 (study PRJEB31490, sample SAMN06133391) | mouse gut metagenome | isolation source: J11 | host: mice | place: China: Chengdu | collected 2015-05 ...
TTTTCTGCCTCATGGATGAACTGGATGACATCACGTTCAGTCAATCCATGAGGATTATCATAGATGCACTAATGGATACCGTTATGGAATATTTCCACATCACAGAACAGCAGCTGGAGGAATTCACTGCCAGCTTTATTCAGCGGCTGCCAAAGTACATGCAAAAAGCATTGGAGTGCGGTTCAGCGGCTGCCTGAACGCTATTTTGTGAGCTAAAGTATTGATTTTTCAAGGAGCAAATCCCATTTTTAATGTGGGAAGTTTGAGTAAGTAATGTATTGGCTATTGCTATGAACAGACTGGGGGTGAAATGATGCAGATTTATATTCCTGAGCCACTATTAAATAATTCTGAGAATTTGGAGAGGATCTATGAGATTCTTGAAGAAGTTCCTTCTTCGGATTTAGTAATCCCAGGAGTTCCTACAATGGACGATGCCCGGCAGAGAATCAGAGAACTTGGAGAGGATAGAATTGCAGATTTCATTATGGCATAGAGAACGCCGCTATTTTGAGCCGGCGGTTTTTACTTGGGAGAGAATGATATGATCACAGTATTGGTTGCAGAAGACAGGATCCATGTGTCAGGCCACGCAAACACGGCCCCGCGGGGTTCGGATATCATCTGCAGTGCTGTTTCTGCTCTTACCCTTACACTTATCAGGGGGCTGAAAGAAATCGCTCATATGAGCCTATATGAGAGCGTAGAAGGAGGAAATGTCTGTATTGAGTGGCAAAGCATAAACGACACGGGCAAAGCGCTGGTTGATACATGGTTTTTAGGTATCTGTGGGATCGCTGCGGAATACCCGGTCATTGAATTTTTATAATGAGTGAATGATGCATCCTGAAAAAGGGTGCTTTTTTCATGCCTGACGGGGCATAAAATACGGGAATATCACAGAAAGGTGAGGATTGGAACATGAAGAAGAAATTGTTATTTGACTTACAGCTTTTCACGGACGGCGGTGACGGCGGCACTGGAACAGGTGCGGGATCAGCCGGGAATGGTGACGGCGGCCAGAAAGGAAGCACCGGTGGAACAGGATCAGGCAGCTACAGCTTTGAACAGGCAGAAGAAATTGCTGACGCAAGGGCTGAACGTGCATCCAAAGCGGCACTTGCCAGCTACTTCAAGCAACAGGGAATGAGCGAAGCAGAGATCACGGCTGCAATCAGCGACTACAAAGAGAAAAAGGCGAAGAACCAGCCTGATGTTTCAGCGATCACACAGCAGCGTGACGATGCGCTGGCGCAGGTGGAGGAAATGAAGAACACCAACTACCTGCGTGACAAAGGCGTGAAGCCTGACGATCTGGACTATGTGCTTTTCAAAGTCAGCAAACAGGTGGATGACAAGACCGACTTCAAGAAAGCGGCTGACGCTTTCCTGAAAGAGAATCCCCGTTTTACGGGACAGGGAATGAAGGTTGTGTCTACCGGCAAGCCTGACGGCGGTTCCGGCACGGGCCAGACAGTCAATGATTCAATCAACGCTTCCATCCGTTCAGCGTTTGGAAGATAAAGAAGGGAGAAAAGGAACATGAACAGAAACAGGAAACTTTTTAATTTACAGCTGTTTACCGGTGGTACTTCTATCACCAGAAGCAACGCAGAAGCATTGATACCGGTACAGGAAAGCCACGAAATCATTCAGGGTGTGGTGGAACAGTCCACTGTGTTACAGCGTGGCCGCAGGCTGGCGAACATGACGGCGGCACAGTACAAGATGCCCGTGCTTGACCTGCTCCCGGTGGCGTACTTTGTCAACGGTGAGGGCGGATCCGCAAAGAAGAAGCTGACAACGATGGCATGGGATAAAAAAGTGATCTATGCAGAAGAAATTGCGGTCATTGTACCGATTTCCGAAGCCGTCCTTGACGATGCCGACTATGATATCTGGGGAGAGGTACGGCCCCGCCTGATTGAAGCGTTTGGTCAGAAGATTGATGGTGCTATTCTGTTTGGTCAGGATAAGCCGCAGACATGGCGGGATGATGTTGTGACCACGGCCACAGATGCCGGGGCTATTGTGACACTGGGATCCGATCTGTATGATTCTATTTTGGGTGAAGGTGGCGTGATTGCAAAGGTTGAGGAAAGCAGCTACTTTGTGAATGGCCACATGGCTGACATCACCATGCGGGCAAAGCTGCGGGGCCTGAAAGACACCACGGGACAGCCCGTCTTCAAGTCTGATATGCAGACCGGTACGACGTATACGCTGGACGGTTCCCCGATGAGCTTCCCCCGTAACGGAGCCTTTGACAGGAGCAAGGCTTTGATGATTTCCGGGGACTTCTCACAGCTGGCATACAGCATCCGTCAGGACATTACTTTCAAGATTTTTGATCAGGGTGTAATTCAGGATCCGGCGACAGGCGAAATTATATATAACCTGATGCAGAATGACATGGTAGCGCTGCGGGCCGTCATGCGTTTGGGCTGGGAAATCCCGAACCCCATCAATGCTATGGTTCCCGATAAGACAAAGCGCTGCCCGTTCGCTATCCTGACAAGCGCTGCATCCGGCGCTTCCGTTGCGGCATATTCAGCGGATGACGGACAGGACGATGAGCAGGAAAACGGTACTTATACGGAATCACAGCTTTCACGTATGAACATTCCTGACATTAAAGCGGTGGCAGAGAGCAGGGGTTATATCATCACGAAGGAATTGAAAGCTGAAATCATTGCGGAGTTTCTGGAGCAGCAGAGCGGAGTGTAAAGGGGCGGAAAATGTACGTTGATTTTGGTTATTATTCCAGCGTGTTCAGCGGTTCAGTATTAACGGCTGAAACTTTTCCAAAGGCTGAACAGGAAGCTGAAACATACATCCGGTATCTGACATATCTGAATGGTGATATTTTCGCAGATAAGGTACAGGCAGACGCTGTAAAAAGCGCTGTCTGTGCTGCTGCGGACGCCTATTATATGGCAGTCAGAGAAACAGCGGAAGGTGGGAATGTCAAGTCTGAAAACAAAGACGGCCTTTCTTTGTCGTTTGTTGTTGCCCGCAGAGACGGGGAAACAACTGACGAGTATATAAAGCGCTGTATGTATCAGGTTATCAGGATCCGGCTGCTGCCTACCGGATGGCTAACGCGGAAAGTGGGGTGTAAGTGTGATCACAAATGTGGATGCTGTGACTGTCTTTAATGGCAGGACAGACAAAGAAACGCGAAGGAAAATCTATATTCCAACGGTGATCAGGGGCGTTTCCTATGTCGAAGGGAAAGGCTCCAGAGTGGCCGATAACGGGGTATGGAGCGACGATGTTCAGTATAAGATCAGAGTCCCTTTGATCGCTGTTATTCAGGATAACCGGGAATATATGCGGGATCTGAACTATGCAAAGCTGGACAATGAAGAAGCAGCAAAGCACTGGACGATTCAGAAGGGGGATCTGGTTGTCCGGGGTGACTATGCCAGTGACAATTCCCTGCTGTATGAGGATGAATTAACGGCGTACGCAAAGGAACAGGGACTTGACCTGATTCATGTCACGGAATACGCCGATAATACGGACGGGGGAACCCTGTATTCAAGGCACTGGCGGATCGGGGGTAAGTAGATGGCGGGCGTACATCGGATCGACACACCACGGGGAAGTATCATCAAAACGGGGGAGACAACCTGCGAACTGGTATGGCATTCCAACTTCGGGCAGGAAAGAACGGCGGCATTTAACCGCAAGCAAATGATCGTTGACAGTGAGGTATTGCGCTACTGCTCTCCGCTGGTGCCGCACATATCGGGAATGCTGGAAAAATCCGGTACACTTGGGACCGTGATCGGCAGCGGTGAGGTAAAATATATTGCGCCATACGCCCGCCGGCAGTACTACCAGACTGCACAGACGCGGGACTATGATCCACAGCGTGGGGCCAAGTGGTTTGAACGGATGAAGGCTGCCCATAAGGGGGATCTCAGGAGGGCAGCGGAAAAGGGGTGAAAATTTGGCTAATTCGATCATTGAAGGGTTGACAGCTTATTTTTTGAAATGCCCGCTTCTGAAAGACGGGGTATTCCGGGTGGATGCGCTGGGAAGCGAACCTGTGGAATATGCATTAGAATCGACGATCACGTCACCGATACTGGAAACGTACCTTGACGGTTCCAGTATCAGGCAGTACCAGTTTAATTTCAACAGCCGGGAAGCATATTCCATGGATCGGATCATGGCAATACAGAGTGAAAGTTTTTACGAAGATTTTTGCAACTGGGTGGAAGAACAGAGTATGATCGGGAATCTCCCTGAGATGCCGGAGGGCTGCGAAGCGCAGACCCTGAATGTTCTTGCACCGGGATACATGCTGGACGCAACGATGGAGAATGCTTTCTATCAGGTTCAGCTGCAATTACAATATTTTAAGGAGGCACCAGACAATGAAAAATTTTGATCTGCAGATTTTTACGGGCGGCAGAAGCGCGCTGATCCGAAATAAGATCGCCGATTATCTGGAAGTGGGCGGGAAGATGGAACTGTGCGGGATCGGTTTTACGAAGTTAGACGAAAGTCCCGGCGCAAAGAGTGACAATACAACCTATATCAATGAAACTACTTCCAGCGCTGACATCATAGGGTATGAAACAGAGTTTCCCTATGAATTTGACGCTGTTCCTTCACAGAAAGCGCTTTATGCGTTGTGGAAGGACGGGCGGGACCATCACACCGGGGAGGATGCACAGCATGTGTTTTTGAAGGTGGATCTGTTTAACCCCGTAGGCACGCCGTCAAAGGCCACAGCAGAATACACGGCCCGGAAGTTCGTGGTGTCGAACGAAGTCAGCGACTTTACAGGCGGAGGTGGAGAGAAGATCACTGCATCCGGGACGCTTCACGCGGTAGGTGATCCGGTTTTCGGAAAGTTCGACACAGTAACGAAGACTTTCACGGAAGGGGAGTTCAAGGGCAGGTTTGACCTTGAAGAACCCGCAGAACCTACAGAGTAACACGAAAATCAATATAGAAAACTACTGAGAACGGCAGCTGACCCGGGCAGGGCAGCGGGACGATCAGGACAGCGCAGAGTATCACCGTGGCTTTGCGCTGTTTTTATGTGCTGCGGTGGAGGAAAGGAAGAAAAAAATGAATATAGAGATCAATGGAGTAACTTTGCAGGCGGATTTTATGGACGCGGATTTCATGGAAAAATTTGAACCGGCAGTAAATAAAATGCGGGAAGAAATAAATGCAGGTAAGGCTATGCAGGGCATGACTGTGGCAAAGTACAAGGCGATGAATCAGACTATTGAAACATTTTTTGACACAGTGTTTGGTGAAGGTACTGCCTGCAGTATTTTTCAGGGTAGTAAGAATATTATGGTGCATCTGGAAGCGGTGGCCAGAATTGATGAAGCGCAGAGGACTGAAAAGAAACAGTTCAACAATTTTTCCAATAAATATACGCAGCGGCAGAACAGTTTCCAGTCTATGCAGGGGCACCAGAAAAAACAGAGAAAGCATGAGCGTACATGAATGTCTTAATGGATGACCTGCCCTGTACCGTCATTGTGGCGAATGTCCGAATCCCTATAAATACAGACTACCGCACAGGTATTTTGTTTGAACAGACTTTGAGTGATCTGACCATACCGGATGATGAAAAGCTGAACACGGTTCTGCAGCTGTACTACGGGGATGCTGTTTTTACGCTGCTGGACGATATGGACAAAGTACAGGAAGCATTGAACGGGATCATGTGGTTTTATCGCTGTGGTGCTGACGAAACGGCGACATCCGACACGGAAGAAGGACAATCTTCCGGGGAAGGGCCGCCGTTTTCTTATGAGCATGATGCCGGTTATATTTACGCTGCGTTTTTAGAAGCATATAAGATCGACCTGACAGAGAACAGACTTCATTGGTGGCAGTTTCGAGCCTTGTTTTTAGGATTACCGGAAACGGTTCTTTTCTGTAAGATCATGGGATACCGCACTATGGAGATTCCGGCAAAGATGTCAAAGGAAAAGAAAAGGTTCTATCAGCGCATGAAGCGGATCTATAAGATCCCTGAACCTGCTGAACAGATAAGGCTTGAAAAGGAAATGGAAGCCATCCTCGCGAACGGGGGTGACATTTCACAGCTTATCAAGTGAGGTTTTTTAAGTGGCAGGTAATGACGGAACATTAAAATTTGATACAAAGATAGACAGTTCTGGATTCCAGAAGGGAATAGACGGGATCAGCGGGGCGGCCAAAAGCGGACTGGCCCTTACAGGAAAGATCATGGGGACCGCGGCAACCGGGATTACAGCGCTGGGCGGTGCGGCGATTAAGGTCGGTTCAGACTTTGAGGCCGGTATGTCGCAGGTGCAGGCGGTCTCGGGTGCGTCTGGTGAAGAGCTTGAAAAGTTAAAAGAAAAGGCCAAAGAAATGGGGGCTTCCACGAAATTCAGCGCGACTGAATCAGCGGAAGCCCTTAATTATATGGCGATGGCCGGATGGAAGACAGAAGACATGCTCGGCGGCATTGAAGGTATCATGAACCTGGCCGCAGCATCCGGAGAAGATCTGGCCACCACTTCCGATATCGTGACGGATGCGCTGACGGCGTTCGGTATGTCGGCGTCGGATTCAACGCATTTTGCAGATATCCTTGCGGCTGCCTCTTCCAACGCGAATACAAACGTCGGCATGATGGGCGAAACATTCAAGTATGTGGCGCCTCTGGCCGGAGCACTCGGGTATTCTGCAGAAGATACGGCGACGGCGATCGGCATGATGGCGAATGCCGGGATCAAAGGATCACAGGCGGGTACTTCCCTGCGTTCGATCATGACAAGGCTTGCAAAGCCGACGAAGGACTCGCAGATGGCCATGGACGCTCTGGGGCTGTCCATCACGGACAGTTCCGGAAAGATGAAACCGTTGTCCGAAGTCATCGGTGATATGCGCAGGAGCTTCGCAGGGCTGACGGAAGATGAAAAGGCCAATTACGCCGCAATGCTGGGCGGGCAGGAGGCCATGTCCGGACTGCTTGCCGTAGTCAACGCGTCGGATGCCGATTTTGAGAAATTGTCCGGTGCGATAAACAACTGTAACGGATCCGCTGCTGAAATGGCAGAGATCATGCAGGACAATTTACAGGGCCAGATCACTATTCTGCAATCCGGTCTTGAAGGTCTGGGCGTTTCTTTGTATGAAACCATGCAGGACACGGCGAAGGACGTTGTAAAAGAAGCGCAGAGCATGGTACAGCAGCTTCAGGACGCTTTTAATGAAGGTGGTTTTGAAGGGCTTGTAGGGGCTGTGGGCAATGTACTTGCACAGATCGTACAGCGGATAGCAGAAGCGGCGCCTGTACTGATAGATGCAGCCGTGGGACTGGTGGATTCTTTCTGTCATGGACTGATCTTTGCTGACGGTCTGGGGGAGGCAGGGGCGGCCCTGATCACATCGCTTGTCACCGGGCTTATGTCCTGTGTTGGTGATATCTGGACAACTGCCATTGTTTTGATCAGCAGGCTGGCAGAAGGTATCGCGGCAGGGGCGCCGCAGATGATACAGGCTGCTACAGATGCGCTTGCGGATATGCTTGAGACGCTGGTGGACTACATGCCTGATATACTGCAGGCGGGCGCGGATATCATAGTAGCTTTAGCGGAAGGCATCGCAGATGCGTTGCCTGTGCTGATCAGGCAGATAGCGGTCATCGTGACGGATATAGCGATGGCACTGGTAGAAAACCTGCCTGCATTCGTAGACGCTGCGCTGCAGCTTGTGATGGGACTGGTGCAGGGGTTTGTCGAAGGGGCGCCGGTGCTGCTGGAAGGTGCCATTGAGCTGTTTATGGGCCTGTTGGAAGCGCTGCCGGTAGTGATAGAACAGCTGATGCAGGCGCTTCCGGATCTGATCATTACCATCACAGACTACTTTACAGAGAATACGCCGATGATAGTCGAAGGCGCTATTGATCTGCTGATGGGCATCATAGAGGCGATCCCTGCTGTCGCGGTAGCGCTCATCGAAAATATGCCGGCCATTGTGGAAGCGATTGCCTATTCACTTACAGGTTCCGTATCACAGATCATGGAAGCATCGGAAATCCTTCTGGAAGCGATCGTTACGCCGCTTAAGGATATCCCGGAAAAAATATGGAATATTTTGCTGGATGCAGTCACCCGTATCATCCAGTGGGGCATTGATACCCGTGCAAAAGGACAGGAGGCCATAGAAGGATTTATCAATGATGTTACGACATTTCTTTCAGAGCTTCCAGAAAAAGCGGCTTATTGGCTGGGGTACGCGATCGGTACATTTATCAACTGGGGAGCAGAGCTTGATGCATGGGTAAACGTAGAAGTTCCAAAGATCATCAACAGCATCATAACATATTTTTCGGAGCTTCCGGGGAAGGTGTGGACGTGGCTTGTCAACACGGTGACAAAGATTCAGGCATGGGGACAGCAGATGCTGGCTGCCGCCAGAATGGCGATCAATAACACCATCTCCGCAATCATATCGCAGCTGACACAGCTTCCCGGAAAAGTCAGCGCCGAATTTGCTAAAGTAACGGATGGGTTGAAAAAGTGGGGCGCGGATATTGTAAGCAGTATGACTGAGATCGGCGGTAATATTGTTTCCGGGATATGGAACGGTATTTCCAGCGGCTGGAGCTGGCTGATCGACAAGGTCAAAGACCTTGCAGAGAGTTTATTGCAAGGGGCTAAGGATGCGCTGGGGGTCAACAGCCCATCAAGAAGGTTCCGGGATGAAGTAGGACGCTGGCTGATGCCCGGCACCGTGGAAGGCGTAAGAAGATCCATGCCTAAGACTCTGCGGGAGATGAAAGAACAGGCAGCAGAATTATTGGGGGCCATGAAAGGTACGGTAGATGCATCAATGGGACAGGTCACGCTGAATGCATCCGGAGCTGCAGGGGCGATGGCACTGACCACTGCCGGAACGGTTGTATACAATGACAATCATATGGAGCAGAAGAACGACTATCATGTACCGGTGGCGACACCTGCAGAAACAAATAAGGCACAACGGGAAGCATTCAGGAAATTTGCAGGGGGTGTGCATTAGTGACAGTAAATACATTAAAGATCGAACTGACCTGCAATGGCAGGACACTGACGATGGGGCCGGGGCTTGATATTGACATCACAAAAGTCTCCGGCCTTGAATCTTCCGAACTGGAAATAAGCACGTCAGACAATGCGCTGGTGGATGGGGTGTCTGTAGACGGTAAGAAAATAGGCAAGCGCCCCATCCACATAGAGGCGAAGTTCAAAAGTGGCCGCAATAACCCGGAAAACCGGGCTGCGGTCATCAAGTTTTTTAATCCGAAGTACGCTGGGAAAGCCCTGATCACAAATATGGGGATTTCCCGGAATATTGAGTATGAACTGGAAGGGTGGACGTTTGCGGAGCAGCGGAACCTTGACACAAGGCTGGGGATCATTGTGGATCTGATATGCCCGGATCCTTATATGCTGAACGTTGATAATTTCGGTAAGAACATGGCCCATTATACAAAGCAGTTTCATTTTCCGTGGCACTCTTTAGCAAGGCGGGCCACAAATAAAAATCAGTACCCGGAGAAAGCAAGGGGGCTGATGCTGGGCGGCATGATCACCGGATACAGGACGCTGCATAAAGAAGTCGTTCTCGCGAATGACGGGGACGTGCCGACCGGTGTCCAGATCCAGTTCGTGGCAAAACGGGGGAGCGTGAAGAATCCTAAGATAACGAATGTCAGGACCGGACAGTTCATGCGGGTGCACTGCGATATGGAATTAGGAGATATCCTGCTTGTCGATACAAATGTCCGGCATCAGGTGATCGAATTGAACGGAGCAAATTACTATAATCACATCGACCGGAAGTCTGAACCTTTTGAATTGGAAGTTGGGGACAACTATCTGGAGTATGATGCTGATGAGAACTATACGAATCTGGATGTGAATTTGTATTATCGTCCTAAATATCTGGGGGTGTGATATGCAGTTTATCATATTTGATGAGGAGTTTCAGACGATGGGGTCCATACGGGTGTTTAATACACTCCTGTGGTATCGCAGATATTACAGTCCGGGCATGTTTGAATTTCATGTCCCTGCGGAATATTTTGACCTGATCAACAGCGGCAGATATCTTTACCGGAATGACCGTACTGAACTGGGTGTGATCCGGGAAGTCGATTTCATGCGTGGTGAAAAGGGCGAAAAGACGGCATACTGCAAGGGGTATTTTGCGGAACATTTACTGAATAATAACGTGCTCTACCCTGCTTTTAACCGGACGGGGACTCTGGAAGCACTTTCCCGCAGTATGATCGACCAGTACATCATCAACCCGGCTGATTCAGAGAGAAAGATCCGGAATATCAGACTGGGTGAGACGCAGGGCGGTGGTATCTCTGTCACACTGCAGAATACGGGGGACAATGTCGGCGACCGGTTGTATGACACGCTGAAAACGCAGGAAATGTCACAGCGCCTTGTCTTCGATTATCTGGGAAATACGCTGACCTATGAAGTCTGGAAGGGGCTTGACCGCAGAGATACACAGACAGAGAACAGCTGGGCGATATTTTCAGACAGCTTCCGGAATATCAAGAATGCGCAATATAACAGAGATGAAACGGATTGCAGGAATTTTGCATATGTGGCCGGGGAAGGGGAGGGATCTGCCCGGAAAGTGGTTGAAGTGGATATTCGGTCAAGCCCGGACGAAGAGCGCAGGGAACTGTGGGTCGATGCAAGAGACCTACAGCAGCATTCTGATAACAAGAATTACACAGATGCGCAGTACAGAGACATGTTGTTCCAGAGAGGGCTTGAAAAACTGGCGGATCATGCAGGTATTGAAAAAGTTGACAGCGACGTGGATCCGGCTGCAAACCTTATTTATGGAACCGACTTTGATCTTGGGGATCTGTGTACGTATAAATACAGCGATGTAAATATTGAGTGCTCAAAACGGATCACTGAGATTCAGGAAGTGCTGGAGGGTTCAAAGCGGACTTTGAGCGTTATTTTTGGAAACGACACAGTGACAGATTTTAAAAAGATCATCAGAAGGGAGAAAACTTAAAGATGGCTTTTAGATATGGATACTTTGATTCTGATATCATAGGGATTGATGACGAGGGGATGCCGATCTTTGACCGCGCAGAGACTTCGGATCTGTTTGCATTGCTGTTTGCAAGTCTTGTCAGTGACGGTGTACTGGCCCTTCCGGCCACGTGCTTTCAGGTGAAGGCGGCAGGAAGCGGAATGGATCTTGAAGTGAGTCCTGGCTTTGGTATGGTGAAGGGGCATTTCTGCTATGATGACGAAACAGCTCAACTGACGGCGGGACCGTCGCCGCAGACTTACGAACGGATAGACCGGGTAATCATGCGGTGTAATTATCTACAACGCATGGTAGAGATCGTCATAAAGACGGGGGAAGAATCTGCGAATCCGGTGCCACCTGCGCTGATCCGGCCGGCCGCTGGTGATTATTTCGAACTTTGTCTTGCAAATATCCGCCTGACAGCCGGCCAGAAGACCATAACGCAGAGCAGCATTACGGATACCCGTGCAGATAGTTCGGTCTGCGGATATATCACGCAGTTGATCGGGCATCTTGATACGGCAGTGTTTTTCGATCAGCTAAATGCTTTTTATGAAGAATTTGTTGACAAGTCCAATACCAGCTATGAACAGTTCACACAGATGGCCGCTGACGCTTTCAAGGCGTTCACAGATGACATATCACAGTATATTGCCACGCTGAAACAGGACAGTACAGATGCATACGACGATCTGATCAGTTCGATGGAGACCTTCCGGGCAGAGCTGGTAGAGCGATGCGAAGCGTTGTATAGCAGGTTTGATACGGATATCACATCTTACATTGCCACTTTGAAGAACAAAGGAGATACAGATCTTGCTGCGATAACGCAACAGCTTCTTGACTTCCGGAATACGAATGAAGCTGAATTTCTTGCATGGTTTGAACGGATCAAGGGAATCTTCGGAACGGATCCGGGCGGGAATATGCTGAATGAGATTGAAAAGTTATCAGAGTTGGTAAGTGATCTGTCTGATATGCTGTATGCCGGAGCAGTGACGGCCAGACTGGAGACAGAAGAGGGCGATTACATAACCGATGATACGGGGATACCGATACTGGTCGAGTGGCCAATATGCAGATGCAACGGTTGATATTTTGAAAGGAGGATTTACTGATATGTCAGCAGGAAGAAAGATAACAGATCTTGCCGAGGCAAGATCTGTTACAGGAGAAAGCGCCTATATGGTTGCGATGGGAGACGGCACAGGATCAAAGCACATCAAACATAAAAATCTTGTGGAGCAGCTTAAGAAAGAGATTGCGCCGGAAGGCGGTACATCGAATATCGAGGAAATGACATACGAGGAGACAATGGATTTCCTGAATGGGACTGGTGAGGAAGAGGAGGCATTATCATGAATGGTAAAATATTGAACAAAGAGGCGTTAAAGGCATGGATTCTTTCAAAGGTAGTCACGCTGACTAATAATCTGCTGGCGACTACGCCGGGCGTATCTGCCATGGATGCGGCGCAGGGGCCGGTGATACAGGGACAGATTGATGCGATAAATAGCAATTTTGGCGGGTGCTCTTTCGGCATGACCGAGGACGGTCAGCCGGGTTATAGAAAGCCGGGTGCTGATACAGTTATCCCTTTTAGTAAACACGATGTTAAAGCATCTAATAGAGGAGCTACATCAAATTCACAAAATCATGCATCTATAAGTATCACTGTACCAGTGGGCGTAAAAAGAGGGTTGCTAATATGTGAATCAACTGGATGGGGGTCAGCTATTACCCAAAGTACACCGTCTGGTAGCGGAATTAAAGCCATAGTATCGAATAATTATAGTATAAAAAATACTGGTGGCATGTGCTCTGGTTACGTATCACTGTATAAGTGTGAATTTAATGAGGGTGGAACTATAACATTATCATATGGAAATACAAGCAGCACTGGGTACGCAACGGGCCAGTTTATTTTGATTGCATAGCCATCATGTAATGAATTCTTATTTGGTTACGGACGGGCTGCCAAAAGACACCTTTCCCATCCAGCCTCCGGGATATTGAGATGTTGAAAATGATGCACTAGAGGAAATAGTGGCTGTTCGGTTTTTCACTTGAACTTTAAGCGCGATCGACGCTGTACGTAGAGATTGATATGTACCGTTATTGTAACCATAAAGTTCAACTGTTCCCGGTATATTTATCACGCAGTCGCCGCTAAAAGGGCGCGGTGCATCAGCACCTACCTTTACATATGGTTCTCCGTCTACTACGGAAAATGATATCTGTCCATCACCAAAATTGCTATTTATCTGAGTAAAGATTTCCTCTGGTATAATAGAGCAAAAACGGAGGGACTTGGAATGGTTGAACAGGTGATATCAAAAATATTGATGGAAATGCTGGATAAGGATGTCGGAGAGTTAAAAGCAGTCTTGTACTGTGTATTATCCGGTTACAACATTTCAGAAAAGAGCACGGAGGTACAGCGAATTGATGATAGCTGGGAAGAGGAATTAGGTGCTTTTCTTGTTAGAAAACGAGTTGAAGGGCGATCAGATGGGACGATTGAGCAATATAGACAGCATTTAAGACGTATGCTCCAATACATAAACAAGCCTGTAAAGGAAATAACGGAATCAGACTTGTTTATGTATATCTCAATGTATAAAAAACAACGGAAAGTTTCGAGTGTGTATCTGGATAATATCAGACTTGTGTTCAGTTCTTTTTTCGGATGGCTGAATAATAAAGGTTATATAACAAAGAATCCGGCGGCAGGGCTTGACCCGATTAAGACTGAAAAGCGGATAAAGAAACCTTTGTCGGATACGGAATTAGAGATATTGCGACGTAAATGCGTTATAAAGAGAGATACCGCGTTGGTAGAGTTTTTATACAGTACAGGTGTTAGGGTGTCTGAACTAATCGCCTTAAACAGGCAAGATATAGATTTTGATAACATGGATGCGGTAGTGTATGGAAAAGGAGCAAAAGAAAGGGATACATATTTGACTGCAGCAGCATGTATGCATCTCAAAGAATATCTTTCATCCAGAACAGATGACAATGAAGCGTTGTTTGTCAGTCTGCGGTCACCACACGAAAGACTGACAGTATCGGGGGTAGAAGAAATCTTACGAAGACTGGGGAAAGAAACAGGAATAGAGAAGGTTCACCCTCATCGGTTTAGACGGACGATGGCTACAAATATTTTGAATAAGGGAATGCCCATTGAGGAAGTGAAAGAAATACTCGGACATGTGAAGCTGGATACAACGCTGATCTATTGCCAGATCAACAGAGAGAATGTAAAGCATCACCATAGAAAATACATGTCTGCATAGGATGAGATAGGGCATGAAGGGGAAACAGCCTGCTGACAAGCAGGTTTTTTGGCGTGCTTGAATGCCGATAGTGTCAAGAAGGTAGGTCATGTCCACTGCTTGTATCAAGAGATAAATAGCAATTTTGGCGGGTGCTCTTTCGGCATGACCGAGGACGGTCAGCCGGGTTATAGAAAGCCGGGTGCTGATACAGTATACCCTTTTAAGGCCGCATATAAAATCAACTGCTCTGTCAACTATATTGTCAAGAATCAGTATGGGAATGAACAAGTTAGCGGAACATCAAACGGGTATATCGTAGTATGTGATTCTCGTAGTATAGTCAACGGATTCGGAAAAAATATTGGACAAAATCTTGGTGCAAATGCAATAGTAGTTACAATTAGTGTAACCATTAAATCCATTGAAAAAGTAAATCCAGAAGAGTATTTTTAATTGGCAAAAATCACATGTAATAAACATCTATACTAATTCCGTGCCCATTGCGTACCGCTATTGTGGATTCATCCACATACCTTACCTCTAAAGCATATGGGCTATAAAATATGACAGATTTTTCGATCATATCAATAAAGGCCCCAGAATTGTTATAGTTTGTCCTTACCATTACTACCTTAGCATCACTCACCGGAAGCGGTATGTTTTTCCAACTATCAACAGCAGTATAAGGAAAGGAAGCCAATTCACGATCACCCAATTTTTTTCGCACTGCATCGGCACCTGTTACATAGAAATCGTTCCCTTCCTGCTCAAATGAGCACCCGCCAAAATTGCTATTTATATCATTAACTTCGAAAATAAGGCCTTCACAGGTCTTTATTTTATATATCAAAAAAAGAGAAAGGAGATCATTATCATGAATAATGACAAATTAGTGCTAAAAGATGGCACAGAGATCACGTTGGAATCTTCGCAGGGCATGAATGCGCTGCATGTCAATGTCGCCGACAAGGCAGCGGCATGTACACTGTGGGAAAAATTCTCTAAGGAGAACGTAAAGCAGGTCACTGTCAAGAATTCGGAAGGTGTGACTGTCGGTAGCTATCAGGACATGGTATTGGATCATGTCGAAGGCAGGGATAATTCTGATGGTACTGTACAGATGACGTTTTCCCTGCGGAGCAAGACGACGGAAGAAATCTTGACGGAACGTATTCTTGCACTGGAATCTGGGCAGCGGACACAGGATGAAGCTATCGGCGATCTTGGGCAGGCTGTAAGCGATATCGCGGAAGGAGGTACACAGTAGTGGGAGCTTTTTATGGGAACAAGATCAGAAACAATGAGATGAATCCTAAGACAGGTGAAATCTGGAAACTTGGGGACGTCCCGTCGCTGTGGAAAGCAAAGACGGAACAGTGGTTGAGTGATAATTGATCAAACAGGTACATAAAACCGCCTATATGACGATATATGAACGTCAGAAAGGCGGTTTTTGTGTGCCGGAAAGGTGGAAAACAATGAAAATGAAACTTTTAACTTTTATCGGCCTGCTTGGAAGCTGGATCGCTTCCCTGTTTGGGGGCTGGGATGCCGCACTGGTGACGCTGATGATCTTTATGTGTATTGACTACCTGACCGGCCTGATCGTAGCCGGTGTATTTAAGAACAGCGAAAAGACAGAGAACGGCGCACTGGAAAGCCGGGCCGGCTGGAAGGGCTTGTGCAGAAAAGGCGTGACGCTGCTTGTCGTGTTAGTGGCTTGTCGCCTTGATCTGGTAATGGGATCCAATTTTATCAGGGATGCCGTGGTGATCGCTTTTATTGCAAATGAAACAATCAGCATTGTTGAAAACGCCGGTCTTATGGGGATCCCTATTCCCGCAGTTATTGTCAAGGCTATTGAAGTGCTGAAAAAGAAAACAGAAAGCGAGGGTGCGGGGCAGTGACAATCGGAATCAACTGTGGACATACCGCCAGCGGCCCGGGATCTGGGGCTGCTGGCATACTCAATGAATCAGAACATACCCGTCTTGTCGGACAGGCCCTCATGGGCCTGCTCCGCGCTGCAGGCATCAATGTGATCGACTGCACGATAGACCAGGCAAATACGCAAAATGAGTACCTTGCTGCCGCCGTTGCGCTGGCTAACCGGCAGGATCTCGACTGGTTTATCAGCATACATTTTAATGCTTCTAAATATCGTAATGGGCACGGGGTAGAGGTTTATACATACGAAGGCCGGCAATATCAGGATGCGATAGACGTGTGTGTGAATATCGCGTCTCTGGGCTTTACAAACCGTGGTGTCAAAGCAGGATCAGGGTTATATGTAATCAAAAAGACAAAGGCAAAGTCTATGCTAATAGAGTGCTGCTTCTGCGATAATCAGCAGGATATTGATACATATCGCGCGGCAGGCGGCGCCGAAGCGGTTGCAAAGTCTATTTCTAGAGCAATAGCACCTCATGTTTCGCAAGTGCAGGAAACAGCGATCATGGGCAGCAGCATTGCTACTGCAGAGCAACTTAACGAGTATTTGTTATCTGTAAATCCACGGGCAACCGAGTATCTGCATCTTGCGGCTATCTTTTTAGACGAGGGTAAGAAAGAGGGCGTGCGCGGTGACGGCGCATTCTGTCAGGCGCTGATAGAGACAGGATATTTTAAATTCGGCGGCGATGTGCAGCCGGGCCAACACAACTACGCAGGCCTGGGAGCGACAGGCGGGGTGCCGGGATTAACATTTATAGATGACCGCACCGGGATCCGGGCGCAGATTCAGCACCTTAAAGCGTATGCGACCACGATGCAACTTACGCAGGCCTGCGTGGATCCGCGCTATAAGTATGTATCAAAAGGGTGTGCACCGACGTTTGAATGTCTCTCCGGGAAGTGGGCAGTGCCGGGGTACTCGGGATATCCTGATCTCGCCGCGGCCAGAGCGGCAAAGGACAGCTACGGAGATCATATCGTACAACTGCTTAATCGCATTGTCAAAACGGACGTTGCGACGTCGCAACCGGATCAGATCGCGCCTGACGGCTCGTTATGGATCGTGCAGGCAGGCGCTTACAAGAGTCTTGACAATGCCAAGGCACTGCAGAAAAAACTTGAAGGTATGGGGGTTATATCTGAAGTAAATCTATATAAAGTATGAAAAAGGGCGGTAGGTGTTATCCTGCCGCCTGCTTATTTTTATTCAATTTTATCATGATCAAATGAAGTGTTTTGTATTGATTCGGCGTCGGAATAAAAGGTTTTGGGTTTACCGTGTTTCCATTTCCAATTCCGTTTAAGATCAACGTTTTGAGCAATTCTGCTTCTTCTCTCAATAATTGTTCCATATCCTTCTCGCTTTCTCCCTGCATTGCCCGGCGAGGACGGGATAAAATTACTTATCCCTATTCAGGAACGCTTCTTTTGCGGTTTCCTCTGTATATTTGTTGTCAGGGTACCAGTATGTCTGGTTAATTATCCAGTATCCTAAGTCATGGTATACCTCTCTAATCGCGCCATCATAAATCCTTATAGTCATACTTCCTGCTAACATCATATCTTCCCTTCTTTCTCCCTGCATTACCCGGCAGGGGCGGGATAAGCCGTTAATGCTCAATCAGCTGTTTGTAAATTTGATCTGCTGAGTCAGGATCAGCGTCAAGCAAATCAAACGTATCTTTGATTCTGGCATATACTTCCGAGACGATAGCCTTCTGTGTGATTGCCTTATCTTCCTGATTGATTCTGCCTGCTTCAAAAGCATATCCGTCAATCAGTTCCTTTAATGATTTTGTACAATAATGCATATTTCTTTTCAATGTCATATCTCATATCCTCCGTTCTTTTGATAAGTCAACTATAAACCATTATTGGTTTATAGTCAAGTAGATTTTAAACTTTTTTTGGATTATTTCCTTGACTTTTTTTATACGTGTAACTAGAATAAAGAAAAGGAGGAAGCAGGATGCTTGTATATAAGATAGATGTAATAGAGACTCTTAAAGAATCAGGGTATAATAGTACGAGAATATTAAAGGAAAACATACTTAGTCAGTCCGCTATGCAAAAATTAAGAAGGGGCGAGATGGTCGGAATAAAGACTTTAGAACAGTTGTGTGAGTTGTTAGATATGCAGCCGGGAAATATAATAAGATATGTGGAGGATAATCCAAAAAGAGTTTAATCTCCCTATTGACAATAAACTAATATTGGTTTATAGTGTTATTATCAGATCAGGAAAGGAGGAGACATGAACAATATGACAGATAAACAATTAGAAGTCATCATGAATCTTGTAGCTGATAAGTTCGAGGGCTGTAAGGATATGGATGAGGTCAAGAAAGCTATCAAGGAAGTAAGAGAGATGGCAAAAAAGGAAAAGGCTGAATAAATCAGCCCGAGGATTGAAAAGGGCGGCAGACATACAAGCCGCCGCTCTCAAAACATTGGAAATAGCTGAATTAGGCAATCTCCGTTGATAACTGAAAAAGTAAAAAAAACAATACATTTGTATATTTTATATGAAATTTATTTATCTGGTGCAACATATAGCGAATTTAAATTTTGTTTTGTGGCACTCTGGTATAAATTTCCGTGTTGCATTTCGTGTTGCATAGTTGTTTTTTGAGGGCTATTTTTATCTGGGTTCTTGAAACCAAGTATATTTTATAGGACTCTCAAAAGCAGAGTTTATGAGGAGATGCACAAAATTAGCGTAAAGCCGAACTTCTTCTATACGAGTTCGAGTCCCGTCTCGCGCTCTTTTTAATGAAGCGGAAACGTTGATATTTACAGCGTTTCCGTTCTTTTGTTTTGTGTGTTATTTGAATCATTTTGAATCACTGCGCTATATATTTTCAATAAGGCATGGATATTTTTTATGATTGTAGATATTTTACAGACCGTGTCTATGATTCGCATAAGGCGATAACTGTAATAAAAAACATAAATGCATGTATTTTATTTAGTATTGGTATGGTGTATAATATTTACAAACGTTAAAGAAAGAAATTGATTATGGATATAGAACAGCTTCGAAAAATATTAAAGAATTCATTCAATATAAAATGGGCAAAGCACTGTTTAGAGCGTATGCAGGAAAGAGACATCAGTATCGCGGATGTGAAATCCTGCCTGCAAACAGGAGAGGTCATTGAGGACTATCCAGACGATTACCCTCACCCCAGCTGTCTCATTTTCGGACGTACAGCAGACGATAAAATATTGCACATTGTTGTCGGATCAGATAACTGCAATTTATTTTTTGTAACAGCTTATTTTCCGAACACTGATAAATTTGAAGAGGATTTGAAAACAAGAAAGAGGTAATGATTATGTGTATGTATTGTAAGTGTAAGACCACGATCTCATCCTTGACAACGCATGTCGTAAATTATAAAAATTGTATTATCATCATTAAGAATGTGCCTTGCGAAGAGTGTGAGCAATGTGGTGAAAAGTATTATTCAGATGAGGTAGCACAACAAGTTGAATCTCTTGTAAATATGGCGAAACAGCTTATGCAGGAAATCGCTGTCATTGATTATTCTAAAGCGGCTTAGTCTGTCAAAAGTGTTGAATCAAAGTTGAATCACACAGGGTAACGTACCTTTTCCATTCTTGATTTTATGCGGCTTTCAGACTGGCGATATTTTTCGAGTCCCGTCTCGCGCTCTTTTTCAATGAAGCGGAAACGTTGATAAATACAGCGTTTCCGTTCTTTTTATGTGCCTGCAATTCTGTAGACGGTTGTAGACAACATTTTAATACCGTTACAGTGCCTTAATTATGAGGTTATAGGTTTCGTTTTCGGTCAGTGGATTGTAAATTTACTCAAGAGTATTGGGGAAAACTGCTGTGTCCCGGCATTTCCCCATCGTATAGCTGCTGCAGTACCTTGTAGCGCTTGCCGGTAATTTGGGTTTCCATTCGGGTTCATTCTGGTTGTCAGGGGAAGCGACAGACTGATGGTGACAGTGGTCAAATGTTCAAAAAAGCAGCGCAGTATTGTGGGCAGGACTGCCAAAGAGAGTCCTGTGAGAATACCGCCTGCAACGGCAGCAGGCAGCAGTTCTACATGGATTTCAACGGCAGTGCCGGTCTGGTTCCCTATCCACATACCACATACCATATATCACATACCACATACCATATACCATATACCTTATACCTTATACATCCCCCATACCACTGCCAAACAGATCCAGAATGCTGTCATAGGCCAGAGCTGCCGTCATGGAGGAGGCAGGATTTTGCGGGAGCGGGTCGCCGGGGGCGTTGGGAATTCCGGCGGTGAGGAAGCT
>ERZ808051.1102-NODE-1102-length-20610-cov-9.972970_pt1 | contig 20610 bp, 15 predicted proteins | sample MGYA00380199_ERZ808051 | MGnify/ENA primary metagenome ERZ808051 (study PRJEB31490, sample SAMN06133391) | mouse gut metagenome | isolation source: J11 | host: mice | place: China: Chengdu | collected 2015-05 ...
CTCATCAATGAACTGGCGTGTAAAAACCCAAAAGACTTTGGCTATGAGCTGAGCTGCTGGAATCTTGCATCCCTTGCATTTGTTTATAGATTATTTATAAAGCATGCGTTTACCGTGATTATCGCCCTCTTTTTCATTTACAAAGCCCTCTGAGTATGGTAAATTATAGATAATTGGGTTATTTTATAAGTATAGACAGGGAAAGGTGATGGCGATAATGCAGAATAAAGGTAAATACTATATCACAACGGCAATAGCGTACACTTCCGGCAAGCCGCATATCGGAAACAATTACGAGATCGTGCTGGCGGACAGCATAGCGCGCTACAAGAGAAAGGACGGCTACGATGTCTTTTTCCAGACCGGAACGGACGAGCACGGACAGAAGATCGAGCTCAAGGCGGCGGAAGCGGGCGTGACGCCAAAGGCGTTTGTGGACGATGTGGCTGGAACGATCCGCGGGCTCTGCGACATGCTCAACATCGCGTACGACAAATTTATCCGCACGACGGACAGCGATCACGAGAGGCAGGTGCAGAAGATCTTCAAGCGCCTGTATGACCAGGGGGACATCTACAAGGGCGCCTATGAGGGGATGTACTGTACACCCTGCGAATCCTTCTGGACAGAATCACAGCTAAAGGACGGCAAGTGCCCGGACTGCGGGCGCGAGGTAAAGCCGGCGAAGGAGGAGGCGTACTTCTTCAAGATGAGCAAGTACGCGGACAGGCTGATCGACCATATCAACAGGCATCCCGAGTTTATCCAGCCCGTATCGCGCAAGAACGAGATGATGAACAATTTCCTGCTTCCGGGACTGCAGGATCTGTGCGTGTCGCGCACTTCGTTCAAGTGGGGGATCCCCGTTGATTTTGATGACAGACATGTCGTCTATGTGTGGCTCGACGCGCTCTCAAACTATATCACAGGCATCGGCTATGACGCGGACGGGAACAGCACGGAGCAGTACAAAAAACTGTGGCCGGCGGATCTGCATCTGATCGGAAAAGATATCATCCGCTTCCATACAATATATTGGCCTATCTTCCTGATGGCGCTCGGCGAGGAGCTCCCGCACCAGGTGTTCGGACACCCGTGGCTTCTGCAGAACAATGACAAGATGAGCAAGTCAAAGGGAAATATCATGTACGCAGATGATCTGGTTTCGCTGTTTGGCGTGGACGCGGTGCGCTATTTCGTGCTGCACGAGATGCCGTACGAGAATGACGGTTCGATCACATGGGACCTGATGGTGGAGAGGCTGAACTCGGATCTTGCAAACACACTCGGAAATCTTGTCAACAGGACGATCTCCATGAGCAACAAATATTTTGGCGGCGTGGTGGAGGACAAGGGCGCTGCGGAGGCAGTCGATGAGGATCTGAAGGCTGTCGCGACAGGGACGTACGACAAGGTTGAGGCGAAGATGGCGGAGCTGCGTGTTGCCGACGCGCTCACGGAGATCTTTAACCTGTTCAAACGCTGCAACAAATACATCGACGAGACAGAGCCGTGGGTGCTCGCAAAGGACGAGGCGAAAAAGGACAGGCTTGCGACCGTCCTGTACAACCTTGTGGAGGGCATCTCGATCGGCGCAGGACTGCTTGAGCCGTTCATGCCGGAGACCGCGCAGCGGATCATGGGACAGCTGAACAGTGAGATACGCGGTTTTGAGTCGACCGGGACATTCGGCGTCTATGCGTCGGGAACAAAGGTCACGGACACGCCGGAGATCCTCTTTGCGCGCCTTGACCCGAAGGAGATCGATGCGAAGGTGGAGGAGCTTGCCAGCCAGCAGAAGGCAGAATCGGGTGCGGCACAGGAGACGGAAAATGACACGGATGTCACAGATGTGATCGATATCGAACCCAAGGCGGAGATCACCTATGAGGATTTCACCAGGATGCAGTTTCAGGTAGGAGAGATCATCTCCTGTGAGGCAGTGGCAAAGTCAAAGAAACTGCTGTGCAGCCAGGTGAAGATCGGTTCCCGGGTGAAGCAGATCGTATCGGGGATCAAGGCGTTTTACAGTCCCGAGGAGATGGTTGGCAAGAAGGTGATGGTGCTCGTGAACCTGAAACCGGCAAAGCTTGCGGGTGTCCTGTCTGAGGGCATGATCCTGTGCGCGGAGGACGCGGACGGAAAGCTCGCGCTGATGACGCCGGAGAGAGCGATGCCGTCAGGGGCGGAGATCATGTGATCATCGATGCGGTAGCGGGAAGGCAAAATCAATGCACAACACTGCGCGGGAGATTTCTCCGCTTTGCAGTATGTGGGCTGTAAAAAAGTTGATACACGCATATAAAATGAGGAGTGTTATGGTAGATAATATAGAAGCGATCATATTTGATCTGGACGGAACCATGTGGAACGCGCTCGACGGGATCCACAAGACATGGAACCAGGTGGTAGCAAACCACCCTGAGTACAGGAAGGAACCGATCACTTTCGAGGAGCTTGAAGGCTGTCTGGGACTGCCCATGACGGACATAGCTGCGAGACTGTTTCCGGGCACGACGGCAGAACAGCAGCAGACGCTGATGGACGAGTGCTGTGCGGTTGAGAACGCCTACCTGTCAGAGCACGGCGGGATCCTCTATCCGGCGCTCGAGGAGACTTTGCTGGAACTGAAAAAAAGCTACAGGCTCTTTGTGGTGAGCAACTGCCAGCAGGGGTATATCGAGAGCTTTCTCAAGGCGCATAAGCTCGCGAAGTGCTTTGACGACATCGAGTGCTGGGGCAACAACCTGCTTCCAAAGGGCGAGAACAACAAGCTCATCATGGGGCGCAACCATGTGACGAGGGCAGTGTATGTGGGCGACACGGCGGGCGATGAGGAGTCAGCGCGCGTGGCGGGCATACCGTTTATCTATGCGGAGTACGGATTTGGCGAGGCGAAGGCGCCGGACTATAGACTGGAGGCGTTCGCACAGCTTCCGGAACTCATCGGAAAAATACGGTGGTGCGGCGAATGACATATACGGAAACGGAGTGTCTGATCCTGAGGGATTATCAGGACGCTGAATGATGAGGATCCTGTTGGAATACCGGATATCAAAGAGAGTGTGGGAACAGATATGATTTACAGACCATTGCCAATCGGGATCAGTGATTTTGCGGAAATGATCGAGAAGGAGTTTTACTATGTTGACAAGACGCTCATGATCAGGGATCTGCTGGATCACAAGGCAAAGGTGACGCTTTTTACGCGTCCGCGCCGCTTTGGAAAAACGCTGAATATGAGTATGCTCAAATATTTTTTTGAGGACGACAGGGATCTGCGTGGAAATAAGAGGGACTGGTCGCGTCTGTTTGCAGGACTGAATATTGCGGAGGCAGGAGAGAATTACCTTGCGCATATGGGGCAGTATCCAGTTATCTATTTGACTTTTAAGGATGCGAAGAAAGAGAGCTTTGATGAGTCGTACCGACAGCTCGTCATGGTGATCGCAGAAGAATTTAAAAGACATGATTTTCTTCTTGAGAGCGTTGCGTCTGATCAGGAGAGGGAAAAATATCAGACGATCGCATCAGGAAAAGCAGAAAAAATAGAATACCAGAATGCCATCCTGTTTCTTTCCAGGTGCCTTGAATCGCATTATGGCAAAAAGCCCGTCGTGCTGATCGATGAGTATGATGTGCCCTTGGAAAATTCTTTTACAGGAGGCTTTTACAATAAGATGATTGACCTGATCCGCTCCTTGTTTGAGAGCGGGCTGAAAGACAACAGCAGTCTCGGATTTGCAGTCCTTACAGGCTGTCTGCGCGTCTCAAAGGAAAGTATCTTCACAGGCATGAATAATCTGAGTATTGTATCGATCCGAAATGCAAAATTCGATGAATATTTCGGATTCCGCGTGGATGAAGTGCAGCAGCTATGTCATTATTATAATATGGATGATGCGTACGGAACGGTTCGGGAATGGTATGATGGATATACTTTCGGACAGACGGACGTTTATAATCCGTGGAGTGTGATACAGTATATCGATGATGCCCGGGTGAATACAGACTGGCTGCCGATGGCATACTGGGCAAATACCTCCTCGAACAGTATCGTGAGGACACTGATCGACCATGCTGACGATGACGGTAAGATGCAGATAGAGGAATTGCTGGCAGGCGGCAGCATCAGGGTGCAGATACATGAGGACATAACTTATGGGGAGATTTATGACAGCAGTGACAATCTGTGGAATTTTATGTACTTCACAGGATATTTCCGCAAGATGAGGGAGTGGCTGGAGGGGGCTGCGATCTTTGCCGAGCTTGCCATTCCCAACAGGGAAGTGCAGTATATTTTTGAGGAAAAGGTGCAGGTTTGGTTTCGGGAGAAGCTGAGAGCAAGGGATATGACGCTGCTCTACACGGCATTTGTCGACAAGGACTGTGCCGCATTGGAAGACCAGATCAACGATATCTTTGAGGAAACGATAAGTTACATGGATCAGAATGAATACTATTATCACGGAATGGTCGCCGGGCTGCTGACAGGGATCAGGGGATTTGGCATACGCTCTAACCGGGAAGGCGGAAAAGGGCGGAGCGACCTGTTTGTCAAGCCGGTCCGCCGGAGCAGAGAAGCTTTTGTCATAGAGTTCAAGGTCGCAAGGGACATAGAAGATATGGAGGCAAAAGCGGACGAGGCGTTAAGGCAGATCGAAGAGAAAAAGTACGACATGGAACTCCGAAATGACGGATACAAGTGTGTGAGCTGCTATGGCATCGCTTTCTGCGGTAAGGAGTGCGCTGTGCGCTGCAGGGACAACGCCTGAGGAGCAGTAGAACAATATCGTAAGAAGAACAGTCCCTAAGCAGGGATAAGACAATAAAGATGTGGGAGGAAAATGAAATGAGTATAAGGATAGGAATCTTAGGCTACGGAAACCTGGGGCGCGGTGTGGAGTGCGCGGTCAGGCAAAACGACGATATGGAGCTGGCGGCGGTGTTCACGCGCAGGGATCCGGGATCCGTCTCGATCCTGACGGACACGGCAAAGGTCTGCAATATCGCAGAAGCGGCAGAATGGAAGGACAGGATCGACGTGATGATCATCTGCGGCGGCAGTGCCACGGACCTGCCGCAGCAGACACCGGAGTATGTGAAGTATTTCAACGTGATCGACAGCTTTGACACCCATGCAAAGATTCCGGAGCATTTTGCAGCTGTAGATGCGGCGGCAAAGGAAAACGCGCATGTCGGCATCATTTCCGTCGGCTGGGATCCGGGAATGTTCTCGCTGAACCGCCTGTATGCGAATGCGATCCTGCCGGAGGGAAAGGACTATACATTCTGGGGAAAAGGTGTGAGCCAGGGACACTCTGACGCGATCCGCCGGATCGCGGGCGTCAGAAACGCAAAACAGTACACGATCCCTGTCGAGGCGGCGCTGGAGGCGGCGCGCTCCGGCAGCAACCCGGAGCTGACGACAAGGCAGAAGCACACGCGGGAGTGTTTCGTCGTGCTCGAGGAGGGCGCAGATGCGGCGAAGGTCGAGGAGGAGATCAAGACCATGCCAAACTACTTTGCGGACTACGACACGACAGTGCACTTCATCAGCGAGGAGGAACTTCTGGCAGATCACAGCGGGATCCCGCACGGCGGTTTTGTGCTGCGGAGCGGCGTGACCGGTTGGGAGAAGGAGAACCGGCATCTGATCGAGTACAGCTTAAAGCTTGATTCGAACCCGGAATTCACGGCGAGCGTGCTCGCAGCCTACGCGCGTGCTGCGCACCGCCTCGCAGGAGAGGGGCAGAGCGGGTGCAGGACCGTGTTTGACATCGCGCCAGCGTATCTGAGCGCAAAGAGCGCGGAGGAGCTGCGGGCTTCGATGCTGTGATGCTTGTACACGGATCGATCATGAAACGGAATACGATCGCTATGCCTCCATATGGATCACCCTCGCTTCGGGGTAATGCTGTAAAATGTGCGCTGTATTCCTGTGGGTGACCAAAATGACAGTCGCGTCGGAATCCAGAAACTGGTAGACTTCATCCAGACGGCTGCGGTTGATGCTTGCATCCGCTTCATCCAACAGGATCAGCGGGCTTGATACATCACGCATGATGGACAGGTTCATGAGCTGCACTTCACCACCGGAACCTTCCTGATCAAAATAACAATAGCTGTCTTGATTTTGCAGAAAAAGAGTCGCAAGATCCCGCAGCTCGTGATCTGCAGATTCTTTTCCGTCTACGAGGATCTGCCCCCTGTCAGCAGTCAGCAGCCCCGCCAGCAATTTTAACAGGGTACTTTTCCCGGTCATATTGTCGCCGGTCAGAATCAGTTTATCGCCTGACCGGATTTCCAGTGAAAAGTCCTTCAGTGCGCATTGCCCTTCCACGTAGGAATAACTCACATTCCTCAGAGCGAGTGTCTCAAAATGCGGTTTGTCAGGGCAGGGGGCGGTATTTTCAGTTTCTGTATCCAGAAAACGCACCAGACGTGATATTCCGGGAAAGCTGCTCTTATACTGCAGATAATAATTGTTGAAAAAGAATAGCGGCATGGTCGTCCGTGACTGAATATTGGAGATCAGCATCATCGTACCAAGTGTCATGCTGCCCAGCAGGATCGCCCTGCCGCACAGTACGAGAACCAGGACATTCAGAACGGTGTTGATCGCTGTATTGAGTTCCTGATATCCGGCATTGAGCATGGATATCTTCCCCTGATTCCTGCAATAGTCTGTCACCTGTCCATCCAGATCCTGTTCAACGCGCGACTCCATTTGAAGAGTCTTGATAGCAGGCAGGGACTGAAAGATTTTTTTGACCTTCTGGATCAGCTTCGACTGGACTGCCCTGTTTTTCTCGCTTCGCGTGGACAGTGGGCGGTCAAATAGATTGGAAACAATATAATATACCGGGATCCTTGCGCACACCACCAGCCCGACAGGCAATGAATAGTAGAGCAGGACGGAGAGGTATACGATCAGTTTCAGCACTTCTGTAAAAAATTTGATCGTCTGGGATAATACATTTTTGAAAGCATCCACATCGCCGAGCAGGATTGTTTCAATGTCCTTCTCGGCGATCTCTTTTTCCTTTTTATAAAGGTATCTGCATTTCATATAGATCAGGATACGCTCAATTCTCTTTCTGAGAGACAACGTGATCTTTTGAAAAATCAGATAAGCCATCAGCCGTTCATACATCAGATCGACGGCAAACCGCAGTAAGATGATGACAAGAAAAGCTCCGGTCACGGTACGGACATTTTCCCACGCGCCGCCAATGACGACGGTATCGGTGAAATACTGCATAAACCAGGGCACTGTCAGGCTCAGTATACTGATCAATATGGAAAGCGCCAGCAGCACAATGACTAAGCCCATATTTTCTATGAGACACTGCTGCAGTAATCTGCGATTTTTATTCATGAAAACCTCCTTCATTCTTTCAGAAATCTGCTCTTTTCTCCACAATAGAGCAGATTCAAATGGTGCATTGCCCGCGTGCACGCCACATAGAGCAGATTCCGGTCATATTCCGTACAATAGTTTTGCTGGTCGGCGTCCACGATCAGGACCTCGTCAAATTCCAGTCCTTTAGAAAGTGACACCGAGGTCACGATCACACCATTGTAAAACATATCTGCATCATACGTAAACAGATGAACGTCACCGGTGCCAGACAGTCTGCAAAACAAGGCTTCCGCCTGTGGGTGGCTTTTGCAGATAATGCCCAGTCTGCCGTTTTTGTTGTCTGCCTGTGTCTGTCTGACCGCGCTGATCAGATAAGATTCCTCATCCGACCGGCTCTCAAATGCGATCTCCCGGGGCGTACTTCCATGCCGCTCTATGGGATCGATTTTTTGATCTTTTCTGATCTTCTCCGCATATTTCATGATCTCATAAGTTGAACGATAGCTTTTGTGAATTTCTATCAATTGTGCATTGGTGTACATTTGCTGAAAAAAGTCAGAATGATTTTCCGTAAAAGGTACGACATTCTGGCAGAAATCGCCAAGAATGGTCTTTCTGCACGGGTAAAGCTTATTGATCACGGCATATTGGATCGGTGAATAATCCTGCATTTCATCGATGATCAGATACATGATTTCCGGTTCTCTTGTAAAACCTTCCAGGTACATCTTGATATAGACGAGCGGAAAAATATCGGAGCTTTCTATTTCCATTTCATCCGCATAAGGAAAGAAATCCGATCTTCCAATATATTCGAAAAAGCTCCTGTATAACTGTAGTACATGATTCGTATCATACCGTTCCATCAACCATTCAAACAGATCATTTCGATGAACTTTTCTGATGTCTTTGGATATCAGCGCGGCAATTTCCTGAAAACGTTCCCGGACGGGCAATCCTCCTCGGATATCGTAACATTTTCTCAGGTACGCGGCTTCAACCATACCGCCCTCGTAGTGGTAATCTTCTTCTCGAAAATTTTCCTGATCGCATTTCCGTAGATAATCCTCCAATTGATTGAAAAATGCTACAGAATTTTTAAACTGGTTTCTGTTCTTCCAGTCAGTATCTTCTTCCCTTTGCAAATACCGTTCTGCCTGCAGCTCCATCCTTTCGCAACGGTATTCCTTCCCCAGAATCGTTGACGCGATATCATCCATGGCGATACAGCGAACATTCTCTTCGCCAAGCTCAGGAAGGACGTCTGCAATGTAATCGACAAAAACACCGTTTGGTGAGATGATCAGGAAATTTTTTGAGGTGATCTTCCCCTTATATTTGTACAAAAAATAGGCGATCCGGTGCAGTGCGATGGAAGTCTTGCCCGAACCGGCAACACCGTGTATGATCAGTGTATCTGATGAATGATCCCGAATCAGTCTATTCTGCTCCTTCTGAATCGTGGCAACAATATCGGTCATCTTATGACCCGCATTCTTTGCAAGTTCCTGCTGCAATATGTCGTCGCTGATGCTGATGCCGCTCTCCAGTGCATAGACCAGAGTCCCATGGCTTATCTTGTACTGACGCTTGCAGACCAGCTCTCCCTCGATCCTTCCCATCGGAGCATCGTAACCGGCATTGCCATATCCGTACTCATAATACATTCCGGAGATCGGCGCACGCCAGTCAAATACTTCAAATTCACCCTTATCGTCCCAGAAAGAAAACTTTCCGATATAAATCTTCATGGGTTCGGGATCCCCTTCCATCAGAAAATCGATCCGTGCAAAATAGGGAGCGTCCATCATCTTGATGATCTGGCGCAGTCTTTCTTTTGTCTGCTCTCCTGAATCGACGACATGGTCGATCAGCAGCTTGTTAAAGATCGCTTCGTATTCATCGAATTCACTCTGGTTCTCCCAGACATATCTTGCAGAATCACGGTAGCTTTCTGAATAGTGCGCCACCTTTTCCAGCAGCCTGTCTGCTGCTGACTGCAAAGTTTTGAGACCAACAAGTAAATGTTCCTTTTCCTCTTGAAGATTCAACGGTTCTACCTCCCGGTTTCATGATTATCGTAAGGACTCGGCAATCCAACATTGTGGATCGGCTTTATAAAAATCTCCGTACACGCCATAAGACACGGCATGGCATCCTCGGCAGTAATGCTTATATTTACAGATAGAACAACTTTCATATCTATCAAGATCTCGAAAGTATTCAGCCTGCTTTGAAGTGTAGATCTCTTCAAATGTATTTGTTTTTACGTTGCCCAATAAACTTTTTGTTTTCATACATGCATATACATTACCATTTGTTCCGATACATAAAGAATCCTGGTTAATGTGACAGCCGTCATAAATTAATTCCTGATCTCTGTTTTTACCATATCGTTCATCTAAATCCCAAATGCCTTTTTCAATTAAAAAAGGTTTCCACAGATGATCCTTGAATATAAATTGCGTTTTGTATCCGCTTTCTTTCATTTCACATATAACAGAAAACATTTTCTCTAAAAAATCTTTATATTCTATTGCCGTAAAATGTTCCTGAAAATAGTCAGTACTTCGTTCACTGCAATTAGGAACAAGTCGTGAATATGCAAAATAGGGTGCACCATTTTTACATAAATATTTATATAATTCAATAATATCCTCTGCGTTTTTCTTTGAAAGGGTTGCCATTATTTTAGGGGATATCGTTGATTTTGTCAATATACTTAATGCCTGCATTGAGGCAGCAAATGACCCTTTTCCCCGCCATTCATCGTGCATTTTTTCTGTGCCATCGAGCGAAATCTGATAAGAATCAATATTATATCTTTCTAACATTTCGATATTTTCTTCGATATACTGTGGGTTGCCTAATATAAATATATTAGATAACATACCTTTTTTTCTATATTGATTATCGATATGAGAAAGGATAATTTCAAGCTTGTCAGAAAGAAGTGGATGTCCTCCTGTCAACACAAATACTGGTGATGCCTGAATTTCATAACAGAATGAATAAAAATTATCAACTACCAGTTTTAATTCAGAGTCTGTTAGTTCGCTTTCTTTTAACATTCCATCGAATTGCTCAGAGCCTAAATAGCATTGAACACAATGCTGATTGCATTTTTTTGTGAAATGCCATTGAATAGAAAATGAATACAGGGTTGGTCTTATTGGATTTTCCTTTATATATGCTTCTGCATCTATCAGGCTATAAAATTGATCAACATACGAGATAATACGAACGCTATCGTCACCAATTGTTAATTCTTTATTTTTATCGGTCAATTGATTTTTTATTCTTTCTATTACTTTTTTCTTATCATACCCGTCTGAACATTCCAAAATGGTAACATCAGCAATGTAATATCCAATAGCCGGATAAAAGTAAAAGTATATTACATAATACATAAAATTTCTCCTCCATATTTAAAAAGCTTGTCAATGATAAACTGTCATTGACAAGCTTTTTCATTCACTTCTGTCATCCGTAACAATGTGCAAAAGAACTGCCACTTCCACTATGTGCAATTAATTTGGAATTTTTTAATAAATCTTTTTTCCCTTGTGATTCATTTTGTGATCCTCGAAAAGAATTGTACCGACTCATGATTTTTTTTACATTGCTCATTTTTGTTCCTCCTATGTTTATTTCCGGTCTAATGCATGCCTCATTCCGAATAATCTATATGGTACACTGATACCAAAAAAAGTACATGACTTTTTACATACAAAAAAAGAATTTTTTATTATATGCAAAAAGTCATGTACTTTATAGGAGCTTCCTGTATAATATTTGAGGATATTACGGTATTAACTGTACTGAATAATACGAAGGAACTGTCAATAAATAACGCATCAATTTAACTTGTCTAAATGTTCATCTGCGGTAACAGTTCAGCCCAGGACTTCGCACTACGCGGCGAAGTCCGTGAGAAAGCATAGTGATTGAGATGCATCAAGCCACGGTACGTGGCTTTGACATCCGCAAAGCGGTTTTTGCATGGCTTGATGCTTGTAACAGGAAGCCGAAGGCTGAACTGTTACCATCTGCGTCAAATTAACAAGTTATTTCTTGACAATTCCTAATATCCATCAACATTTATCACAGAAAGGAATAAGTATTAATGAAAAAAGTAAAAACAATCGTAAAAACACTTTTATTCTCAACGCTTATGGCAGTAGTCGTTTCAACAGCTGGATATAAGATAAGTCCGGAAAGAGATCTGACGGAAAACGTTGTCGCAGTGTGTTGTAGCGAATATCCCGATTCTGAATCAAATATGACGGGATACTAAATAAAACTTCTTAAAATTGTATGTATAGATAATTTAAGGGTGTTTATGAAGGACTAATCAATTACTTTAACACCTCTATTTTTTTCTAAAAAATCTTTATACAATTTTTTATCCTGTTCAAAATAGTATAAGTCAAAAATATAGTATGCTGCTTTTGCCCATTCATCACACTCATTTCTGGCGATGTTATTTCTGTTTAATGCTTGTAGAATATTATTGATACAAAAGGGTAGTTCCATAGCTTTCCCACACAGGAATTCCAACTGTAATTCCTTAAGCGCATCCACGATATCTTTGTCCTGGCGTTCATGTATATAATTATTACATAAGAGCTGATAAGAGCGGTATCTGTATTTTACGTCGACTTTACTGCTTTTTATTTTTTCCAATGTGATCCGATATAGGTCAACTGCCTCGTCCCGGCGTCCGATCCTGCATAGGGTAATACAGATGTTGTTGACAACCAGTACTTCATTTCTCATAGGAATATGCGAGAAAGTTTTCTCCTCAAATTGCATGAATCCTTCCGACAATTTTCTTAACTGTTCAAATGCCTCCGCTGATGTCACTTCACCAAGTGATTTCGCAGTGAGAATTTCATAGAGACTGACAACCATTTGGTTTTCTGGTATTTTCATATTGAGCACTTTCTTCAGACGCTCAGTCGCCTCTTTTGCCTGCTGATAATCCCGGCGCATCAAAAGACCGTCGATACTCCGTTTCAGTTCCATCACCTCAAAAGACTGGGTGATGACACCTCCGTTGTATCTGCGCTTTTTTAGTCCCAGCTTATCCATGATCTGCTCAAACGTTTTACGGTTTGGAGACACCTTGCCGGTCTCTACGCGAGAGAGAGATTCCGTGTTCTGATAGATATCTTCTGCAAGTTGTGCCTGTGTCAGACATTTTGATTCCCGCTCGGCCCGGATCAGCTCATGATCCAGATGATAGTCCCTCTGACAGCAGTTGTGAAACAATGCATCTGTCGGATACCACTTTGGGGCATATCCTTTCCATAAGAAGGTCAATATATCATAATACTGTACCCATTTGCTCCGCTCCGGAGCGATGCCAAGTGCTGCCTCGGATCGGACCATCAGTTCCAGCAAAGGCAGCATAAAATACAGGATCGTATTTTTCCGCAGTTCATCCATGCCCTTTTTGCAGTAAACAACAGCCTGCAGATAATCTTTTTCCAGATAACAGATCCCTGCGGTCAGCCAGGCACATTTGCCGACCAGTTTGGCACATTCCTCGTCATCGCTGAAATGGTTTTCGATATAATCCATACAGCGTTCGAGATGTTGCTTCGAGATTGACCGAATCGTGCTGTCTCCAGGATATCCTTCAAGATACATCCGCTCGAGGGCGAGCAGGTTCTCCAGTTCCGCTGTGGAAATAAGATAGTGCTCCATCTGATCATAAAAGTGCTCATAAGAATACTTCGGAAGCGTCCGGCTAGCGGCTCTGTGCAGGTGTTCTGCCGCAAGCACACAGTTTCCGTCCATGTGATAAATGAGAAATGCCTCCATGCGGTGACGATACATCGCATCGACGTGGGTGCGTGACGGATAATTTTGCAACAACAGTTCTGCCAGTTTTCTTTTCCCTCGATAAACAGCTTCCTCGATCAGGTCACGCAGTCTGATCATATTGAACAGTTTGCTTCCCAGCACCATCTCAAATTTATCGGGCGATTGCCCCAGACGCTGCAGAAGGATGTCCAGCATCAACACATCCGCTGCATAGCGATCTGATTCCAGTTCCTGAAGGACATGCTCGGAGCATACCCCATAGGACAATGCCTTTCTGGTGATATTTTTTGCCGTTCGGATCCCGTTGATCAGAGTACCTATTGTTGTGAATTCCATGGTCTGTCTCCTGTAAAGAATAATAGTACATTTCGTACTTTATGTTATCATAACCGCCCATGGGATGCAATGATTCTATGCGGATTTGCGGTTTGTCTTCATTTTTCCCTTCTCAAGTGGCAACCCGGAATATACATATAACACATAACTGCATTGAATCAATATTTAATTGTCAAGTGAACCGTTCCGATGAAGGCTATCCGTGAAAATAAAAAAACGTATCGTTTCGTCGAAAGAAAGTATACTGAGATTGAAAAACAGTAATTATCTGATATAATAAAAATGGAATATAGAATAAGGAGATACAGCAAATGATATTTGGCAGGAAACACACACAGCAGATGAAGGACATGGTGGAGGAGGTTCTGACAGAGGCGCTCCGGCAGCAGTCACGGGAACTGGATGCACAGCAGTCCGGACAGGTGCGGCAGCTCAATGATATGATGGAAAAGAACCAGAAAGCAGTCAGGGGGCTTTCCGACACAGTGGAAGACTTTCTGGATACATTACAGGAAGAAAATGCGGAGCGTGAGCGTTTAGGGCAGGAGTATGCAAAAGCAAAAGAACGGGAACAGGGGCTGTTGAGATTGCTGGAATTGTATCAGGAACAGACAGAGCTGTTTGAACAGTGGTTATCCGCACAGAACCAGGAAAACAGCGATGCGGCACTGGAAGCATGGAAACAGCAGCAAGTCATTCTCAAGGGAAAACTGGCGGCAGAGAGCAGACTGTGTGCGATCGAGCGGACCGGCCTGGCAGGAGAACTGGTTGATTACCGCATTCATGAGGTTCTGCAGGCAGTGGGACCGGATACAAAGGAACAGGAAGGAACGGTAGCGAAAGTGTACAGTCAGGGGATGCTCTATCAGGGAACTGTCATCAGGAAAGCACGTGTAGCTGCATATCGAAAAGAATAGGAGAGATACATATGGATACGATCATAGGAATTGACTTAGGCACATCAACTACGGAAGCGGCTGTATATCAGGATGAAAAGCCGGTCATCATGCTCAATTTTGACGGAAAAGAAGTGACGCCTTCCGTGGTAGGACTCGACGATTCAGGAAACGTGATCGTGGGGGAGAAGGCGGAGGCGCAGCTGCTGCTGGCACCGGGACGCACTGTCAGGGAAGTGAAACGGCTGATCGGAACTGCGGAAGAGGTCGAGATGGGAAAAAGGCATTATTCCCCTGTCGAGATCTCTTCCATGATCTTGACCTATGTCAGAAATTATGCAAGCAGCTTTCTTGATACAGATATCAGCAGAGCGGTGATCTCTGTGCCGGCATACTTTGACGAGCTGCAGCGGCAGGAGACAATGGAAGCCGGCAGGGGAGCAGGATTTATGGTGGACCGGATCATCAATGAACCGACAGCGGCAGCGCTGAGCTATGGGCTCGGGCATATGGATGAGGAGAGCTATGTGCTGGTATATGATCTGGGGGGAGGCACGTTTGATGTGACGCTCCTGGAAATGTTCGAAGGCGTGCTTGAGGTGAAGGCGAGCAGCGGGGACAATCAACTGGGCGGAAAGGATTTTGACCAGAGACTGATACAATATCTCACAGGGCAGTTTCGGGATAAAAATGGGATAGATCTTACCGGGGATCCATATGCAATGGCGCGCGTGCGTGATGAGGCGCTTCGCTGTAAGATCGCGCTGAGTGTACAGGAGGAATACAAGGTGCAGATCCCTGTGCTTGTGACAAAGGATGATATGCCATATGCAATGGACGAGGTCATAACACGCGCTAAGTTTGAGGAGCTGATTCTGGATCTGGTGGCGCGCACGCATGAGCCGATCGATGTGGTGCTTTCAGACAGTGGTATTTCTGCGCAGCAGCTGGACAAGATCCTTTTGGTAGGAGGTTCCACGCGCGTTCCGCTGGTGCGCAGGGACATCGAGGCGTATTTCGGAAAGAAACCGGAGGCAGCCATAGATCCGGATTACGCGGTGGCACAGGGGGCGGCGATTCAGGCGGCGATTATTTCAGGCCAGATTGATGAGAGCAGCGAGATCGTGATGACAGATGTCAATCCGTACACGCTGGGGGTACGCGCACTCCGCGGGTATGACGATGATTACATGAGTGTGATCATTCCAAGAAACAAGACAATACCGACTACAAAGAAACAGAAATATTATACCTCATGGGACGGGCAGACAACGGCAGTGATCGAGGTTTATCAGGGTGAATCATCGTCTACACGGTATAATCACTGCATTGGTGAATTTACATTGAGCGGGATTCCTTCGGAGCGGGCGGGAAAAGAGGCGATCGATATCTCTTTCTCATACAATCAGAATGGTATGCTGCAGGTGACAGGCGTGATCGTCAGCACGGGTGAGGAGGCCTCTATTGACATCGATATGCTGAACACAAAGGAAAAACGGATCGATGTCAGCGGCTGGAAAGCATCAGAACTCGCAGGGGATTACAGGGCGGTGATCAGACGGGCAGAAAAGTGGATGAAGGCGCACGAGGGAGATCAAAAGGTAGACGAGCTGCTGTACCGGCTGAAAAAGGCGATTTTGGAGGAGGATGATCCACAGGCGGAGGAGCTTGGGGACCAATTACAATACTACACAGGAGCGTAAGAATGAGAAAAGATTATGAGATACTGGGGATCGATGAAAATGCGGACGAGAAAGCCATCAAAAGAGCATATTTTAAATTGATCAGGACGCATTCTCCAGAAAAAGACCCGGAACGGTTTCAGGAGATCAGGGCGGCATATGAGCGTCTGACAGAGGAAAAAGATCAGCCCGAAAATAGTATTTCGATCGAGGTTCCGGCTGATGATAAATTTGCGGAGAGTATGTATGAACAGATCCATCAGCTGATGCAGGAGCGGGAGTATGGCAAAGCCGCCCAGACGGCAAAGGAGGGAATGAAATACTATCAGGAGGTTGAATGTTTCCTGTATCTGTATGCGAGATGCAGCATCCTGGACGGGAAACCGGGAAAAGCTGTCAAATCGTATGAGAAGCTGGTGAAACGCTTTCCGGATAAGCTCTATTATCAAAGCGAACTGGCAAAGGCATATCATCTGAGAGGGTACACGCGAAAAGCATATACTGTATTTCGCCGGGTCTATGATCAGGGATGGCGCGAGATCGATTTTCTGAATTTGTACAGTCTGTGCTGTTATTCACAAAAAAAATCTGATGAGGCAGTGCAGGTGCTCGAGAACCTGATCGTTTCCATACCGCCTGAGAAGATGGCGGGCAGGATACCAGAGCTGCTGGAGGCATATACCGGGCTGCTGGCGCTTTATCTGGACAAGCCATATCCGATCAGAAAGGTGGTGGATGAGTGCAGCGCTTTTCTGGATCAGGTGGGCGGCAGGATCCATGATTACGATGATCTGTTGATACAGCTGTATCTGCTTGTCAAGACAGCGGCCGTGACCGACGAAGGCGAAGAGATCGATGCGCTTGCGGAGAAAATGAGCGTATTTCTGCCGGACATCTTTGATGAGGAAGAGCCGAGGGAGGTTACTGAGGCATATGACCTGCTGGAGGATGAGCGGTTCAGCGATCTGATGAAACTGACGCTGGAAGCATTCATACTGCAGGATGACGCAGGGTATTCGGAGGAGGAGTATGAGGAGTATGAGAACTTTATGCAGGATGATGCGCTTCTCTGTCAGCTGGAAGCGTGGCCAAAACAGCGTGACGAGATAGCGCTCATGCAGGAGGAATATCCCTGTGTATACGATTGCATGAAAGATGTCTGGGATATCATCAGAAAAAGCAAGGGCAGAAATTCCTTCCTGAAAGATTCGATATTGGCAGCGTATGGAAAGAAGGAGCGAAAATACCAGTGCGGACATTATTATGAGTTCTATCCTGAGAAGCGCCAGGATATGGGACAGGTGCAGTGGGATAGTCAGGAGGACGGACAATATGTCCGACAGGACAAAAAAGTGGGGCGCAATGATCCATGCCCCTGTGGGAGTGGTAAGAAATATAAGAATTGCTGTGGAAAAAACAGGTGATCAGCGTGTGTCTTTTTTCTGTTGGATGCACCATGAATTTTTGTGGTATCATTAACAAATAAGGAACATATGGTTTGTTCGGCAGTGGGGACATGCGCTCTCTGCATTTGTTTGGGCGCAGGGATGGCACTGCGATCTATCAGATCGTAAAGACAGTGGTATAGACAGGGAGGAGAGAGCATTGATCAACAGACCGGAATATGATGCAAAATCGATCGGGCGCAATCTGAAACGGCTGCGAAAGGCGAAAAAACTCACGGTAGACGAGGTGAGAAAGTATCTCGGCGTGGGATCCGTGCAGGCGATCTACAAGTATGAGGCGGGCAAGAGCTATCCGCCCGCGGATGCGATGTTTGCGCTCATGCAGCTGTACGAGGCGGATCTATATGATATCCTCTGCGGGCGCGAGCGCAGACCCAGTGTCACCGAGATGGAGGCGGCAAGAGAGTGGCGGCAGAGAGGGAGAAGGAGATGCATCAATTATTACAGGGGATATATCGTCAGGAAGGCTGGGTAGCGCGACGGTATATTACTCAAAAAACCGCTTGACAGGAAGAGCGGTTTCCCATATAATCAATTCAAATACAGAGCAAATGCAAAGAAAAGAAGTAGTACATGTGTCTTGGATTTCAGAGAGAGGGTGGCAGGTGTGAACCCTTATGAAGAGAGCATGGAAGGCGTCTTGGAGCAGCGGAGCGAACTTGGACATATAGTAGTATCCGACGGAGATTCCACCGTTAAAAGGAATGTGGTATAAGATTTCTGACAATCCGTACCATGAAGAGCGCAGATTTGATATCTGAAATTAGGTGGGACCGCGGTCGTTTATTCGCCCTAAGTATATGTGAGTATACTTAGGGCTTTTTTATGCGCACGGGCACCCCGAGGAAAAGAAGGTTATACCCTTACGCGACCGCAGTTATGGAGAAGGTCATTTCGCTGCGAAATATTGCAGGTCTGTGCGAAGAAAGTGAGCCCTTACCGATAAAATGGAAATGCAAATGTATAATATAAAAATATAATAAGAAAGGATGAGCAACATGGAAAAAAGAAGCTTTACGATGGAGGAGATGGTGTCCTACTGCAATCAGTACGGATTCATTTATCAGGGAAGTGAGATTTATGGAGGTCTCGCAAACACGTGGGATTACGGACCGCTCGGGACAAGGTTGAAAAATCAGATCAAGGATGCGTGGAGATATTATTTTATCCAGCTGCGGGAAAACAGCTATGAACTGGATGCGGATATCCTGATGAATCCCAGAGTGTGGGAGGCGAGCGGACATCTGGCTGGTTTCACAGATCCGCTTTTGGACTGCAGAGAGTGCAAGACCAGACATCGGGCGGACAATCTGATCCAGGAGCATGATGCGTCTGTCAATGCGGACGGCATGACACAGGAGGAAATGCTTGCGTATATCCGTCAGCAGAAAGTGCCGTGCCCGGTGTGCGGGAAATCCAATTTTACCGATATACGACAATTCAATCTAATGTTTGAGACGCAGCGCGGCGCGACGAATGACAGCGCGAGTACGATCTATCTGAGACCGGAAAACGCGCAGGGCGAGTATGTCAACTACCTGAACGTCCTGCGCTCCATGCGTGCAAAACTGCCGTTTGGCATCGGGCAGATCGGAAAGGCATTCCGCAACGAGATCACGCCCAAGAACTTTACGTTCCGCACGATCGAGTTCGAGCAGATGGAGTATCAGACCTTTTGTAAAGAGGGGGAGGACAGTGCCCTGTACCAGTATTTTAAGGACTACGGAAAATCGTTCTTTGCGTATCTGGGACTGCCTGCGGAAAGACTGCGCTTTCACGATCACGAGAAGCTTGCGCATTACGCGAAGGAGGCATGCGACATCGAGTATCTGTTTCCGTTTGGCTGGGGTGAGATCAACGGGACGCACAACCGCACGGACTTTGACCTCAGACGCCACCAGGAGTACTCGGGAAGGTCTATGGAATATTTTGACGAGGCGTCGCGGGAGAAGTTCATTCCGTATGTGATCGAATCCACGTACGGCGTCGACCGCATTGTGCTGGCGGTGTTATTTGAGGGATTGCGGGAGGAGACTGTCAGCGAAAAGGACACCAGGATCGTGCTGGGTATCAAGCCGCACCTTGCCCCGGTCAAGGCAGCCGTTCTGCCGCTGATCAAGAAGAGACACGCCGAAAAGGCGATGGAACTCTACAGAAATCTGCGCACACACTTTATGGTGCAATACGACGAAACAGGAAGCATCGGCAAGCGATACCGCCGCTGTGACGCCATCGGAGTGCCGGCTGCAGTCACAGTCGATGACGATACGCTGGAAAAGGGAACTGTCACCGTCAGGGATCGGGACACCATGCGGCAGGAGACGCTGCCAGTCGAGGAGCTGGAGTCCTTCCTGAATAAGATGATGCATGTTTAAACCGCGATTTTACTGCTATGTTTTTAAGGGAACCATCTGTTAGTAAGGCATGATCGACTTTTGACAATGATATATCTGTTCCATTACAATGTCCCTGTTTTAACCATAGCCCGCTTCTGAAAGAAGGCTATGCCATAACATAGGATCTGCTCATAGCCGTAAAGTCCGTCTGCGTATTTCATGGCGGTGATCTGACTGACTGCCTTGCTGCAGTCAGTCTCCAACTGCGATTCTTTTTCAGATCTTTTGGCTTCTATTATAATCGCTCTGCGGTTCTTCTGATCGAGGAGCAAGAGATCCGGTCTGCCAGGCCCCTTTTCTTTGTTTGATTCCAGAATAAACGCATGAAAGAAAATAATGATTTCCCAAGGTAAAAATTATACAGATTAACCATTGACCGCAAATTCAACCAAGAGCTAAATTTAGAATTAACCTATGCGGAAGTTATCAGATACAACAAAAAGAACATTAAGAGGGAGCTACACAACGAAAGCCGACATCAAGCTGTCTGAGGGATAGCCAACAGGCAACAAAACAGACCGAAACGGAGGGAGGAATTTAATGTGAATTTTATTGTAAACAGCACTTTACAACTTTTTCACGATTAACCACACCTATATATAAGCTTCTGAAAGGCCTTTTTAATGGGGATATTAT
>ERZ808051.1103-NODE-1103-length-20599-cov-8.100478_pt1 | contig 20599 bp, 16 predicted proteins | sample MGYA00380199_ERZ808051 | MGnify/ENA primary metagenome ERZ808051 (study PRJEB31490, sample SAMN06133391) | mouse gut metagenome | isolation source: J11 | host: mice | place: China: Chengdu | collected 2015-05 ...
TTATGGACCACTAGCTCAGGTGGTAGAGCACTTGACTTTTAATCAAGTTGTCTGGGGTTCGAATCCCCAGTGGTTCACTAGAAAAGCCTCAGTGCAGAATTGGGGATTCGAACCCCGGGCGATATCCCCAGTGGTTCATTAGAAAAGCCTCAGTGCAAAATTGGGGATTCGAACCCCGGGCGATATCCCCAGTGGTTCATTAGAAAAGTCTCAGTGTAAAATTGAGGATTCTAGGTAAGCTCTTATGGAAATAGGAGCTTTTTTTGCGCGAGTAAGTGGTGAAGACGTTCAGATGATAAGGAGGAGAATAAATGGAACAAACGAAAGAAAACAAGATGGGTGTTATGCCGGTAAACAGACTGTTGATCACAATGTCTCTTCCCATGATGGCATCTATGCTTGTGCAGGCGCTTTATAACATTGTGGATAGTATTTTTGTGTCGCGTATTAATGAGAACGCGTTGACAGCCGTTTCGCTTGCATTCCCGATTCAGACGCTGATGGTGGCGGTAGGCGTGGGAACCTGTGTCGGCATCAATGCCGTATTGTCTAAAGCTCTTGGTGAGAAAGATCAGGAGACGGTCAATAAAACGGCGGGAAACGGCATGATTATAATGGCAGTCAGCTATCTGGTATTCTTATTGATAGGTATTTTTGCTACAAGAAGCTTCTACTTAAGTCAGACAGAGGATGCGCAGATTGTACAGTACGGATGTGAATATTTGTCGGTGGTGTGCTGTATGTCGTTCGGAATGTTTACACAGTTTACGTTTGAGAGATTATTGCAGTCAACAGGAAAGACTTTCTACATTATGATTACGCAGGGAATCGGTGCGGTAATCAATATCATTTTAGATCCGATTTTTATTTTCGGGCTCTTAGGCATGCCGAAGATGGGTGTGCGCGGTGCGGCGGTTGCAACTGTAATCGGGCAGATTACGGCGGGGATATTGGCGTTTGTAATTAATAAGAAGAAAAATGATGAAATACAAGTGACCGGGCAGGCGTTACGTCCTGATCCGGAGATTATCAGGCAGATTTATAAGATTGGAGTGCCATCCATCATTATGCAGGCGATAGGCTCCGTCATGACTTACGGAATGAATCGGATTCTGATTTCGTTCACTTCAACGGCAACGGCGGTATTCGGTGTATACTTTAAACTGCAAAGTTTCATTTTTATGCCGGTGTTCGGAATGAATAACGGGTTGGTTCCGATTCTGGCATATAATTACGGTGCGGGAAAGAAGGATCGATTCATAGATTCCTTAAAATGCGGAATAAAATATGCGATAGGGATTATGTTTGTCGGACTGGTTATTTTCCAGACAGTTCCGGGGATGCTTCTGCGGTTGTTTGACGCGTCAGAAGATATGCTGGCGATTGGAATACCGGCACTTCGGACAATCAGTTACAGTTTTGTGTTTGCCGGATTCGGGATTGTATGCGGAACGGCGTTTCAGGCGCTTGGCAGTGCAACTTACAGCATGATGGTTTCTATTGCAAGACAGTTGGTGGTTTTGCTTCCAGCGGCGTATCTGCTGGCGTTGACGGGTGATGTCAACAACGTATGGTGGGCTTTTCCTATTGCGGAGATTATGTCTTTACTTATGACAATTATATTTATGACACGGATAAACAAGCAGGTGATCAGTCACATTGGAGAAGATAAATAGAACAAACGGTATTGCGTTTATAACGAAATATCATTTTGGGCAATTTGTATAGTGACTTTGCAGTGCTTCTATGATACAATGTGTGAACAAGGTAAGAAGTGCGAGAGAATGGCTGTCAGACAACTTCATAAGGAGGTAACGTATATGGCGGATCATGAATTGTTACTCGCTATTTCTAACTTGCTTGACACAAAGCTGAAAGCAGAACTGCAGGCTCTGAAAGAGGAACTGCTCACAGAAATACAGGAAGTGAGAGCAGAGATACAAGAGATTAAAGTTGAACAGCAGGTGCTGAAAGATGAACTGCACTGTATTAAATTGTATCAGGAGAACGTAATCGTACCGAGGCTCAATACAATTGAGGCATGTTACACCAGTGCATATAGGCGATATGCAAGTTATGTTGAGAAGATGGAGTCCACATTCCAAGATGTAGAAATGCTCAAGGCGGTAGTGGCAGAACATTCGGAGAAACTTAAGAAGCTGGCTTAAGCGAAGACAGTGACTTGGTGAAATGGTATATTACCCCTGTCATGTTGGGAGACTTGCATGGCAGGGAAAATATAATATATAAGCGGATATGGCGGAATTGGCAGACGCGCCAGATTTAGGTTCTGGTGTCCATGACGTGCAGGTTCAAGTCCTGTTATCCGCAGTATAACTTTAGAATGTGTGGAGACAGGACATGAACCTGTTCAAGGTCCTGTTATCCGCATAAAGTAAGGCTTTGTCTTAATCGAGGGGTTAAGACAGAGCCTTTTATGCTTGTCAAATAAGGTAAAGCCTTTTATAATCAAAACAAGCAAGTCTAGCGTGTTCTCACAAACGAAAAAAGAATACGGAAAATGAGTTCAATTTGTCTGATAGTGATATAATCTTATATCGTGATTGAAAAGGAGATTTTGATGGAAAAAATTTTTTTTGTAAAAAAAGGAAATTTGGAGGAAGTAAATGAAGCGCTTGCAAAGGGCGGAACAGTCAAAATGGTTTCAGCTGTTAGCGAGTCAATAGCTGGTGGTGGAGATAGTATTAATTGGGAAACTGGTGCTATATGCGCTTATATCGTAGTTGTTCTGCCTTGATAGGGATTCGAACGGTGCTTTGCATGCAATATATTTCAAGCAAAAATAAGAATCATTCTGCCGAAAAACCGGCGAAGCATTAATCATTCCGGCAGTTTTACCGTGAAGATACTGCCGCCAAGCGGATTATCGCGTACAGATATTTTACCGTGATGTCCGTTTACAATTTCATAGGCGATAGAAAGACCTAACCCGAAGTGCCCTTTCGTACTTCGGGATTTTTCTGCACGGTAAAAACGGTCAAAGATATGAGGTTTCTCAGCATCGGTAATACCGATACCGGTGTCTGTTACGACAATTTCAAAATATGTTTTGCGCTCTTTGCGGTAGAATAGAGACAAATTAATCTGTCCGCCTTCCGGAGTATAGCTGAGGGCATTGTGCAGCAGAATAGATAGTACCTGCGCGATGCGGTCTGGGTCGCAGCTACAGCGGACTAATGGTGCATCGGGTAATTGCAGCGACAACTCGATACATTTTTGCTCGCACAGCGGCTCGAAGGCCTCGTATGCATTTAAGCACAGGGTGTCCAATTCCACTGATTTCCGATCAATTTGAAAGCGGCTCATGCCGGAATGGGCGAGGGTCAGCATATCGTCAATCAGATTGTTCATGCGCTTACCTTCTCCGCGGATTGTTTGGGAGAAACCGACGCGCTCTTCCTCGGAGGCGGTCTGACAGCATTCATTGCTGGCAAGGATAGCGGATAATGGCGTGCGCAGCTCGTGAGAGGCGGCGGCAACGAATTGCAGCTGTTTTTCATGGTTTTGCTGTAACGGCTTCAGAAGTTTTCCAGTAAAGAGCCATGAAAAGGTAAAAAGCGCAATTACGGCACAAAGGTCAATCAATAGAAACAGAATACGTTGTGACATAATGGAAGCATGCAGCGATGATAACGGAAACAGAATAATGATTTGCGAAAGTATGCGGTTCCGTTCGATATCGATCAGTGAGGCGTAGAAACTGTCGCCGGTAGTCGGAGAAGTAAATTCGTATTCGGAATGCCAGATGCCGGAATAGGTATTGCCTTCCGGATCCAGATTTTCAACCATAATAGAAGCATTGTAAGCGTCAATACTTTCAGAAAAAAGAGACTGACTAATTGGGTCAATATTGCTGTGCAAATCGTTATAAAGAAAAGGCGTACCGTTATCGACTATGAATATGGAGTAGCCGTTCTGCGCCTCGATTCGTGCCAGCCACTGCATGGACACCGAAGTTGACTGTTCCAGACTGGCGGTAATCGTGCTGATATCATTCTGAAAAGAACGAAACTGATTATCGTAGAGACTTTTCTCAGATACACTCAGATAAAATAATGACATAATAACCATAATGGCGGCTGTGCTGCCGCCGCATAACAGTGTAAATAACAGGTGTGCTTTGCGGAACATAGTATATTCCTTCCTTATATAACGGTTTGGTATTTGGTTAATCGTAACTTTGTAGACCGTATCCGACGCCCCGGATGGTCTTAATCTGCAGTGAACTGCCAACTGTTTTGAGCCGGCGTCGCAGAAAATGTATGTAATTATCCAGATTGCCCGTTTCCACATCTGTGTCCGGTCCCCAGACCTTTAGCAGTAAGGTTTCACGGGCAAGTATCTGTTCGGGGGTATGGAGAAAACTTTCCAACAGATCGCCTTCACGTTTGGATAAAGTAGTGTCTCCACCCGGACCGGTCAGACACATTTTATTGCATGACCATGTGATATCGTGATAAGAAAGCACGTCAGGCTGTGCATTCAGTATGGGGGAACGTCTGGTGACACAACGGATTCTTGCTAAAAGTTCTTCGAAATCAAAGGGTTTTACCAGATAATCATCTGCACCGAAATCTAATCCGGCGATTTTATCCTGCAAGGTGCCGAGTGCTGTAATGAGAATAACCGGAACATGGATAGACTGCTGGCGCAGCCTTGTCAATACTTCAAGACCTTCGTGGTAAGGAAGCATACGGTCTAGGAGTATGACGTCGTAGATATTCTGACGCCCATAAAAGATTGCTTCTTCTCCGTCGTAGCAGGAATCTACGGTGTATCCCTGAGCGGTAAGCTGCCATGTCAGTGCCTTATTCAATTCTTTGTCGTCTTCCGCTAATAAAATGCGCATGATGATGATCCTTTCAGTATAATTTCGGAAAGTTGTGAAGCATGTCAAAACACCGATTGTTCTTTTATATATGTTATCACAAAAATCTTTAAAGATTCTCTAAGAATTTCTTAATCTGTTTAGAGGAACCTTAGAGATTATTCTGCTATGCTGATTCCATGCAGAACAGACTGCACAATTATTGTCCGAGTAGAGAAGAAGCGCTTTTGTGAAAAATGATACCGGACGGTATAATATTAAGAGAGGAAGAGAGTATATGGTTAAGAAGAGCATGAAGAAAATAATCAGTCTGTTGCTTGCAGCTTCTATGGTGTTTGCTATGGCAGGCTGCGGAGGAGACGGTGCGGGTACGAATGAACAGGGCGTAAATGCTGATGTCGGAGATAACAGCGAAGGGATAGGAAATACAGGAGAATCCGGATCAGAAGGCGGCAATACCGGAGTGGACGGACCGACTGCCATGGGACGCTATGTGGAGGAACAGATCGACCTAGCGGAACAGGCGGCTGATGTTACGGACTTGTGTATGCGCGAGGATGGCAAGCTGGTGATTGTGGACAGGAATGTCGGAATGCTTGTATCAGAAGATCAAGGCGCAACATGGAATGCAGAGACGCCGGACTGGCTTGCAGATTATCAGGACCATTGGATCAGTAGTTTGAATATGGCGCCGGACGGCACGGTGGCGCTCACGTATTATGTGGGTGATTCTAATTCCGACGACCCGGACTTCCGGGTGGTTTTAATCCTGCCGGATGGAGCACAGGTGCCTGTTGAGGCGGATTTTCCGGATGATGAAATGTATTTCAGGCAGATTGTCATGGGAGACGATAACCGAATCTTTGCCAGTAGTTTCGGAGCGGTCTATGAGGTATTCAAAGATGGAAGTGCGGAGAAGATATTGACGTTGGATTTTAGTCCGTCATGGATGTGGGTCAAGGGTAATCTGCTTTTTATTGATAATGAATGGGAACTTGACGAAGCGCCGGTCATCTATGACCTAGATAAGGAAGAGTATGTCACGGATGAAGTGCTGACGGATTTTGTGGGAGAGAACTATAAGGACAGATTCTATAACGGAACAGATTACGGTGCAATGTACCTTTTGCCGGGTGATGACGGAACGGTCTATGTTACGGGAAAGAAGGGAATTCATCGCCACGTGCTTGGCGGGAACATGATGGAACAGATTCTGGACGGCAATCTGTCGCTTTTAAGCAATCCGGATTATTATATCGTCGATATGCTGCAGCTTGATAACGATGTGTTTCTGGGGCTTTTCACAGGTGGCAAGCTGATCAAATTCACCTATGATCCGAATGTTCCGGCTGTACCGGAGAATATGATTACCATTTACAGTCTGCGGGAGGATGCCAATATCAGGCAGGCGGTGTCACTTTATCAGGTAAAGCATCCGGATGTGTTCGTGTCCTACCAGATTGGCATGGGAAGCGGCGACGCCGTAACAAGAGAGGATGCGATTAAGAAATTGAATACGGAGATTATGGCAGGTGAAGGACCGGACCTGATCGTAGTGGATGAATTACCTTTTGACTCCTATGTGGATAAAGGAATGTTACTTGATTTGACGGATTATCTTGCACAGTACAGTAGTGTTGAACCATTGTTTGACAACGTGATCGAGGCGATGAAACGCGATGGAAAAGCATATGCGGCGCCGGCAACAATCGCGGTTCCGTATATTGTATCAGGGGTGGACGGATTGGAGCAAGTAACAGATCTACCGGGGCTGGCAGAAGCCGTGGAGAAGCTGCGGGAAGAAAATCCTGAGAAGGACCTTATGAGTATCGGTGGAGAGCGTGGGCTCATGAAGCGTTTTGCAGCAACGAGCGAGCCGAAATGGATTAAAGAAGACGGAACGATTGACAGAGACGTGCTGGGAGAGTATCTGGAACAATGTAAACGCATTTTTGATGCGCAGATGGAAGGTATGGGCGAAGAAGTGCGAGAGCAGTATGAGAGACGGATGGAACGTGTGTCGGAATACAATGGCGTAGATGCGGAAGAAACGGAGTGGAGTATCAATTCAGATATGCTTTATTATATCGGAAAAGAAACAAAGATGATGACAGGATGGATTCCTTCGCAGTATGAATATACGCAAATGATTTCTATCGATAAGAATAAGGATTTTGAAAATACAAAGGCAGTGCCTATGCAGGGACAGTGCAGTCAGGTATTTAAACCGCACACAATGCTTGCAGTCAGTGCAGCGTCGGCACAACCGGAAGCGGCATTGGAGTTTATGGATGCATTCTTGTCTTCAGAAGTACAGGGCGTATACGATGGACTTCCGATCAATCAGAACGCGTATGATATACAGTTCACACCGAAAGAGGAGTATTTAGGAGAAAATGGGGAGTATGGTTCTTGGTGTTCCAGCGATCCGGATGGTAATCGGGTTGAATTCCAAAGTTTCTGGGCTTCCGACGAGGAGATTGCCGATTTCAAGAGGAAACTGTCGGCGGTGAATACGGCGTATATTCCGGATTTGATGTTGGAGAATGCGGTATTTACACAAGGAATCAGCTATATGAGGGGCGAACGGTCGTTAGATGAGACACTTGATGAGGTTGAGAAGGCAGTGGCGATTTATATGGCTGAGTAGGCAGTGGATTTTTACGAAAATATCAAGTATAATCACGTCATGGAAGATAAGAAGGAGTCTATGGCGATGACAAGTAATATAATGGATTTGAGCGGTGTGTGGGAGTTTTGCTTGGATGCGGATAAGGTAGGCATCGGTAGAAAGTATTACGGGCGGAAACTGGAGGATACGATTCTTCTGCCCGGAACCACCGCCGAGGCAAAAAAAGGAATATACGGGAATCGGAAAGAGACGGGATATTTGACGGAGCCTTATCAATATGAGGGTTATGCGTGGTATTCCCGTACGCTGGAGATTTCGCCGGAATGTATGGGAGATTTGGCGCAGCTCGTGATTGAGCGAACCCGAATCTCCTATGTTTGGTTGGATGACATATTTGTCGGCACAAGGGATAGCTTTGCTACGGCACATCGGTATGATTTGACAAAATATCTGACAAAGATGTCACATAGATTGACTATAATGGTCAGCAATGTTGATTATAAGATCTCCGGCGGGCATATGACGTCCCCTGACACGCAGACGAATTGGAATGGGATGCTTGGACAGATTGCACTTGTTTTCGAAAAAGCAGTGCGTGTGAGCGACTTGTGTGTGACAGCAAGCGCCGGAACGAGAAGCATTGGGGTAAGATTCATGCTGGAGTGGCAGGAAAACTTTCCGGGGCAAAGAGGAGAACTGCCGGGACAGCCAGACAGACTGAGTCAGGTGATCATCATGTGTACGTCACGGGAACGTTTGGGACAGCCGCTTGTCGAGGAGCACAGAGAAATAACGTTATGTCAGGGAAAGATGGCATACGATTGGCAGATTGAGATTCCCGAATCGGAGCCGATTGCTCTATGGAATGAGTATACGCCGAATCTTTATGAATTCACTGTGAAAGTGGTGACGGGGCAGTGCGAGCAGGCGGCAGAGGAGCGAGCAGCAGAGGAGTGGGCGGCAGGAGAGCAGGAGGCAGAGGAGTGGGCAGCAGCGGGAAGCGGTCAAACTGTACTCGGACAAGCACAAGCGACAATCGGTTTCCGGGACTTACATACGGAGGGCAGAAAGTTTTATCTGAATAACCTGCAGATCATGCTGCGCGGCAAACATGACGGGATGATATTTCCGCTGACGGGTTATGCGCCGATGGACAAGGGGGAGTGGTTGAAAATATTTGGCATTGCCAGAGAATACGGTATCAATCATTACCGTTTTCATACATGCTGTCCGCCGGAGGCTGCTTTTGACGCGGCGGATGAGATGGGAATTTATCTGGCGCCGGAGCTGCCTTTCTGGGGAACGGTGGCAGGAGAGGGTGAGACAGATACGGAACGAAAAGCAAGAGAATGGCTTTTGCAGGAGGGATTTCGTATTCTGAAAGAATTCGGTAACCATCCTTCGTTCGTAATCTTTTCGTTAGGGAATGAATTGTGGGGCAGTAAACAAGTGTTAAATGATATTCTCGGGCAGTATAAGGAGGCAGATAAGCGGCACTGGTATGTGCAGGGCTCCAACAATTTTCAGTTCTGTCCGGCGATTCTTGAGAACGATGATTTCTTCAGCGGTGTTCGCTTTGGTAAAGAAAGATTGTTTCGTGGTTCTTATGCAATGTGTGATGCGCCGCAGGGGCACGTTCAGGTAAAGATGCCGGATAGCTGTTACAGTTATGATGATGCAATCTGTCCGACGCGGGAGAAGTTGACGCAGGAGCACGGTAGCGGAGAGACGCTGCCGGAGGCTGGCGAAGTGGAGATTCAGTTCGGAACCGGCACGAAGAAGGTGAAAGCGCAGGAACAGGAGGAACTGATTCCGCAGATTCCGGTGATTTCCCATGAAATTGGACAGTATGAGATTTATCCGGATTTTGGTGAGATTGAGAAATATATAGGCGTCTTACAGCCGGAAAATCTGCGTATTTTCAGAAAACGTCTTGAAGAAAAGGGAATGCTTCATATGGCGGAAAAGTTTTTTGCGGCATCGGGGCATCTTGCCGTGGAGTGCTATAAGCGTGAATTGGAAACGGCATTCAGAAGCCGTGAACTGGCAGGATTCCAGCTTCTGGATCTGCAGGATTTTACGGGACAAGGCACTGCGCTTGTAGGGGTTCTGAATGCTTTTATGGAGAATAAAGGGTTGATCAGCGCCGGGAGATGGCGGGAGTTCTGTAATGACCGGGTAGTGATGCTCAAATTTCCGACCTATGTCTATCAGGCAGGCGGAAAGTTTGTGTACGAGATGCTGTTATGTAATATGCGTCCCGGCGACAATGTTTGGACGGAAATCAACGTGACAATGACTGTGCGCAGACGGGGCGCAGAATGTATCGCGAATGACGCGACTGCACAGAGCGTTGCAGAAGAGGAGGACATGAACGGGAATGCGGCAGAAGAAGTGATTGCATGTGAACGTCATGACGCATTCTTAGAACAAACCAGATTAAAGAGCTGCGGACACGGCAGCCTGCCGCTTCCGGACTGCAGCGAGCCGATGCAAATCACAGTGGCGGTTTCGGTGGCAGAAGGTCCCACGAATCATTATGATATCTATGTGTATCCGGCAATAGGGAAGCGGCAGCCGGAGAAAGAGGAAGTGCTTGTTACAAGTGATTTGTATCAGATGCTTGAGGGACTTCGGGCAGGGAGAAAGGTTCTGTATTTTGGCGGCGGCATTCGGGAGAAATATTCGCTTGCGGGAACATACTGTACAGACTTCTGGTGCTATCCGATGTTTGCTTCCATATCGGAGAGTATGGGCAGACCTTTGCCGGTCGGGACGATGGGGCTGTGCATGGATGATATGCATCCTCTCTTTACGAAGTTTCCAACGAACGGCTGTACGACGCCGCAGTGGTGGGATATCGTATCGAATGCACGGGTGGCTGTTCTGGACGGGCAGTCTGTAGAACCCATTATCTGGATGATTGATAATTTTGGCAGGAATCATAAGCTGGGACTGGTGTATGAAGCGCGGGCAGGAGCAGGCAGTCTGCTCGTCTGCCAGTCAAATCTGCCGGAGCTTGACAGTCCGGAAGCAAATTGGTTTTATAACAGCCTGCTTGACTATATGGAATCGGAGCATTTTATGCCGCAGGCAGAGATTGAAGAAGCGTGGCTTGAAGAGGTATATAGTGTGACAAAATGATAAGATAAAGAGTGAAGGGGCGCTAAAACCCCTTCTCTTTCAAGTCGTGGACAAGATTTACATAGAATTCCCGCACATCGAAGCCGGTAATGTTTTCTCTGTTTAAGTCAATCAGATCGCCGTGGGAGATCCCTCTGCCGTCCGGTACGGTCAATAAGGTGAAATTGCTGCCCCATTTCATGCTGTCTACCGATACCAGTCCGTCGTTTGCCCCGTCGAAATGTTTTACCATGGGATAAGACATATTGAGTGGAAATCTGCCGCTGAAAGCGCCGTTCATCTTAGAGCCTACGCTTTGATAGTATACTTGCGGAGCGTCGGGCAGCGTGGTATTTAGCTTCGTGCACGAGGAAGCTGTCAAATCCTGTACGGCCTCCATGAAATCCGGATAGGGATCGCCCAGAAGCGTCAGCGCGGCGTTATATTTGAGAGCGACTTTATTACACACGTTATCGGGAATCTTATCTAACAGATAGTCCGCGAAGATACATCCCCTATGCGGGGTATTGATGGTTGTAAGGGACGCCACGTAATCAGCCGCGCCGCAGGAAGAAATTGCATAGCGGCTGTCTAATCCGCCCTTGGAATGGGCGATGATATTGACTTTTTCGCATCCTGTTTCCTGTACAATCTGTTTAATGCGGCTGGTCAGTTCTTCGCCGCATTTTGCCACAGAGGCGGCAGACTGCTGACAGCCGTAGAAGAGCGATGCGCCGTTTCTTATCAGTTCGGCGGGAATCCTGCCCCAGTAATTAAAAAAGCGGAAATCGCGGAAGAATACACCGTGAACGAGCAGAATCGGATAACGGGTATGGCATTCCTGATTCTCGGCGCGTATCCGGTTTAGCAGATATTTTTCGTTTTCATAGATTACTTCGTTGCTGGTGATGCGGATAATTCTGCACAGAGCATAAATCTGTACGAACGGAATCCACCCGCAGACAGCGCCGAGGATGCGCCACTTGATTCCAAGTTGTACGGAAGTTAAGTACACGCGTATGATGCCGTTCCAGAACAGAACAAGTTCTATGAGGAGAGCAGTGAGCAGATAACTGATCCAGACAAGCGGATAGGTGAATCCGGGCTCCACATGATCTGGAATGGCTGTGAAAAGGGCAATGATACAATAAGTGATTTCAATGGCCGTGGTTGCTAGAAAAATCTGTAACAGCGAGGTGCCGTCATCCAGAATTTTGTTGCGTGCGGTCGATGTCCTTCGAATAGAGAAAACAGGAAAAAAGTTGATATACACAATCAGCAGGTAACAGATAATTTCCACAGTTTTACATGCGGATGGGAAAAGGATGTCTGTGTGCCCGTTATAATAGAGGCTTGCGCATGTAAAGCGGATATTCAACGCTGCCAGAATGATCAGTGAGGATAATATTTTAAAGAATATTTTGCGAAAGGATTTCATTCGTACAGTACCTCCGGAGTTTGGCTTTTATAGGAAATCACTGTAAATACGAGTATACAGTGATGTGCTTTTGGAGTATAATTTATTATTAGGCAGTACTTGGTCTGGTGTAAGTATAAGCGGTGTTTATACAATACATCCGATACAGATATCGTAGCAAATTCATAGTTATAATGCAAGGCATGAAAGGATTTCATCAATATGGCTGCAACAGTAAAAACCCGCGAGGAGCGTATGGCGACGGAGTCCATCGGTAAACTGATGGCGAGTATGACGCTGCCGGCAATCCTTGCGCAGATTATTAACATATTATATAGCGTGATTGACCGTATTTATATCGGACATATGGAAGGGGTGGGCGCCAATGCATTGACGGGCGTAGGGGTCACGTTCTGCATTACGATGTTCGTTTCGGCGTTCTCCGCTTTTATCAGCAACGGAGCGGCACCGCTCGCTGCGATCTGGCTCGGAAAAGGCGACCGGGAACATGCGGAGAAAATTCTTGGCAACAGCGTCAGCTTTCTATTGGTATGTACGGTTGTGCTGATGACCGTTTTTTATGCTTTTCAAGAGCCGCTCTTATACATGTTCGGAGCCAGTGATGCAACGATCGGCTACGCTATGGATTACTTGTCTATTTATCTGTCGGGAACGCTCTTCGTGGAATTGGCGCTGGGATTAAATGCTTTTATCATCTGCCAGAGCCAGCCTAAGACGGCGATGTTCTCCGTGTTGATCGGGGCGGTGGCAAACATTGTCTTGGATCCGATATTTATATTCGGGTTGAACATGGGAGTCAAAGGAGCGGCGACGGCGACTGTGATTTCGCAGGGATTAAGTGCGGCGTGGGTCATGGCGTTCCTGTTCGGGAAGAAATCGTCTCTCAAAATCCGCAGGAACTGTATGCGTATGGAAAAGGGGATTTTGGGGAGCGTGTTTTCTCTTGGCATCTCTCCTTTTATCATGAGTGCGACAGAGAGCTTTATCAGTATTGTATTAAATCACGGACTGCAAGTATACGGCGGGGACATGTACGTCGGCTCTTTGACGATCATGCAGAGTATCATGCAGTTGTTCTCTGCACCGATTAACGGGTTTACGCAAGGAATGACTCCTATAGTCAGCTATAATTACGGGGCAAAGAATTTTGACCGGGTGAAAAAATTGTACCGATGGATGATAGGAATGTGCTTCGGCTTTCGCTTCCTATCAACAGCGACATCTATGATTTTTCCGGCATTTTATGCGGGATTCTTTACGAATGAGGCGGAACTGGTAGCATTGACCGGAAAGGTCATGCCGATTTTTATGGCAGGAATGCTTGTGTTCGGATTACAGAATGGCATCCAGCCTACATTTCTGGCGTTGGGACAGGCAAAGATATCACTCTTTATTGCGGTGCTCAGGAAGATTATCCTCTTGATTCCGCTGGCGATCATTCTTCCGCACTTCATGGGTGTAATGGGCGTTTACTGGGCGGAACCGGTTTCGGATATCATTTCGGCGACAATGGCGTCGTTGCTTTTCCTATTTAATATAAAGAAGATTCTGTCGGAAGAATCGCTGGCGAAGATTCATTAGAATCTGTATAAGGCGATTGATCGGAGCGATGCCGCACTGATACAAGATATACAGATTTCGCATAGAACCGCATAGAAGACTTGACATCGGGGTACGCTTATGTTACATTATGTCACAAGTTAAGAGGGAGTAGTTATCCTGTGTAAGCAACATACCCTGACGTAAGTCATGTTTACACGCTTTCTGTTTCCGGTCATATGGTCGTGACCTGTTTCTGATGATGAGAAATGATGGAAAGAACGAGACTTTTAGCATCGTGGAATGCCGGAAGTCTCTTTTTGTTGTAAGAGACCGGCAAAACGAAAGACAGAAGCATAGGGCTTCGGAACGGAGGAAGATGATGGAAGTTGTAATTCAGGTAGCGTTATTGGCGGTAGGATTTGTGTTGTTGGTGAAAGGCGCCGACTGGTTTGTGGAAGGCGCGAGCAGGCTGGCGGAGCGGTTCGGTATTCCGCAGCTTGTGATTGGTCTGACGATTGTGGCGATGGGAACTTCCTTGCCGGAAGCGGCAGTCAGCGTATCTGCGGCACTCAAGGGAAGCGCGGAGATTACTATTGGCAATATTGTGGGAAGCAATATCATGAATGTGCTTCTGATTCTGGGAATTACTTCGGTGATCACACCGATTGCGGTACAGAAATCAACCGTGAAATATGAGATTCCTTTTGTGATTATAGTGTCTGCAGTGCTTATGGGAATCGGTTACACGGACCATATGGTAGGACGGACGGACGGTATTATTTTGTGGGCGCTGATGCTTCTTTATCTGGGTTATCTGCTTGTGATGGCAAAGAAAGGGAACGGACTGCCGGAGGAAATGGAGGAAACGGAGTCTGACAAGCCGATGCCTGTCTGGAAAATGCTTCTGCTTATTCTGATAGGCGGCGTGATGATTGTAGCAGGTTCCGATGTGGCGGTAGATGCGGCGACGGCACTGGCGCGAATATTCGGTATGAGCGAGAGGCTGATCGGGCTTACCATTGTGGCGTTTGGCACGTCTCTGCCGGAGCTTGTGACGAGCGCGACGGCAGCGGTCAAAGGCAAGGCAGATATTGCCGTAGGGAATATTGTGGGAAGCAACATTTTCAATATTCTGTTTGTAGTCGGTACTTCTGCGCTGATCACACCTGTAGCCTATGCGGCGAATTTCTATGTTGACAGCATTGTGTGTATTGCAACGGCGGTGCTCTTGTGGGTGCTTGTTGTAAAGAACAAACGCCTCGGACGGGCAGGAGGGGCGTGTATGCTGGTGTGTTACGCAGCGTATTTTGTTTATTTGATCCGGTAAAAAAACGAGCAAGCTCGTTTGCGAGTTTCGCGTTGCGAACTCGGTAAAAATAAAGGAAATAACTTTGCGAGCTTTGCGTTGCGAATTTGGTAAAAATAAAGGAAAGTGGGGCAGAAAAATGAGCGAATCCATGCAGGACAAATCTACGATTAAGACGTTTCAAGCAGATGAAATCATTATGCAGGAAGGGCAGGTTTATCATGAGATGTATAAAATATTGTCCGGTTCTGTTGAAGTATATATGCGGTATGGAGAGGCGGATGAGCATTTAATTGGAATGTATTCAAAATCCAGATGTTTTGGTGAAATGAACGTTTTGTCAAAACAACCCAGCAGCTATACAGTGGTCGCATATGACGAAGTGATTGTGATGCGTATTACCAGAGATTCGTTGGAAGATTTTATTAGAAATAATCCTAAGAATGCAATCGAGATTATGCAGAATATGACGCATACATATACGGTGATGCAGAAAAACATCAGTCTCCTGCTGGATGATATTTATGAAAAGCATGATACCAATAAGAGAAGAACAGAAGAGATAAAGCAAAAAATCATGCAGTACAGCCTGAACGGTTTGAAAATGGGATGGCAGGAAGAACATAGATTATGAAAAGAAAGGGTTGACTTAATTAGTCAACCCTTTCTTTTCCCCAGAAGAATACGGCTACTGTGCCCGGTCCGGTATGGCTGCCGATGGTGGTGCCGATACTGTTGATTAAAACTTTGCCGTCTAATTTCGGAAACCTTTCTTCGATTAAATCAGCGACGGCTCTGGCGTCTTCATAACATGCGGACTGCGAAATATAACATTTGCCGCTGTAATCGCGTCCTTCTTCGAGAGATTCTTCCATCTTATCAACAACTGTCTGGATAACTTTGCGTTTAGTGCGGATTTTATATCTCGGAATTAACTGACCCAGATGATTTACATTTAAAAGAGGGCAGATATTTAACATGCCGCCAATAAAGCCGGAGGCTTTGGAAATACGTCCGCCTTTAATATAGAAGGTTAAATCTGTGGAGAAGAACCAGTGGTTTAGTTTCAGCCTGTTTTGGTCGGCCCACGCATATACTTCGTCAATGTTCTTACCTTCGTCGCGCAGGTCGGCAAGCCGGTCCATGAGAAGACCGTAGCCGGACGATGCCGCAAGAGAATCGAGAATATAGATTTTGCGGTTGGGATATTGTTCTTCGAGAGTGTCTTTTGCCACCATGGCGGAATTTAATACGCCGGAGATGCCGGAGGAAAGGCACAGATGAAGGATGTCTTTGCCTTCTTTAAGAAAAGGCTCAAAGTAACTGATAAATTCATCTACGTTAATCTGGGAGGTTTTTGTGTCCGCGCCGTTTGACATGGCGCTATAGAATTTGTCAAAAGACATTGTTTTTCCGAGGTCATCCAAATATTGTACGCCGTCCAGTTCATAGTGAAAACAGATATAAGAGATGGAGCGGCTGCGGAAGTGCTCTTCTGATAAATCTGCCGTGGAACAGCAGCTTATAATGTATTCGTTCATAGGTTTTCCTTTCTTACGGAGTGGCTGACAGCTTCCATATCGCGACAAGCGGTGTGATAGAAACTGTGATAAATAATGTGTGATATAGATGTCTTGCCGCTTCTAAGAGTGTAGCATTTTTTTTAGATAAGTTCAATAAAACTTTAAATATAGTAGAAAACTCTTTTACAATTTAAACTAAAGTGTTAATATAAATAAAACAAAAGAAAAGGGTGAAGCTAATGGGAAAAAGATATAACGAATGGCGTTATAAAGTTAATTGCACGAAGCGGACAAGGATAGATAAGAAATGTAATAGGTATCAAAAAAAATGCCAGAGCTATGAAGAAAGAATAATTGAACTTACTACAGAAGACGGGCAGGAAAAAGCATGGCAAGAAAAATACATTAAATCAAAAGCATATATGGCAATTGTTATCGATACCGGTAAGCGCCGAACATAGCTTGTATTTTAAAAATGGTGAAGTTACAGATAATAGTTTATATGCCAACATTAAAGAACTGATTATTCCGCTTATTGAAGAAAATTATTTCAGACAATATAAGGTGCATGTCGATTGCTATGTGGATGAAAAAGAGAAGGTTATAGTGAAAAAAGTTCATAAAATTATGGATATTGTCCGTATTGGAAAGGAAGACTTCCAGATTCCATTTTCTACTTATATGAATAAAATACCGGGTAAAAATGTTGAAGAATTATATAAGATAACAAAATGCATTTGCGATGGTGAAGATATGACTGAAAAAATATCTGACAAAATTCGGCACAGAGATGTAAGCGTTGGTGAAGAAGAAACTATGGAGGTGAAATTCAGCGTTGAACATAATTTTGCATTAAAAAGGGGATTAAATAGAATAGAAGTGTGCACAGAAACAATAGTTCCAATATGGGATAATGTGTATGCCCACACAATAACTATACCGTGTCAAAGGTATAGTAGCAATTATTCTGTTCATAATGCTGATTATGAAGTTATAGGATATGGTTTTGCGTTTGATGACCCAAATCATAAAGATAAAATTGATAGAGTAATTTATAAAGATAGATATGATGATTGCTTTAAAATTAGATTTGAAAACTGGACTTTACCCGGAGATGGAGTAGTATTTATAGTTAATAAAAAAGGTGGAAATGAAAAGAAATAAGAATATTGCGGTGAAAAATTATGAAAAGACGTAAAAAATAAGTGACACATAAAAAGTTGTGTGATAGAATAAATAAAAACCTGCATTTACTTTGTAAATGCACCATAGGAGGAGAAAAGCCGAAATTGATAAAGGCTAGAGAAGAGAAGCTAAAAAAGTTACTTGAATGATAGAGGATGGGTATTTGCAAATGCGGATAAACATCCTCTTTTTCTAATACAATATGAGCGATGCCCGGTTTATACCCGGTAGTGCACAAACCTTTTTCTTGTGTTGTCTGGATTTATTTGGTATAATCGTGTTGATGTCCGGGAGTGACGGACAGGCAGTCAATGAAGAAAATAGATAAAGGAGAGATAACAATGAAAGGAAATATTGTTGTTGGTCAGTCTGGCGGCCCTACAGCCGTTATCAACTCTTCCGTAGCGGGCGTATATGCTGCAGCTAAGAAGTTAGGTGTGAAGAAGATTTATGGTATGGTTCACGGTATTGAAGGATTTTTAGAGGATAGAATGATCGATCTCGGTGAGTATCTGGATGATGAGACCGGAATTGAGTTATTAAAGAGAACACCTTCTGCATTTTTAGGTTCATGCCGTTTCAAGATGCCTAAGATTGAAGGACATGAAGATGTATATGAGAAAGTATTTGAGATTATGGAGAAGCATGATATTGAGTGCTTGTTCTATGCAGGCGGTAATGATTCCATGGATACGGTGAAGATGCTGTCCGATTATGCAGCGGCGCACAATAAACCGCAGAGATTTATGGGCGTTCCGAAGACCATTGACAATGACCTTCCGGTGACAGACCACTGTCCGGGTTATGGTTCTGCAGCAAAATATATCGCAGCTTCCCTGAAAGAAGTTATCCGCGATAATGCATCCTTTGGCGCTAAGAAGCCTACGATCTGTATTGTGGAGATCATGGGACGTAATGCAGGATGGCTGACAGCGGCAGCAGCGCTTGCTAAGGGCGATGACTGTGAGGGCTGTGATGCGATTTACCTTCCGGAGAGAGTATTTGACATTGATAAGTTTGTGGCAGACGTGAAGGAATTGGCAGCAAAGAAGTCTTCCGTAGTCATTGCAGTATCCGAGGGCGTTAAAGTTGCAGACGGCAGATATGTATGCGAAATCGGCAGAGAAGTGGCAGTTGATGCATTCGGTCATAAGCAGATGTCCGGAACGGCTGTTATGCTGGCGGAGAAAATTGCGGCGGAGACAGGTCTTAAGACCCGTGCAATTGAGTTCTCTACATTGCAGAGAGCAGCAACTCATTTAGCATCTTTGACAGATATCAACGAGGCATTCCAAGTAGGTCATGATGCAGTGATGGCAGCGGAGGAAGGTAAGACCGGTATGATGATCACACTTGACAGAAACGGTGACGATCCTTACCAGTGTGGCACAAGCGCATATGATATCCATGCGATCGCGAACGTTGAGAGAAGCGTTCCGGACGAGTGGATCACAGCGGACGGCAAGGGACTTACAGACGGTTACGAGAAATATGCAAGACCGCTGATTATGGGTGAATTGCAGCCGTTGTATGTAAATGGTCTGCCGAGACATCTTGTAAGAAAATAATACGGTTCTGTTATAAAATATACTGTGATAGAGAAGTCGGAATTACTGCATAGTCGGTGGTTCCGGCTTTTTGTATCAGATAAGAAAATGGGGCAGTAAATTATTAAAGAAGAATGTTTTAAAATGGCTGGCGATTTTTGATGAAACAGAGAGGGCTTGGAATAAAATTTATTCTTTAGGTTATGATGTTGACGAGGATTCAAATGTCCTTCCCTTCAGTCTTCAGGTAGGTGCGGATACCACCAATGCGGATGAAGCCGTTAACACAATTGCTGAAGCAATCGCCAAGGTTCCAAAGCAGCGTTCCACTCTCGGTGCAGTGCAGAACAGACTTGAGCATACGATTAACAATTTGGATAACGTTGTTGAGAATACGACAAGTGCAGAAGCAGCAATCCGCGATACTGATATTGCTGAAGAGATGGTTAAGTATGAGAGGACGCTGCGACAGGAAGGCATGGAAATCGGTATAAAGCAAGGTGTAGAGATTGGTATGCAGAAAGGAATGGCAGCAGGATATGGAAAGCGGAGTAAAATAATTCAAGATTTTCCAAAAGAGTGGTTTACAAAGCCACTCTTTTGTTATATGATGTTTTTGGAAAACGATTTCTGGAAAACATTTTCCAAGATAATGATTGTTTTCGGAATGGAAAAGACATGGTATCAATTAAAGACGTTGCGAAACATGCGGGGGTAGCAATTTCTACCGTATCGAAAGTGCTGAACAATTATCCTAATGTCAGCGAGGAAACGAAAAAAAAAGTAAATGAAGCCGTGGCAGAGTTAAATTTTGTGCCCAATTCCGTGGCGGCGGCATTATCGTCGAAGCAGTCCGGCAGAGTGGCGCTTCTCATTAACTTAAGCACTGCCGCACAGGCAGTAGATGAGATTAATATGCAGTACATGGCTGGGACCATCGGGCAGGCGGTGGACATGAATCTTGATGTAATCACAGTATTTTACTCGATGATCAAGAATAAGAACATTGAAGAGGTAATACGTTACTTCCAATCCCAGAGCATTATGGGACTTATCATTTTCGGCATGTCGAAAGAAGATAAGGTGCTGCATAAGCTGATAGAGAAACAGATATTTAAGATTGTACTTGTGGATGCGCCGATTGTGAATGTGAATACATCTTCCGTATGGATTGATCAGGAGAAGGCGCAGTACGACGTGGCCAAGAAAACCGTTTTAGAAAATAAGTGCAAGAGCATTCTTTATCTGGCGGGAAAGAAGAACGGATATGTGACGGAAGAGCGGTTAAGTGGTATCAAACGTCTGGCCGAGGAGAGGAAGCTTCCTCTGCTTATCAGAAACGGTGAGTTTTCTGAATTACAGGCGAGAAATTTGACTTTTAAATATGCAAAAAAGAAAGACGTGGTCGTGTGCGCCTCCGATTTGATGGCGATCGGAGCAATGAAAGCGCTGAT